>Ga0068855_100004129_pt1 | contig 17714 bp, 15 predicted proteins | sample KBSCornC52_FD_66592 | JGI IMG/M metagenome (GOLD analysis project Ga0068855, IMG submission 66592) | Corn rhizosphere microbial communities from Kellogg Biological Station, Michigan, USA - KBS Corn C5-2 | ecosystem: Host-associated > Plants > Roots > Rhizosphere > Soil ...
TTCAAGGGCTGCAGTACAGCTTGCAGGTCCGGACGCACGCTCCGGGACTCTCCGGATTCAACATGCCCTGCCCTCCGGGCACACAATCGAAATTGTTTTGTAAACGGGATTCATTTCGCTACCGCAATAGGCGGCATCCGCAGATCCGATTCAGAGCGTAGTGCGGCTTTCATCCACCACGCCAGAAGTATTTACGTGGGCCAGGCATCAACTGCAAGGGTGAATAAAAGGCGCAAAGTTGCGCAATGTGCTGTTATCAGAAACAATAACCAGCGATAAGTCAGTGGTCCTTTCTGAATGGAGGCCGTATGCACCGCGCTTTACGTCTTCTCAGCACTTTCGTTATATCCGTTCTTTGCTTAGGCACCTTTTCTCGGGCCCAAGCACTTGGGTCGGAGCAGAATGCGTCCAAACCAGGTTCGGAGGCGCCAATTACCTTTCACGCGGATACCCGCATGGTGACCCTCGAAGTGGTTGCACGGGACCGGAAAGGACAGACTGCGACAGGACTCACCGCAAACGATTTCCAAGTATTCGAAGAGACGATGGGCCGAAAACGAGAGAAGCGTCAGCAGAAGATCGCGGTGTTCCGTCCGGTTTCGGTGACGGAGTTAGTAACGAAAGATAAAGATCGTTTCAAAGTTCCAGGTGGAGTTTATACCAACTTGGTGACAATGCACGATCAGCCGGTGCCGCCTACGATCCTGCTAGTCGACGGCATTAACACGGAGCTCAAGGACCAAATGCGCCTGCATGCGCAAATGCTTCGTATGTTGCGTTCCCTGCCGAAAGATGTTCCGGCTGCAGTCTTTCTGCTTGGCCACCGGCTGAGTTTGCTACAAGGATTCACCACGGAGCCCTCCTTGTTGAAGACTGCTTTGGAAAAGGCCAGCTCAGGGGTGGGCAACAGCATGGTGCAGGCTGATCCGCGGGACGACCCGGATGCCACCTCTGCGTTTATGGAGAACATCGTCGCCAATGATCCCAATATGAACAATGACAGTCTCACGGCGGCTGCAGCCGAGTCGATTCAACGGTTTGAGAAGGAGACGTACGCTTCAAATATGGATATGCGGGTTCATGAAAGTGTCGACGCTCTGCTGGCAATTGCGCACAATGTGGCCGGCTACCCCGGGCGCAAGAATCTGCTGTGGATCTCCTCCGGATTTCCTATCGTACTGAATCCAGAAATGGGGATCGTTGGCGGGACCGCGAATGCACGGGGTTCAGCCCCATCACAGGGGAATCCCGGGTCTGACAAGAATAGTTTTATTGGTATGCGCAACTACGGAGCCGAGATGCAGGAAGTGGCGAATGCGCTGGAGAGCGCCAAGGTTGCCGTGTACCCAATTCTGGTCGGAGGTGTACAAACAGAAACGTTCTTTGAGGCAGGAAGCCGTGCCCGCTCCCGAGTGGCGGATACAGGTGCTACCGCGATTCGAGAGATGGGGTCCATCGATCGCGAAGCGCAAATGCGCGACGACATTCAAGACAACGCTGAAGAACTTGCCAGCCAGACCGGAGGCCGTACCTGCGTTGAGGACAATGACTTAGGAGATTGTGTCCGTCGTGCGGTCAATGACAGCAGCGATTTTTACGAGATTTCCTACTATCCCACATCCACCGATTGGAACGGAGATTTCCGCAAGGTGACGGTGAAGACTTCCCGCTCTGGGGTGCACTTATCTTACCGGCAGGGGTACTACGCGCAACCGCAAGGAACGAGTGACACGAAAGCCGTCACGCAACAGTTACAGCAAGCGGCCTGTCACGACTACTTGAATTCAACTTCCATTCTGGTCATGGCCCGACCGGTCGCTGGGGAGTCTCCAGATCAATCAAGGTTTTACATGGTGATCGATGCAGCCATGCTCACATTTGTGCCGGGACCAGCAGATTCTCGCGAGCTACATCTGAATGTCGGGATCTGCACATTCGATAAGAATGGAAATCCTCTGCAGTTGATGAATCAGCCGATAGAGAGCAAGCTGAGTGCACTGGATTACCAAAACCTAATCCACGCACACGGTTTCGCGCACGTAGTGACAATTCCTGGGCCGAAGCCAGCAGGTGTTCGGTTGGTGGTTCAGGACGTTCCGAGTGGTCGACTAGGTTCTGTAAACGTGCCAGTACTTGCACAGAGTGGGTCGGCGACCCGCATTTCCAACAGTACCTCGCCAAACCCCACAGGCAGTACACAGGAGCACAAGGCGCAATAGCCGAACGACGAGCGAGCATTAACGCTTTTCTGGAGCATATTGATCAGTGTTGATAAATTTCCAGTTTAGTCCTGCGCAAAATTGATTCTGACAACTGAGGGCAAAAGGTTAGCCCTCGTGCAAAACCTCTTTTTGCTCTGTCCCGAGCGCAGGTGCCAAGCGTTTGGAAATTCAACGATAGCTTACATCGAGAAAACCACCCAAAAACAAACTAGAAAAATTCAGTTCCGGAATGCACCCCGAGAATTCCGGCACAGCTATTCAGGATTTGTCGCAGGGGCCGAATGATCTAGATGAAATTGCATCTCGGGATGTACCGATTTCTGATTCAGCACTGAGTTCACGAGATCCCCCAGTTGCTCCGCCGTGTATTTGTTGCCTTCAATGTTCGCGACCAACTTGCCATCACGATCAATCACCGCGGTATGCAACGAGTGATCCATGAGGCCTTCGTCTGGGAAGAAGTCCATGCCAAAGGCGTCTGTGACCCGGCGGACGTCGGGAACCGACCCGGTCAGGAAATGCCAGCTTTTGGGGTCTGCTTTCCAAGTCTGTGCATAATGCGCGAGCACTTCGGGTGAGTCGTGTTGCGGGTCAAAGCTTACCGTAAGCAAGACGAGATCGCGTCCTAGCTCTGTTTGAAAACGACGCTGAAGCATGCCGAAATTGTTGGCCATGCGGTAACAGAACGTTGGCAGCGCGCAACTTGTGTAAATAAAGTTTAGGGCAACTATCTTTCCTCTGAATTGGGAAAAAGTCACCTGCTGGTGTGCTTGATCGGTCAGGGTGAAATCTGGAACGGCATGACCAACATCGACCGGCTTGGGCGCTGATTTCGGTCCGCCGATGAAACTGCTGAGCAGCTTGAGTTGGCGCGCAGTCCACGGATCCTGTTCGAGATTCTGATACGGGCGAATCTTAAGGTGCTCAGCGTAAGCGAAATTGTTGTCGATAACCAGAGTGAATTCGACGATGGCGCCCGGCACCAAACCAGCGAGATCTTTGGCCTCGCGCACTTCGAAGGGCATGCTCATGGCCTTCATCAAACCAGGAATGTCGTCACAAGAGCCGAGGAAGGTTTTGTGTGCCGGATCAACACTCAGCACCATCGCCCGCGCTGAATAGCGCTGCTCGGCCACAGCCAAACTCGAAAGAGAAAACAAGGCTGCAAGTAGGAACAAGCGCTTCATAAATTCAGTGTACCTGCGGTTCAGTTACTTGAGGCTGATCTCCTGTTTACGTGTTTAGCGGCGAATGTGTGAGCGGGATGACCCAACTTGAAAGGGTTCCGCTCAAGCTTGGCGTACTGCTGAGAAAATTCGGTAATCTGTAGGAACTGGTTCTTGCCGACATTGGTGAAGTGTTGCCGAGTGTTGCTGGCGGGCCACCACACTTCAATTTCCTGGATATTGGCCTTCTTGCCCAATCCGATATGCTGCTGCAGGGGCGATGCGCCGAAAGAGCCGCCGCTGCCGACCGTCCTGTAAATACTCCGCGTTCCCTGCCCTTCGTTGTCAACCGTCACCCTGATTCGTGCGCCAATCGCGGCACGGTTGGTTCGCACACCGATCAACTTCAGAGTAATCCAATCATTGGCGTTGCCAGAATTTTCAAACACGCGCATGGCGTGTTTGTCTCCGGGAGTGGCTCCGCCGATTTCTGCAACAATGTCCTCGAACCCACGATTGCCAAGATCGGCGAAGGCGACGCCGTGACCTTTATGCCAGTCGCCCGTACCGGTGGCTGTAGTCACGTCAACAAAAGACTTGCCAACATTATTGCGAAGCAGGACATTCGGTATGAGTGAACCATAGGAAGGGTTGCCTGTACCGAGATAGATATCGAGAAAGCCGTCGTTATCGATATCGCCGAAGTTGGCGCCCATGGGCATAAAAACTTTGTCTAAGCCGAGCTCTTTTGTAACGTCCCGAAAGGTTCCGTTATGCAGGTTGCGGTACAGCCTTAATGTCACTCCGTTATGGGGCAGGCCCATATAAGTACGGGCGGACTCCTCGACCGAGAAGAAGTAGCTAGTGACAAAAAGATCTGGCCAGCCATCGTTGTCGTAATCAAAAAACCAGGTTGCAAAACCGCGGGTCGGGGTGTTGACTCCAGCGGATGCTCCGACCTCGGTGAAGGTGGCGTCGCGGTTATTGTGATAAAGAAAGTGCGGCCCGTTGAGATTCGAGACGAAGAGGTCTGGGTAACCGTCATTATCGTAATCGGCCGCCGCGACGCCCTTAGCAAACGAGATGCGATCGATTCCTGCAGAATGCGAGATGTCCTCGAAAGTTCCGTCTCCCTTGTTGAGAAACAATTGCGCGGCGCCGCCATTTTCGTTCCCAACAAACAGATCCAGGAAGCCATCGTTATTGATGTCCGCCCACACCGTGGTCTGGGAACTGGAAGGTGTCTTCGCGATGCCACTCGCCTCGGTGACGTCCGTGAAAGTGCCATCGCAGTTGTTGCGAAGTAGCGAGCGATACTGCGGAACCTCCCAGCCCCCCCGCATCACGAGGATATCGGTGCAGCCATCATTGTTGTAATCAGTCTGCACGAGGTTGAGGCCCCCCAAAACGTCACCAAGGCCAATTTTAGAAGCCTGTTCGGTAAAAGTGCCGTCACCATTGTTGCGGAAGTATTCCAGCGGAGCACAAGGATCCATGCTGGATTTCACAATGTCAATCCGCCCGTTGTTTTGGAAATCGTCCGCAATAACTCCACCAGCCATGGAGAAGGTGTCAAGTCCGGCTTCGGGAGCGACATCGCGGAATCGAGGCATATTCGCACCTGACTGAAAGGTCGAAGGCGGAATGAGATATTTCTTCGGAACGCTTTCGGGGTATTCACCGAGGCTCATATAAGCCAGGTTGAGCAGCCATTTGACTTCGAGTTCATCCGGCTTTGCAGCCAGATACTTCAAAAAGTATTCAACTGCAATCTTTGAGTCCTCGGGCTGTTTGTACTTATTAGCGGGCCGCATCGGCAAAACGCACTTGTCTCCTGGCTTACGGTAAACGTCATTTTCCATCTCTGACTTGTGCAGATAGGCAATGCCTAAGGCTTCATTAAGCTGAGTTTCCGCCTCAGAAACGCGAGAGGTGGCAACCTGCATAGCTTGCTTATATTCGGCAATGGCCCGGTCCATGCTCCCTTCAAAGGCATACAATTCGCCTAAGGTGTAGTACTCGTGAAGCAAGTCGAGTGGAGGCATCGCATCGAGCTCGGCTTTGTTTTCTGGCGAAAGATGCTTCGCAAGTCCATCTCTGTACACTAGAGTTCGGCGGACGCTGCACACTGCTTGTGGAACCGGGTTCCACCCCGGTTGCTGCGCAATGTGCACCAGAGGGAGTTCGGCTTCAGAGAGACCATCCACTGCTAAGACATACTTGACGCTGCCTACTGAATTTGTAGCGTCGGTTCCTCCGCCCATCGTCACCGGACTAGACGGCCGAGACCTAGTCAGCACCTCAACAACGTAATAACCCAGAGGTGTCTTGATAGGCTGGGAAATCTGGCCAGGGTTCAGTTGCGCCACGGCGTCACGCAATTCAGGGCGCAGTGCTGCAAGTGAGACGCCTCCCAGCCGACCGCCATTGGGAGCACTCGAATCTATCGAGAGCTGTTTAGCCAAGGTGGCAAAATCTTCTCCTTTTTTCAGGCGGTCGATGACGGAGTAAGCCTCAATCGGAGAGCTGACCAAAATCCCTTCAACGTCGACAACTATCCCGTTTTCCGCTGATTGCGACGAAAGCCGCTCGGAGAAGCAGAAGAGTACAGCAAGCAAGACGAGCAACTCTGGCCCATTGCGGACCAACCCAGGCAGTAGCGATCGAAAAATGGCACGCACTTCGCTGCGCACGGCCCAGGAATTGTGCCCGATCGAGATACTTACCGCTTGCCAAGGTACGGAATTCAAAGGAGGCAATCCACGAAATCTTCGACGTATATTTTAAGGCAACCAGAGCAGGAAGCACATCCTAAACGTCGCGACGCTGGAGGTAATTGAAATCAACACCGTAATCCCCTGGCTGTGCTCCCGATGGAACTACGCTGTAGCTCGCCAATACGGAACAGCTGTGCTCGCGCTCATATCGGACAGCAACGCCCGGGCCGAGACGTCGGGAAGCCAACCCAGTTCAGCCTCCCTCGGTATTCCGGTCGACCGCGGCGGTTACGTGCTGAAGGTCGGCGGCGTAACTGATCGTAGCGCTTGGTCTCCGAGCACGGCATACGAATTCGCGCGGAACACTGAACCATCCTGGTCACGCGAACGCGCGATAGATTCTTCTCCCCGCAGCGCCGCATCTCATACGGCTATCATGAGTCTGCAGTCCCCGATTGCAAGCAACCAAGACCTGTGAAACACTTCGCCATCTCGATTGTTCGCACGCTGCGAGACAAGGGCCACCAGGCCTATCTCGTCGGCGGGTGCGTGCGCGATCTGCTGCTGGGGCGCGATCCCGCCGACTATGACGTTACGACCGACGCCTCTCCGCAACAAGTCATGCGCATTTTTCCGGACACGTACGCCGTGGGCGCGCAGTTCGGCGTGGTTCTCGTTCCTGTTCCGAGGGAATTGCGGCCGCAAAAGCGTGCTATTGACGTGATGGATAAGCAATCACTCGAGGACCCTTGTAATCCCGCCCCCGCTTCAACCTTAGAAGGACCCGTCGAAAGGCTCGCCGCATGCGTTACGGTCGGCCATTCCCATAAAGCCTGTGTGGAAGTCGCAACCTTTCGCTCCGATATCGGCTATTCCGACGGGCGTCATCCCGATGAGGTCCGGTTTAGCGGCGATCCACGGGAAGACGTACAGCGCCGCGATTTCACCATCAATGGCCTTCTGCTCGATCCGGAAAAGAACGAAGTACTCGATTTCGTTGGTGGTCAGGAGGACCTGCGCGCGGGGATCATCCGTGCGATCGGCGATCCGGAACGCCGGTTTAGTGAGGATAAGTTGCGTATGTTGCGTGCTGTTCGTTTTGCGGCGCGATTTGAGTACAGAATTGATCCCGCAACCTTCGCCGCAATTCAGAAGCTCGCGTTGCAAATTCACCAGGTCTCCCGAGAGCGTGTTCGCGACGAACTCACACGCATGCTTACCGAGGGCCATGCCAAGCGCGCATGCGAGTTTCTCGACCAGAGCCGACTGCTGCATGAAGTTCTGCCGGAAATTGCAGCTATGAAAGGCGTGGAGCAGCCACCGGAATTTCATCCTGAGGGCGACGTCTTCGTGCACACGCTGCTTCTGCTCGAGAAATTGTCCTACCCGTGCACGCCGACGCTTGCCTGGGGAGCGCTCTTGCACGACGTCGGCAAGCCGCCCACGTTCCGCCGCGCACCTGATCGTATCCGCTTCGATAATCATGTCAACGTTGGAGTAAAGATGACGGAGGCTATCTGCAAGCGCCTGCGCTTCTCGAACGATGACACCGAGCAGATCCTCGCGTTAGTCGACAATCACATGCGATTCGCCGACGTGCAGCGCATGAAGCCGTCAACGTTCAAAAAATTTATCCGCCTGCCACAGTTCGATGAGCATTTGGAATTGCACCGGCTGGACTGTGAATCGAGCCATCGCAGTCTTGGTATGTACAATTTCACTCGCGAACACATGGCAAACCTGCCACCGGAACAGGTGCGGCCAAAGCCACTGCTCAACGGCGACGATCTGATCGCGGCAGGTTACGCGCCCGGACCGTTGTTCAAGGACATTCTTGCTGCGGTCGAAGACGCGCAACTCGACGGCCGGCTCAACAGCAAGGAAGAAGCGCTTCGTTTCGTGGCGAAAGAATATCCTGCGCCCCCATTGTGACGCATGAACATACTTGTTGGATTTGTTCTGTGCAAAATCTTGTCAAGGCCCAAAAGTGGTGCAACTCTGCTTAATCGCAACATTTAAAAGCAGAAATAAAGTCTGAAATCATGGCACGATTTCCCGTGAAAATTGCTATGCTCGAATTAGAGGATCAAGAAAAGTTTCACAATCGTGATTTCATTGCGCGGCCATCGAGGGCCGCAAAGTTTTTTTGCGACGGATGCGTGGCCGGAGGTGGCTCTCTGTGAGATTCGAAGTACGGCTAGCGTCCTCGTTGGTTTGAAGGCATCCAGCAATCCTTTTCGGATGTTAGAATCGGTACTCCGTGGAACCAATCGCGCCAGACATGGAAAAAATAATTGCCGGCAGCTTGCGAAAAGCGCCGAGCTCGGAAGCAGCCCTACTGGCCTGGCCCTTGGCTTGCGGATCGGCGGTGGCAGGTCGCACTCGCGCGCTTGAGTTCTCCCGCGGAATACTGAGAGTCGAAGTTCCGGATTCCGCCTGGCGCGCCGAATTGCAGCACCTGGCCCCCAGATACGTTTACGCTCTGAATCGATATACAAAAGGCGTGACCAGGGTCGAGTTCGTGGTGCGGCGCAAAGTCGCGCAAAGCGCCTGACGCTTCTGATTTGCCACCGACCAATGAAAGTTACTGAAAAAGACGTCAGCTACGTCGCCGACTTGGCGAACCTGGAATTGACTGAGCAGGAACGCACCCGCATGGTGCGCGACCTTAATTCGATTCTCGGCCACGTTGACTCGCTGAGCGAATTGGACACGAAGAATGTCGCGCCAATGGCGCAGGTCTCGGACCGCTTCGGGCTGGACGACTCCAAGCAGGGAAGCGAGCGCTTTGCATATGCCAGTCGCGACGATGTCCATGAAGGCCTGCGGAAATCGCTGCCTCACGATGTGGCCTTGGCGAATGCACCTGACTCGGATGGAACGTTCTTTAAAGTGCCAAAGGTGATTGAGAAATAGTGACTAGTGGCGAGTGACTAGTTTCGGTTTTCAACTAGCAAGTAGCCACTAGCCACTAGCAACTAGCAACGAGTTATGAACCTTCGCAATCTCACGATCGACGCCGCCCGTTCTGCTGTTGCGGAGGGCAAGATCAGCGCCACAGCGCTTGCAGAGTCTTACTTCGCGAAAATCGAAAGTGATGACCCGAAGATCGGCGCCTATCTGATGCTCTCGAAAGAGCGCGCCCTCACGAAGGCCGCTGAGGTTGACGCGCAGGTGAAGAAAGGCGAGAAGCTTGCTCCGCTCGCTGGAGTGCCAGTGGGAATCAAAGACGTTCTGGTCACCAAGGGCGTGCGCACCACCGCGGGATCGAAGATCCTGGCCAACTACATTCCGCCGTACGATTGCACCGCGGTAGCGCGACTCGAATCTGCCGGCGCTGTGGTTCTTGGCAAGCTGAATTGCGACGAGTTTGCCATGGGCTCGTCGAACGAGAACTCGGCGTACAAGCCGGTGCATAATCCGCGGGATTTGTCGCGCGTGCCTGGTGGATCATCCGGAGGTTCCGCCGCCGCCGTAGCAGCCGATATGGCGGTCACAACGTTGGGAAGCGACACCGGTGGCTCCATTCGCCAGCCGGCGTCCTTCTGCGGAGTAATTGGACTTAAGCCGACATACGGTCGTGTGTCACGCTACGGACTCATTGCGTTTGCCTCGTCGCTCGACAACATCGGTCCGTTCGCGAAGACGGCAAAAGATGCCGCCATCATGCTGCGCACGATTGCTGGACGCGACCCGATGGATTCAACTTCTGCGGAAGTGCCTGTCCCTGACTATGTGGTCGAGATCGAGAAGCCGGTAAAAGGAATGAAGATTGGGGTCGCCAAAGAGTATTTCGGCGAAGGTCTTGAGCCTGAAACGCGTGCTGCAATCGAAGCTGCCATTCAGAAGCTGGCGAAACTTGGATGCGAGATTGTCGACGTGTCGTTGCCGCACACCAAGTATGCGATTCCAGCTTACTACCTGGTTGCTACCGCAGAGGCTTCTTCGAACCTCGCGCGCTTCGATGGAGTTCGATACGGACATCGCGCAAACAGTGTGCGTAGCTTGTCCGATATGTATCGCCGCAGCCGCGACGAAGGCTTTGGCCCCGAAGTGAAGCGACGCATCATGCTCGGTACCTACGCCCTGAGCGCGGGCTACTACGACGCCTACTATCTCAAAGCGCAGCGCGTGCGGACTCTGCTGACCAACGACTTCATCGAAGCATTCAAGAAAGTGGATGCGATTGTTGGGCCGACCTGTCCGACGCCAGCGTTCAAGCCGGGCGAAAAAGTGGACGATCCGCTCGCGATGTACCTCGCCGACATCTACACGGTAACGGCGAACCTGGCGGGCATTCCGGGGATTTCCATTCCGGTGGGCAATTCAAAAGAGAATCTGCCCATCGGCATGCAGATCTTCGGCAAGCACTTCGACGAAGCCACGATTCTGCGCCTAGCCCACGCGTACGAACAAGCTGCTTAGGAAGCATTCACCCACGAAGGACACCAAGGTACACGAATTCAGATCCTTCGTGAAACTTCGTTTTCTTTGTGGTTTATGGTTCGAGTTCGTAGTACCGCTCTCCCGCGCAGCTGCGGCATAGGGTTTTACCGTCGTGGCACACTTCGCGATGGAAGTTGATTCCTTCGCCGCATAGATCACAAACAATTCTTTCGCCCTTGTATCCGGGAAATTCTTCTGGAGGCAGTTCAACCTTCACCCACTGAGTGGTGAACAGGTCGTCGTCCGCCATCTCGCGGTAGGCAAGCATCTGCTGCTGGTTTTTGTTCTCCAGTTCCGGATGCATCTGTCGCGCGAGCGCTTTCGACGACTCCTTTGCCGCAATGCGAATGGCGCGCCCGGTCTGGACGTCAACAAACGTCGCTGCCATCTTGCCGAAATCGCGGAACTTCAACGCCCGCTTCCCTAAGCGGCAGCCGGTCACAACCGCTACCGCATCGGTTGCGCAGCGGTCAATCTCAACAAACGTAACCAGGCGCTTGCGGTCTTCTTTGTTGCTCTGAGGATCGTCGATTCCCAGCTTCTGAAGGCCAAGCATTGCCATGCGTACGCCGAGCACCTGCCCGGCGCAGAGGTGCCCGTGCGCCTGCTCAGCGTCGCGGAGATAGTCGGAGAGAGTGCGCATCAAGTCAGGTTTCAAGGTTGCAAAGTTTCAAGGTTCAAACATCAGGCACGTCTGCTTTGGAACCTTGAAACATTGAAACCTTTTGAAACGTCCGCTTCAAGGAGCCAAAATGCATTTTAAATTCAAATCTTTATTACCGCTGGTGCTTGCCTTCAGCATCACTCTCACGGCATGCAGTTCCCAATGGATCACCATCGCGCTGCAAGACCTGCCTGTACTCACCCAGATGGCGCTGAACATCGCCACCCTCGCGGGTACGTTTTCACGTCAGCAGAACACCGCTGATCTGGCCGTTATTCAGAACATTTCTGCGCAAGCCAGTCGCGATCTGAATCTTCTGTTGACTCTCTACAACGAATACAAAGCCAACCCGAATGCCGCGACCCTCAGCAAAATTCAAACTGGGATCACCGGAATTAATCAGCATCTGCCTGCCTTGCTTGAATCTGCGCACATTTCCAATCCGCTGCTGAGTTCACGTGTAACAGCGGCGGTAAACCTGATTCTTGTTACGGTAAACAACTTTGCCGCCCTGATTCCTTCGTCGGGACAAGTAAGAGCCCGCAAGGCAATTGGCCCCCTGCCTTCCACCTCTGATCTCAAGCGGCAGTGGAACCAGCAGGTCTGTGCACCGGACCTCTCAATCGTCGACCCGTTGTCCTGCCGCATGCACTAGGAGATCGCCATGCCGCTTCCCATAATCGCGATTACTAACGCCTCCGCCTGCCTGAGCGATGTGCAGGTGGAGGCCGTCTTACCCGCGTTGCAGAAACAGGTCAGCACGGACTTCAAAGCCTACTGGCAAGAAGACTGCAGCCTGACCTTCCTGGCAAGAGACCAGCCACTCGCGCGAGGCTGGTGGCAAATCATTGTGGCGGACACTCCCGACCAGGCCGGGGCCCTGGGTTATCACGAACTCACAAGCGGCGGCACCCCGCTGGGCAAAGTGTTTGCGCAATTCGATACCCGCAACGGCTTCTCGTGGACGGTGACGCTCAGCCATGAGTTGCTCGAGATGTTGGGCGATCCCTGGATCAACTGGTGCGCCATCGGCAGCGACAGCCGCGTGTATGCGCTAGAGGTCTGCGACCCGGTAGAGTCCGACGAACTTGCCTATGCAATCGACGGTGTCCTCGTGTCGAATTTCGTGACCCCGGCCTGGTTCGAGCCCACATGCTGCGACCGCCTGGACTTCGCAAAGCACCTGACGCGCCAACTCGAGGTGCATGCTGGCGGGTACACCTCCATATTCGACTCACGTTGCGGTTGGAAGCAGATCACAGCGCGAGGCGAGGGCGGTCCAAGCATCACACCCGGCGGACGGCGTCAGCGCAGAAGAATGTGGCGCCAGCTATGGAGGAACAGCGAACGCTAGCTGCGGCTGAAAGACTTACAGTTTCTTAACGGGTACAACGAGATGATACGCGGCTCCGATGTCCTCGATCTGCTCCACCTTAAAACCACGACGGTCGAGAACTCTACGCAGCTTCAAGTTCGGATTGGCGCAAGAAACAGCATGGACAATCCATACAACCCGGGAGATGCCATTGATCTCAGCGTATCGTCTTGCCAATGATGCCAAACTGGTGAGAATACCCTCGCCGCCGCCTTCAATCTGCGCCAATTCGAGCACCAGTCGGTCCGAGTCAATCTTGAATTGGCCGAGAATCAGGGCCGATCCTGCCCGGAAAACAATAGGTTCGTTCAAGAGGACAAGTTGCTCGAGAGTCTCTCTTGGGAACTTAAGGATTTCGTCGCCCGTGAAGCCTTCAAACAGCACTTCGTGGATGCGAGCGGAGTTCATTTTCTTCTCCACAGCACGCCTTCTTTGGTTTGCTCGATGAGAATGCCTTGCGCCACGAGTTCGGCACGTATTTTGTCCGACGTGGCGAAATCGCGCGCTTTTCGCGCTGCAACCATCTGCTCGACCTTGGCGTCGATTTGCGCGTCGGTCAACGCGGACGAACGGAGAATTTCCTCTAATTCAGCACTGATGTCCTTTTCACGACCTTCGGCTTTTGCCCATTCATAAATTCGTTGCATCTGGGCGACGTCGTCGTCTTGCAAAACCGAGAAGATTCGATCGAATTGTTCGAGTGGCGCGAGGAGTGCCGCCACATCGCCAGATTTGACGTTCCCCGCGTCCATTGCCGTATTCACCGCGCGAATCATGTCGAAGATCGCTGCTTGCCCCTGGGCGGTATTCAGGTCATCGTCGAGGGCGTCGCGCAGTCGTTTTGACGTTTGCTGGCCCAGGGTGGTCATCGTCAGCGATGATCCGTCCGCAAATTTCCCCGCCAGGCGCTGACGGAAATTGCGCAGACGATCCACCGAGGCGGCTGCCTGCTGCAGGCCATCAAACGTGAAATTCAACTGGTTGCGATACGGCACTGAAGTCAGAAGATAACGGATGGTCGAAGGCTTGTATCCCTTGAGCACGAGGTCGCGCAACGTAAAGAAATTTCCAGCGCTCTTCGACATCTTCTCGCCTTCGACCAGCAGGAAGCGCGCGTGAAACCAGAAATGCGCGAACGGTTTGCCGGTCAGTGACTCCGACTGTGCAATTTCATTCTCGTGATGCGGGAAAATCAGATCTTCGCCGCCAGCATGCAGGTCGAAGCTTTCACCCAGTTCCTGCATCGACATTACCGAGCACTCGATATGCCAGCCGGGGCGGCCGGGACCAATTACGCTGTCCCATGAAGCCTCTCCGGGCTTAGGTGCTTTCCATAGTGCGAAATCGCGGGCATTGTCCTTTTCGTATTCATCGACATCGACGCGAGCGCCGTCTTCCATACCGGCGAAATCTTTTTTGGAAAGCTTTCCGTACGCGGGGAACTTGGCAATCCTGAAATAATAGGAGCCGTCGTCAGTTTTGTACGCGTACCCCATCTCCACCAGTTTGGCGATGAATTCCGCCATCCGTGCAATGTTTTCCGTGGCACGGACGATCTGCGGCTGTTCGATCCTGAGCGCGCCCGCGTCTTCAAAAAAAGCCTTCTGATACTTCGCCGTGTACTGCTGCACGGTTAGGCCAGCTGCTGCCGCATTGCGAATGATTTTGTCGTCCACGTCGGTAATATTCATGACGTGCTTGACTTTGTATCCGCCCAGCTGCAAGTAGCGTCGCAGGATGTCGACCGCGATGAAGGTCCGGAAATTGCCGATGTGGCCATAGTCGTAGACCGTCGGCCCGCACGCGTACATGCGGACCTCGTTGCCCACCAGCGGCCGAAACTCCTCAACTTTGGCGGAAAGTGTATTGAACAGGCGCAGAGCCATAGCGTCGAAAGAACTTCAATTCTATCGGCACCGGAGAATATCGGGCAAACGCTTCTGCGTTTCAGCCCCAGAGTTTACCAACGGCATGGGTGCTGGGCTGCAATCCGCGCTGGATCAAGTCACCTAGAGGCTTGCGGGTGATTCATCGCGTGCAAGCGCTGGCCCACCAAGTAAACGTAGTGCAGGCCGGAAACAATCGTGAAGAAAAACGTGGCGTTAAGGAATAACCTGCGACCGACCCACACCCAGTGGGCGGCATAGACTTGGAAGAGCATCACGAACAATACCGCGGCGACCTGAGCGAACGTGTTCGCTTTGCCGAAAACGCTTGGCCGGAAATCACGGAGGCCCGCGATCGTGTACAGCACCCCGCTCACCAAGAGGATGCACACGTCTCGGCTGAAGACGAGGACGGTGTACTTCCAGGGAATCAAATTAACAACGGAAAGCACCAGGAAGATTGTGCTCAGCAGCATTTTGTCGGCGATCGGATCAAGGTATTGGCCCAGCAAGGTCTGCTGATGCAGACGTCGAGCCAGCAAGCCATCCAGGCCGTCGCTAAGGCCTGCCAACAGCGTAAGGATCAGCGCACCCTTGAAATGATGCTCCAGCAGTTTGTTGACTATAAATGGCAGAAACGCCATGCGCGCGAGCGTCAGTTGGTTTGGGGCGCTGAGGATATGAGAGATCCGGAACGCTGCCGCTTTCGAAGCGCTGCCGACCGATGTAGAGCTCTGCTGCACCACTCGATTTTCGCTGTCCGCAGCAGCCATTTGCAACTGCAGGGGACGGAATGGCGATTCTGTCGGCTTATGCTGCAGCTTATAGGCTTGTTCGGCACAATCGCTCATGGGAGCGGTTTGCCAAGGTCGAGAACGCATCAGTAAAATAGATTTGTAGCTGCTCCATCCTCAACGTTCCAGCTCAATAGGCCCGTAGCTCAGTTGGTTAGAGCGCTTCCTTGACACGGAAGAGGTCGATGGTTCGAGTCCATTCGGGCCTACCATTTCGCAAACGTTCGGCGAAATAAGTTTTCGATTTCCATTTGTCGAAACTGGACAATGCGGAACTTTTCTCCGCTGCCGCACGTACAAAGAACTAAGCTCCCCATTGAATACCTGCGCGACCCCGCCGCCAGCGGCGCACCTCCGAGGTCGTGCAGGTGTAATCATCCAACGCTATCGATTTCATCTGGCAGGAGGTTCATTATGCAAGCGGCGGTCATGAACCAGCATTTCAGCGCAGCGACACGTGTGGCCTCAGAAGTCGAGAACGAGAAAGCTCACAGACAGAAGTCCCGGTTGGCTTACGTACTCTCGGCGATGGTGGCCTTATCGGCAGCGACGATATCAATCATCGGCATCGCGTTTCCTTCGATCTATCGCGGCAATTGGGGCAGTGGTACGTCGATAGGTAACGACCTGGTGACATTGGTCGTCGCCGTGCCGACCTTAAGTTTCGCCATTGTTTATTCCGTTCGCGGATCAATCCGTGCAACGCTGTTGTGGTTGGGAGCGTTGTACTACATGTTCTACAACTACGCTTTCTACGTGTTCGGCATACCCGTCACGAAGCTCTACCTGCCCATCATTGTGACTTTTGCGCTTGCCGGGCTGTCGTTGGCATTAGGGATGGGCAGCCTCGATATCGGAACCATAGCTGCCAGGTTCAGTCCGCGGACGCCGGGAAAGCCTATTGCCGTGTATTTGTCTTTGGCAGCAGTAATGGTTTCCATCCTTTGGTGCAAGCCGTGGATCAAATTCCTGCTGACCGGACGCGTTCCTGATGTCAATGGAAGTGAGTACGCCTACCAGGTGATTGCGGCTGTCGATCTGAGTTTCATGGTGCCCCTGCTCATCTTGGCGGCGTGCCTGCTTTGGATGCGTCGTCCTTGGGGCTACGTACTCGGCGCGATGATGAGTTTGCAAGGCGCAGTCTACAACGCAGTCATGGGAACGGTGTGCGTTTTCAATTGGAGGTTGACGGGCGCAAAACTGTTTTCTGACTGGTTCGTCAGCTGTTTGGTGGGCGTGAGCCTATGTCTATTGTGTGTTTGCGCCTTGGTACTCGGCGTAAGAAAGGTGCAAATGACCACATCGCTCAATGCCACGTAGAGGTTTGGCCGACTATCACCTGGGATCGCGAGTATCCCGTTTTGGCTGCGAAACCAGCCGTTATCAAGGGCCGCATTACCAGCGTGTAGGGGCTGCGGCCACAGGAAACCGGCATCGAACTTATCGGAGACATTCTTCTGCTCGTAACACCCCCGAGTTCCCGCCGTAATGGGCGGTAATCTCGTCTTTCCGTCGAGAAGATTTGAGAATTCGAGAAGAGCAGATTCGTGGGCTTTCCGGCCCATTTATCTGCCCTTCTTGTCGAATTTGAACAGTTTGGGGTAAACCGATGGGAACTCCTGGTATTTTGCGGGCGCTTCTTCTTACCGACGAAGAAGCGACCATCAGAGATTTCAGCGTTATCTGCGGGGAGTTGGGAATCGAGGCGCAGTCACATCTCGATCAGCGCGAGATCGATCAGCACTTGAACGACAACAAGTATGCAGCCGTCGTGATCGACTTCGACAACGCAGAACTCCGCGAGCGGCACCTTCCGGCATTGCAAGAGAGCCAGTTGAACAAACATTCGGTAATCGTCGCGGTCGCCGCGAACGCCAAAAACCTGGAACGCGCACTGCACTGTCGTGCTCATTTTGTGTTGAAGCGCCCGATGGATGAGATCGAGATTCGGCGGACTCTTCGAGCGGCCTACGATTTCATGCTTACCAATCGCCGGCGTCAGTTCCGCTGTCCCCAAATACTTCCGGTTCGCCTGAGACTGGTACGATCCGGAGGCACATTCGAGTGTTCAACTGTAAACATCAGCGCGAAAGGCGTCGCCATTTATAGTTCTACGCGGCTGAAGCCCACCGAATCCGTCGACCTGGAGATTGTATTGCCGGATGGCTTCGTAGTTCTTGCCTCCGGTCTCGTGGTGTGGGATGACGGGCTGGGCAAAAGTGGCATCAACTTCCAGGTGCGCACTCCTGAGATACGTCAGAAGCTGGACACATGGTTGAACGCGCAGGCCTCGGCGATGGCAAGGATGGAAGTCACTTCCCGCGACTTCTCGCAGATCTTACCCCCCAAGAACACAAATCCTCGCCCGATGCTCTCGAGAGTCACTAGATAGGGCTATCAAGGGAGTGCTGCCACGAAGCATGTCCCCGAAAGGCAACTCAAGA
>Ga0068855_100004130_pt1 | contig 17712 bp, 12 predicted proteins | sample KBSCornC52_FD_66592 | JGI IMG/M metagenome (GOLD analysis project Ga0068855, IMG submission 66592) | Corn rhizosphere microbial communities from Kellogg Biological Station, Michigan, USA - KBS Corn C5-2 | ecosystem: Host-associated > Plants > Roots > Rhizosphere > Soil ...
GGACCGACCGGATCGCGGCGTCCGGTCGAAAGCCACCGGCTGGCGTCGCTGCGCGATGTCGTCGGCTACGAGGGCCTCGTGCTGGACCCGCGCGAGCGCAGCATCACCAAGCGCCACGCGCGAACCTTCGCCGACCTCTCTGCAATCGCCAAGGGACATGGCGTGGACCAGGCAGCGCGCGCGCTCGAATCGCTGGGCGTGCAGGATTACATGATCGAGGTGGGAGGCGAAGTGCGCGCGCGCGGGCTGCGCCACGACGGCCACCCATGGCGAATCGGCATCGAGCAGCCACGCCGCGAAGCACCGCGCCAGGCCCGCTACGCCGTCCCCTTGCGCGACCTCTCGATGGCCACGTCGGGCGACTACCGCAACTGCTTCGAGCACGCCGGCCGGCGCTATTCGCACGAGATCGACCCGCGCACCGGCTCGCCCGTGTCGCAGCGCCTGAACTCGGTCACGGTCGTCGCCCGCGAATGCGCAGCGGCCGACGCCTTGTCGACCGCGCTCATCGTGCTCGGGCCCGACGAGGGCCCGGCATGCGCGCTGCGCCTGGGCCTGGCCGCCTACTTCGTGATGGCCGCGCCCGACGGCGGCTTCGTCGATCGGACGACGCCGGCCTTCGACGCGCTGGGCGGCTGCCGCTTGCGCGTGGCTTGATCGCGGACAGTCTCCGCCGCTGGTGCGCTTGATGGGAGTCAACGCCGCGCGATGCCCCAACGGGTACCTTCCTCCCATCTCAAACGGACGGTGACCATGAGCACTTTCGACGATAGCCAAGACAACCCGACTCCTCGCGGCCTGGGCCGGCGCCTCTTCCTCAATCGCAGCGCGGCGGGCCTCGCCGGCGTCGGCCTGTCGGCGGGCCTGGTGGCCTGCGGCAACAAGGAAACGACCGCGGGCGCCGGGAGCGCAGCCTCCGGCGGCGCGACGGCCACCGGCGGCGCGGCGCCGTCCGATGTGGGCAAGTACGAAGTCGCGCCCGGGCAGCTGGACACCTATTACGCGTTCTCGAGCGGTGGCCACTCCGGCGAAGTGCGGATCTACGGCATTCCCTCCGGCCGCGAGCTCAAGCGCATCCCGGTCTTCAACATCGACTGCATGGTCGGCTGGGGCATCACCAATGAATCCAAGGCCATCATGGGCACGCACCCGGACGGCACCCTCAAGTACTGGACCGGCGACACGCACCACGTGCATCCGTCGTACGCCGACGGTACCTACGACGGCAAGTGGATCTTCGTCAACGACAAGATCCATGGCCGCCTTGCGCGCATCCGCCTGGACACGATGGAGACGGACAAGATCACCGAGTTGCCCAACGTGCAGGGCTTCCACGGCGTGTTTCCCGACAAGCGCGATCCGGTCGATCCCTCGATCAACCGGACGACGCGGGTGTTCTGCGGCAACGAATTCCACATCCCGCAGCCCAACGACGGCCGCGACCTGAACGATCCCAAGAAGTACTTCTGCCTCTTCACCTGCGTCGACGCGGCCACGATGGAGCCGCGCTGGCAGGTCAAGGTCGACGGCAACATGGACCTCGTGGCGACTTCGTACGACGGCAAGCTGGCGGCCTCCAACCAGTACAACACCGAAGGCGGCGTGCACTACGAGGAGATGATGTCGTCCGAGCGCGACTCGTGCGTCTTCTTCAACATCGCGCGCATCGAGGCCGCGGTCAAGGCCGGCAAGACCATCACCATCGGCACGTCCAAGGTGCCCGTCGTCGACGGCACCAAGGCCGCCAACACCGACCCCAAGACCGCCCTCACCTGCTACGTGCCCGTGCCCAAGAACCCGCACGGCGTCAACGCGAGCCCGGACGGCAAGTACTACGCGTGCTCGGGCAAGCTGTCGCCGACCGCCACGCTGATCGAGCACGACCTCGTCCTCAAGTGGTTCGACGGCGGGCTCAAGGAGGCGCGCGACGTCGTCGTCGCCGAGCCCGAGATCGGCCTGGGGCCCCTGCATACCGGCTTCGACAACAAGGGCAATGCCTATACGACGCTGTTCCTCGACAGCCAAATCGTGAAATGGAACCTGGCCGCCGCCATCAAGGCGTTCAAGGGCGACAAGTCGGCGGTGCCGGTGGTCGACCGCATCGACGTGCACTACCAGCCGGGCCACGGCTTCACCTCGATGGGCGAGACCAAGGAATCCGACGGCAAGTTCTTCATCTCCGACAACAAGTTCTCGAAGGACCGCTTCCTGCCCGTCGGCCCGCTGCATGCCGAGACTGCCCAGCTCATCGACATCAGCGGCGACAAGATGAAGCTGGTGGCCGACCACGCGGTCTACTCCGAGCCGCACGACTCGATCATCATCCGCCGCGACATCATTAAGACGCGCCAGGTCTACAACGTCGACGAGTTCCCGCTCGCGGTCAAGGACGCCAAGGATTCACGCGTCGAGCGCAAGGGCAGGAAGGTGACGGTCTACCTGACCTCCCAGGCGCCGGCCTACGGCCTGCGCGAGTTCACGGTCAAGAAGGGCGACGAGGTCACGATCATCCTGACCAACATCGACAAGGTGGAGGACCTGACGCACGGCTTCGCGATCCCGAAGCACAACATCAACTTCATCGTCAACCCGGGCGAGACGAAGTCGGTCACGTTCAAGGTCGACCAGCCCGGTGTCTACTGGTGCTACTGCACCAACTTCTGCCACGCGTTGCACCTCGAGATGCGCAGCCGCATGCTGGTGGAAGCCTGAGGGGAAGCCCGGTGAGAATGCTTGCGCGCGTGGCGCCGCTGGCGCTCGCCTGCGCGCTGCAGGCGCCGGCGCTGGCGGCGATCGCGGGACATGCCTACGAAGCCCCGCTGCCGGCGGGCCTGACGAGCGGCCCCGACCTGTGCGCCTACGCCGAGTGCGCCGCGGTCGTGCCGGGCGCCCAATCCTTCTCGCCACGCCAGGGGCGACCGCCCTATGTCGAGGCCTATCGTGGCGTCGGCGCGGCCCGCACGCTCGTGGGCTATGTCTTCCTGTCGACGGACATCGTCGACATGCCGGGCTATTCCGGCAAGCCCATCGTCACCCTGATCGGCATGGATACCCGCGGGCGCATCACCGGCACCCGCGTGCTGCGCCATTCCGAGCCCATCCTGCTGCTGGGCATCCCCGAGACGGCGTTGTCCGCCTTCCTCGCGCAATACACCGGCAAGTCGGTGACCGACCACGTGGAGATCGGGCACTCGCACCGCGACGACGGCACCATCGAGCTCGACGCCATCAGCGGCGCCACCGTGACGGTGATGTCGGAAAACCAGGTGATCCTGCGCAGCGCGCGCAACGTGGCCGAGCAGGTCGGCATCCTGCACCCGCCGCACCGCCCGCAGGCCCGGTTCGCGACGCCGGCGCGCGCGCTCGACTGGCAGGAACTGCTCGCCGCCGGCGCGGTGCAGCGCCTGACCGTGCGCGCCGAAGACGTAGGGCTGCCCGCGTCGGCGCAGCCGCGCATCGACCTGTTCTTCGGCGACCTCGATTCGCCCGCGGTCGGACGCAGCATCCTGGGCGACGCCGAGTTCGAATCGCTGCAGCGGCGGCTGGCGCCGGGCGAGCACGCGATCTTCATGATCTCCAGCGGCACCGAGAGCTTCAAGGGTTCGGGCTTCGTGCGCGGCGGCATCTTCGACCGCATCGCGCTGACGCAGGACGACGACACCTTCACCTTCCGCGACCTCGACTACCTCAACCTGTACGGCGTGCACGCGCCGGGTGCGCCGTCGTACCGCGAGTCGGGCATCTTCATCGTGCGCGATCCGCGCTTCTCGTCGGCCTATCCGTGGAAGCTGGCGTTCCTCGCCAACCGCATCGACCAGGAGAGCGGCGCGCGCACGTTCGCGAGCTTCGACCGCGAGTACTGGCTGCCGGCCGACGAACTGGTGGGCGGCCGCCCCGCGCATTCCGAGCCGGCGCCGACGTGGCTGGGGATCTGGAAGAACCGGGCAACAGAGATCGTGCTGTTCGTGCTGCTGCTCGTCGCCGCAGGGCTCACCTATGCCCTGCGCGACACGTTGGTGCGGCGCTCCAGCCGCAAGGACAAGCGTTGGGTCTCCTGGCCCAAGTACGCACTGTGGACCGCGAGCCTGGGCTTCGCCGGATTCCACCTGATGGCGCAGCCCTCGATCACGCAGGTGCTGACGTGGTTCCACGCCATCCTGTTCAAGTGGCAGTGGAGCCTGTTCCTGTCGGACCCCTTCATCTTCCTGTTCTGGTGCTTCATCATCGTCAGCGTGTTCTTCTGGGGCCGCGGCATGTTCTGCGGCTGGCTGTGCCCCTATGGCGCGGGCAGCGAGATCGTGCACAAGGTCGCCGGCGCGCTGGGCCTGAAGCGCTTCCAGTTCGAGTTGCCCAAGCCGTTGCACGACCGCCTGAAGTGGATCAAGTACGGGGTGTTCGCGGGCCTGCTCGCGGTCTCCTTCTACTCAATGGGCCTGGCCGAGAAGCTGGCCGAGATCGAGCCGTTCAAGACGACCTTCCTGGTGGGGGTCACGCATCGCACGTGGCCGTTCATCGCCTTCTGGTCGTTGCTCGCCGCCGCGGCCGTCTTCATCGAGCGGCCGTTCTGCAAGTACCTGTGCCCGCTCGGCGCTTCGCTGGCGGTGCCGTCCACCTTCCGCTGGTGGGGCCTGAAGCGCAAGAAGGAATGCGGTCCCTGCCGCGCGTGCGAGGTCGGCTGCGGCTCGCAGGCGATCGGTCGCGACGGGCGCATCGACCAGCGCGAATGCCTGCTCTGCCTGGACTGCATGGTGATGTACTACGACGACCATGCCTGCCCGCCGCTGGTGCAGGAGCGCAAAGGCCGTACGCGAGGCGGCCTCGAGTTGACGCCCATCGGCGCGAACGGCTACTACATCCCGCTGCATCCGGTCGGCGGCGCGCCCCCCTCCGCGCAGGACTCGACGCGCACGACGGGCCCGACGTCGGGCCTGTTCACCGACCCGGTGGGGCCGCTGGCCTGGCTGCGGCGCGAGTTGCTCGATCACCTGCTGCCGTGGGATCGCGGGTTCCTGCGCCATCCCCTGCTGATGCGGGCGGCCGGCATCGGGCTGGCGGTGTTCGTGACCTGGGCCTGGCTGCTCGGGGCGGCCGGCAAGCTCGGTCCCGGCATCGTCCTGGGCTGGTGGCTGGCGTGGTCGGCCTACGAAACCATCACGCGCATGAAGTGCAAGCCCTTCGTCAAGGAGGGCCCGTGGTGGGGCCGCGCGCTGCGGCGTGCAAGCTGGGCCGACATGCTGGCCTACGTCGGCATGAAGAACCTGCTGGTCGGCGCGGGCCTGTTCCTCGCAATGAAGGCTGTGGGCGTGCTCACGATGCTGCATGGCCTGCCGGAGCTCAAGTGGCTGTATTGAAGACGCTCCTGGCGGCCGCGACGCTGGCGCTGGCCGCCGCCACGACTGCGGCTGCCGAGCTGCGGGTGCATCCGGGCGACTCGCTCGCCGATGCGGTGCAGCACGCGGCACCCGGCGACGTCGTGCTGATCGAGCGCGGCGACTATCGCGGCAACCTGCGCATCGACAAGCCGCTGACGCTGCGGGGCCTGGGCCGGCCGACCGTGAGCGGGGGCCTGGACGGGGACACGCTGCGCATCGCCTCGCCCGACGTCACCATCGAAGGCCTCATCGTCATCGACAGCGGCGACGACCTGACCGCGCAGAACGCGGGGATCTATGTCGAGCCCGGCTCCGACCGCGCCGCCATCGTCCACTGCGAGCTGGTCTACAACCTGTTCGGGCTGTGGATCCAGCACGTCAAGGACGTTCGCGTCGACGGCAACGTCATCGTCGGCAAGCGCGACTACCCCTCGGCGCAGCGCGGCAACGGGATCCAGCTCTACGACACGACCGGTGCGCGGATCGTCGCCAACCAGATCAGCTTCGCGCGCGACGGCATCTACGTCGACGTCTCGCACCACGCCGTCTTTCGCGCCAACCGCATCCACAACGTGCGCTACGGCACGCATTACATGAACTCGAACGACAACGTCTGGGAGGACAACGACTCCTACGACAACCGCGGCGGCCTCGCGCTCATGATGACGCGGCGCCAGGTCGTGCGCCACAACCGGACCTGGGGCAACACCGACCACGGCATCATGCTGCGCACGATCCAGGATTCGGTGATCGAAGGCAACATCGTCGCCGGCAACGCGCGCGGGTTGTTCATCTACGACGCCGAATACAACGTCGTGCGCGGCAACCTGGTGGTCGACAACGAGGTCGGCGCGCATCTTTGGGCCGGCTCGATCCACAACGACATCGACGGCAACGACTTCGTCGCCAACCGCCAGCCGGTGCACTACATCGCCGCGAACGACCAGTCCTGGAGCGGCCCGCAAGGCAACTACTGGAGCAACTACCTGGGCTGGGATCGCGACGGCGACGGCCGCGGCGACGTCGCCTATCGCGCGAGCGACCTCGTCGACCGCCTGGTGTGGCGCCACCCCGCGGCCAAGCTGCTGCTCAACAGCCCGGCGGTGCAGACGCTGCGCATGGTCGGCGAGCAGTTCCCCCTGCTGCAGGCGCCCAGCGTGGTCGACGCGCATCCCCGCCTGCGGCCTCGCTCCGAGGAGTGGCATCGATGGATGGGACGACAGCGATGAGCACCGTGATCGACGTGGCCGGCGTGAGCCGGCGCTACGGCGAAGTGCTCGCCGTCGACGACGTGAGCCTGCAGGTCGGGAGCGGCGAGCTGTTCGGCCTCATCGGGCACAACGGGGCGGGCAAGAGCACCTTGTTCCGCGCGATGCTGGGGCTGGAGCGGCCCGACGCCGGCCAGGTGCGCATCGAGGGCGAAGTCGTCGGTTCGAGCACGTTCCGCGCAGTACGCCGGCGCATCGGCTACCTGCCGGAGAACGTCGCCTTCCACGACAACCTGAACGGCCGCGAGACACTGGCGTTCTATGCCGCGCTCAAGGGCGTGCCCGAGGCGGACTGCGCGCGCGTGCTCGAACGGGTCGGGCTCGCCGCGGCGGCCGAGCGCCGCGTTCGCGGCTACTCCAAGGGCATGCGCCAGCGCCTGGGCTTCGCGCAGGCACTGCTGGGCCACCCCGCGCTGCTGTTCCTCGACGAGCCCACCAACGGACTGGACCCGCAGGGCATCCGCGACTTCTACGCCACCCTGGGCACGCTGCAGGACGAGGGCGTCACCATCGTGCTGACCTCGCACATCCTGGCCGAGATACAGGAGCGCGTGGGGCGCCTGGCGATCATGAAGTCCGGGCGGGTGCATGCGGTGGGCACGGTGCAGGACCTGCGCGAAGCGACGACGCTGCCCCTGTGGTTCGAGCTCCGGCTGGCCGCCGGGGCGCACGATCCGTTGCACGCGGCGGCCGCGGCGCTGGCCAGCGACGGCTGCGAGTTGCGGATGGAGGGCAATCGCGCCTGGCTGCGCTGCCCGCGCCCCGTCAAGATGCGCGCGCTCGCGGCCCTGGCGGCCCTGGGCGCGCTGCTGCAGGACCTGCAGGTGCGCGAACCGTCGCTCGAGGACATCCTCCTCGGACAGAAGACCGCATGAGGACCCGCATGACATCCCGCTTCGAACTGCACCCGGTCGCCATCGTGGCCGCCAAGGAATTCCGCGATCGCCTGCGCAACCGCTGGGTGCTGGTCGCGGCCGCGGTCTTCACGGCTTTCGCCCTCGTCATCGCCTACGTGGGTGCGGCGCAACAGGGCGAGATCGGCCTGCGCGGCATCGACGTCACCATCGCGAGCCTGGTGAGCCTGGTCATCTACCTGGTGCCGCTGATCGCCCTCGTGCTGGGTTTCGACAGCATCGTCGGCGAACGCGAGCGCGGGACGCTGGACCTCCTGCTGTCGATGCCCATCACCCGGCTGGAACTGCTGCTCGGCAAGTACGCCGGCCTGGCCGCGGCGCTGGCATGTTCGACGCTGATCGGGTTCGGCGTCGTCGGCGGCTTGCTCCTGCTCAAGCTGCCCGGCGCCGCGCTGATCCACTATGCGGGCTTCATGGCGAGTGCGGTGTTGCTCGGGATGGCCTTCCTCAGCCTCGCGTTGATGGTGTCCGTCCTCGCGTCCGACCGGACGCGGGCGAGCGGCATGGCGGTCGCGCTGTGGTTCTTCTTCGTGCTCGTCTTCGACCTGCTGGCGCTCGGCGCGCTCGTGGTCGGCGGCGATCGGCTCGGCGGCGACGCGCTGCCCTACCTCATGCTGTTCAACCCCGCGGACGTGTTCCGCATCATCAACATCTTCGGCTTCGACGACGTGCGCGCGCTCCATGGCCTGGCCACCGTGTTTCCCGCCCGGCTGGCCCACCCGGCGCTGCTGGGCGGGGCCATGCTGGCCTGGATCGCCGCGCCGCTCGCCATCGCCGCATGGAGCTTCCGCCGATGACCTCGCCCTCGCGCATTGCCGCCCTGGCCCTGCTTGCCGCGCTCGCGGCCTGCCAGCAGGCCGCCACCGTCTCCGCCGCCATCGACGCCAACACCGACACCCTCTGCGCGCTCGACGGCATGACGCTCACCGACTTCCCCGGCCCGAAGGCGCAGGTGTTCTTCGGCAACAAGGCCACGCCCGACTACTTCTGCGACACGATCGAGATGTTCGCCACCTGGCTCAAGCCCGAGCAGCGCAAGCTCATGACGGCCCTGTATGTCCAGGACATGGCGCACACCGACTGGCGCCACCCGAGCGGCCACTGGATCGCCGCGCGCAGCGCCTTCTACGTGGCCGGCTCGCGTGCGCGCGGCTCGATGGGCCCGACCCTGGCGTCCTTCGCCACCGAACCGGACGCCCGCGAATTCGTGCGGCGCGAAGGAGGAACGCTCTACCGCTTCGAGCAGGTGACGCCGGACATGGTCGTCCTGGACGGCGGCGTCATCAAGGACCGGGCGATGCAGTGATGCTCGCCGACCTCAAGGACATTCCGATGGACAACTTCTTCGCCCACCTGCCTTCCGACGCCGCGCAACGCATCGATGGCCTGAGCCGGCTTTCGTACGAACTGCGCGAGAACCACGCCAGGCTGCTGCGTCCGCACGCGGTCGCCGACGAGGACGCGCTGCTGCGCGACGTCGTCGCGGGCAGCACGCCCGAGCATCCGGCCTACGAGCACGTGCTGGGCGCCCGCACGCTGCGCCGCACGCGCGAGGCGGTCCGCGGCGACCTGCGCTCGCTGCTCGACGACCTGGCTGCCCAAGCCAGCGCGAGCTCCGTTCCAGTCGACCTCGCGCTGCTCCTGGAGGCGCACTGCGAGGCCGAACTCGAGGGACCGGTGCGCGTCCACCAGGACGCCCTGCTGGCCACGCTCATCAACGGCGTCACGCTCGAGGCGCGCTTCGGTGAATCCGGCGAATACGCCTTCGCCTGGCGCTGGGGAGAAGCCGAGCTGCGCATCGACACGGCGCCGCTGCACCCGACCCTGGCCACGTTCCCGAACCACCTGCACGACGACACGGGCACGCTGCGCGCCGATCCGGCCACGGACCCGGCCCGCTCACCCTGGGAAAACCTGCGCGCGCTGGTCGAGGCGCTCATCGCGAATCCGCTGCTGCGGTCGCGCGAGTAGGTCCGATGCACCACGCCCGCCGCGGCGGGTCGAACCGCCCGGGGCGGGCGATCCGTGGCACGGCGCGTGCGGCCCGCGGCAATCGTCGCGAACCGCCCCGCCTTGCTCACTTGGCCATCGACGCCATGTAGTCGACGGCGGCCTTGACGTCGTCATCGGGCAGCGATGCATTGCCGCCCTTGGCCGGCATCGTGCCCTTGCCACCCGTGAAGCCCTTGAGGGCGTGCGCGTACAGGGTGTCCTTGCCCTGCGCGATGCGTGGCGCCCAGTCGTCCTTGGACTTGAACAGCGGCGCGCCGCCGGCGCCCGTAGCGTGGCACATCGCGCACGTGCCCTTGAAGACGTGCTCGCCCTTGCCGGGCTCGCCTTGCGTCGCGGCCGCGGCGTCTCGCGTGGCCGCCACCGCTGCAGGCGCCGGCGCGGTGCTTGCCACCGCCTGTACGTCCTCGCGCTTGCTGCATCCCCCGATCAGGGCGAATCCCAGCAGCGCAACCATTCCATATCGTCGAATCATCGCTGCAACCTTCAGTGCGAATTGAAGCTGAATGCTAGGGGCGATGCGCGGGGCAGGCGTTGACGCCTGTCATGGCCCGGCGGCGCACGCGTGTCCTGCTCCGGGGGCAGCCTGCCGGACCGCGCCAGCGCGCAGCCCACGAGCGGCGCCAGGAGGAATGGCGTCCGGGGCGCGCCGTGCCGTCAGCGCGAGGCCGATCGAAACTCAGCGCGCATGCAGTTCGACAGCGCGCGCCGCCCGCGCCGCATCGCGGTCGGTGAACGCCAGCACGTCGTAGTAGTACAGCGTGCGCGAGGCCCGGCGCTGGTGCTGGCGCTCCAGGTAGTCCAGCATCTGGTCGAGCGCGCGGGGCTGCGTGACCTCGCAGATCGGATTGCCGAAGTTGTCGAACATCCAGAAGCCCGTGTAGCCGCAGGCCCACAGCGACCGAAGGCGTTCGCGCCAGGCCTGCGCCGCGTCGCTGGCGCCGCCGACCTGGCACGTGAGGAGCAGCATCGGCGAGACCTGCATGCACAGTTGCGCCGCGCCCGCGAGCACGTCGGGGCCGCCCGCGCCGATCGTCGAGACCAGCAGCCGGACGCCGTCCAGGCCGGCTTCGCGCAACACCGCGTCGATGCCCGCCAATTGCGGCGAGCCCAGCTCGGCCTGCAGCAGCTGCACGCTCTGGGCCGGCAGGCCCGTGGCGTTGCTGCGCAGGTAGGCAAAGCGCGCTGCGTCGCGTTCGACGGCCAGCAGGCTCAGCGCGGGATTGGCGTCGGCCAGCGCGACCAGCGAGGTGCCGAAGCCCGCGCCCGCGATGACGGCCGCGTCGCCTTCGTCCAGCACGGCGCCCAGCGAGGACGCGAAGCGGTCGTACATCCGGTGCTCGCGCTTCAGGCCGGCCAGCGAGCTCGTGGCCGGCAGCCGGCAGCGCAGCGCGCCGAGCGGCAGCAGCTGGTCGTCCGCGCGCACGGGCGCGGGCGTCACGCGTGGCGCGGGCGCGGGGTGCGCCTCGGCGGCGGCATGCAGCGTCGCGGCCACGCCGTCGGCCATCGTCCTCCAGCTGAACTTGCGCGCCTGCGCGCGGCCGCGCTCGACGAGGTCGGCGCGCACCTCGGGACGCTGCACGCGCTGCAGCAGCTCGAACGCCTGGTCTTCCTCGGTGTCGCCGAGCTCGATGTAGAGGACCGCGTCGCCGCCGACTTCCGGCAGCGACGACGCGGTCGACGTGATCGCCGGGCACTCGCAGGCCATCGCCTCGAGCACCGGCAGGCCAAAGCCCTCGTAGCGGGACGGGTACACGAGCGCCAGCGCGCCGGCGTAGGCGCAGCGCAGGTCGTGCTCGTCGAAGATCGCCACGTGCACGCTCGCCTCGCCCGCGGCGGCGCGGCTGGCGTCGTCCAGGGTGCCGCCGCCGGTGCACACGATCGCGTAGTCCTTGCGGGCGTCACCGAAGCGCGCGAACGCGTTGAAGAACAGCGACGCGTTCTTGTAGTCGGCGCGGCTGCCCGAGGTCATGAAGTAGGGGCGCGCGATGCCGTGGCGGCGGCGGAAATCGGCGATCTCGTCGGCCGTCACCGGGCCCAGGTCGTTGCCGTTGTAGTGCACGGTCACGTCCACCGGCCGCGCCAGGAAGCGCTGCAGGTCGCGGGCGGTGCTGCGCGAGATCGCGATGAAGCGCTCGGCGTACGCCAGTGCCATCGTCTTCTGGCGCCACATGGGCTGGGCCATGTCGAAGCCCATGGCCTCGGGGATCATGTCGTGCACCATCGCCACCGACGGCGTGGTGATCGGGTGCGAGTAGTACGTGGAGATGAACAGCGCCGCGCCCACGTCGTCGCACGCGTCCTGCACGATGCGGCGGTCGCCCTCGAGGTCGTTGTAGTTCAGGCCTGCCACGTCGACGTAGCGGATGCCGTCGATGCGCGGCATCGTGCGGTTGCGGTCCAGGACGACCAGGCGATCGCCGAACGGCGTGCCGGCCCACAGGCCCAGCAGCGATTGCCACACGCGGGCGATGCCCGAGCGGCCGATCTGGAAGAAGACGCCGTCGATGACGATCGGTGCAGTCACATGGATCCTTCGTGCTGCGCACTGCGGCAAGCGGCCTCCTGGCGGCCGCGCGGGGCCGGAGGCTCCACCTTACCAGCGGTGCAGCATCTGGTTGGGCATCGTCAGGAAATCGGGGCCGATGAGCTCGAACGAGCCGGGCGCCCAGTCCTTCAGGTGGCGGATGGCGGTGGAGACGTTGGACGCGCCGTTGCCCAGGAAGGCGTCGCAGCGCGCGGCCAGGAAGGCGTCCATCACGACCTCCTCGCCCAGCTGCCGGCCCTCGTGGCCGGCGTAGTGCACGCCGGTGGCGTCGCCGCTGCGCGCGACGTCGGCGGCCAGCACCCGCTCGCCGTACTTCTCGCGGTATTCGCGGGCGAAGCGCTCGCTGTCGGTCAGCAGGAAGATGCCCATCGCCGGGTCGGTCTGCAGCATCTTCTCGATCCGGTGCTGGTACTGCTGGTTGACCAGCTCCAGGTCGCGCAGCTCGGTGATCTTGTCGCTGCCGCGCACGTGGACCGCCACCCAGCGGCGGCCGGCCATGCGCTCGCGCGCGAAGGCGTCCACGCGCGCCTGCAGCGCGGGCTGCAGCTGCACGTACCTGGCAAGCAGGCGGCGATACACCGCCTGGTAGTCCAGGCCGTGCCATGGGCTGTCGGGCTCGATCCAGCCCATCAGGTCGCACACCTTGCCGTGGAAATCGCTGACGACGACGTCCTCATCGCGCGCCAGCAGGTGCAGCGCGGAAGTGCGCGAGCCGGGCCCCTGGAACTTGTTGACGTTCTCGTCGCGCAGGTTGAACGCGCTCCACTTCGCCGGGAAGAACGACTGCCCCCAGGCCGCCAGGCCGTCCTGCGTGGCGGCGGAGACGGGGCGGAAGTACAACTCGAACGCGTTGGCGGTGCCGGCCGCGCCGAACAGCGTGTTGGCGCCCCAGTGCACGACCGGCGTGCGGCCTGTCAGTTCAGCCAGCAGCAGCTGGCCCAGCACGTGGTCCATGTCCGACCAGAAGCCGTAGCCCCAGGCCTTGATCAGCAGGTACCTCGGCCGCGCCAGCGCCATCGGTCCGTTCGACGCGGCATGGGCACGCGCGGCCTGCGCCATTTCGCGCGCGCGGTCGCGCCAGGCGGCGATCTCGGTGGCTTGCGGACGCAGCGCCGCGGCGCGCGTGAACCACGCGTCGGCCAGCTGGAAGCGGCGCAGGCCCGAGGCCATGTGGCCCAGCAGGCTCAGTGCGAGCACGTCGTTCGCGTCGGCGCGCAGGGCCTCGCGGCACAGGTAGTCGGCCAGCTGCAGGTTGCCGCGCGCGAGTGCATCGTTGGCGGCCATGGCGGGCGCCACGGCGGCGGGTGCGTCGGCGACGGCGTTCACAGGCCGCTCAGCGCGTCACGCGCGCCGCCCAGTTGCGACTGGCGCCACATCGACGTGTAGATCGCCTCGAGGTTGCGCGTGAAGGCGTCGGCGTCGCACAGCGCGGTGGTGCCGCGGTTGGCGGCCAGCCGGGCCTTGACGGCGCCCAGGCGCGCCGGGTCGCGCGCCAGCTGCAGCGCGAGCGCCTCGTAGTCGGCCAGCGAGCCCGTCACCAGCTCGGGGATGCCGGCCGCGTGCAGCAGGCTGCCCGCGACGCGCGACGGGAAGGCGCCGCCCATGCAGGTGACCACCGGCAGGCCGGCCATCAGTGCGTCGGCGCAGGTGGTGTGGGCGTTGTACGGGTGGGTGTCGAGGAACAGGTCGGCCTGGCGGTAGCGCGCCAGGTGGTCTTCCACGCGCGGCACGCGCTGCGCGAACACGAGTCGATCCGGGTCGACGCCGCGCGCGGCGGCCTCCTTGCGCAGGTTCTTCTGCGACTGCGGGCTGCGCGACATCAGCCACAGCACCGAGCCGGGCACCTCGCGCAACAGCTTCATCCACACGGCGAACACGTGCGGGGCGATCTTGTAGTCGTGGTTGAACGAGCAGAACACCACGCCCTCGTCCGGCAGGCCGCATTCGGCGCGCGTCGGCGTGCGCTCGGCGATCTGCAGGCCCGAGGCGGCCGGCAGGTAGGCGTCGGGCAGGTACACCACCTTCTCGTTGTAGTGCTGCGCGTGCTCGGGCGGGATCACGTGGCGGTCGGCCACGATGTAGTCCATGTACGAGGTGCCCATCGTGCCCGGGTAGCCCAGGTAGTTCACCTGGACGGGGGCCGGACGCATGCCGAACACCTCGCTGCGCGAGTCGGCCGTGAAGCCCGCGAGGTCGATGGCGACGTCGACTTCCATCGAGCGCATCAGCTCGGCGATCTTGCGGCTCTCCATCATCTTGGCGTCGATGAAGTGGTCGAAGCAGTCGACCATGCGCTGGCGCAGGCGGCTGCCGTCGTTGGCGCCGATCGAGATCGCGATCGTCTCGAAGCGCCTGCGGTCGTGGCGTTCGAAGATGCCGGCCATCAGGTGGCCCACCGGGTGCTCGCGCAGGTCGGGCGAGACGTAGGCGATGCGGATGCGGTCGTGGCGATAGCGCTCGCCCGCCCACAGCGGCGCGTGGCGCGGCGTGTAGCGGTGCGCGGCGAAGATCTCGGCGCAGCGGTGGTGGACGGCGGCGTCGTCGGTGATGGACATGACGCCCAGCGACTTGGCCACGGGCTTGCCGGCCTCGATGCCTTCGAGGATCCGGGCCACATCCGAATCGAAGTGGGACCAGTCGCAGGCGTGCATGCGCTCGTAGCAGATCGACCCCACCCCGTACTCGAAGTCGGGCTTGATCGCGAGCAGGCGCTCGAACATCGCCACGGCCTCTTCCGAGCGCTTGAACTCGGTGAGCATGATCGCGAGGTTGGACATCGCGTTCAGGTGATCCGGCTTGAGTGCCAGCGCGCGATTGAAGCGGTCGATCGCGGCGTGGTGATCCAGCTGCTCGCGCAGCAGCGTGCCGCTGTTGATCAGCGCCTCGACGTAGTCGGGCTTCAGCTCCAGCGCCTTGTCGTAGCTGCGGATGGCCGCGTCCCGCAGGCCCAGGCGCTGCTGCACCGCCCCGGCGGCATACCAGATCGGCGCGAAGCCGGCGGCCACCTGCACGCCGCGCTCGACGACGGGCAGCGCGCGCTCGGCACCGAAGCGCTCCATGAGGACCACGGCCAGCGAATACAGCGCCACGCCTTCGTTGGGGATATGGGCCAGGTACAGCTCGAAGACGGCCTGCGCCTGCTCCAGCTTGCCTTCGTTCTGCAGCGCGATGCCCTGCAGCAGCAGGTTGCGGTCGATGACGATGCTGGCGGCGCCCGGGGCGGCGACCGCGGCCAGGGCCGCGCTGTGCGCGTCGGGGGGCACCGCGCCCGGGATCATCCCGCCGGGCGCGCGGTGCACTGCGGCGGACGGGGCGACCTGGCTGGGCTGCTGCATTCGGCGACTCCAAGGAAAGCTTTATGGGAATGGCCTGAATGGTCGCGCCGGAGCCGGCCTTCCGATCGGGCGAAAAGGCCAGTTCGGGGGCCGCAAATCGGCGCCGGAACGACCACGGCGGCGCCCATGGCGCCGCCCGGGGTGCCTCCCGGCCCCCTGCCCCTCGAGTCCGCGGCCGCAGCCCGCCCGGCTACTCCAGGTGGTTCGCCAGCCCCAGGCCCAGCGACCACAGCAGCGCGTTGGACTGCTGGGTGTCGTACAGCGCGTCCACGTACTGCACGCGCATGCTGTAGTGGTCGCCCTCGGCGGCCATCACGTCGAACAGCGACCGACGGCCGAGCTGCTGCCACTGCTGCAGCGTGAAATTGCGCACCAGCTCGCTGTTGTGCAGGATCTCGATGACGCTGCGGGCGCGCTCCATCGCGTGCTGCGCCTGCTCGTGCACCTCGGCCATGCGGTACTTGCGGGCCTCCAGCGCATCCTCGCGGTTCATGCGGGCGGCGGCCGCGCGCTTGCGGGCGGCCTCGGTCGTGTACTTGTTGGCCGCGTTGAACAGCTGCCAGTTGAAGGTGATGCCGCCCGAGACGGAGCGCGAATCCCCCGCACCGGCCGACTTGGTGGCCGCAACCAGCAGGCCCAGCTGCGGCTTCTGGCCGTCGAGCACGGCCTTGACGTACGAATCGAGCGCGGCGGCCTGCGAGTCCAGCGACTGGATCTCGGCGGCGCGCGAGGCCATGGTCACCAGGTCGGGCAGCGCGGGCGTGTCCAGCATGACCGAGGTGATGCCCTCGGTGGGCGGCAGGTCGTCGCCGATGAAGCGGCGCAGCCGGATCTCGGTCAGCCGCTTCTGCGACAGCACCTGGTCGCGCGACAGCTCGGCCTGCTGCTGCGTCTTGCGTGCCTGCACGAGCTCGCTGGTGCGGCCGCGGTCGGCCGAGACGATCATCTGCAGCGCCTCGACCAGGCAGCTCATCTTGCGGGCGTACTGGTCGTAGACCTGCGCCTCGACGGTGTAGCGACTGCGGTCCAGCGCCAGCGACACCGTCTGCAACGCCACCTGTTCCTGCGCGCTCACCTCGCCGAACTTCGCGACCTCGGCCAGGTGGGTGCGGTAGTCGGTCATGTCGCGCGTGTGGCCGCCGTCGTACAGCGGGGCCGACACGTTGACGCCGCCCTGGAACTGCTTGCCGTGCACGGACGGGGAGCCCGGCGCGCCGGCGTCGATGCCGCCGACCTGGCCGGAGATGCCCACCTGCGGCCAGTACGCCGCGTGGGCCTCGTCGATGTCGATCGCGGCGGCCTCGGACAGCAGCCTGGCCGCCCCCACCGCGTTGCTGCGGTGGATCGCGGTGCGCACCATCGCCAGCAGGTTCATGCGCGGCGCGGTGCCGGCGCCCGGCTGCGCCGCGCTGCCTTGGGTGGCCGGCACGGTGCGGAACGCGGGCACGGATTGCGGGTCGCTGCCTTCATCGCCGATGCAGCGCCCGTTGGACGCGGGTGCAGGCTCGGTGGACGGCAGTGCCGGCGTCGCCCGGCGCGCGGTGGCGGCGGGCGTGGCGGGCGACAGCATGGCGGCGCCCAGCGCGATGGCCAGCGTCAGGGCCGCCGGCCAGCTCGGTTTGGTCTGTGGGGTTCCCATGGCGGATCGGGCGCGGCCGGGCCGCAGGCGACCCGGCAGGCGCGTTCGAGGATCAGCGCGCCAGCGCGGCGGCGATGTTGGGGATCGGCGGCATCGCCGGCAGCACGGTGGTCGGCGCGAGGTCGGCCGTGAAGTCCAGCGTGCGGCGGAAGTAGGCGATGGTTTCCTTCAGGCCGTCGGCCAGCGCGACCTTCGGCTCCCAGCCGAGCTTGTCCTGCGCCTGGGAGATGTCCGGGCGGCGCTGCTTGGGGTCGTCCGTGGGCAGCGGGCGGAAGGTGATCGGCGACTTCGACCCGGTGATCTGCACCACCAGCTCGGCCAGCTCGCGCATCGTGAATTCGACCGGGTTGCCGACGTTGATCGGGCCGGTGATGGCCCGCTCGGAGTCCATCAGGCGCATCATGCCCTCGATCAGGTCGTCCACGTAGCAGAAGCTGCGCGTCTGCTGGCCGTCGCCGTACAGCGTGATCGGTTCGCCCTTGAGCGCCTGGACGATGAAGTTGCTGACCACGCGGCCGTCGTCGGGCTGCATGCGCGGGCCGTAGGTGTTGAAGATGCGGATGACCTTGATCTGCAGCTGGTGCTGGCGCCAGTAGTCGAAGAACAGCGTCTCGGCGCAGCGCTTG
>Ga0068855_100004132_pt1 | contig 17707 bp, 20 predicted proteins | sample KBSCornC52_FD_66592 | JGI IMG/M metagenome (GOLD analysis project Ga0068855, IMG submission 66592) | Corn rhizosphere microbial communities from Kellogg Biological Station, Michigan, USA - KBS Corn C5-2 | ecosystem: Host-associated > Plants > Roots > Rhizosphere > Soil ...
AGGTGGCGTGTGGTTCCGTCTGATGCTGCTCGTTCACGTGAGCCGCGGAGATCAGCTCGGCGGTGGTGCCGCCGTCGATGACAAGGCCGACGCTACGTTTGCCCTCGACCACCTACCGGATTCACCGGCGGCCCACTCGGCCAGGAGCGAGCGGTCAGGCCGCCCGCGCGCCGGTCATGATCGCGACGGCGTCCTCCATCGTGTGGGTGCCTGGACTGATCACTGCCACCCGCCGACCTAGTCGTTGCACGTGGATGCGATCAGCGATTTCGAAGACTTGTGGCATGTCGTGGCTGATGAAGATGATCGGTAGGCCGCTCTCCCGAAGGCGCTTGATCAGCGCGACGACCTGTCCCGATTCGCGCACGCCCAGCGCCGCGGTCGGCTCGTCGAGAATGACCACCTTGCTGCCAAACGCCGTCGCCCGGGCAACCGCGACCGCCTGTCGCTGGCCGCCCGACAACGTCTCGACCGCTTGCTTGACGTCCTGCAGCGTTTCGATGCCGAGCGCCCGCAAGTGTTCCTGGGCCATGCGCCGCATCTTCTCCGTGTCGAGCAGGCGGAAGAGCGCCCCAGCGACACCCTTGCGACGAACTTCCCTGCCCAGGTAGAGATTGCTGGCGATGTCGAGCGCCGGAGAGACAGCCAGGGTTTGGTAAACGGTCTCTATTCCGTAGTTTCGGGCGTGCTGCGGATCGCGGAAATGCACGATCTCGCCGTGCAACTCGAGCGTGCCCTCGTCGGGGATGGCCGCGCCGGAAAGGCACTTGATGAGCGTGGATTTGCCGGCCCCGTTGTCGCCGATGACGGCGAGCACCTCTCCCGCGAGCAACTCGAAGTCGGTGCCGCGAAGCGCCTCCACTCGGCCGAACGACTTGACCAGGCCGGTCGCCCGCAGGACCGGCCTCTGGTTGGCCTTACCGCGTGCATCGGAGCTTGGGTGGTTGCGGTCCATGTCGTTCACCGCCTCACCTTTCGAATCCATTGGTCGACGCTCACCGCAGCGATCACCAGAAGACCTTCCGCGAGTTGCTGGTACAACTCCTGGACGCCGGCCAGCGCCAGGCCGTTTTGAAACACCTGGACGATCAACGCCCCGAACAGCGTGCCGAGCACGACTCCGCGACCGCCGAACAGGCTGACGCCTCCGATCACCACGGCGGTGATGCTGTCGAGGTTGAGGGTGGACGAGATATTGGTGGTGGCGTCACCGACCCTGCCGATTTGCACCCACCCAGCGATGGCGTAGAGGGCGCCTGCTACGAGGTAGACGCTCAGCAGGAGCCGGTTGGTTCGGATTCCGACCAACCTGGCGGCCTCGGGGTCATCGCCGACCGCATACACGTGCTTGCCCCAAGCCGTGCGGCCGAGCGCATATCCGACCACGACATAGAGGCCGAGCATGACGAGCACGCCCGTTGTGATGTGGTACGGCCCGAAGGAGATGACCTTTCCTGCCCACAGCAGGGGGCTTCCGCCGTGGGGTGTCAGGGTCTGCCCATTTGAGTACTTGAGGCCGATCGCCGAGAACACTCCGAGCGTGCCGAGCGTGGCGATGAAGGGCGGCACATTGAAGCGCGTCACGAGAATGCCGTTCACGAGCCCGGTGCCAACCCCGACGACGAAGCCCAAGAGCAGAGCCAGGCCGACAGGAACACCGGAGGAGATGGCTAGTCCGGCCATGACCATCTGGGCGAGGATCATGGCCGCACCAACCGAAAGGTCGATCCCGGCTGTGAGGATGATAACGGTCTGGCCGATGGCCAGCAGGCCGATCACGGCGACCTGCTGGAACATGATCGAGACGTCTGTCGGGCGGAGAAAGCGGCTATTCAGAAGCTCGAATACAACTGCTGCCACCACGAGAACGACAAGCGGCCCAAGCGACGGGTGCGCATGCAGCATGACTTGCAGGGCGTTGGCCCGTTCACGCGTTGGCCGGCGAGTCTCGCCTTGTGGTGCGCCCGGCGCCACCGTCACAGTGTCTGCCATAACAGCCGATCTCCCTTATCCCCAGCAGACTTTGGCGGCATCCTGGCTGCTGATGCTCTGCACGCCCGGCTGCGCGCTGTCTGTGTACAGCTCGGTGCCAGTATTGAAGAAATCCTTGCCCGCGTCGTTCGTGGGCTTGGTGCCTGTGCGAGCCGCCGAGGCGATCGCGTCGACACCCATGAGCGCCATCTTCCCGGGGAACTGCCCGGCCGTCGCGCCGACCTTCCCGCTTGAGATGTACGACAGGTTGCTGCAGCCGCCGTCAATCGCGACGATTGTGACGCCGGTCTTGCCTGCCGATTTCAACGCCTGCGCTGCGCCTTGAGCCGCTGGCTCGTTGATGGCATAAACCAGGTTGATACCGGGGTCTTTGGAAAGGCAGGTTTCCATCGCCTTTTGCCCACCGGTCTGCGACCCGTTCGTTGCCTGCTGGCAGGCGATCTTGTAATCGCCGCCCTTTCCACCGGTGTACTTCCCGCTCTTCGGCTCTTGGCCGTTCACGGTCGGATTTCCGACCGGGATGCCCATGCCCTGCAAGAAGCCGTGATCGCGATCGACGTCGACGGTGATCACCTGATCGGCGAGGTCGTCGAGCATCGCGATGTCGGCGTGCCCACCGTTCAACTTCGCCGCGGCCCACTTGCCGTCAAGCAACCCCGCCTGGGTGTTGTCCGTCGCATACGTGACGTCAGCCACGCTGGCCGGGATGGGTGGTGTGTCGACCGCAACGACGATGAGGCCCGCCGCTTTGGCCTGCTCCAGGGCCTTGTTCACCGCATCTCCGTTGAGCGCGATGATGATGCCCTTATCCCCAGCCGCAATGGCTTGCTCGATCTGCTGAATCTGCGAGGTGGTGTCGTCATCGCTCTTGCCGGCTGAAATCTGCAGGTCGACATTGACCTTGGCGGCCTCCTTCTTCGCGGTGTTCTCCATCGAGATCCAGTACGGGTTCGTGAACTCCTTCAAGATCAAAGCCACCTTGATCGGGCCACCGGTCGACGCGGCGGTTGCCGCGGTGGATGCCGAGGCAGGCCCCGAGCTGCCGCTCGCACCGGCCGCGCCATTACTGCTGATCGATGTGGAGCCGGCAGGCGTCGACGCGGATGAACTCGTGGTCGTGCCGCTGCTCCCGCAAGCAGTTAGCGCGAGCAGTCCCGCGGCGACCGCCGTGCCGCAGACGAGGCTCGTTGGAGGGCGCCGCCTGTGGAACGCCGCACAATTGGACATTTGCTATCCCCTTTCTTATCGCTCAGCGATCTAAAGACCGGAGAACTACCTTACGCAAGCGCTTGCGAGCGTGTCTAGGTTGTTATAGACCCCGTCATATCCCTTAGGCAAGCGCTTGCGAGGGCCGATGCGGGCTTGTTATACATTCTCGACGGGCGATGCGCGGTGAGCGCGTGTGCGCCGACACTCGAAGAGAGGTGCGACTCACGTGGCGAAGATGGCCGACGTCGCGGCTGCTGCTGGCGTATCCATCACGACTGTCTCCCATGTACTCAACGACACCAGGCCGGTGAGCGGAGAGCTTCGCCGCAAGGTGCTCGCGGCCGTCAAGGCGACCGGTTATTCACCGAATATCGTGGCGCGATCCCTTGCGACGCAGAACACCAAGCTGATCGGCGTATCGATGTCGTTTCTGTCGAACCCCTTCTTCGGGCCGCTGGTCGCATCGATCGAGGAGGCGGCGAAGGAGAAGGGGTTCACGCTGCTTCTCACCGACAGCCACGAAGACGCCGAGCAGGAGCTGCTCCAGGTCAAGATCATGCTTGATCGCCGCGTCGACGGCGTGATCCTCGCGCCAGCCTCGGCCAACCCCGAAGAAGGCCTCGACATCCTCGCGAACGGCCGCGTGCCGACGGTCTTGATCGACCGCTTCGCGGACACCCGCTTCGACGAGATCGGCGTCGAGAACGTTGAGCCGACCGCCAGCCTCGTGGCGCACCTGGTCGATCGCGGCCACTCGCGCATCGGCTTTGTCAGTGGATTGAGCGGCCTTTCCACCACCACCGAGCGATGGGAGGGCTACCGCCTTGGACTCAAGCGGGCCGGCCTGCGGTTGGAGCGGCGGCTTGTGCATTCCGGAGCGTCAGGTATCGAGCCGGCTCGCGAAGCGGTCAAGGCGCTTATGCGCGAGCCCAAGCCGCCGACCGCGATCCTGCCCGCCAACAACGCGATGACCGTCGGAGTGCTGCGTGGCCTTCGAGACGTCGGCGCTCGCGTGCCGGACGACGTGGCGATCGCGGCGTTCGACGACATCGCCTGGGCCGACCTGATGAACCCGCCGCTGACCGCGATGGCCCAACCGATCACCCAAATGGGCGACACTGCCGTGAAGCAACTCCTCAAACGTATCGGCGGCTACGCGGGCGCCCCGAAACGAATCGTCCTGCCCACGCAATTCCGCCATCGCCAGTCTTGTGGCTGCCCTCCGGAGAAGGCATGACCGCGATGGCGCGACGATGATGGCAACCTCGACCACACCTGACCTGCCGAACCCCTTGCCGTGGTCCGTGCCTATCCTCGCCGAGCGGGCTAGCAGGCTCGTCGAGCCGGCCGGCCGCCGCCTCCTGGGGCTCGCCGGGCCGCCCGGCGCGGGCAAGAGCACGCTTGCGGCAGCTCTCCTCGACGCGCTCGGGCCAATCGCCGCCCGAGTCCCTTTGGACGGTTTCCACCTCGCGAACCGGGTGCTTGCCGACCTCGGCCTCACCGACCGCAAGGGCGCTCCAGAGAGTTTCGATGCGCACGGCTTTCGAGTGCTCCTAAAAAGGCTGCGCGACGATGAGGACGACGTCTACGCGCCCGAGTTCATGCGTGATCTCGACGAGCCGATCGCGGCCGCGCTACGCATAACCCGAGCCGCTTCCCTGGTCATCGTCGAAGGCAACTACCTGCTCCTCGAGGAGGGCCCTTGGCAGGGGGTCGCGGCGCTGCTCGACGAGGTGTGGTACCTGCACGTCGACGAGTCCGCCCGGCGGCGACGCCTGGTGCGGCGCCATCAATCCCACGGGCGCACGGCGGCCGAAGCGCGAGCGTGGACCCTCGGCAACGACGAGCGCAATGCCGAGCTAGTCGCTTCCACCGCGTGGCGCGCCGACCAGATCGTCGAGGTGCCGAGCGCGCCCGAATAGGCGTGTGCGGTAAATGCGTGCGGTGGTGAATAACGATGGATGCGCGGTGACACCACGGAGATGCGCGGTCACCACCGAGATAGGACTTGTTGTAGCGGGCGCGCCACGCCTAGTCAGCGTTTGAGCCGGTTGAAGCGGCACTAAACGGTGGTTCTTTCGCGATAGATCGCAGGGTCGAAACCGGGCGGCCGCCGCCACAGGAGCCCTGTGCTTGTCGGCGAGCGACCGGAATCTGCGCTTGTCATCCGCCCGGTGCGCGGCCAGCACTGGTGGCAGCACCGACGCGACTATCGCCCACAACTCATCGCTGAACACATTCGCGCGAATCGTGGCTCCGACCTTCAGGCCAACACCGCCGAATGTTTGTCAGATTCGCCTAGCTAACTCGCGGGGCGAATGTGCTTTTTGGCGAGCCAACTGACGACTTGCAGCGCCTGTACGTGGTCCCAGGTGGCTTCGTCGGTGTTTTTCAGGTTGGCGCGGCCCTCGTCGTTGAGAAACGACTGCTCGCCTGCCGTAAGGTTCACGTCTGTGCCAACCGGCATACCCACAATCGCGAAGCGCTCATGGCCCGACGAATCGAGGTACATCAAGACGTCGGTGTGCTGGATGTCGTACGTCAGCGGCTTGCCGGTACGCCAGTCGATCCCCGGCGGATCGTCTTCTTTCACAGTGTCGTAGCCAACGCCGAGATACTTCCACAACGTGGCCAGATTCGACGGAGTGCCTGTCAGCAAAGAGAAGTTCGTCGGCAGGTCGGCGAATGCGCGGTAGGCATGCAGTTGATCCGGCGTGTCGCGTTTGGGATCTACAGTGATCTCGACGAACTGCACCTTGCCTGCGAGCCCTGCTTTCGTCACCGCCTGGTCGACCTGGTTGAGCTGCGCCGTCGTGATCGGGCATACCTCTTGGCACAGTGTCATGAAGTCGGTGAGCACCACGATTTTGCCTTGGAATGCAGCCAAATTCGTGGGCCGCCCCGTGTCGTCTACCAACGGCAGCTGCGCGATGCTGGCCGGCAGCGCCGTATTGAGCTGGGTACCAATATTTTCGGACGGCGGGTTTGGTGCCGCCTTCGAGTTCTGGCCGAGCACCGCTGCGATCGCGAAAAGCACGACGACCGCAGCAATGCCTGCGATCGTGAGCCGCTGCCGGGTGCGGCCACGCGTGCCAGACGCCGGCTGCGGAGTGGTCGTGGGCGTCGTCGTCATCTCGAACTTCCCGCAGTAGAGCCGTGTTCTCCGTTCAACCGCGCCAGATAGGCGTTGTAGGCGTCGAGGTGACGGGCGTCGTCATCGATGTCGGAGCGGGCGTCGGGCACCGGGTTCCCGCCACTGGCATCGATCACGACGGCCGGCGCTGCGAGTTCTGAGAACCGTCGGGCGCGCGCGCCTTCGAGCCAGCGTCCCGCATCGACTTGTGCCCGGTTGCGCACGACACCGGCGAACAGCAGCAGGATCAACACGAACATGATGCCGTCGCCCGCAATCCACATGACCGCGCCACCGGCGTGGAGGTCTTCGATCAGACTCGGGCCCCAGTTTCGGCGTCCGACATAGGCCGGGAACATCTCATGGTTGACCTGGGTCAAGACCAGACCGGTGAAGGTATCGACCGGCATTGCGATCACGAAGAAGAACAACTGCGCGGGATACGACAGTCGCCACCGAATCGGCTCGCCACCGACCAGCGGCAAGAAATAGAGATACCCAGCGACGAGGTACAGCACATGCTCGGCTTGGTGCAACAGCGGATGAGTGAGCGTGAGGTCCATGAAGCTGGTGAGGTGCGTGCCCGCGACGACCGCGATGTAGAGCGCGACTCCGAACAGCGGAAACGTGACCGCCGACACGGCACGCGACCGCACCACCCGTTTCGCCCAGCTGTGTAAGGGGTTTCGGCTCGCGTGCAGCAACAAGGTGACCGGGCGGCCCGAGAGCAACAGCGGTGGAGCGACCATCAGCAGCAATAGGTGCTGCCACATATGCATCGAGAACAAGACGTCGTCGTAGGCGGCGATACTACTTTGCGTTGCGCCCACGATCACGCCGAGCCCGACGAGGAACGCGGTCGTGCGCAGCAGCGGCCACGGATGAGTCGGGTGATCGCGCCGGACCCGCCAAGCGCCGAACAGATAGATGGCCGCCGCGATCGCGACGCCCGCCGTTACTACCGGCGCGAATTCCCACTGGCTGAAGGCAGTGTGCAGGCTGAGCGGCGGCACCTCGCCGTCGGCGTGCGACAAACCGTGAGACAGGACCCCTTGTAGCACAAGGGTGGTGTCCATCTCGCCTCCGCAGGTTTACCGGGCGCCGAGCCAGCTGCGCTGACGCCTGCACCCAGGTTAGGCGAGGCTGATCCTCCCTGCCGAACCCGGCCCGGGCATCTGGGCGACGGTGAAGCGTCGTGATCTGGGTAAATGGGCAACACGATCATGGGAGTGAGACGATCAGCCGTCGCGGAGCAGGAGGCATGCCCAGATGACAAGCACGCATGATTACGACATCGGCGCTCTTGCTGCCGCGAGCGTCGCTCACGGCGGCATCCGCGGCCGGAGCGACCAGCACGGCCAGCACGGCCAGGACGGCCAGCACAGCCAGCACAGCCAGGGCGGCCAGGGCGGCCGGGAGGGCCAGAGCCAGACGCGCGGCCGCAGCGAGAGCAACGGCAACGCAAACAAGCGCGAACGCGCGTTTCCGACCTCTCCGCTCAAAGAGCGATCACTCGGAGAACTCGTCGCCACGCTCAGCCGCGACGTCGCGCTGCTAGTACATCAAGAAATCGAGCTGATCAAGGCAGATCTGGTGGCGACCGCGCGGAAACTCGCCGTCGGGGCAACCGGGTTCGTCATCGCGCTGGTGGGGCTGCTCTTCGCCGTCCCAGTCTTGTCGATCGCCGCCGCGCTCGGGATCCACGCGCTCGGCATTTCGCTCGGGTTCTCGTTCCTGATCGTGGGCGGCGCGTACGTGCTATTCGCACTCGTCGCCGCCGCTTTCGGCATGGCTGCGCTGCGCAAGGCCAAGCCTCCCAAGCGAGCCGTCGACTCGGTGAAGGCCGACCTGCACGCGATCGCGCGCAAGCCCAAGCCGGTCCCTCCCACGGTCTGATCTGCGGGTTGTGCCGAGCGGACGGCGCCCCGAGCCGGATCCGTGCACTCCCGATTGCAGTCGTGCCAGCGGATCAGCTGTGGCACGCTGGGCAGATGCCCAGTCCCGATCTCGCTAGCGTGATGGTCGACGGTCCGTGGACCCATCGCGAGATCAGTGCGAACGGCATGCGCTTTCATGCGGCCGAGATGGGTGACGGCCCGCTCGTCGTCCTGCTTCATGGTTTTCCGCAGTTCTGGTGGTCCATGCGCCACCAACTGGAGGCGCTCGCCCATGCGGGTTACCGGGCGGTGGCGCCCGACCTGCGCGGCTACGGCGGCAGCGACAAACCGCCCCGCGGATACGACGCGATAACGCTGGCCGGCGACGTCGCCGGAGTGATCCGCGCGCTCGGCGCGCGCGATGCCGTGGTCGTCGGCCACGACTGGGGCGGTTTCGCCGCTTGGGCCACGGCGGCCTTGGAGCCTGGCCAAGTGCGAGCGATCGCTGCGCTTGCGGCACCACATCCGCTGCGCTTCCGCAACGCGCTACTCGCGGAGCCGCGCGGGCAGCTTCGGGCCAGCACGCACCTGCTCGGATTCCAGCGACCGTGGATACCCGAACGGCAACTGATCAGCGACGACGCAGCGCAGGTCGGCCGCATGCTGCACGCATGGTCGGGGCCAGGCTGGCCCGACGCCGAAACGGCTCGGCGGTACCGCGCGCAGTTCCAGATTCCGCACGTCGCGCACTCAGCACTTGAGTACTACCGGTGGCTGCTTCGGTCGCAACTTCGGCCCGACGGCGTGCGGTTCACCCAGGCGATGCGCAGCCCGCTACGCGTGCCCACATTGCAACTGCACGGCGCCCTCGACAGCTGCGTGTTGCCACGCACGGCGGCCGGGTCAGGGCGTTACGTCGGTGGCCCCTATAGCTGGCGGATCGTCGAAGACGCCGGCCATTTCCTGCCGGAAGAGGCGCCGAAGCAGGTCAATGCCGAGATCGTCAGATGGCTCGACGAACTCGATCGCAGCAGGTAGCAGGCAGGTAGCCGGTGCCCCTCGATCGTGACCGTGATCTCGCCGGGCGGCCGCGCAACGCCCGCCCGCGCGACGGCCTGGGACGCCCGCTGCCGCATGGCGCACGCGGCAGCGTCGACCGGGTTCCCGACGAGCTGGCCATCCCGCTCGCCGACGCAGTCGAGCTGGCACAGCGATACCTCGACACCGACCGGCCCTTTCATGCGCACGAAGTGCTCGAGGCGCTGTGGAAGTCGCGGCCGCCGACCGAGCGCGACTTGTGGCAAGGACTCGCGCAAATTGCTGTCGGCATCACCCACGCCCTGCGCGGAAACCCGACCGGCGCGATGTCGCTGCTCGAACGTGGCTCCGATCGCCTGCGCGACTACCGCGGCGCCTCGCATGGCATCGCGGTCGAAGCTGTGCTCGCCCAGACCGGCCAGCTCGTCGAGTCGCTAAGAGACGGAACGGATGCATGGCCACAAGAGCCGGAGCGGTTCAGGGTGCACCTCACCGCCGTCCGAAACTAGAAAGCCACAAAAGGCCCTGCTGCGTAAGGGATTCAGTCACAACCTTGGGTCGAGACCTGCTGGGTGGCCGTTGCTCCCGCTTTGGCGGCCGCCGATACCTGGCTCGCCGTCAACGCATAACCCGTCTCTGAATCGTTGACTGCCTTACCGAAAACGACACCATCGACGCGGCCATTGGTGTCGAGCAGCGGCCCGCCGGAGTTACCCGGCTCGACGTCACCGCGCAGGGCGTACACCTGCCTGGTGACCTCCTGGTCCTGGTAAATATCAGGACCGCGGGCATTTTCGACGCCGCGTATCCGCACGGCAGAAAGCGTGTAAGGGCCATCTTGGGGATAGCCAGCAATCACAGCGGCCGTGCCGAGCCCGGAAATCGCCGTGTCGAACGGCAGCGGTTTCGCGTCGAGGCCCGACACAGCCAGCACCGCGACGTCGACGTGCGGATCGTAATAGACAACGGTTGCGGGCAAGCGGCGACCGCTCGGTAGCTGCACGGTCGGAGATCGCACACCTGCGACGACATGGGCATTCGTCATCACCCTGCCTGGTGCGAAAACAAAACCGCTGCCCTCGATTTGCCGCGAGCATGCGCGAGCAGTGCCACTAATTTTCAGGACGCTCTGCTGCACCGCGACGATCTGAGGATCGGACAGCGTTGCGGGATCGGGAGGTGAGACCGGGACGATGCGCTCGGCGCCCAACGCGCCGAACACCTGCGGGAATCCACCGTTCGCCACGACCTTCCTGAAGTCGCCGAACCAGATCCGCACCTGCGAAGGCACGGCACGATCGACGGCGGTCAATACCCGCGAGCCGTTCACCTCGCGCGCCACACCTGGAAACGGCGACTGCACGAGCGAGCTGCCGATAAACCAGGCCACCAGCAACACCGCGATCGCCGACACCACCGCGCCACCCGCTGAATCGACCGCCCGCGCCTGCCGCCAATGCAGTTGCCGCCGGACGACAGCTCCGAGCGCACCCGCCACTGCACGCCCCAACGACGCGGCCGCGAAAACCACCACCACACCCGCGATTGCCTCGGCGCTACCCGCGAAGTGTTGCGCAATGGACGGCGCTATCTCCGCGCCGATCACGCCGCCACCGAGCAGGCCGATCAGCGACAAGATGCCGACGACGAAGCCCTGGCGGTAGCCGGAGAACGCCGACAAGGCGACCAGCACCACGAGGACGATGTCGAGCCAGTCGCCGTGCACGTCATTAACCTAACCGGACGCCGTCGGCACATCGTGCTATCGGTGCCTTTAGGACGCGATTGAGTCTGACCGCTCCGGCGACGCCCTGCGCAACCGTGGTTAGCTGCCCCCGCGACAACTCGGTCGCGCGTGGGGTAGGACCACCCGTCAGCTGACGACGAGCGAGCCGGTCATGCCCTCGTGCTCGTGGAAGGTGCACACGAACGGATAACTGCCCGCCGCGGGAACGTCGACGGTGACGACGGTGCTCTTGCCGGTGAAGATCGTGGTTGAGTTCACGCCTAACGTGGGGAATGACAGGTCGACCGGGAAAACGCTCGGATTGGTCACCGTGATGCGCAGCTTGCCGACGCGGGCCAACACGACGTCCGGTTTGAAGTGGTTGTCGTCGGTGGCGTCGACGACGACCTGCTGCACGCCGTCGGCGGCGGGTCGCGCGGTGGCGGTGGCGCTTGGTGCTCCGGACACGGCCGGGCCGGTGCCCGAGACATGCACGTGCGACCCGGTGCGTGAACAGCCGGCAAGCAAGGAGCCGGCCAGCAGGCAACTCACAAGCGCGCAGGTCACGGGCGCTCGGTGCACCGGCGACACCGGCCCGCGCTGCGACCGGCGTCCTACCAGATCTGACGAAACCAACTTCCGACCTCCGGGCCTCACGCTAGACACCCGGCGGGCGGTCGCGGACATCGCCCCGGTCCCACGGCTGCGCGAGACCTCCGGCGTCGAGCAGCCGGTCGAGCAACCCTGCCGTGAATCCCCACACCAGCAGGCCGCCGACGTCGAACGCGGCGCCGATGTATCCGCTCGGGTGCCGCAACCTGAACCGGTTCGCGGGCGTGACGAGTCGGGCTAGCGGCACCCGGACCACCGCCGCCACCTCTGCCGGATCGGCTACGGCCACCGCAGACGGTTCGCGCCACCAGGCCAGGATCGGGACGACGAGAAACCCCGAAGGCGGCAGCCACAATGTCGGCAGCGTAAGCAAAATCTCGACACCTGCGGGATCGAGCCCGGTCTCCTCGACGGCCTCGCGTAAGGCAGTCGCGACCGGCCCGTCGTCGGCCGGTTCGGCGGCGCCGCCCGGAAATGCGGGCTGGCCCGCATGGTGGCGCAGGTCGTGACTGCGTTCGATGAGCAACACATCGGGCCCTTCCGGCCCTTCGCCGAACAGCATCAAGATGGCGCTCTCGCGGCCGCCTTCGAGTGGTGGCTCAAGGCGACTCAGGTCGCGAACGGTGAGTTCGCGGGCAGCGTCGGTCAACCGCTGCAGCCACGGCGGAACGCCTTCAGGCAAAGGCATCCAGGGCATTTGGCCGGACGACGAACTGCTCATGCGCCGACGTCGATGCCGAGGTACTGCTTCACCAGCTCGCCTAGTTCGCCTGGCTTCAATTGACCGACCTTGGTGTGCACGACCTTGCCGCCTGCGTCGAGGAAAAGCGTGGTGGGGATGCCGCTCGACCGCACCTGCTCGACGAGCTTTCCGTGAGCGTCAAAGACTGACGGATAATGCAGGCCGAGGCCATGCGATGCGTTGAGCGCATCGTTTGGGTCGTCGGGATAGGCGCCGTCGACGACACCGAGCACGCCGACTTTCCCTTTGGCAGCAGCATAAAACTGCTGAATCAGCGGCGCTTCGAGTTTGCATGGAGGGCACGGCCCGGCCCAGATGTTTACCACGAACGGCCCGCGCAAGCTGGCGAGATGCACCTTCGGGCCGTTGCCCAGACACGGCAGGGTCAGTGCCGGCAATCCGCCGTCGACCTTGCCTGAACCGGTGGTGGTCGGGCAGTCGGGCAGGTTAGCCAACGCGATCTGGCTCGCGCTTGCAGACAGCGTGCCCGAATCGTGCTTGCTCGCGGTGGCACGATTGACGATCAAGGCAGCGACAATCACGACCACGATCGCACCGATCGCGATCCACGATCGTCTGGCCTGCGGATTCACGACTGCACCTGCGAGTTCACGGCAGCGCGTCGACCGGCCCGGTCTTGACGAGCTTCGTGGCCGTCGCTTCGTCGGTGGGGCCGAGGCCAAACGACGGACACAGCGGTGCAAGCGCGCAGGCGCCACACGCCGGTTTGCGAGCATGGCAAACCCGCCGACCATGCCAGATCACCCGGTGCGACAGCAGCGTCCACTCGTTGCGGGGGATGAGCTCAGCGATGTGCTGCTCGACTTTCACGGGGTCGTCTGACGTCGTCCAACCAAAGCGATTCGACAACCGCAACATGTGGGTGTCGACGGTGAGGCCAGGAATGCCGAACGCGTTGCCGAGGACGACGTTCGCCGTCTTGCGACCCACACCGGGCAGCTTCACGAGATCGTCGAGCTTGGCTGGCACCTCGCCGCCGAACGTGTCGCAAAGTGCCTGCGCCATACCGAGGATCGAGTTGGTCTTCGCTCGGAAAAACCCGGTCGACGCGATGATCGTCTCGACCTCGGCGCGATCGGCGGCGGCATAGTCGGCAGCCGTCTTGTACTTGCCGAACAGTGTCGGCGTGACCATGTTGACCCGCTTGTCGGTGCACTGCGCCGACAGGATCGTGGCGACGAGCAACTCGAGCGGGTTGGTGAAATCGAGTTCGCAATGCGCGTCGGGATACAGCTCGGTGAGCACCTTGTTGATCTTGCGAGCGCGCCGCACGAGCGCGGTTGGAGTCTCGTTCTCGAAGGATCGGCGCGGCACGAGGGCAAGCCTAACCGTTGCGGGTGACGCCTCGGTCCCGCGTGCACCGCATCGAAGAGGACGCTCTCGCTACATGTCGTCGAGCGTAAAGTTCCCGGACGGCGGTGCAGCCTGCTGCGAAGTCGGTGCGGCTGCCGGACCACCCATTTGGCCGGACGCCGGCGAACCACCAGGCGCGGCGGCCGGAGCGGTTGCCGAAGCCGCCGCAGCCGCCTCGGCAACCTGAGCGAAGTGGGTGTCGAGCGCAGCGATCGCGGCCTCGACTGCGGCCGGATCACCGCCCTGCCGCTGTGCGCGATACGTGGCTTCACCTAGTGTGCGATATAGGTCGCTTTCGGCACGGCTCTGCTGGATCGCACCGACCTTCGCCTGGCCCTGCTGCATCGCCTGAGTAGCGGTGGCCTTCGCCTTGTCGAGAAACCCCATGTCAATCACGACCTCCGAACAAACTGCCGAGTGGGTTGCTTGCCTTTTCTTCGTGGCCCATGTGGGAGTTCTGCACGATCGCGTGGGCCAGCGCTTCGATGGTCATCGATTGCAAGATAACCGTGCCGTCGCCTTCGAGCGTCGCAAGGTTGAAGCCGTTGCCGCCGAGCAGGCCGGTCATGATGGTCTGCGCATTCAGGGCGCCTACCCGCTCGACGCCGTAACGCACAGTGTCTTCGAAAGCCACCAGGCAGCCGGTGTGCACTTGAATCTTGCCGCCGTACTTGGCGGGATTCAGCTCGATGAAGTTGCCCGCGCCTGCGATGAAGAGCGTTCCGGAGCCGGTGAACTTCTCCAGGACGAAACCCTCGCCACCTTTGAGGCCCGCCTTCATGCCGCTGAACGCGATATCGAAATTGACACCAGCCTCGGCCGCCACGAAGGCATCTTTTTCGGCAAACCAGCCGCGGCTCCCGTCGAGTTCGATCGCCCGCATCTCGCCGGGCAGCGTGCCGGCGAGGCTGATCAAACCCGCGCCGCCATGCGGCGTGAAGTACTGGAACGCGATCGATTCGCCGGCGAGCATCCGCTTGCCGACGTTGACCGCCATGCCGAGCAAGCCGCCGCCCCCGCCCGCGCCGCCCGCTCCCCCTGGCGCGTTCGGGCCGCTGATCCTGGTCTCGATTCCGACGTTGACCGTCTTCCACAAGAACTTGCCCGCTTCGGCATAGATGGTCTGCCCGTCGTCGACCTGGCAGGTCACCATCTGCATCGCATTGCCGACGATCTTGTGAGAAATCGTCACTGTCCTTGCCCCCTTCAGCACTGACGATGAGATGACCGACGGTACCCAGCTTCGAAGCAAACGGGTAGCACTTCAGGCGAAGGCGCTCGCCTGTCCGGGTGACGCTCGCGATGATCGCCTCAAGCCCCCCCAGGTCTGCGCCGATGCGCACCTCGTAACCGGTGGAAAATCGACGCTCGGGCGGGTCTAGGCATGATCAAGCACGAGCCGGCGAAGGGAACGCATTGAGCGCGGGCAGTCTCGAGGGCCGTAGCCGGACGCCGGCACCCCGACGGACGCCGGAACGCAGCGCGGCCTTCTCGCACCTGTCGATCGGCGACCTCCGCAGTTACCGGCAGACCCTCGCGGAGGAGGAGAACCGAGTCTCGTATTGGCGACGGATCATTCAGGCGCGCCTCGACGTCGTCCGAGCTGGCGAAGCCGGTGCAGTGCGGGTCGACAACCTGCGCAGCGTCCTCGCCGAAGCCCGGCTGAACAGTGGACGACGTGTGCTCATCACGGTCGGGCCGGTCGAAGATATCCCCCCGCTGCCCGACCTAGCCCAACTGTGGGAACGCGAACCACGGCCCGATGACCCGAACCACAACGAGGCGCTGGCCCGCGACCTTGCCGGTGCCGAGATCCAACTGTCGGCGTATCGGGCGGCGTTGCATCGCCGGATCACCGGTGCCACCGACGAGCTCATCGCGCGCTATCGCGAAGATCCGTCGCTGTGCCTGCTCGCGTTGCCGGCGAATCGGCAGGACGCCGAGCAGCGCCGCGCACTCTCGGCGCTAGCAAACCGCAGATAGCTGGTCCGGCAGCTGGCCGCACGTCGCTTGGGCGCTTGTCGACCGCAGATAGCCATCGGTAACGACCGAACGCAGGCAAGTCGGACGCCGTCGATGACCCGTTCGGACGGTGCCCGCACGCGAGACGTGTGAGAATCAGATTGTGAACGACGTATTGAGCGGCCTGCCACTGTTCGCCGTGCTCGACAACGATGCCGGCGCTGCCCTTCGCGGGGCGATGAAGCACGAGCATTTCGCGCGCGGCGACGTCGTGTTCGACGAAGGTGACCAGGGCGACAAGCTTTACGCCGTCATCGAAGGCAAGATCAAAATCGCTCGCACGGCGGCCGATGGTCGAGAAAGCTTGCAGACGGTAGTCGGTCCAGGCGAGATGTTCGGCGAGCTGTCATTATTCGATCCGCGGCCGCGCACGGCCGGTGCGGTCGCCATCACCGACTCAGTGCTCGCCTCGCTCGCCCACGACGCGTTGCGCCCATGGATCAACCAGCACTCCGACGTCGCGGTCCAACTGCTTCAGGCGTTGGTGCAACGGTTACGGCGCACCAACGACGTGATGGCCGATCTGGTGTTCTCCGACGTGCCCTCGCGCGTCGCGAAGACGCTGCTCAACCTGGCTGAACGGTTCGGGCAGCACAGTTCCGAAGGCATCCACGTCGCCCATGACCTCACCCAAGAAGAGCTCGCGCAACTGGTCGGAGCGTCCCGCGAGACCGTGAATAAGGCGCTCGCCGATTTCAGCGGCCGCGGGTGGATCCGCATCGAGTCGCGAGCCGTCGTCATCAAAGACCTCGACGGATTGTCGCGGCGCGCTAAATAGTCCGCTGCGATGTACCACCCCAACAACGTGGCAACTTTCGTGCGCTAGAGAGCTGAAGGTTTCCACGTTGAGCTAGGCAGCGGGCGTGGGTTCGCCGTTTTCGCTCAAGTAGTCGAGTTGGGCGAGCAACGACCAACGCGCCGCATGCTGCAAGCTCGCATCGACGTCGCCATACACGCGAGCTAGCACAGCGTCGATCGTGTCGGCGCCTGCGGCAATCGCGGCCCGAACCTGGCCGAGACGCTGCTCGCGGTGCGCCCGGTATTCCGCGATTAGCGCCGCCGGATCTTCACGCACCGGACCATGACCAGGCAGGACGACGGAAAGCCCACGTTCGTCGACCAGCAGCCGCAATTTCTCCAACGTTTGCAGGTAATCGGCGAGCCTGCCATCGGGATGGGCGACCACCGTCGAGCCATGGCCGAGAATCGTGTCACCGGTCAGCAGCGCCCGATCACCGACGACGACCAAGCACACGGAGTCGGCGGTATGGCCCGGCGTTGCGACGACGTCGAGGCGAAGTCCGGCGACGTCGATAGACTCGCGGTCGGTCAATTTCTCGGCACCTACGCACCTATCAGCTGCCGCTGCTCGAACGACCGAGCCGGCTGACGCCGCGAAAGCAGCTGCCGATTCGGCGTGATCGGCATGACCGTGGGTGAGCACGACAAGCGCCACTTCGGTCGCTTCGGCTTCGCGCATCGCGTCGAGAATTGCTTTCAGATGCCGAGAATCGTTCGGCCCAGGGTCGACGACAATGGCCGACCCTTGCCCAGGCTCGACAAGAACCCAAGTGTTCGTGCCGTCGAGTGTCATCGGCGAGGCGTTGCCGGCGCGCACGAGGGTAGCCCGCGTTGTCGGCCGCGTGCTCATCTCGTCGTCCGGAAAAAGAATACGGGCGGGTCGGCGTCGAGGTCGATGTCTGCGTGCCTCGGCGTGAGGTCGCGCGCGGACGCCGCGTCGAAAACATCGGCGGCGTCGCTGAACGGCAGCAACTCCCGCAATGTCGTCGCCGTCGGCGGCATGAGTAGCCACTCGTGTTTTGCCTGCGCCGCAAGGGCTTTCGCCGGTGCGATCCATTCGGCGGCGTCGGATTCGCCACCCATGTCGCGAGCCTCCTGTCCCGGTCGCGCCAACGCTACGAAAAACAGCGTGTCGTAGCGACGCGGCTCGAAGTCGGGGGTGATCCAACGCGACCACGGCC
>Ga0068855_100004133_pt1 | contig 17705 bp, 9 predicted proteins | sample KBSCornC52_FD_66592 | JGI IMG/M metagenome (GOLD analysis project Ga0068855, IMG submission 66592) | Corn rhizosphere microbial communities from Kellogg Biological Station, Michigan, USA - KBS Corn C5-2 | ecosystem: Host-associated > Plants > Roots > Rhizosphere > Soil ...
ATTTTATTGACTTAGCCTTCGGTGATGCGTGAATCGGTAGGTCGCTGCCAACATCCAGTATCTCCCTAACACCTGGTACGTACTTTCAGTAATCGTATTGGAATTGATGGTCCGGCTCATTCCTACGTTTTGCCCCAGGATATCGTTGATACTCCAACGCACCGCCAACCGGTTGCTTAGGAAATTTCGGCTGATATAGCCATTCCATAATAAAATGGAAGGTTGCTTATCGAGGTTGTTTGCCTGCTGCCGCCAGGTGTAACGGGCTGTCATGTTGAGCTCACATCCCTGTAGAAAAAAGACAGAGAGTCCTAAATTATCTTCTTGTGTCCAATAGTGAGTGGCCTGTAGCGGATTTACCGAACTGTGGGACGATTCCCACCTCATATGGCATCCCGCCTCGATATTATATTTATTCGGCATGTATTTGTTCATCGACAAAGCTGCCCCGGCGAAATGGCTGCTGTTATGGCTCAGATAGACATCCACATAGTTTATGCTTTTGTAATAATACCAATAGGGGCTTAGGCTTGTCTGCAAGCCCAATCCTTCAATCCGTCTGCTAAGCAATGCAAATATCCCGGTATTCAGGGCACCTTGAACATTGACTGTCTGAGTAAGCTGCCGTCCCAGAGTGTCTGTATGGCTTATGGTGCTGAAAGCATTGCTTGTAACCTCCAACCGCCCCCCCACTTCGATCATCATTGGTTGCATTTTATGGAACTTAAGCTCAAAGTAATGGGAATTGGTGGGATGAAGATCCGGATTACCCAGGAAAACATGCACGGGATCATTGTTATTCCGGATGGGTTGCAGCTGTGTAATAGAGGGTGGTGTGAAATTACCTTTATACTCCAATGAAAACCCTTTATTGGCATCCAGATCATACCGGATATTAGCCATAGGGAGGAGGTATACGTATTGTTGCCGCACCGACGAATCTTTTATAATGTTATTCGTCTTGTTAGTGTAGTAAGTTAAGGTTCCACCAATCGTATACATTAAGCGCTTGTACCTACCCTGTAAGCTGGCAAAAGCAGCCTGGGACAATATCCTGTTCCGAAAGCGATTGCTAAGACTGTCTATATAAAGATCATAGTGCCCCTGCTGTTTGGCATAGGTATTCAGCAATGATTGGGTAACATTGCCTGTCATTCCATACCCGATGGCTGCAAAGGAGCCTTTCCAGAGAGGTTCGAGGGCCCCAACCTTTATGTTCCAGCTGAGCTCCTCGTTGCCGGTCACTTTTTGCTGATCGATGGAGTCCGAATAATTAAGGGTTCCGCCGCCATTGTAAAAACTGTTGAAGGCTGATTCTATTCCCTGCGCCGAATTACTTTTCCCTTTCACTTCCGCTATCAAAGAATAACTGCGTCCCTGTATCCTTTTTGAACGCATGAGCCACATGATATTGGCATAAAAGCTTTTATAATCTACGTCGGAGCGAATATGTCGAAGAGTACTATTCACGAGTATGTCGTTCAAACTACTGCCGCTGTTGGCGCTAAATGTATTACTTGCCTGCGCCATGTTTCTAGCAAAGGCGATCCTTAGTGAATGCAGTGAATCCAGATTAAATTGAAGCTCTGTACTGATGGCATGTTGGTCCTGGTTATTTATGCTGGAAGCCTGCTGACGTTGAGTATACACTGTACCAGGCAGGGACTGGACGATGGCATTCGTGGTGACAGGCGTCATTGTCAAATGCCCGTATTGATAATCTCCTGTAAAGTGAGCATCCTGCTTATTCCAGTGATCGGCATAGTGAGTGCCAACGCTGACCATCCTTGGGATGCCTCCACCCGCCGAAGCTCCCAATGGATCGGAAACCATCCGGCCCGGTGAGTTCTCCATGTTCATTCCGCTGCCAGTAATTTCGACCCTACCGTCATTGGCAGCCATAGCCACCGCCGCAAGCTGCCGGCGCTGCTTAAAAGCGTCCAGCGTTGAATTGACATTATAATAATCCCGCCCATTCGATGCCGTCTCCGTCTTAAGGAAATATCCTTTCTTACTGTCCTCTTTCAGTGAAAGGTTCAGCGTCCTGGTTCTCTGTCCGTCATCTACTCCGGTAAATTCAGTCTCCTTACTCTTTCTATCCAGCACCTGCACCTTGCGGATCATATCTGCATTGAAGTTACGAGTGACGATCGTAGGGTCGGCACTAAAAAAGTCCTCTCCATCCACTGTCAGCCTGTCTATACGCCGGCCATTGACCATAATATTGCCATCCCGGTCCACGGTTACTCCGGGCAGATGCCGAAACATTTCTTCCACAGTAGCGTTTACTTTCAATTTCAGGTTCCGGGTATTATATTCCAGGGTATCGCCATTCATATAAGGCATTACATTCCTGGGAGTAACTATAACAGCGGTCATCAGCTCTGACCGGAGAGGTAGTATGACGTTGCCAAGATCTTTGACCTCTCCTTCCCGTAAAGGCAAAGCAAAGGAAATGTCCGCGTACGATGGATGTGTGATAAGACATGTATAAAAGCCAGGAGGAATACTATGAATGACAAAACGCCCATCCTTCTTACTACGGGCAAATAACACCAGGCTAGAGTCTCTCTGAAGAAGCGCTATGACAGCGAGATCGCATTCTTTGACTTGCGCCGAATCAAACAGCCGGCCACTTATTATGCACTTATCTCCCTGGCCAATAGAGGCTAATGAAATAAAAAAACAACAGGTGGCTAAGAAAAATCCATACCCACACTTTATAGGATAAGGTCGAAATTCTTTCCAGTAAACCCCCATATTCTTAAAATAGAGGAGGAAGTTATTTTACTTCCTTGCAATAAGGCTGCGCTGGAAAGCATCTACCTTTCTGGATTATGATTAATCCTGGATGGAATATACTTGCTTTAACTAATCCACCATGGTAAATCAAGGTATCTTACCACTTCTATCAAGTTCATATCCATTATCATTCCCTTTTTCGCTTGCCGAAACGCCTTCCGTCATCCAACGAGGAGGCAGGGCAGCTTTCAGGTAGTGATCAAAAAACTGTTCCATGCGAATTGTAAAATCAACGGCATCAATGCCTTGCACACCATGATCTCCATGATCATACTGTAGCATCCATACCTTTTTCCCATTGCGCCGCAGAGCAGTAAAGAATTCGACGCCCTGCTGCCAGGGCACGAGTGGATCCCGCTTATTATGCATCATCAGCAAAGGAGTCGTTACCTTGTTCGCAAGCAAGATAGGTGATCCATTGAGATAGCTATCGCGCCGCTGCCAGGGACTGGCTCTCATCCAATATTGACCGAGCTCAAATATCTCCTGGTTGGATCGGCCCCTACGGATCAATGAACCATAATCGCTGATCATATCTGACACCCCTGAACTCTCCATGGCCGCCTTAAATAAATGCGTATGTGTTATGATATAGTTTGTCTCATACCCACCGAAACTGTGTCCCTGGAGGCCTATTTTGGTGGTGTCGATCCAAGGCTGGTCCGACAGAAAGCGCACACCTGATAGCACAGACTCGAGAGCACTTTCTCCCATGGCGCCCTCGCGAGGGTGAACGTCCGGTATGAATACAATATAGCCCCGGCTGGCAAAATAGGGGATATTGATCTTATCTCCTGTTGCTGCGGGCTCCTGATATTCATAGAGTTCATCGGATTGCTCTTCATAGTAATTGATCAGCAGGGGATACTTTTTGTGTGGATCGAGGTTCTCTGGTTTGAACAGCATTCCCTGGCAGGGTTTTCCGTTTGGTAAAGACCAGGTAACCAGTTCCGCCTGCAGCCAGTTATAGTTCTTTTGAGGCGCCACAAAAGTCAATTGCCGGAAACTTTTGAAATCCTTCGTAATGTAATAGTTGGGGGCTTCTGCTGCGCTCTCTCTCTTTACAATCCACGATTCAGTACCAGCCGCTTTTTCTGAATCTCTATACTTAAAAGGTCCCATACTCAGTATTTCGGGGTCAGCAATCTTATCCATTCTAATACGACAATACCCGCTGTATTTATTTATAGTATCAAAAGCCGTCAGCAACAAGCTTCCGCTGTCAGACAGTTGCTTTGAGTCCTTTTGGGGTGTTAATCGTAGCTGTATATGATGTGCCCTCCCATATCCGTGGGTAAGATTCATTGGCTTCTTTATGCCGCTGAGGTCAACCCACCATAAGTCCCATTTATCATATAGCAACACAGCGCGATCTCCTTTCACCCATCCGGCAATGCCCACCGGCACGGACGAAGCAATGGTTCCCCAACTCCTCTCCGAAGGCCCCTGCGTCCAATTGATTCCAAGCCCACTGGTAACGTCTCTGGTGATGCCACTAGTAATCTCATAGCTGAAATAATCGCCTATTATAGGATCATAATACAACACGAATTTCTCCTCAGGTGAAATCCCTTGTACTTGCGCCAAAACCCATTGCTGGTTATACGGCATTTTCCCTTTCAGAAGGAATTGCTCGCCATTTTCCAGAGACTTTAGATAGATAGAAAACTCTGAATTGTCCCTCCACCAATAATCACTCCTTTCACCGGCCGTCAGTAACGTATATCGGCTCTGTTCCTGCAAATCATAAGCAAGACGCACCCGTAATCCCACCTTTTCCAATGGTCTCAGTTTTCCTGACCGCAAATCTATCCACCCCATGAAAGTCCTTTTGGACGTCGCCCTTGAAATCTGGTCTTCCTGCAAGTCCTGATCCCGATAACTCCACACGTCAACCTGGACACCGTCCGTCGAGGGTTTAGGAGCGTTCTTCTCAACCAATCTAAAAAATAGTTTTTCCCCATCCCGGCTAAACAGAGGACTTTCGTTATCCAGCATCAAATTACTGTCAATGCCAGAAGCATTGTCTATAGGCCATTCTTTCGGTGAGGTCATACCTTCGCGGTAATACCACAAAGTAAAAGCTTTCACCCCCCCTTTATTGACGGTTGTCAGAAAAGCCAGCTGTCTCCCTTCCCGGTCAAATGTCATTTGCTTAATATCTTCTCCGTCCCATATCCCGCTACGCTGCCCACTTGCAAGGTCTACCCATTCATAGTGATATCCGCTATTCTCTTTTCTTTTAATAAATAATCTGTTAGTCTTATCGTTATACCAATAGCTCGCCACCGAATCTTCCACCGCTTCTCTATTCGTATTGGTTTGCCTTAAGATCAGTCTGGAATCATTCTCATCCACGACAGGCTTATAACTTAGCCATTCAATACCTCCGCCTCTCAGAACTTCGAACATTTTCACATGTTCAATAAATTGAATCTTATCGCTGCCTAATCTTAAGGCACACAGACTATCCTTCCCTTGCTGAAAAATATAGGTCCGGCTGTCACTCAAGAATTCTCCGCCCCTTATATTCCAAAAACTTCTCCGCCATTGTCCATTCGTGGATATCACAGAGATTTCATGACCCTTTCCTGGATAGTCCACATCAAACGCTGCATACCGGCCATCCGGGCTTATGCGTGCATAGCCTACCCGGGGCCAGCGGCCGAACACGCTGGTGTCTATCATCGGCTTTTGGGCGTAACCTGCAATTACCCAGACATAACAGATTAAACCAAAATAATATGTGCGCATATCAAGGCATTTGAAGTATCTGGTCTGGAAACACCTAAGGACAAAAAAAGTATAGCCTTCCTGGACATTTAGTTCAAAATAATCATTCATAAACCACTTTAACTTCATCCGGAAGAGACGCCTGGAATGTTTCCAGGTTCTTTCTTAAAGTTGATGCCGAACTTGAATCCACCGCATAAATATCCAGTTCTGCGTCCCTCAGCACGATCCTGTATCTTGTATGCCATGTTCCGACCTTCTTCCATTTTCGCCGTAACCAGGGATGGTAATTCCTATCTGAGATAAGCGCCACAACCGGCTTTTCTTTATTTATAAGAAAATCCTGATATTCCAAAGGGTGGTAGCCCTCAATTTTGCTTCTGGCCACGTCCATATATGCAATTCCCTCATTAATGTCCAGCTGTTTCCCATCACCAAGAAAGGCAGCCATGCCCAACTCATCCATAACTACAGTTCTGCCATTATAATAAGCACCTATAAACCTGGCCGCCTGATAATTCTGCAGGTATTCATGTTTATATCCCAGGCTAACATCCTCGAATGACTCCCAGGTACGGGAAAAAAATGGATAAAAGAGGAAGATACCGGCCCACCCTAAAATCCATTTCGCTGAGCTCGGCCTTCCTTCAAGAAAGCTCAGGCCATTTTTCGCTATCGTGACGCAGGGAACGATCAGGTTGCAAGGGATCAGGTATGCTTCATACCGGTAGAATAAAGTAGCGCTGGAAAATATAAGATGCATAACTGCCAAACACAAAGAGAAGAGCATTATATACCTGTACAAAGGGTTCCTTCGAAAAAAGTCAATATAGAGCCAATAAACAAAAGGAGGAATGATCAGCAAACGGCTTCCTGCAATAGCACCCCGGGTTGGATAGGGATACAGCAAATGATTTATGACCTCATTTGCAAAGAAATTTCGGATGTTTAATCCATCGAAAGGTAGCGGGAACTGCTTAATAATGATGGACTGCGGGATAAAGTAACCTCCCTGCCTGAGAGAATAAATACCAAAAACCAGTAAAGGAAGCGATGCGGTAATGCCAAGCATTGCTGAAAATCCCCATTTTCTTCTGATCAGTAGGGCCAGACAGGCAATGCAAATAATGAACAGACCTTCGTAACGGATCGTAACCATCACCGCTCCGTAAAAATACAATACCCGTGGAAACTTACCGTTCTGCACAGACATCCATTCGCAAAACTTGAATATAAAAAGGAAGGAAAACAGTATTTCTAAAGTGGCTTCCATTCCGAGCGTGATCATGATATGGAGAGGGATGACATATATAATAAATAGCAGGATAAGCAGCTGGCTAAAGGGTGTTATTGTCTGCCTTTTCAACCATTCGTACAATACCTTTAAAAAAAGTACACCTCCAATAAGATTAATAACGAAAGGGACCACCGTCTGAAGTCCCAATATCTTAAAACATGCTGCCAGGATAATGGGGTAAAGAACAGAGGATGAGGCCGAAGAAAATTCATGTGGTGAAAGACCCCAGGTCTGGCTGAATGCCAGGTTTTTGGCTATTGCCATGCGGATATATCCAGCGCCCTGCGGATAGATCAACATCCCTTTCGTGAAAGCCAACATAGGGAGCTCCACGATAAGCAGTAAGATAAAGAGAAACAGAATTGCGAGCGGCAATACCCATTGAGACGGGAGGTTAATTTTTATTGTACGCATATAAAGGAATAATAGTCCAATATAGCGTCTTACTCTGCAGTATTTCTGCATAAGGCAATTAACGTATATCCATAACGGGTAATTGGAACATAAATGATGTTGAATAGAACATGTAGCCAGGATAATTTGCGGTAGATATTCTATCGGCATGAAAAAATTCAGTTCTGTAATAAACAATCTTGCCAGTTCCAATATGGAACTTTATCTGCCAGGCTCCTTGTTGAAACAAGAGCCCAGTGGCAAAGATTTCTTTACCTACCTGTATATCGAGAACAAAGTTTACAGTCTGCTGATGCTCGTCATGGTACTGGTACAATTTATTATCTTTAAAACCTTTTATCCATTCCCTGATTTTTTCTCAGACAGCTATAGCTATATAGATGGCGCATACAGGCATTTAGATGTCAATATATGGCCTATTGGATATAGCAAGTTCTTACTGCTCTTTCATTGGTTCACCCATTCCGGCACAGCGCTCGTATTCTTCCAGTACATTTTCCTGGAACTGGTCTGTCTGTATTTTTATCATACAGTAGTTTATTTTTTCTCTACTGGGAAAAACACACGGATGATCCTGTGCCTGTTCCTTTTTTTCAACCCTTTGAATCTCTACCTTGCCAATTATGTCACCAGTGACGCCATCTTTGTCGCGCTAAGCCTTATCTGGCTGACGCAGCTGATCTGGGTTGTCCATCGCCCGCACCCTTCGCAGATAATAGTGCAAGCCCTTGTATTTTTTATTGCCTTTACCTTCCGATACAACGCCATGTATTATCCCGTCATTGCGGCTATAGCTTTTATCCTGTCACGTCAAAATATATGGTTAAAAGCGGCAGGCATTTTGTCCGGGCCAATCCTAATCATTCCTTTTATCCTTTTTTCCTACAGGGCAACCGAGAAAATGACAGGCACAGGTCAATTTCCTCCAATCCTGGGAGGATGGCAATGGGGAAACAATGCCTTATATATGAGGGGATTTATCCGGGAAGACAGCACGGAATTCCCTACCCCTCAAACGGCTGAGCTGGACCGTATTGCACGCCGGTATTTTGCCCAACCCTCACGCCCTCAGGACCAACTGTCATCCTATGTAGCCAATTTTTTCATCAGACAGCCGGAAGCTCCTTTGAAACAATATATGCAGGAAGTCTACGGCCATACAAAGGACTTTGGGAGTGTAGAACAATGGGGAAAGGTCGCTCCTGTTTTCGGGCAATATGGCCTGTTTCTTATCAAAAGGCATCCGCTGGCTTATTTCCGTTATTATTTACTGGTAAATTCCAAAAATTACCTGCTCCCCCCTTTGGAAAAGCTGGAAATATATAACCTCGGCTCCGATTTTATAGCCCCCATTGCAGCCTATTGGTTTGACTATCCCACTAGCCAGATCAAGTCCATCTCTAAAAGTTTGCAAGGAACGCTCCTATTTATGTTTACGGCCTTATTCGCGGTACTGAACCTGTATTTTATGATAGCACTTTTTCTCTTTCTTCGAGGCAGGATCTGGCAACAAGCCTCCCTTAACTATAACTATATACTGATCATTATAGCAGGGCTCCTGTTTTTGAACTTTGCATTCAGCGTATTCGCCAATATTATAGTCATTCGCTATCAAATATTTCCTATGATAGTATTCCTGGCTTTTACCATGCTCTTAACAGACCAGTTAGAGATAGTCATGCGGAAAAGGAGAGATATTCGGAAGCAGATGAGCTTAGATGGCCTTGTTGTCAATTCCAATCCCTCTTTCCATCCCTAAATATCTTTTGCTATGACAAAAAAAGCTATCATTATAGGGGCAGGACCGGCTGGGCTTACCGCAGCTTATGAACTCTTGAATAGAACAGATATTAAACCCATTGTATTGGAAAAAAGCGTCTATATAGGTGGGATTTCCCGCACGATAGATTATAAAGGCAACCGGATGGATATGGGTCCGCATCGTTTTTTCTCCAAGTCGGACAGGGTAATGAATTGGTGGCTAAGGCTTTTCCCATTACAGGCTTCAGGAGAAGTGGTAGTCAACTATCAAAACAAAAGCCTTGCCGTGAGCCCGGACGAGGCGAGAGCCAACCATGATCCGGATAAAGTGATGCTGGTGATACAACGTCTCACCCGTATCTATTTCCTCCGTAATTTTTTCTCCTATCCCATCCAGCTGAGCCTCGATACATTGCGCACACTTGGCTTTATTCGCACCATCCGAATTCTATTCTCCTTTCTATGGATACGCTTGTTTCCACGCAGGCCGGAGAAAAGCCTGGAGGATTTCATCATCAATAAATTCGGCAGGCAACTGTATCTGCTGTTCTTTAAAGACTATACTGAGAAAGTATGGGGTGTCCCATGCCATCAGATCTCCGCAGAATGGGGCGCCCAACGGATAAAAGGTGTGTCTCTTAGCAAGGCCATTGCCCAAGCTGTAAAAAGCATTCAAAAGGATAAGGGCCAGGACATCAGTCAGAAAGGGACGGAAACAAGCCTGATAGAGCAGTTCCTTTATCCAAAAAAAGGGCCCGGTTCATTATGGGAAGAGGTCGCCCGGCAGGTGGAAGAAATGGGAGGCGAGGTCCATCTGAACCAGGACGTAACGCAAATATGCCAGGCGGAAGGGGTGATCAAGGCCGTGACTACGGTCGATATTATCACTGGGGAGGCGAGGACCTGGGAAGGTGACTATTTCTTTTCTACCATGCCTGTGCAGGAACTAATTGCTGGCATGGATGGAGATGTTCCCGAAGATGTTCAAAAGGTGGCCGCCGGATTGCAATACCGGGACTTCATCAACGTAGGTATATTATTACGAAATCTGTCCACACGAAACAAGCAAGGTAAGTACGAGAAGTTGGAGCTTAAAGACAATTGGATTTATATTCAGGAACGGGACGTGCGGGTCGGCCGTCTGATGATCTACAACAATTGGGGCCACGGTATGGTCAGTGACCCTAATACGACTTGGATTGGAATGGAATATTTCTGTAATAAAACAGATGAATTCTGGTCTATGGATAATGAGGCCATCAAACAGGTGGCTATACAGGAACTGGAGCAGATGGAATTGGGCCGGGTGGAAGATGTCCTTGACACCACGGTCAGGCGCATGGAGAAGACCTATCCAGCCTATTTTGGGACGTACGATCAATTTGACAAAATACGCGTCTTCACGGATTCATTCCCCAACCTCTTCCTGATTGGTCGAAATGGCATGCATAAGTACAACAATGCCGACCATTCCATGCTGACGGCCATGGTGGCAGTAGATAATATTCTTACCAGCGTCACTTCAAAGGAAAACCTTTGGTCTATCAATACAGAGCAGGAATATCATGAGGAGAAAGCAGCTGTTCGACAAGAGTTGACGCCTTCCTTTTTTGATTATGTGTGGAAAAACAAGCTGAACAGAGCATATGTCTTGTGTGCCTTTGCATTCTTCCTGTTACAGTTCATCCTTTTTAAGGCAAGATATCCATTCGCCAATTATATGCCCGACTCGTACAGCTATCTGGAGGCAGCCTATACCAATGCCGATGTGAATATGTGGCCGGTGGCTTATTCAAAATTTCTCCGGCTGATCAGCGTGTTTACACATTCAGATAAAATCCTGGCAGGCTTACAGTATTTTGGAATGCAGGCCGCTGGGCTGCTGTTCCTCTTTACGCTGTTCTATTTTCTAAAACCTGGTAAGGCCATCAGGAATACTCTATTAATTTTTTCCTTCTTCAATCCCGTGCCCCTTTATATCGCCAACTACATTTCAGCGGATGCTTTGTTTATCTCCTTGAGCCTGCTGTGGTTCTCCAGCCTGGTCTGGATCATTTACAAGCCACAGATATGGCAGATCTTCCTGCAGGCAGCTCTATTACTGGCTTGTTTCACATTGAGGTACAATGCTATCTACTATCCTTTAGCCGCTATTGCCGCCTTTATCCTGGCCCGCCGCACTATAATATGGCGATTGGGAGGCGTCGCATTAGGCCTGGCGCTGATATTAGGATCGATCACCTACACCAGCCATAAAATGAAGGAGCTTACAGGAAAGCCGCAGTTTTCTGCCTTTGGGGGCTGGCAATTGGCGAATAATGCCTTGTACATGTACGAACACATCAAGCCATCCGAGAGGCGGCCTGTTCCTGCGAGATTTGCGTCCCTCGAGACTATGGTCCGTCAGCATATGGATACGCTGAGAAGGGTAAAATTGACCCATGAAGACTCTGTAAACAGTTACTTTTATCTATGGAATGGCCGCGGGCCGCTTATACAGTACCTGAATCGGCAATTTAAAAAAGATAGCACCACGTCTTACCTTAAACGCTGGGCAATCGAAGGTCCCTTGTATCTGGACTATGCTCAATACCTCATCCGTCAATATCCATGGTCATTCCTGCAAAATTTCATGCTACCCAATGCAGTGAAGTGGGCAATGCCGCCGACCGAATTTCTTGGGACTTACAACATGGGAGGAGACAGTGTGGGAGCACTGGCAAAAAATTGGTTCCATTATAAAAGTCAAAGAGTGACGGCACAGAATAAGAGGGTATCCCTGATATTATTCACTGAGTGGTATCCTATATTTTCGGTGTTGATCAACCTGCTGCTGTTAATTCATTTGACTGGAATGATAGTATTTGGTAGCTGGAGAGGTCAATCTGGTGAATTCGTCAGGCTTCTTATCATTTCATTGACGTTGTGGGGACTAAATGCAGGGTTTAGCATATTTGCCTCTCCTATAGTCTTACGCTATCAATACTTCCCTATACTCGTCAGCTTTTGTTTTGCCCTCTTTATAGGAGAAATTATATATAAACAGTCCACCAATCAAAAAATGTAACTAGATGAAAGCTCTTATTATTATAGCTATGCTTGGCTTATCTACCTGGGGATGCAGCACTCGGGGCGGAGAAACCCTACCTTCCTTTGACTTATTGTTGTCCGACAGTACTACTACTCTTCATACGGCTGATATCCGGGAAGGAAACCCTATCGCATTGCTTTTCTTTAGTCCCGATTGTGAGCATTGTCAGCATGAAACAGAAACCATTATACATCATATGGATTCCTTAAAGGGCGTCAGGTTCTTTTTTATTACGAATGATCCATTGGACAGATTAAAAATGTTTGACCATGTATACAAGTTAAATAAATACTCAAATATTACCCTGGCCTGGGATAACCAATTCCTCTTTCCCCGTCATTTTAAAGGCGCTTATCCCCCGTATCTCGTCATATACGATCGGGATAGGCGAATGCGAGGCGCATTTGAAGGAGGCCTGGAAGCTAACAAAATGATCCAATTTGTCAACAGCTTATAAATTTATGAATAATTTATCTAATATATCTGCCATTACGGATTATTCAGAGGTCTTAAAGACATATGGACTGGAATACACTCCATCAGGTCTTTACTGGCAGGTGGGAAAGATCAGTAAGACGCAAGGTTGGATTGTTCATTTGTCGGTCATCGAGATCCAACTATTGGAGTTATTAAGCCTGGTGATCCCAGAACTGGTAGATGAAGAGATATCCTTCAAAATAGTCATGGAAAAAAATACAGCAGTCTTCATGATGGCAGGCTCGTACGGTTATGATCAGATCGGGAAAATGGTGAGCATCTATCCAGAAGAGGATGCCCTAGCCAATAGGTTCGCGAAAAGACTGATAAAATTGACCAGCACGTTCCGAGGTCCTGCCATTCCTACGGATCGTCATTTAGGATCCATTGTATATACCCGCTATGGCTCCTTCAATCCAGTGATGGTGCCTAATGCTACCGGGCAGCCCGTTAAGTGCATATATAATCATGAAGGTCAATTGATCCCCGACCCTTATACCATACCTTTTGCCCTCCCTAAGGGGATTACCTGGCCCTTCCAGGACATTACCAGCCCTACTCCACCCAAGTCACCCAAATTGTTAAATGGAGTCTATTATCCTCTTTTTGATATCAAGCCAGACTCGAAGGGAAATGTAATGAAGGCTATCTATTTTAAAAAATTTTGGCAGATCAAATCCTGTATTATTAAGCAAGGGCATCCCAATATGCTGGTGGATAATGCAGGGAGAGACATGAAGGACAGATTGAAATGGCAATTTGAGCTTTACCGGGCATTGAAGAATGATATCCCCTTGCCTGAAGTATACGATTATTTCATTTCCAATGAAGATGCCTACCTGGCAATGGAATTCATAAAAGGCATTTCACTTACACAATGGATTGAGGAGCAATGCGATAATCGCTCCTGGGTATCCTTGGACAGGCCAAAACGTTTGCTGCTTTTGGATAAGTTACTTACTATAGTGGATATAATCCGTCGGCTGCATGGTAAGGGATTTATTCACCGGGATATCACCTCTGATAATTTCCTGATAGACGGCCGGGGAAATCTATTTCTAATAGATATGGAACTAGCCTGGTCTGCGGTCGATCGATATCCCAATCCTCCTTTTGTGTGGGGTACGCCCGGTCATATGTCTCCCGAACAGATGGCAACAGAGGCTCCGACGGTCAAACAGGACATTTACGGATTGGGGGGCCTGATGGTCCTTTTCTTTACCAATCTGCGGGCATTGCAGTTCCATCAGCAGTCTGCTCCTCAATTAAGAGAAACCTTACGTTTCTGTACTGGAGAACCGTTATTGGCAGATATGGTAGCGGGATGTTGGGAGGTCTCTCCTGATGACAGGCCAGATCTGGCCGCTATATACAATACGTTGGCAGAATATTCAACCGTTCAAAGAAACGAGAATAGATCAACACCCCGCCCAACCGCCCATTATAAGAGCCGTAAGAAAATAACGGACATAATAAACGCGGGCCTGGCCGGGCTGGCCCTACCCCAATTTTTGAATCATCGAGGCAGATGGGTCTCTCGTGTGCATAAAACAGAGGATCGCATAGGCAACGAACAAATGGACATGACCTTGTCTGAGGGATGGCACACTGGTATGGCAGGGCCCTTGTGGCTGGTCGCCCGAGCGAAATCAGCAGACTGGAATATTGACAGTTGCTTAACTCCATACCGGCAAAGCTGGGACTATCTTGAGAAAAACTATCTGCCAACAGTCGCGAGCAATCCACCGGGGTTGTATTTCGGTGCGGCCGGAATTGCCCTGGCAATAGTGGAGGGATTAAACAGTGGGCTGCTTGCACCAGACTCCTGTACTCTTCAGCAGCTTCGGAACTGTTTCTCACAAAAAGCACGAGGCCTTAGTCTGGCTTCCGGAGTAGCAGGTCAGGGAATGGCCGTTTTACGATCCGGGCATTGGTTGAAAGCGGAGGATAGGCAATCGCTGCTAAAATCATATCTCGGCGATCTGCTTGAAAGCCAGTTACTCGATGGGTCCTGGATCACAGAATACAATATGGGCACTAAAAAGGAGAAGATCACAGGCATGGAATTTGGCATCGCCGGTATAATTTGGTTCCTCTTATCTTGTTTAGAGGTTCATCCGGAAAAGAGCCTTGAGCATTCGGCGGTAAAAGCCTTGGACTGGATGGCCGGTAAAATGAATAAGAAGTCCCATAATTGGCCAATCAGCTCCAATAGCAGCGTCGTTGATAACTGGACGCTTAGTCATGGAAGTCCAGGAATTGTCCTGGTGTTCATAAAAGCATATGAAGTCTTTAAAAATTCGCTATATGCCGAAATCGCTCAGAGATCTTTGTTGAAAGTTAACCCTTATCCCTCAAGAATGGATTTCTCTTTGGCAACAGGGTTGCCAGGATTAGGCGAAATCTATCTGGAAGCGGTCAAAGTTTTCGAAACGCAGGAATGGTCCCAACGATGCGACTGGGTTGCCAATCTGCTGGCTAATAGTTACAGCAAATTCGACGGATCAACTTGTTATTGGACATCCGGATTGAATACATCAACGACAGCAGATCTGTTTACAGCCAATAGCGGAATTCTGCATTTCCTGATCCGGCATGCAAATGCTGCCTCATTCGGTCACCCGCTATCGGGATAAAAATCTCATTTATGTAAATGAATTTCATTTTTTAATTATATAAAACATTTGTGCACAAACAGGGGAAACCGAAAACCTGAAATAGAGTAGGTATTATTCTAACATAAAGTTTTTGTGGCTTTTTGCATACAAAAGCCTCACATTTTATGAAACGCTCAAAAATTTTCTTAGGAGTTACGACTTGTCTATTAGCTATCGCAGGTGTTGCTGCTGCTAAACGATATGGAAGCGCCACTACCAGGTATTATTGCACCGCTGGCAATGGAGGAATAACCAAATACTGCGCGTCAACATCTTCATTCGACCAACTCAGTACAGACATTACAAAGCCGCTAGCAACCGTTACGTTCACTGAAAATAGCACAAGTTATACGCACCTCCTTTATACCGCAGGAACTGACGCTGCGGGAACAACTTGTGGTGGCACAACAAACTGCGTCCATTCGTTCCATTTCGATGGCACTAATTGATACTTCTCATTCTTCATTTAAGATAGATAATTAATATTCGGAAATTTTAATATGCCGGCTTTTGCGCCGGCATATTTTTCGATTATCTAACAAAAATAAATTTCTATCTTTCCTCGACCATGGTCTATAAATATCCAGGATTTTGTATTAAGTTATGATCCAGGTTTATTTCACCTTGAGGTATGGGAAAAAGCTGCCAGTCACTACTCCAATCTCCTCCTTTTAAAGGAGTTATGACACTCATTACAGCATTCGAATTCCCAGTACGGATCAAATCAAACCACCGGTGCCCCCATTCGCAAAAAAATTCTACCTCTCTTTCGTGCAATATGGCTGCCAATATAGATGTTTTATCTATAGTTCCCATGTAATCAGCAAGCCCAGCCCGATGCCGGATCATATTTAGGTCTGCAATAGCATCATTTAGGTTACTCCCCTGCTGAGCTCTCGCCTCTGCCCGTATCAGATATTGTTCCGCTAAACGCAGAATCATCGTGTATTCAGTGACATTCGAAGATCGGTAAACTTTATATTTATAAGGAAAATAGTATGATATCGCAGGAATGCCTTTGGTAGTATACGCTCCTATCCATTTTATTCTCCTTAAATCTCCCGTCTCGAAGCTATCAAGCAGCATGCTACTGATAAGGCTTGTATTAGCAGTCCCTCCACTCGCAGGAGGCACTATTAATATGAAATTATATCCATCTTGGGTATTTATAGTTGTAGGGAGAGGCACCGCCAATTGCCAGATTGTTTCTTTACTATTGGCTTTAAACACATCATTTAAGCTATCCACAATACCATACACGGAATTATTATTAATAACTATCGTAGACATCTTCTCGGCATTAACAAAATCTTTTGTATACAGATAGACGCGGGCAAGTAAAGATATGGCAGCCCATTTTGTCGGCCTTACTCTTTCTGAGGTATTAGTCGTATCTGTGCCATCTACATAGTTGCTACTTAATAAGTTTTCAGCATCTGTCAAGTCAGCAACAATTTGTTGATATACTTTATTTTTCGGGCTACGTGCAATATTGGCATTAATTGTATAATCTGAACTAAGCACCAAGGGTATATCCCCATAGCAGTTAACCAAATAAAAAAACCAGAATCCGCGTACAAATTTAGCTTCTCCTTCTAACTGGTCTTTAATCGCCTTATTAAGTGCGTTGCTATGATCCAATTGCTCTATTATCGTATTTGCTTGATAAATATACTTATAAGCCTCCACCCAAGGCCCAGCATAAGTACCGCTACTGGAGGCCATCGCATTTTTGAAATAGTGGATTAACGAAGTATTATTCGTAAGACCTATGTTTAATTCGTCACTTAAAAGACCGCAAGTTTGCGACATGTTAAAGGAAGAAAATTGCATTTGGGTATATAAAGAAGTAACTGCTGCAGTTGCAGAACCGGAATTGCTGAATGTGCTAGTCGTTACAAGTTGTGTCACAGGAGCTGGAATTTGAACAAACTTTTTGCAACTGCAAACAAACCATGCCATATAAATCATGAAATAATTCATTTTATTTATACAAATTTTCATATTCGCAATTATTTTAAATTTAAAAGGTTACATTAAACCCAAGTACTATCGTTCTCATGGGGGGCAGGTTCAATCCACCCGTCTCGGGGTCCATACCAGCAAATTTTGTTATGGTCAGTAAATTTTGACATTGAACAAAGAGGCTGGCTTCTTGCAAAGAAGCCTTATCCTTCCATTTGCCGGGCAAATGGTAAGAAATATTTACATTTTTTAAACGAGCAAAAGACTGATCAACTATCACTCCATCCGAGGAAGTAAATAGTCCATTCGCCTGATCCGCTGGATAATAGCTTCCTTGAGTAAATCTCTGGACTACTGCCGCATCACCTGCTTTTTGCCAATGATTATTCATAATAAGGACGGGTACATTTTGGTTCATTATCCCCGGGCGATCGAAGCTAGTGATATAACTATATCCGAGTTGTTTTACAAATTGAATAAGAAAATCCAGCTGAAATCCCTTGTATAT
>Ga0068855_100004134_pt1 | contig 17703 bp, 16 predicted proteins | sample KBSCornC52_FD_66592 | JGI IMG/M metagenome (GOLD analysis project Ga0068855, IMG submission 66592) | Corn rhizosphere microbial communities from Kellogg Biological Station, Michigan, USA - KBS Corn C5-2 | ecosystem: Host-associated > Plants > Roots > Rhizosphere > Soil ...
GCCGTCGCCAGATCTTCAATACCGTCGCGATTGAAGTCCGCGACCACGATCGATTGCGGCAGCATTCCCACCGCGAAGGGGCTGCCCTGCGCAGGAGCAAATCCGCCGGCGCGCGCGCCCAGCAGGATCGAGACGTTGCCATCCGACGAATTGGCTGCGGCCAGATCCACCAGGCCGTCACCATTGAAGTCGGCTGCAACCAGAGCGCTGGTCCCGGCCCCGGCAGCGAAAGGACTCCCGGATATGGGGGTGAAACCGCCAGCGCCATTTCCCGCGAGCACCGTTATGCCGCCGGCGAAATTCGCAATCGCGAGGTCTTCGACGCCGTCCTGATTGAAGTCGCCGATCGCAATCGAGCGCGGCGCGATTCCGGCTGCAAAAGGACTGCCCGGGGACGAGGTGAAGGCGCCGGCGCCATCGCCGAGGAGAATGGCCACCTGATTGGCGCCGGTCGCGATCGCCAGATCCTGATTTCCATCGCCGTCGAAATTGTCCGAGGCGAGAGCCTGCACGGATGCGTCGAAGGCAATGGGCTCACCCGCGGCGCGAAATGCGCCCGATCGGTCACCCAGCAATATCGTTACGGCGCCTTCGTGGCTCGCGCTCGCGATATCGGCGATGCCGTCATGGTTGAAGTCCGCCTGGATGAGCGAGAGAGTGTGGGAACTTCCGGCGGTTGCGCCGAATCGAAGAGTACCGGAGGGCTTTGGCGCATTAACCTGAAATCCGCGGCTGGCCGAAACGGCGTCGTAAAGTCCCGAGCCGGGTTGGCGCGCGGTGATAAAGCAAGGCCCCGGGCTCAGGGCCACAACGAGATCGCCCGCCATCCTGCAAACCGAGGGAGTTGTCGATTCGAATGAAACTGGAAGCCCCGAAGACGCTCTTGCCGCGATTGCGACAGGAGCGCTGCCGAGCAACTGGTCCGCAACCGGTGGGAAAGAGATGCTTTGGGTAGCGGCCGTCGCCAGTTGCGCTGCGATTCCTACGGCTATGAGGGTGGCAAACCGTACCGGCTTTCTCATAAAAAGTGCGAAAAGCCGGTTCTTAGTCCAGCCGTTTGGCTATTTTAGCACCACCACAACTGTGCGGTATCACATACTTTCGTTAACATTTCGGACTATACCGTTTGGAAACATACGTCCGGGTAAAAACCGAGCGCTATTCCGCTGCGTATGAAAGACATAGCCTGTACGCAAAACTGAAACTTCCGGAACGATTGAGCCACGGGGTACGATGAGAGAAAGTATGGTCGCAAAGGTCTTTCGGTGGGTGATTTTCAGCTCGGCTATCATGGCGGCAGTCGCAACTGTTTTTGCGTTCCAGACGCACGCCTCCGCGCCGGCTTTGATTGTTCTGGACGCGGCGAAAAACCAGCTGGGGCATACGCCTTCGAAGGATATTCCGCCTGGCTGGGCATTGAAGGTCAATGCGGGACATCCGGATATTTCCTTCGCCGATCCAGGGGATCCTAATGCCGCAATTCGCCTGCGCAGCGTGAAATCCTCTTACGCACTGGAGCGGGCCGTCGACATCGATCCATCGACGATGCCATATCTCTACTGGAGCTGGAAAGTCAGCCAGTTGCCGAGAGGCGGAGATTTCCGGCATATGTCGACTGACGATCAGGCGGCGCAGGTCATGGTGGCATTCGCCGACCGGCGAATTCTGACTTACCTCTGGGACAGCACGGCTCCGCAGGGAACCATGGAAAGCGCCAGTTCGATTCCGCTGGTCCATATCTTCGCGATCGTCTGCCGCTCCGGAGGCGGCGATATCAACCAGTGGCTGCAGGAAAACCGCAACATCGAAGCGGATTACCAGAAGGCGTTCGGCAAGCCGGCCCCGCACGTCAAAGGTCTTCGGCTCCAGATCAATTCGCAGCACACCGGCAGTAACGCGGAAAGCTACTTCGGCGAAGTGGCGTTTCATACCCGACAATCATGATCCTGGTCACCGGCGGGACCGGCTTTATCGGCAGCCACCTGGTGGACAAACTCCTCGAAACGAAACAACCATTCCGAATATTCGCGCGCCGTCCCGGCAGCGTGAAGAATGCGATTACGTCGCGGGGCGATCTCGCGACGGGTGAAGGCATCGCTGAAGCGCTGGACCGGGTCGAGACCGTGATTCACCTGGCGGGAGCGACGAAGACCGCCACGTCCGACGGATATCGGGTGGGTAATGTTGCAGCGACGGAGAATCTGGCGCGCGCGATTGCGGCCACGGGCCGGCCGATTCGCGTGGTCCACGTGAGCTCGCTGGCAGCCGCGGGTCCTGCTCCGGACGACGCGGCGGTCACCGAAGATGACGAACCGCGTCCGGTTTCACTCTATGGAAAATCCAAGCTCGAAGGCGAGCGGCGAATGCGAGCGCACGTTCCGGAAGCCGTCATCGTTCGCCCGCCGGTGGTATATGGGCCGCGCGATACCGACGTGTTCCAGATCCTGAAATCCGCCAGCCGGGGCATTGCGGTGCGTATTGCCGGCGGCGAGAGCGGCGGAGAGCGATGGTTCAGCGCGATTTACGTCAGAGACCTGGTGGAAGGGATTCTTCTCGCCGCGCAATCGCCCTCATCCGCTGGAAAAACATTGTTCCTCGCGCACCCGAGGCCGGTGTCGTTTACGGAAATGATCGCTGAGATCGCGGAGACGATCGGACGAACGCCCCGTATCATCACAATTCCGGCGGCCGCCGCGTTTGCCGCCGGATCCTGCGCGGAGACTCTGTCAAGACTCACCCGAAAACCCGGCATCCTTTCGCGCGACAAAGTGCGTGAAATGATCTGCACCCGATGGGTATGCTCCACCGACCGCGCGCAGAAGGAAATTGGGTTCGAAGCCGTAACGGATTTCCGCGAAGGAATTGAAAAATCCGTCGCCTGGTATCGCATAGCAGGCTGGCTTCGCTAGAGTAGACAAAGTGACCGCGCGCCTCTGGGCAGTCGACAAAGTCATCCTGGCCTACTTCGCCTTTACCGCCGCGCTGGAACTGATCTGGTTCCGGCAGATTTCCGAGGCGCCCGAACTTCTGGCATGGCATGTTGTGGGAACTGCCCTGATCCTCGCGGCCGCGTTTGCCAGGCCTCGGCCCGGCACGCCTCTTTTCCACGTGATCCGGTTTTTCCGGAACTGGTATCCCCTGCTCTTCGTAGCCTGCTGTTACCGGGAGATGGCGACACTGATTCCAGCGATCCGGCATGCACGGTTCGACGAGGCTCTGGCGAATGCCGATCTTCGATTTTGGGGAGTGTATCCAACCGTATGGGTGGAGCGAATTTATTCGCCAATTCTAACGGAATATTTGCAAATTATTTATACGTTATTTATACCGGTTGTTTTGTACGTGCCGTGCCGGATCTGGATGCAGGGACGAATGCCCGAGTTCCGGTACATGGCATTCCTGATCGCCCTGGGTTTTCTTACTTCCTATATCGGCTATCTGATCGTACCTGCGCGCGGACCCCGGTTTTTACTGGAACACGCGCAACACGCGCCACTGCGGGGGCTCTGGTACTTCAATCAGATGCAAGCCGTGCTCAACCAACTGGAGCACGCTCACTTCGATTGTTTCCCGAGTGGCCATACCGAGCTCACGGTATTGGCCTTTTGGCTCAGCCGCTCCATTTCGCCTAAGCTTTTTAGAGCCTATTTTTTATACACTCTTTGCATCGTTTTTGCTACAGTTTATCTACGGTATCACTACACCGCCGACCTTCTCGCTGGCGTGCTGGTTGCGGTTGCTCTGATTCTTGCGGCGCCACGTTTGTACCGCGGACTATCTGAAAAAGGGGAATCGATTGGCGATTGAAGTGGTTGTGGCGGACGGCAAAAGCGGATTGAAGGAATTCGTTGAGCTGCCGTGGTCGATCTATGGAAATGACCCTCACTGGGTTCCGCCACTGCGAATCGCCGTCAAGGAGCTGCTCGACCGGGCGAAGCACCCGTTCTACGCCAATGCCGAAGCGGAATTCTTCCTGGCCCGCCGGGATGGCAAGACGGTAGGCCGGATCGCGGCGATTCTGGATCGGAACCATAACAAATTCCACGAGGAGAAGGCGGGCTTTTTCGGATTCTTCGAATCGGCGGACGATCAGGACGTCGCCAACGCGCTTCTGAAGAAGGCGACCGAATGGGTGCGGTCCCGCGGAGCCGAATTTATCCGGGGACCCGTCAATCCGTCGACTAACTACGAATGCGGGACGCTCGTCGAAGGGTTCGAATCGAGCCCGATGGTCATGATGACCTACAATCCGCGCTACTACCCGAAGCTGCTGGAGAAGGCCGGGTTGCGGAAAATCAAGGATTTGCACTCGTGGATCAATACGCCGGACGGGGTAGACCTGGAGAAGATCGGCCGCGTCGCGGATCGGGCGCTCAAGCGGCATGGAGTCACCGTCCGCCCGGTGAATCTGAAGGATTTTCAGGGAGAGGTCGCCCGGATCTGGGACGTCTACAACGCCGCCTGGGAGAAGAACTGGGGCTTTATCCCTATGACCCGGGAAGAGTTTTTCCTCCAGGGCAAGGAAATGAAACAGATTCTGAAGCCGGAAATGGTTCTTATAGGGGAGTCCGGCGGACGTATGATAGGTTTTGCTCTTGCGCTGCCAGATGTAAACGTGGCGCTGAAACCGGCGAACGGGAAACTTCTTCCGACGGGTCTCGTCAAGATCCTGTACTATCAACGGAAGATCCGCGCCGTCAGAGTGGTTGCGCTCGGCGTAGTGGAGGAGTTCCGGAGATCGGGCGTCGCGGCGGGGTTTTACGCGGAACTGGTGCGGAACGCAAGGAAGCTGGGGTACAACCAGGAATGCGAGATGTCGTGGATACTGGAAGATAACGTTTTGATGACAAGATCTCTGGAGCTGATGGGAGCGAAGCGGTCCAAGACGTACCGTTTATATCAAATGGGACTAACAGCATGAGCGCATCGACTGCACGCCTCACCGCATCGCGCATCGCGGAAATCCCGAAGACCGGGAGTAATGACGTCTTCGAGAAGTGCCGCACCTTCACACGTCCGTCCGAGCTGCAGGCAGCCGGACTGTACATGTATTTTGAAACCTTCGGCGATCGCGAGGGCTGCGGGCCCGGCGAAGTACGCCGGAATGGCAAAAAGATCCTGATGTTCGGGTCCAACGATTACCTGGATCTGATCCGGCATCCCGAGGTAATGGAAGCCGCGGCGAACGCCGCGCTGCGCTACGGCAGCGGCTGCAGCGGATCGCGGCTGCTCAATGGAACGCTCGACATCCACGTGAAGCTGGAAGCCGAACTGGCGAAGTTCGTACGCAAAGACGCCGCCATTATTTTCGGCACCGGTTTCCAGGCCAACTATGCGACGCTTTCCGCTTTGACTGACAAGGGCGATACGCTCATCTGCGATCACAACCTGCACGCCAGCCTGGTGGAGGGCGCGTTGCGCTCAGACGCCCGCATGGTGCGGTTCCGGCATAACGATCTCGATCACTTCGAACGCTGCCTTGAAAACTGCAAGTGGAACGAACGGGTGCTCGTGGTTTCCGAAGGCGTCTTCAGCATGGAAGGCGATATTGCGGAGCTGCACGGCCTGACTAAGATCGCGAAGCAATCCGGGGCGCGCATTTTTGTGGACGAAGCGCATGGCATCGGCGTGCTGGGTGAAACCGGCGCGGGCGCGGCTGAATATCTCGGCGTGCTGGATGACGTGGACCTCATCATGGGGACGTTCAGCAAGTCGCTGGCGTCGGTCGGTGGCTTCATCGCCGGCGAGAAAACCGTGATCGACTTCCTGAAGCACACGGCGCGGGCGTTTGTTTTCTCGGCCAGCCTGCCGGCTGCTTCCGTGGCTGCCGCGGCAGCCGCGCTGCGCATTATCCAGACGGAACCCGAACGGCGCGCGCATCTGCTGCGGATCGCCAATCTGCTGCGCGCCGAATTGAAGTCGCGTGGGTTTACCCTGCTCGATGGCGAAACCGCCATTGTGCCGGTGGTATTCAACAGCGATTCCGAGCTCTGTATGCTGAGTAAGATGCTGCTTGAGGAAGGGATCTACATCAATCCGATTCTTCGTCCGGCGGCGTCGCAGAACCTGCTGCGTATTTCCTGCACAGCGGCTCACACCGAGGCGCACGTCGAACGGCTGATCAGCACAATCGAGAAAGTCGTTGCCCGGCTGGGCATCGAAAAGTAGAAGCGATTATTTAGCGCGGGGGCGGGCCGTACCGCCCAGTAACGGCTTGCGCTCCACCGCTGTTGCGTGGCGCGCGATCCATTCGCCGATCAGGTTCAGCGCCACGGGCGAAATCGTTTCTTCAATCTGGCCATATTCCGCGGGCGATCCCGTTTCGGCAGTCTGGAAGAAATGGTTCAGGCCTGCCAGCTTGACCACTTCGTAATCGCGATTCGCGCCCGTTTCGAGCTCCCAGGTGATTGCCGGCAGGTTTTGCGCGGGCGGCACCTGTACGTCCAGCGAACCATTCAGCGCCAGCACCGGCTGCCTGAGGGCCCGCAAGGCGGGACCGGGATCGTAGTTGATAAGAAACCGGAACCACGGGCTGGTGGCTTCATCCAGCCGGAGATTCAGTAGATTCAGCGGATTGCTGCCGAAGTCTCCGAGAGCGGCGCGCATCTTCGACCGGGCGAGTTCGGGATCTTCCTCCGAGCGGGCGATCGAGAGAATTTTCTGCTCCTGTTCGCGATTCCGTTCAATGAGCATTTCGGGCACGCCAATGGCGCGGCTCACCAGAATCTGCTGCTCGATGATCACCTGATCGCCGGGCACGCCAGGCGCGGCGAGGAGTACCAGGAAATCCACATCTTTGCCGCCGAGGGCGGGATCGCTCGCCACCATCGGAGCAATGATGCCGCCCTCACTGTGGCCGATCAGGCCGATGCGGCTGACGAATTCGCGCGACTTCAGAAATTGAACCGCGCCTGCGGCATCATCGGCGAAGTCGCGGGTGGTGGCTGTGCTGAAATCGCCGTTGGATTTGCCGGCGCCGCGGTCATCGGCCCGCAGCACCACTACGCCGCGCCGAGCGAGATAGTCGGCAATGACGCGGAATGGTTTGTGACCGAGGTTGGTTTCGTCGCGATCCTGGGGGCCGGAGCCCGTGATGAGGTAGACCGCCGGGAACGGCCCTGGACCGGGCGGGATGGTCAGAGTTGCGTCGAGAAAAATGCCGCGGGCGAGGCTGGCGAATTTGACGTTCTGCTCGGTGTAAGGGAATGGAGGCTGCGGCGTCTGGGGGCGGCGTAATGGCGACGCCACGCCCTCACGCGCGAGCACGAACGGCAGCGCGGCCCCCTGATGCCATTCGCCGTCGAGACGGTTGCCCTCGTTCATGACGATGCCGTCGAAGTACGCGCCGACGGAGTCCACCCGGAAGCTTACGTGATAGCCCTGCACCTTCGCGGCGTTAACCGCGATGGTCGGCGCCTGCTGATCGAGAACCTGGAGCTTGCCGGCGCCATTACGATCAAACTGGATGGCGACGCGCAGATTGAGGATTCCCTGATTGAGTGTGCCGGTCCAGCGGCCCTGCAGATTGGAGAGCGAGAATTCCTGGCACAGGGCAAACGCGGCCGTAAGGAACAGAAGCAGAGTGGCCCGAAGCATGGAATTGATTGTAGTAAGTTCCACGGTCGGCGTAGTACCGCTGAAGAAATCCGCCGACCACCGGCATCAGGCTCAAGTTCCGGCAGACCGCTTTCCGAACGCGGCCATTACGGCGATCAGCAGCCAGGACGCGAGGGGAACGATCAGGAATGCAGCAGCAACCTTTTGCCGCGGCGGTCCAAACGTGACGTATCCGTAGATCACCGCCGAGACCGCGGCGATGATGAGAGCAAGGCCCGGGAGTGCCGCACGCTTCCGGCGTTTTTCCATCCAGAGCAGGCTTACGAAAGGGGAGAGCACCCAAACGAAAAAGAGCGCCATCAGTACAGCGGACGGATTTCGTCGCCCGGCGTAGAGCATGAACGAAACGGACAGGACGCCGCTCGCGGCGACCGCGACAATCGAGGCTCTTCTCAAATCACAGTCAGCTTAACCGCAAAACTTTTACCGTCAAGTACATTACATATCAATTGGCCGGTAGCGCGATGCGAGGAGGCCGGTCGCTTCGCGCAGATCGAGATCCGCGATCAACAGGCCGGGCTCGCCATATGGCTGGTAGCTAAGGGGTGTGCCGTCTGGCCGAATGATGGCGGAGGTAGTTGGCGAGCCTTCGATGGCGCAGTTTACGGTGGCGAAGAAGCAAGTGTTCTCCGCGGCGCGGCAGAGCGCTGCTTTTTCATGGAAGGTGTTGGCTGGATCGGCGAATGTGGCCGGGCGATAGCCGCCCGGTTCCGGCTCATGGAAGTGCGGATGGAAAACGATCTGCGCGCCCTGGCGTACGGCCCAGCGTACGGTTTCCGGATAGCGCCAGCCTTCATGACAGATGGCGATACCGAATGTCAGCGGGCCGGAATGGAAGACGCGCCGGCTGGAACCGGGCGAGAACAATCCGCTTTCGCTGGGGTCAAGCTGTACTTTATCCTGAAAGCCTGCGATGGAACCATCGCGATTGATGACGAGCGCGCTGATCCGCAGTTCGTCGCCGTCAAACCGCTCTGTACCGAGGACGACGGCGATGTTTCGGCCTCCTGCCGTCGTAGCCAGGCGCGACCAGGCTTGCTCGAGAAATGCGTCGTCGGGTGGCGCCATTTCACGCAAGGGAGTGCGATAGCCCGGGACGTAGCATTCGGGGAAGCAGAGGATATCGGCTCGCTTGCATGCCGCTTCTTCGATTGCGCTTTCGGCGAGCGAGACCGATTCGTCGCGCGTTGCCGGAATCGGAAGATTGGCGAGCGCGATCCGAACGGTACTCATGACTTCGTTATGACGCCGGGCGCCAGCGAACAACCGGCTTGCGAGCTGCGCCCACCTCATCGACCTTTGTGGTGCGGGTCATGTGCGGCGCTTTGAGAACCGTCTCGGGTTCGGTGTCGACTTCTTTGGCGATGGCGATCATCGCCTCCACAAACTGATCGAGCTCGCGCTTCGATTCGGTCTCGGTGGGCTCGATCATCAGTGCGCCGCGCACGATCAGCGGGAAGCTGACGGTGTAGGGGTGGAATCCGTAGTCGATGAGGCGCTTGGCGATTTCGCCCGTACGGACGCCTTTCGCCGCCTGGCGATCGTCGCTGAACACAACTTCATGCATGTTCGGGCGGTCGTAGGGCAGATCGAAATATGGCCGCAGCTTGTGGCGCAGATAGTTGGCGTTCAGAACGGCGTCGACGGTGGCATTGCGCAGGCCGGGGCCGCCGTGCGCGTAGATGTAAGCCAGGGCGCGGACCAGCACGCCGAAATTCCCATAGAACGCGCGTACGCGGCCAATGGACTGAGGGCGATCGTAATCCCAAGTCCAGAGGTCGCCCTTGCGGGCGAGGCGCGGCACCGGGAGAAAGGGTTCGAGATGTTTCTTAACCGCCACAGGACCGCTGCCAGGACCGCCGCCGCCGTGCGGCGTGGAGAAGGTCTTGTGCAGATTCAGGTGCATCACGTCGATGCCGAAATCGCCAGGACGCGCGATGCCGACGAGCGCATTCATATTGGCGCCGTCCATGTAGACCATGGCGCCTTTGGAATGCAGGATGTCGGCCACCTTCATGATGTTGTCTTCAAAGACTCCGAGCGTGCTCGGATTGGTCACCATGAGGGCGGCAACGTCGGAATCGACGATGCGGGCCAGCTCTTCGAGATCGATCATTCCCTGATCGGTCGAGTGAATGTTCTGGACTTCATAGCCGGCGATGCCGGCGGTCGCGGGATTCGTGCCGTGAGCGGAGTCCGGCGTGAGGATGCGCTTGCGGGGATTGCCTTGCGCTTCGAGAAGGGCGCGCACCAGCAGAATGCCAGTAAGTTCGCCATGGGCTCCCGCGGCGGGCTGGAGCGTGATGGCGTCGAGGCCGGTGATTTCAAGCAGCGCTTCTTCGAGGCGCGCGATCACTTCCATGGCGCCCTGCGACAGCGATTCAGGCTGGTAGGGATGCGCCCACGCCAGGCCTTCGATACGCGCCACCGCCTCGTTGATGCGCGGGTTGTACTTCATGGTGCACGACCCGAGCGGATACATGCCGAGATCGATCGCATAGTTCCACGTCGAAAGGCGCGTGAAGTGGCGGAGCACTTCGACTTCGCTCACTTCGGGAAAGTCTTCGATGGTGGAACGTACGTTATCCGCCCCGAGAGCTTCGGCGGGATCGACTTCCGGAACGTCGAGCGCGGGAAGCTGATAGCCGTTCTTGCCCGGAGAGCTGCGCTCGAAAATCAGACCTTCGTTCTGGGTGAGATGGCTGCGGACCTTGGTGGGAATCATGCGCTGAAGACCTCCGCGAGCGTATCCATATCGGCGCGTTTCGTCATCTCGGTGGCGCAGAGCAACATGGTTCCGGCGAGCTCCGGATAAAATTTTGCGAGCGGCAGACCGCCGATGATCTTACGATCCAGCAGACGGCGGTTCACGTCTTCGGCGTCCTTCGCGACGGCGACGAATTCGTTGAATGACGGGCCGGAGAAGCGGCGCCTGAGCTTGCCAGCCAGGTATTTCGCCTTCGAAAGATTCTGGATGGCGAGTTCGCGCAAACCTTCCTTGCCGTAGAGTTCCATGAACACCGTGGCCATCAGCGCGATCAGCGCCTGATTGGTGCAGATGTTCGAGGTCGCCTTTTCGCGGCGTATGTGCTGCTCACGGGTCGCGAGAGTCAGGCAGAACGCCTGATTGCCGTGGGTGTCTTTGGTTTCGCCGACCAGACGTCCCGGGAGTTGCCGGATGTATTTCTCTTTCGAAGCAATGATGCCGACGAACGGTCCCCCGTAGGAAGGCGAAATCGCGAACGACTGCAATTCGCCCGCGACGATATCGGCTTCGTGCGGCGGTTCCAGAATTCCGAGCGAGACGGCTTCCGCGAAAGTGAAAACCAGCAGCGCGCCGTTCGCGTGGGCGCGTTCGGCAACGGCTTTGGAGTTCTCTACCACGCCGAAGAAGTTCGGGGACTGCACGATGATGCACGCGGTCTCACCGTTGAGCTTCGCGTCGAGATCCGCCAGATCGAGTTGTCCGGTTTCGGCGTCGTAGCCGACCTCTTCGACAGGCAGTCCCTGATCTTTGGCGTAGGTTCGAAGCACCTCGCGGTATTCCGGATGCACCGATCGCGCCACCAGAATGCGTGAACGCTTCGTCACGCGCACCGCCATCATGGCGGCCTCGGGGACGGCGCTCGAACCGTCATACATCGAAGCATTCGCCACGTCCATGCCGGTGAGCTGACAGATCATGGTCTGGAACTCGAAAATCGAGACCAGCGTGCCCTGCGAGATTTCCGATTGATACGGCGTGTAGGAGGTCAGGAACTCGCCGCGCGAGACGACCGTATCCACCAGAACAGGCCGGTAGTGACTGTAAACGCCCGCGCCGAGAAAGCTTGCGTATCCGTTGGCGTTTTTCGCGCCCAGTTCGCGAAACACATCCGCAATCTCATATTCGGAGAGACCCGGCGCGATGCGCAGCGCGTGATCAATGCGCGTGGACGCCGGAACCTGATTGAATAATTCCTCAACAGAACTGAGCCCGCATGCAGCGAGCATTTCCTGACGCTCTGAGTCCGACTTCGGCAGGTATCGCAAACTTAGCTTTCCGCCCCCACATATGTTTGATAATCCGAAGCCGACATAAGTTGCTTAAATTCGTCGTCGCCTGATACCTTCACGCGAATCAGCCACGCCGCGTTATGCGGATCTTCGTTCAGCTTCTCCGGGCTCGATGCCAGCAGTTCGTTCACTTCCGCCACTTCGCCCGAAACCGGCGCGTAGATATCGGAGACGGCCTTCACGGATTCGACAGATCCGAACGTTTTGCCCTTTTCGACGGCCGTACCCGGCTTCGGCAGGTCTACATAGACAATGTCGCCCAGTTCTTCCTGCGCGTGAAACGTAATTCCCACCGTTGCCACGCCGCCCGAGAGCGAGACCCACTCGTGCTCCTTCGTATAGCGATAATTTTCCGGATAGTTCATTTTGACCTCTTGTAAAAGGGCGTCGGCACGATCTCGGCGTCGGCTGACTGGTTGCGGATCAGAATCCCGATTTTCTCACCCACGGTTGCGCGGTCGGCGGGCAGCATGGCCAGGCCGATGTTTTTGTTCAGGTAGGGCGCCGGGGAGCCGCTGGTCACCCAGCCGGCCGGTTTTTCGTCGATCAGGACTTCATAACCGTCGCGGGCGATTCCCCTGCCCCGCATTTCGAATCCCACGAGCTTTCGCGTGATCCCTTTTTCTTTCTGGCGGACGAGCGCTTCGCGGCCCACGAACTCGCCTTTATCCATTTTCACAATCCACGAGAGGCCGGCATCGAAAGGTGTAATCGAAGCGCCTATCTCGTGCCCGTAGAGCGACATGGCCGCCTCCAGGCGGAGCGTGTTGCGGGCGCCCAGGCCGCAGCGCCGGATTCCGGCATCCGCGCCGGCGTCCATGATGGCGTGCCAGACGGCGCAGGCGTGCTCGGGGGCCACATAGACTTCGAATCCGTCTTCGCCCGTATAGCCGGTGCGGGCGATGCGGGCGGGAACACCGGCGAATTCGCCATCGACGAACCAGTAGTAGCGGACAGTCCCGAGATCGGACTTCGTCAGCTTTAACGCAACACTCAGCGCTTTCGGACCCTGGATCGCGAGCTGCGCATAGCGCGGGCTTGCGAAGTCTACATCGCAATCGAACTTGTTCAGTTCCCGGATGTGGGCGAAATCTTTCTCCTGATTCGAGGCGTTCACGCAGAGGAAGTAAGAATCATCCGCTACCTTATGGACAAGGATGTCGTCCACGAAACCGCCGTGATCGTAGAGCAGGCCGGCGTATTGAACCTGGCCGGCCGCGAGGCGCGAGGCTGCGTTCGTGGTCACGTAGTCGACCAGATTCAGAGCTTCCGGCCCGCGGATTTCGATTTCACCCATGTGGCTCACATCGAACAGCCCAACGGCATTCCGAACAGCCTGGTGCTCTTCCACGATGCCGCTGTATTGCACCGGCATGTCCCAGCCGCCGAAATCCACCATGCGCGCATTGCACTGGCGATGCACTTCGTTCAGAGGCGTGCGCTTGAGTTCGGATGTTCCGGACATGGACTTGGGTTAAGAAGTCAGTGTACCGTTGCGGATGCTGCGCGATGATAGTCCCTGAATGAGTTCTGCCGGACGCAATACCGGATACCGATCGCTGCTCGCCGATTCGCGCTTCGAGGGTTTTCTCTGGGCCCAGTTTCTGGGCGCTTTTAATGACAACGTTTACAAGATGATCGTGTCGTTCACCGCGGTGGAAATCGCGGTGGACAGCGCCACGAGCGGGCGTTATCTCGCGCTTTCAGGCGCGGTTTTCATCCTGCCATACATCCTGTTTTCCGGTTATGCGGGGCAGCTCGCCGACCGTTATTCGAAGACACGTGTTCTTCAGGTCACCAAGGCGCTCGAAATCGTCACGATGGCGATGGGGATCGCGGCGCTGCTGGCAAACAGCATCAATCTGCTGCTGGTGGTGCTTTTTCTGCTGGCTACGCAGGCCACGTTTTTCAGCCCTGCCAAGTACGGGATTCTGCCGGAAGCGGTGGGCGAGACGCAGATTTCGCGAGCCAATGGGCTGCTGGAACTGACGACGTTCGTCGCGATTGTGGTGGGAACCAGCTTCGGTTCGGCGCTCTTTGAGCATTGGAAAAGCCAGCCGCTGACGCTCGGGCTCGTGATGCTGGGACTGGCGGTGCTGGGCACGCTGTTCTGCCTGCACATTCCCAAAGTGCCCCCGGCGGGTCGGCTGGGGAAGTTCCAGTGGAACCCGTTCGGCGAGATTGCCGTGAGTATCCGGCAACTGAAAGGTCGGCGTCCGCTGACGCTCACGTTGCTGGGCATTTCCTGGTTCTGGTTCGTCGGCGCGTTGTTCCAGCTCGCGCTCGTACTGGAGGCAAGCGAGATCCTGCACGTGAAGGAAGCACAGGCAGGACTGCTGTTCACGGCGCTTGCTATCGGAATCGGAATCGGGAGCCTGATGGCCGGAAAGATTTCCGGCAGCCACATCGAACTGGGCCTGGTCCCGGCGGGGTCGCTCATCATGGGCGTCTTCACCGCGGTGGTTGCGATGACTACGAATTACTCCACCGCTCTGGTCGCTCTCGCGCTGGTTGGCTTCGGCGGCGGCTTTATGGCCGTCCCCCTGAACGCGTATCTGCAGGAGGAACCGGCGCCGGACGAAAAGGGCCGCATGATCGCGGTCAACAACCTGATGAACAGCGTCGCCATGATGGTGGCGTACGTTCTGCTCGACCTGATGCACGACGTACTGCACTGGACCCCGCGCGGGATCTTCGCAGCGCTTGCGGCAGCAATGCTCGTGGGCGCCGTGGCCACTGTGCGCATCATGCCCGCGTTCGTCATGCGATTTGTCCTGACGCATTTGGTCCACCTGTTTTTCCGGCTGCGGATTGTGGGCGGCCAAAACATTCCGCGGTCCGGGCCCGCGCTGATCGTTGCGAATCATGTTTCATACGCCGATGCTGTGCTGGCTGGTTATGCGACCCGCCGCTTCATCCGGTTTCTGATCTGGAAGCCGCTTTATGAGACGCGCGTCGCTAAGCCGTTCTTCGATGTGCTGATGGCGATACCGATCGACAACGGCACGCCGAAAGTCGCAATCCGCGCCCTCCATGCCGCCAACAACGAGTTGAGGAACGGAAAACTGGTCGGCATCTTTCCCGAAGGCCAGATCACGCGCGATGGGGAGGTTGCCCCGTTTGAACGCGGCTATGAACGCATTCTTCGCGGCGTCAACTGCCCCATCATCCCTGTCTACATCGAAGGCATGTGGGGACATCCGCTGAGCCGCAAAGGCGGCGAAGCATTTCGGTCCTGGGACGGCTGGTTCCGCAGGCGCGTGACCGTACACGTCGGCGCGCCCGTCAGCGCCGATACGCCACCCGAGGAACTTCGAAAAATTGTGAAGGAAACGGGAAAATATTAGGTCGCGGTTCGAGCGGCGCTGCCCTGCTGGACGGCGGCATTATGCCGCGCAGGGCGTGACGGCATGGACACCTTCGATGGGTTCATTGCCGCGCGCGCCTGACTGGCCTCGCGGTCAGCTTCGATCTGTTCGGGCGTCCTGAGGTCCGGCTCCGACGTTTTTGCGTGGGCTTTGGCGCGGGCCACCTGACGCTTATGACGTTTCGCGAGTCGCTTGTCCATAGCTTTAAGCTAGCAAATTCGGTAGGTTCAGTCACTGTGGCGGATCGAATGCTCATGGTGGCGTGCGGCGCCGCCGCATCGAGCCTGCATGCTTGTCAATCCCGAAGGTCACCCGTTACAGGACGCGGAGAATGTTCCGCCTCTCACCGAAAAGCAGAACGAGGAGGCTGAAGAAAGAACTTCTGTCAGCGCGATTGTCGTCCACGAAGCGATTCGAAAGGATGGCGACGAGGAACTTCAGCGGTCGGCATCGGCGCTGGCATGGTCCGGTCTCGCCGCGGGCTTGCTGATGGGGTTCTCTTTTGTTGCGGAGGGGCTTCTCCGCTCGCATCTGCCGGACGAGCCGTGGCGGCCTCTTGTGGTGAACCTTGGATACCCCCTGGGATTCCTGATGGTCATCATCGGCAGGCAGCAGCTCTTTACGGAAAACACACTCACGGCGATCATCCCTTTGCTGGCGCGGCGTAACTGGACGACGTTCCTTTCCGTGCTGCGGCTGTGGGCCATCGTCCTCGCCACCAATCTCTGCGGGGCGCATATTTTCGCGTGGGTCATTGCGCGTTCGCAGGTGCTGCATCCGGAGGTGCAGGCCGCCCTCCTGGATCTTGGACGCGAAGCGGTGAACGTGTCGTTTGGAAACGCGATACTGCGCGGGATCTTCGCCGGCTGGCTGATCGCCAGCGTGGTGTGGATGAATGCGGCGACCGATTCGGGGCGGTTCACGATCATTGTGACGCTGACCTACGTGGTCGGGCTCGGCGGGCTGACCCACATCGTGGCCGGGGCAGTCGAGGTTCTTTATCTGGTGATGACCGGCGAGCGAAGCTGGATTTCCGTAATGACCGGCTATATCGTACCCACGTTTCTGGGTAATGTGGCCGGAGGGGTGTCACTGGTGTCCGCTCTCAACCACGCGCAAGTCGTATCCGGGATGCGAAAGAGCCCTGCGAAGGCCTGAAAGTAGTACTGGAACTATTGGCGCGGGATGTTGTACATGAAGGACATATCGAGAATAATGCGGTCGCCCTTGAAGTCCTTCGGGAGGGGCGGCAGCGGGTTCGATGCGCTGATGGCGGCGATCGACGCGTTATCGAGGGCGGTCGCGCCGGACTGCGACACGAACACGACCTTGGTTACTCTGCCGTCCTTGCCGAGCGAAAATTCGACGGTCACGATTCCGCGTAGGCCCAAACGCGCCGATGTAGGGAAAACGGCGGCCCAGTTCAGCTTCACGACGGTCAACACCTGCTGCAGATAAGGCGAGAAATCCACTCCCATCGGATCGCTCTTCAATTGAGGAGCCGACATGCGCGCCACCGACGGGGGAAGGCGGACGCCGCCGGCTGTAGTGAGATCGGATTCCCCCGAACGGGTTCCGATGGGAGCGCCACCGCTTCGCATATTGCGGATGGCGTCTTCGCTCGGGTTTGGGGGCCGATTGAAATCACCGGACCGCGGCGCGGGGTGCAAGGACGGGGAGTCGTCAATCACGATCTTCGGAGCCTCGGGCTTCGGAAGTGCGACCGGCGGCAATGTTCCCGCGGGGGGTTGAGTACGGGCGATCTCGCCGGGGTTGGGCGCGGGCGCGGCTGGCGGCTGAATGGTCGGCTTCGGCTGAGCCGGCGGAGGCGCTGGCGGTAGCGGTAGCGGCGGCGCCTGCTTCGCGACTTTGGGCGGAGGCGCGGCCGGCAGTTTCGGGGCTGGAGCCGAATTTTGCGAGAAGATAAGCTTCGATACCGGACCTTTATTCGGCGCCTTCTGGGTCAGATCCTTTGGAACAAATAGATGTACGATGTGCTGCGGCTCAATGCGTTCCGGCGGAGGCGGCTGATAAGACTCGCCCCTGATCAGGAATAAAGCCGCAATGCTAACCAGGTGAAAAACGACGGACCCGAGCGCCGCGCGCTTCCATCGGGGCCAGTCTCCGCTCCTGTCGCGGACCAGGAGGAAATGGGGTTCGTGTTCCGTATCCGTAAAGGCGGAACCAGATGGCTCTATGGTTTCCATCCGGATTGAGCCAGCGTATTTTGCACCAGCCTCTTATGCTGCTCAATCTTATCAAGCACCGCCATAGCCGCCTGGAGCGAACGACGCGCCACGGCGCCGTTCAGTTTCGGCGGTTTGCGGGTAGTGACGGCGTCGAGAAAAGCATCCAACTGAAGCTTCAGCGGCTCCCCGGCTTCGACCGGAAGCTGATCGAAGGCCAGTCCGGCATCACCGCCCACGGTGCAAACGGCGGCCGTTTGTTTGGCGTAATCGAGCGAGATGTACTGGCCGGGCTGGAACACGCGCACCTTCCGGATCTTTTCGGTCGAGACCCGGCTCGCGGTCAGATTCGCGACACAGCCATCGGTGAATTCGAGGCGGACGTTGGCGATATCGACTTTGGGCGACAGGATGGAGATGCCTGCTGCCCGGATATCGGACAGTTCGCCGCGCGCGAGGGCGAGGACGATATCGAG
>Ga0068855_100004135_pt1 | contig 17700 bp, 14 predicted proteins | sample KBSCornC52_FD_66592 | JGI IMG/M metagenome (GOLD analysis project Ga0068855, IMG submission 66592) | Corn rhizosphere microbial communities from Kellogg Biological Station, Michigan, USA - KBS Corn C5-2 | ecosystem: Host-associated > Plants > Roots > Rhizosphere > Soil ...
CCTGCGAGGCGCTTACACAGATCATCGGATAGAACTTGCATGTACCGAGCGAGCACCAGCAACTGCGCGCCTTCGTTGTCGAAGATCTCCATGAGCTTTGCTTCGGCACTCGGCTTGGTCTCGGGTTTTACAACGATGTGATGGAACGGAATCTCGTAGCTGGCGGCGAGCTGATAGAAAGTACGGTGATTGGAAACGATCGCGCGGATATCGATGGGCAATAACCCCGACCGATAGCGAAACAGCAGATCGTTCAAGCAATGCCCAAGCTGCGAAACCATGATCACCGTCGGCATGCGCACATCCGCCGGCGCGAACTTCGCTTGGATAGCGAATTCGCGCGCAATAGGCTCGAAGCGTTGCGGAAGTCCTGCAGGATCGTTACGCAGCGGCTGCAGCAGCTCGAACTTCACACGCGAGAAGAACAGCCCGGTGTCCGGGTCGTTGAATTGCGCCGCCTCCACGATGTTCGCGTGCTCATTGAGCAGGAAACCGCTGATCGCATGCACGATCCCGGGACGGTCGGGGCAGGACAACGAGAGGACGTATTTCATTAAAGGAATTGACGGATGTGGGACCGGAGATACAGGGATTCTTCGGGGTGCTATTGCATGAGCATGGCTAGCATTGCTGACGATCAGCCGATGATTTTGCCAAGAGCTTCTTTGAGAGCCATCTGGTCGCGGTGCGAGAAATGGCCGAGCGTTTTGATGACGAGCGCTTGTTCGAGGGTTGCGATGATGGGCTTGATGGCGGACGGCCTCAGCAATTTAGCCGCCTGCCAGTCCTGCACGATAACTTCGCCGAAAATATTGGCGCCACGCACCTGGCTGGTGATTGCCATCAAGATCACATCGCGTCTCGCGCGGTGGTAAGCGGCACTTGAGACAATGACACCAGGGCGCTGCTTGGCAGTGGATTGATCGGTAAACGGAAACGGCACAAGGACAACATCGCCGAACTGGTAAGCCATAACAGATCTCGTTCCGTGCAAGACCCGCTCATCGGATCGGGTTATAACGGGGCTGTTTATCGAGTGTGCGTGCCGGATGTATATCGAGTGGCGTTAACAAGAAGAGAAGATGGCTACAGCCGCTCATATTCGGCGTCGTCCGGATTATCCCAGACGGATTTAAATGCGGGTTCTGAGACGCGGGCTGCGGCCCGTGTGAGCTGCTGTTCTTCTTCGCGATTGCGTAGAAAATCGACGAAATCTTCTACCTCCGCGCGCCGCTGCGGCGGCAGGGCTTTGAGCTTCTCTAGCAGCACTTGGTCATCACTCGTGCTCATGGATGTAGCATGCGGCGAAACAGAGTGTCGGGGTAGATCGACGAGCAAGCAGGACGCAGGCGCAGCTTCGATTCCGGCGGCCTATCGGCCGCGAGTGACGGGGTAGATAGATTGGTAGCGGGGGTAGGATTTGAACCTACGACCTTCGGGTTATGAGCCCGACGAGCTGCCAGACTGCTCCACCCCGCACCAGAGGGCGCGCATTCTAAGGGGGCATAGGGGGGTTTTCAAGGCAATTCGTGTGCGAAGTGTGTGCTCTGAATGTGGACCCCACGGACCTTACGGATTCCCGCGGTCTCGGTCTCTTGCATCATCTGCGGCGCTGACTCCATTGGAGCTCGCGCCATGCAACGGCCTACACGCATTTTGTTCGTCGAGGACAGCGAGGAAGACGTGGAACTCTGTCAGATCGCTCTGCAACGCGCAGGGCTCGATTGCGACATTCTCGTCGCTGAAGACGAGCGTGAATTGCGAGATGCGTTTGCAGCCTTCGATCCCGATCTCGTCGTCTGCGACTTCAGGCTGCCGACGCTCGATGGTTGGGAAGCATTGTCGATCACGCGAGAACTCCGCCCCGACATACCTTTTCTGTTTTCCTCCGGAACAATCGGACGAGAACGCGGGCGTGAAGCGCTCGAGCGCGGCGCTAGCGGTTATGTGGAGAAGGGCAATCAACGCGAGTTCGTGAATCTCGTGCTGCAGCTTGTCGGCGCGTAGCGCCGGGCCCTATATCGCTGCATGAAATACGCATAGCTGCGGCTTCGCGTGAAGGCCGACGATGGCCGCCATGTCGAGCGCCGAGCAACAATATCTTTATCTGTATTCGAGTTCGCATGTGTGCATGCGAGTACCCGCGCCCGATGCGGTGACCACGCTCGAAAAAGTATTGCACAGACGAGAAACGGAAGGGTGCCGCACTTCTGGTCGGCCCATTACGGCCGAACCGCTCAGACGCTATCGTGCAACGCGCGATCTCGCGACGGTTGCGGAATACTGGTTCTTACCGCGCGAGCGGCGTCATCCGCCATCAACGCAGGATTAGATAAATTACGCCGGCTGCGAGCGCGACTTTCGTCAGGTTGTATAAAGGCTTGCTGAAGCGTTTGAAGCGCCGCCGCGCTTGGCCCATGTGGTAAGCGAAAATAAACAACCTATTGACGATGCCGACGCGTTCGCCTTCGACGTTCTGCGTCGCCGTCGCCGAACCGAGCACACGACTCACGATCCTGTTCAATCCGCGCACTAACGGCGTGTGCAACGGACGCTCGATGTCGCAAAAAAGGATGAGACGGGTCTGTTGCGTGCCGTTCTCGGCTTCGTGCACGAAGGTTTCGTCGAACATGACTGCCTGGCCGTCGCGCCACGAATAGGGTTGGCCGTCCACGATAATTTTGCATGCATCGTCGTTGGGCGTTGCGAGCCCCAGGTGGTAGCGCAACGAGCTTGCGAACGGATCGCGGTGCGGATCGAGCTTACTGCCGGGTGGCAGCAGCGCGAACATTGCGGCCTTGACGTTCGGAATGCTGTTCACCAATTCGACCGTCTTAGGGCACAGGGTTTCCGCCGACGGCAATGCTCGTCCGTACCACTTGAGATAAAAGCGCTTCCAACCCTTCTTGAAAAATGAGCCGAAGGCAGCATCATTGTTCTTGGCCGCGGCTTTGATGTAGCCCTCGTCGAATAATTTCAGTGCCTCGTCTCTGATCATCTGCCAGTGATCGGTCAATGTGTCGAGCTCTGGGAAGCGCCGCAGATCCAAGTACGGCTTCGAAGGGACGGCCGAGAAGAGATAAAGAAGTGTGTTGTACGGAGACAGCAGGCCGGAGTGATCGACCAACTGCTTCATGAACGGATGTCGCACTCGCCCGCGAAAGTGCACGTACAGCACCGAGGCGAGAAAAATATAGAGCAGGATGAACTTGGGACTGACTAGATTCAAAGTCATGGCACGGGCGCGATCGTAAAGCGCGGAATGTACGCCGCGCAGGAGAGGAAGGCTAGGAAGGGTCCGCAGACCGCGGAACGTTCTATCTCACATCCCCCTAGCGTCTTTTCCGCCTTTCTGTGTAATATCCGCGCCCTCTGGCAGTTCGACCGCCGGATGTAAGCGAGCCCGTCGGCGGTTGAACGTCCGGTGTGGCGTGAGCGCCTGATGTGATTCGCGGAAGGGCCCTTTAGGGCCTTTTTGATTTTTGGAGCCTTTCTTCTTGGAAGGGCCGCGAGGGATGTGAGGTTTGTAGATGGGCCGATGGGCCCATTTTTTGTTTTTGCGTCTCGAATCGTTGCGGCTCGACTCGTTATGGCCCAGGGGGCGGAGGTGTGGACATGTTGCGCGATCAGCTGAGTGAGCTGCTGCGCCCCGTGGTTCACGGCCTGGGATATGAGCTATGGGAGCTCGAATATGCTCCGCGCGCAGGGGGGGCTCTGCTGCGCTTGTATATCGACAGCCCCAACGGGATCTCGCTCGATGACTGCGAGCGGGTCAGCCACGCGGTAAGTGACGAACTGGATGCGACAGACCCCATCCCGGGACAGTACACGCTCGAGGTGTCGTCGCCGGGGCTGGATCGAGTGCTGCGCACCAGCGCGCAGTTCGCCCGTTTCCAAGGTGAACGGGTGAAGCTCGAAATGTCCCAGCCGGTCGAGGGCCGGCGGCGGTTTCTCGGCCGTTTGTCGGCGGTGAATGAGGCAGAGATCGTGCTTGAAGTGGAGGGTTGCGAAGTGCGCCTTCCCCTCTCGGGCATACACAAGGCGCGGTTGGAGCCGGAAGCTTGATCGCGGTCGCAAGTGCGAATGGCAATGCGGATGGAGTGAAGGCGATGAACAAAGAAATCCTAATGGTGGTCGATGCCGTTTCCAACGAAAAAGGCGTCGAGAAGGAGATCATTTTCGAGGCGCTCGAAGCAGCGCTCGCGTCCGCCACTCGCAAACGGCACGGCGAAGGCATCGACGTGCGCGTCGCCATCGATCGCAAGACCGGCGATTACGATACTTTCCGTCGCTGGAAGGTGTTTGCTGACGATTCTACGGAGCTCGAATTTCCCGATAGCGAGCTGCGTCTCGAAGATGCGCTCGATATCAACGCGCAGGCCGAGGTGGGCGGTTACGTCGAAGTCCCGATGGAATCGGTGGCATTCGGGCGCATTGCCGCGCAAACCGCGAAGCAGGTGATCGTGCAGAAAGTTCGCGAAGCCGAGCGAGCGCAGGTAGTCGATGAGTATAAAGACCGTGTCGGCACCCTGGTCTCTGGCATCGTCAAGCGTGTGGATCGCAACGGTGTGTTCGCGGACCTCGGCAGCAATGCCGAAGGGTTCATCGCGCGCGATCAAATGATTCCGCGCGAGCCCATCCGTTCGCAGGATCGCGTCAAGGCGTTCCTCAAAGATGTGCGTTCAGAGCAGCGCGGCCCGCAGCTTTTCTTGACACGCACGGCACCCGAATTCCTGATCGAGTTGTTCAAGCTCGAAGTGCCCGAGGTCGGCCAAGGACTGATCCAGATTATCGGTGCGGCCCGCGATCCAGGTGTGCGCGCGAAAATTGCCGTAAAAAGCAGCGATCCGCGCATCGATCCCGTAGGCGCTTGTGTGGGCATGCGCGGTTCGCGTGTGCAAGCTGTTTCGAACGAGATTGCGGGCGAGCGCGTGGACATCATTCCGTTCGACGAGAATCCCGCGCAGTTCGTCATCAATGCGATGGCGCCTGCCGAAGTGGTTTCGATCGTGGTCGATGAAGACTCGCACTCGATGGACATTGCAGTCTCGGAAGAGAAGCTGTCGCAAGCGATCGGCCGCGGCGGCCAGAACATCCGTCTTGCGAGCGAACTCACGGGCTGGGATTTGAACGTCATGACGGCCGAGGCGGCCGAGCAGAAGAGCGAGTCCGAAGCGAAAGCGCTGGTCGAGTCCTTCATGAAACAGTTGGACGTCGATGAAGACGTGGCGACCATTCTCGTGCAAGAAGGATTCTCCACCATCGAAGAAGTGGCGTACGTGCCGGCGGCCGAGCTCAACTCCATCGATGAGTTCGACGAGGAAATCGTCAAAGAGCTGCGCAACCGCGCACGCGATGTGCTGCTCACGCAGGCCATCGCCACGGAAGAGACTGCGGACGCATCGCCCGCACAGGATCTGCTCGACGTCGAAGGCATGGACGAGCATCTGGCCGCACAGCTGGCGGGTCGCGGCATCGTTACGCGCGAAGATCTGGCTGAACAGGCGGTGGACGATCTGACGGAGATCGAAGGCGTGGACGCCACGCGCGCGGGCGAGCTCATCATGGCGGCGCGCAAGCATTGGTTCGAATCAACCGGTCAGCAAGCCTGATCGGGTAGCGAGCAGTTCGGAGGGTTACATGGCGGATGTCACCGTTAGCCAGTTTGCTGAGGCGCTCAAAGTGCCCGTCGACCGGCTGCTCACGCAGTTGGATGAAGCTGGCATCAAAGTGGAAGGCGCTGAAGACACCATCAGCGATGAAGCGAAGATGGAGTTGCTTACGTTCCTGCGCCGTTCGCACGGCCGCGAACAGGATGCGACCGCGCCGCGCAAAATCACGTTGAAGCGCAAGTCGCAGGGCGAAATCAAAGTAGCTACTGCGCAAGGGCGCGCGCGCACCGTCAACATCGAGGTGCGCAGCAAGAAGACCTATCTCAATCGCAGCGTGCTTGAGCAAGAAGCTCGTGCACAAAATCCTGCGGAGATGGAGCGCCATCGGCAGATGGAAGAACAGGAGCGCGCGGAGCGCGACCGCGAGCGCGAGCGTATCGATGCGGAACGCCGCGAAATCGAGCGTCGCGAGAACGAGCGCAAAGAAGAGGAAGCGCGGCGCCGTTTGGACGAAGAAGCGCGCGCCATGGCCGAAGTCGAAGCGCGCCGTCAAGCAGAAGCGCGATTCGAACAAGAGCGTCTCGAACAAGAGCAAGCTCGCCTAGCGCGCGAAGAGAGCGAGCGTGCGGCCGCGACGCGCGAAAAAGAGAAGGTGCAGCGAGAGAAGGAGAGTAGCCACCGCACGGAATTGCACGTATCGAGCGATGCGAGCGCGCGCTTCAAGAAAAAGAAGCAGCAACAGCAGCAGTCGAAACTCAGACGGCCGACGCAAATCAATGTTTCGAGCCAGCACGGCTTCGAGCGACCTGCCGCGCCCGTGAAGCGCGACGTACCGCTGCCTGAAACGATCACGGTCGGCGAACTCGCGCAGCGCATGGCCGTCAAGGCCAACGAAGTCATCAAGGTCATGATGAACATGGGGGTGATGGCCACCATCAACCAACCCATCGATCAAGACACTGCTGCACTCGTGGTCGAAGAGCTGGGCCACACGCCGGTGATGGTGAAAGAAAGCGCAGTGGATGAGGAATTGCAGTCCACGGACGAAGCGCACGAAATGCTGTCGCGGCCGCCGGTCGTTACCGTCATGGGACACGTCGATCACGGCAAGACCTCACTGCTCGACTACATCCGTCGCACCAAAGTCGCGGCGGGTGAAGCGGGCGGGATCACTCAACACATCGGCGCCTATCACGTCGAGACAGGCAAAGGTGTTGTCACGTTCCTCGATACTCCGGGTCACGCTGCATTTACTGCAATGCGTGCTCGCGGCGCGCAGGTGACGGACATCGTCGTGCTCGTCGTAGCTGCGGACGACGGCGTGATGCCGCAGACCATCGAAGCGGTTCAGCATGCGAAAGCGGCTGAAGTGCCCATCGTGGTCGCCATCACCAAAGTCGACAAGCCGGAAGCCGATCCCGATCGCGTCAAGAACGAGCTCACCAAGCACAACGTCATTCCCGAAGATTGGGGCGGCGACACGCTGTTCGTGAACGTTTCGGCGCGCACGGGCGCCGGTATCGATCAGTTGCTCGAATCCATTCTGTTGCAAGCCGACGTGCTCGAACTCAAAGCACCCGTCGATGGACTGGCCGCGGGTGTTGTCATCGAATCCAGCATCGAGAAAGGCCGGGGTGCCGTTGCCACGGTGCTCGTGAAGCGAGGCATCTTGAAGCCAGGCGATCCGATCATCGCCGGGCAGGAGTTCGGCCGCGTGCGCGCGCTGTTCGACGAGGGCGGACGTCAGGTGGATCAAGCAGGCCCGTCGCTCCCGGTTGTCGTGCTCGGGTTGTCCGGCGCTCCCAATGCAGGCGAAGAAATGCTTGCGGTCGAGAGCGAGCGCAAGGCACGCGAAGTGGCGTTGTATCGCCAGGGTAAATTCCGCGATACCAAGCTCGCCAAGCAAGGACCGCAGAAACTCGAAGACATGCTGTCGCAGATGGGCGAGGCCGGCAAAGCGGCTTCGATCCAGCTCGTCATCAAAGCGGACGTGCAGGGTAGTGCCGAAGCATTGCGCGATGCGCTCAATAAACTCTCCACGGATGAAGTGTCGGTCAAGGTGGTTTCGAGCGGCGTCGGCGGCATCACGGAGTCCGACGTTACGTTGGCTGCAGCGTCCAATGGCCGCATCATCGGCTTCAACGTGCGTGCAGACAGTGCCGCCCGCAATGCCATCAAAGAGAGCGGCATCGATGTGCGCTACTACAGCATCATCTATGAAGCCATCGATGATGTGAGACAGGCGCTCTCCGGTATGCTCGCGCCCGAGGTCAAAGAGACCATCGTCGGTCTGGCCGAAGTGCGTGACGTGTTCCGCTCGAGCAAATTCGGCACGGTGGCCGGCTGCATCGTGGTCGACGGCTACGTACGCCGCAACAATCCGATTCGTGTGCTGCGCGAGAACGTCGTCATTTTCCAAGGCGGCTTGGAGTCGTTGCGCCGTTTCAAAGACGACGTCAACGAAGTTCGCGCCGGCACCGAGTGCGGTATCGGCGTGAAAAACTACAACGACGTCCGCGTCGGCGATCAGATCGAATGCTACTCGCGCGTGGAAGTGGCTAGAAGCATCTAACGACTGTGCCTAAATCCTATCCACGCAGCCGTCGCGTCGCAGAGCAAATTCAGCGCAATCTGAGCGAATTGTTGCGCCGTGAAGTTCGCGATCCGCGGCTCGGTCCCGTGACATTGACCGACGTTCGCATGTCGAATGATCTGGGATATGCGACTGTGTACTACTCGGTGTTGGGCGGCACGAAGGACCCCGCACTCACGCAGTCGATACTCGATGAGGCAGCGGATTTCTTACGCGGACCGCTCGGACGTTCCCTGGGCTTGAGGCACAGCCCCGAGATTCGCTTCGTCGCGGATGAGCTTCTCGAACAAGGAGCCAAGCTGGACGCGTTGATTCGCAAAGCGGTGAACGAGGATCGAGAGAAGCACGTGGAAGAAGGTGAGGAAGGCGAGGAAGGCACTAGGCGCTAGCCAGAGTCGGACACACCACTTACGGCGTCATGCATGCTGCTCTGAATCTTCTTACTAGCGCCTAGCGCCTTCTTCACCTTATCCATGCCTTTCCGCCCCCTCGACGGTATTCTGCTTCTCGATAAGCCTGTCGGACTCTCGTCCAACGCGGCGCTCCAGCGTGCGCGCAAATTATTCCGTGCTGAAAAAGCAGGGCATGCGGGCAGTCTCGATCCGCTCGCTTCTGGAATGCTGCCCGTTTGTTTTGGTCAAGCGACCAAGGTGTGTGGCTGGCTGCTCGATTCGCGCAAGACTTATCAGGTTACGGCCAAGCTCGGTATTCGCACCTCGACGGGCGATGCGGAAGGAGAGGTGATCGAAGAAAAAGCCGTTCCGGTGCTCGATGACGTGAATGAAGTGCTGAAGCGATTCTTGGGCGAGCAACTCCAGGTGCCGCCCATGCATTCCGCACTCAAGCATCATGGTAAACGGCTGTATGAGCTTGCTCGCAAGGGCGAAGTCGTCGACCGCGAGCCGCGCAGCATCATTATCGAGCGACTCGAGCTTCAGCATCGCAGCACGACGGAACTCGGCCTCGAAGTGCGTTGTTCCAAGGGAACGTATATCAGGACATTGGTCGAGGATATTGCCGAACAGCTCGGCACGCTCGGACACGTGAGTGCACTGCGCCGGTTGCAGGTGGACCCGTTTGAATATGCGGGCATGGTTGCCTTCGATGAGATCGAGTCCATGACGGCCGACGACTTGGATGCGTTGCTGCTGGCTCCGGACGTGGCGTTGGTTCAAATGCCGCGGGTGGAGCTTACCGATGCGCAGCAAACGGCGCTTTTACACGGCCGAGTGGTTGCCGCGACAACCACCGACAGCGGCACCGCTCGTGCCTACGGACCCAGCGGCCGTTTTCTCGGCATCGTCGAGATCGGACCGGGCGCCATGGCCAAGCCGCAACGCCTCTTCGTATAACCCGTTGTATAACTTCTTCATTTACAAGGCCCTGCTTTCTTGCGTTTCGGCTTGAGATAGCAACTGGCACACGAGTAGAATGCGCGGCCTCTTTAAGGACCCCAAGTTTTGAGGATTGAGCAGATGCCATTGTCGAGTGAGCAAAAGAGCGGAATTGTGAGCGATTACAAGCGCAATCCCCGCGATACCGGATCGCCCGAAGTACAGATTGCGTTGCTGTCGGCGCGCATCAACGATCTGGGCGGACATTTCACCGCACACAAGCGCGATCATGCTTCTCGCCGCGGCTTGCTGAAAATGGTGAATCAGCGCCGCAAGCTGCTCGATTACCTCAAATCCACGGCGCCTGAGCGTTATCAGGAAGTCGTCAGCCGCCTCGGTCTCAGGCGCTAATTTTTCTGCCTTTGTCCGGTCGGGCATCCCGCCCGCACATGTCTTCAGTCCGGCACTCCGGTAGGAATAATTCGTGAGCCCAAGCAAGAAAACGTTTCAGTACGGCAGCCAGCAAGTCACATTGGAAACAGGTGAGCTGGCACGGCAAGCCGATGGTGCGGTGATCGTCACCATGGGAGAAACTGTGGTGCTGGTCACCGCAGTGGCACGCAAAGAGGCGGATCCAAAGAAGGATTTCTTTCCCCTCACTGTTAATTACATTGAAAAGACGTATGCAGCCGGCCGAATTCCGGGCGGCTTTTTCAAGCGCGAAGGTCGCCCCACCGAAAAAGAAACGCTGACCTCGCGCCTCATCGATCGCCCCATCCGGCCGCTCTTCCCCGAACACTTCTTCAATGAAGTGCAAGTGGTGGCGACCGTACTGTCGCTCAATCCCGAGATCGATGCCGATATTCCTTCGATGCTGGGGGCTTCTGCGGCCCTCGCTTTGTCGGGCGTACCGTTCCAAGGTCCGATCGGTGCCGCTCGTGTGGGTTACAAGGATGGTCAATATTTGCTCAATCCGACGAACACGCAATTGCAAGGCTCGCAGCTCGATCTCGTCGTGGCCGGTACGGCGCAAGGCGTGTTGATGGTCGAGTCCGAGGCCGAAGCATTGCCCGAAGACGTCATGCTCGGCGCGGTCGTCTTTGGTCATCAGCAGTTGCAAGCCGCGATCAATGCGATCAACGAGCTCAAGGCAGAAGCTGGCAAGCCCGCTTGGAATTGGCAGCCTCCCGCTGCAAATACCGCGCTTGAAAATGCTGTCGCTCAGCAAGCGGAAGCCGGGCTGTCCGACGCATATAAGGTCACTGAGAAGCAGGCACGTCATGCACGCGTCGGTGAAGTGAAGCAGACGGCGTTAGCCGCACTGACCGCTGGCGAGGTTCCGCAGTGGTCGAGCGATGAGGTCGGCAAAGAGTTGGCCAACCTCGAATACAAAATCGTTCGCCATCGCGTTCTAGCGAACGAGCCGCGTATCGACGGCCGCGATACCAAGACGGTTCGTCCCATCTCGATTCGCACGGGCGTATTGCCGCGTACCCACGGTTCTGCGCTTTTCACACGCGGCGAGACGCAAGCGCTCGTCGTTACGACGCTCGGCACAGGCCGTGATGCGCAGATCATCGATGCACTGGCCGGTGAGCGCAAAGAGCCTTTCATGCTCCATTACAACTTCCCGCCGTTCAGTGTGGGCGAGACGGGCATGATGGGTTCGCCCAAGCGTCGCGAAATCGGTCACGGCAATCTCGCGCGTCGCGGCATCAGCGCCGTGATGCCCGACATGGCTAAGTTTCCCTACGTCATCCGCGTGGTTTCGGAAATTCTCGAATCCAACGGCTCGAGCTCCATGGCGAGTGTCTGCGGCACGAGTCTCGCGCTGATGGACGCCGGCGTGCCGATCAAATCATCGGTGGCGGGCGTTGCCATGGGATTGGTGAAGGAGGGCGATCGCTTCTCCGTGCTCACCGATATTCTCGGCGACGAAGATCATTTGGGCGATATGGATTTCAAAGTCGCCGGTACGCGCACGGGTGTGACTGCGTTGCAGATGGACATCAAGATCACCAGCATCACCAAAGAGATCATGGAAGTCGCGCTCGCTCAGGCTCGCGAAGGACGTCTGCACATTCTCGAACAGATGGATAAGGTGCTTTCCACACCGCGCTCCACGATGTCGGAATGGGCGCCGTCCATCATCACGCTCAAGATCGATCCCGAGAAGATTCGCGAAGTCATCGGCAAGGGGGGGGCGGTCATTCGCGCCATCACCGAAGAAACCGGCACGACCATCGATATCGAAAACGACGGCACGGTGAAGATCGCGTCGGTCGACGGTGCCTCCGGTCGCGAAGCGCAACGTCGCATCGAGTTGATCACCGCGGAAGTGGAAGTCGGCCGTATTTACGAAGGCCGAGTTGCACGGCTTATGGACTTCGGTGCGTTCGTCACCATCCTGCCGGGCAAAGACGGCTTGGTGCACATCTCGCAAATTTCCGATGAACGCGTCGAGCGCGTCAGTGACAAGCTCAAAGAGGGCGACGTCATTCGCGTGAAAGTGCTCGAAGTAGATCGCCAAGGGCGTATTCGCTTGAGCATGCGCAATGTCGACGCGTAGCGTCGACATTGGATAGGCGTTAGGGGTTAGCAGTTAGTCAGAACGACCTTCGGTCGATCGTTCTGGTTCTGGCCGCGGGCCCCTAGCCGCTGACCGCGGACTTTACTTCTTCTCTTCATCCTCCGGCGGTTCCGTCTCGTCCTCTTCCGGGTCCTCTTCTTTGGCGTGCGCAGGTTGCGGGTTGCCTCCCGTGAACGCTCGCAAGAATTGGTCTTGCATGGCGCGCCAATTTTCCAGATTTCGTTGGGTGAGATTGGCGATCAGCGTGAACGGGTCGTTGCCCGGAGCATCGCGCATGCGCTCGCGCACTTGTTGTTGTTGGTTGGCAAAGAGCTTGAGGCTCTGGTCCAAATAGCTGCCGACGAAGTTCTGCATCGCGCCGCCGTAGGAGCGGATGATTTGCGCCAGGAAATCCTGGCTCATCAGCGGCTCCCCTTGTTCCTGTTCCGCAATGACTTGCAACAGGATGATGCGAGTGATGTCTTCTTGGCTCTTTTTATCGATGACGACGAATTCGGTCTTATCGACGACCAGTCTGCGAATATCGGCAAGGGTGATATACCGACTCTCGACCGTATCGTACAAACGGCGGTTCGGATATTTTTTAATGATTCGAGGCTCGTTCATGGGCGCTCCTCGCCTTAATTTCAGCTGCTCTCTGATTCCGTCATGGGCGCACTGAATATTTTGGGTCTCACAGACATAACCCCCAACGTCTGTGCGAATGCCCCATAGTAATGCATCTGTAGCACAATGCCCAATCGCTGCCGACCCTATGTTTGAGCGGTCGCCGGTGCCTGTTTTGCCGCGATTCCGGCCATGCTGTCGACATTCCAATGAGATTTCGCCCAGCGCCATACGTCTACCACGCTTTCTCGATCAAGGGCAGCGGGGGGCGATTGATTGAGGAAGGCGAGAACCTGTCTAAGCGTCGATGCCGGTTTTTTTAAGTCAACTGCCGTCGCCTCAGTGGCCTTGGACAGCTTGCGGCCGCTCTCGTCGGTGGCAATGGGCAGATGGACGTATGCCGGGGACCCGAACCCCAGTGCGGACTGCAGGGCCATTTGGCGCGGGGTGTTGTAGAGAAGATCGGCACCGCGCACGACGTGAGTGATGCCTTGATCGCGGTCGTCGACCGTTACAGCAAGTTGATATGCGAACAGTCCGTCGCGGCGCTTCACCACGAAATCACCGATCGAACCCGGCAGATCGACCGTTACCGTCCCCTGCAGCCGGTCGGTAAATGCGATGGGAAGCTCGGGAACGCGGAATCGCACCGCCATTGCTCGATCTGGATGGAGCGGTCCGTGGCGACACAGTCCGGGATAACGAAGCTCGCCTTCCTCATCGAGATTGCGCGGAGCATACGCCTCGATTTCGGCTCGGCTGCAAGAACAGAGATACGTCAACCCACCCCGGGTCAACGAGTGGAGGGCCTGCTCGTACAGAGCGCCGCGCGCGCTTTGGTAAACGATTTCCCCGTCCCACTCGAATCCGTATCGCTCGAGTGTTCGTAGAATGCCGTCGGCTGCACCCGGGACGGTCCGCTGCGTATCCACATCTTCGATGCGTAAGCGCCATTCGCCTTGAGACACTTTCGCGTCCAAGTAACTGCCGACGGCCGCAACCAGCGACCCGAAATGGAGAGGGCCGGTGGGGGAGGGAGCGAAGCGGCCGCGGTATATCGAAGCCCGAGGGTTGTTGGGCGTTGGGCCTTGGGCTTTGGTCGGAAAGGACACGAATCTCGCCCAGCAAGGAGAGTGCAACTAGTGCAATAGTTCTGCTCTGGCCAAGACCCAACCACCCAAAGCCCAATTCCTATCTATATCTATCGTCCCTATCCCCGTACTGCTTCTCACGGCGTTCGCGTCTCTCTTGGGCTTCGACGCTCAAGGTCGCGACGGGGCGGGCTTCCAACCGCTTGATGCCGATTTCCTCGCCGGTTTCGCTGCAGTAGCCGTAGCTGCCGTCCTCGATGCGCTTGAGCGCCTCGTCGATCTTGCGGATCAACTTGCGTTCGCGATCGCGGGTGCGCAGTTCGAGACTGAACTCGGATTCCTGCGTGGCGCGGTCGTTCGGATCGGGAAAGTTGGCGGCCTCGTCTTTCATGTGGAGCACGGTGCGGTCGACTTCCTCCATCAGATCCTTTTTCCAGGTACTCAAGATCTGACGGAAGTGTTCGAGCTGCTCCTTGCTCATGTACTGCTCGCCACGCTTCGGTTGATACGGCGTGACGTTGCGCGGGCCGGCTAGGAGGTTGGTGTTTGGAACGTCAGATGCGTCCGCATCTTCGGCGTCCGTTGCGGGATTCTGTGCTTCGATGTCTTCGAATTTCGTCACGGGTGTCGGTTTCGGTTCAGGGGCCGGCGCAACCGCCTTGGGGGCAGGTTTCGCGGCAGGTTTCGGGACAGCAGCGACAGCCGCCACAGGAGCGGGCGCGGGTTTCGGCCGCTTGGCGGGCGCTGCGGACTTTGCAGCCGGTTTCGCTGCGACGGGCTTGGCCGCGACGTGTTTGCCTGCTGGTGGTTTTTTCGCGCTCTGACTTGAGTGCCGCGCGGGTGCTGCGGCTTTCTTGGGTGGAGCGGACTTTTTGGAAACAGTCTTTTTGGCTGTTTTCGCCTTGGCAGACGGTTTCTTCGCGGGCATTTACGCCTCCGATGCTGCGATCGATTTCATGTAGGCCCAATTTGACGAGGGCGCGATTATACAGACGGCGTACAAGGCGTAAAGCTGAAGGCAAATGCGTAGAGACCGGGGAGAAAACTCGAGCTGGAATTAGAGAGTTCCAAGCACTCAAAAACCTTGCAGACGCCCGAAATTTTTCCCGTACACTACTGCCGCCTTTTTTACCCATTGCCAGCGACCATCAATGCGACTCAGCAAAATTAAGCTCGCCGGGTTCAAGTCTTTCGTCGATCCAACCACCGTCAATTTCCCGAGCAACCTCGTTGGTGTCGTCGGCCCGAACGGGTGCGGCAAGTCGAACATCATCGACGCCGTGCGCTGGGTGATGGGGGAAATTTCAGCGAAACATTTACGCGGCGATTCCATGGCCGACGTCGTCTTCAACGGTTCGGCGTCGCGCAAGCCCGTGGGCACTGCGTCCGTGGAGCTCGTATTCGACAACAGCGACGGTCAATTGGCCGGCCAGTTCGCGGGTTATGCCGAAGTCGCGTTGAAGCGCATTGTTTCGCGCGACGGCACCTCTGCTTATTTTCTGAACGGCGCGCGCTGTCGCCGCAAAGACATCACTCAGCTTTTCTTGGGAACGGGTCTGGGCTCGCGCAGCTACGCCATCATCGAGCAAGGCATGATTTCGCGCGTGATCGAGGCACGGCCGGAAGATTTGCGCGGCTTCCTGGAGGAAGCGGCCGGTATCTCCAAGTACAAAGAGCGCCGCCGCGAGACCGAGAATCGCATCTCTCATACGAAAGAGAACCTCGAGCGTTTGAATGACCTGCGCGAGGAGGTCGACAAGCAGCTGCGCCATCTGCAGCGCCAGGCTGCGACCGCTCGTCGCTATCAAGCCCTCAAACAAGACGAACGCAAATACAACGCCGAGCTTTTGGCGTTGAAGCTGCGCGAGCTCGATGCGGATGCCGTCAATAAAGAACGGATGCTGGGCGAGCGTGAGACTGCGCTGCAAGGCGCCATCGCCGAGTTGCGCGAGGTCGAATCGGCGATTGAGTCGGCGCGCGTCGAATTCACGGACCGCTCGGAAGCCGTGAACGAAGTGCAGGCGCGTTATTACCAAATGGGCAGCGAGATTTCGCGCATCGAACAGTCGATTCAGCACGGCCGCGATCTGCGTCACCGGCAGCGTACGGATCTCGAGCAAGTAGAGCGTAATTTGTCCGAAGTCGGGCAGCACCTCGAGCGAGATCAGGCGCACATCGATGAGCTGCAAAGCGAACTTACGCGGCTGGCGCCGGAATTCGAGCTGGCGCGCGAACGCGAACAAGTCTCCAGCGCCAAGCTGGAAGCCGCCGAAGAGGCGATGCAGACGTGGCAGGAAGAGTGGGAGGAGTTCAATCGCGAGGCACGCGATGCCAGCGAAAAGACGCAGGTGGAACGTGCTCGCATCGAGCAGCTCGATAATCAGCTACGTCGCTCGACTGCTCAAGGCGAACGCATCGCGCTCGAACTCGACGGCTTGATGGACTCGGACCTGCAAGGCCAGATCGGCGATTTGCACGAACAAGTCGTGCAAGCGCAGGAGAGCGGTGCCGCCGCCGCGCAACAACTCAATACTTTCAACTCTGAAGTACAAGCAGCGCGCGAGCATGAGCGTACGCTGGTTACGCGAGTCGACCAAAGTCGTCGCGAGCTGCAGGAACTCCAGGGCCGTTTAGTTTCGTTAGAAGCGCTGCAACAAGCTGCCCTAGGTCGTGCCCAGGGCAAAGTGACTGAATGGCTCGCAGCGAATGAGCTCAAAGATAGACCGCGCCTCGCGCAGCAGATCACGGTCGATGCGGGTTGGGATCGAGCGGTGGAAACGGTGCTAGGGTCCTACCTCGAAGCCGTTTGCGTCGAGCAACTCGACTCGGTCGCGGGCCTGCTCGACTCCTTGAGCGTGGGCAGCGTGACCTTCTTCTCGACCTCGGGCGTGAACGCAGGCGGATTTTCCGCAGGCGACGCACTCATCGATCATGTGCGCGGACCGGCGGGTGTCGCGACGCTGCTGTCGGGAATCATCGCTGTCGAGACCTTGCCCGAAGCGCTTGCGATGCGCTCGCGTCTCGAACGCGGTCAATCCATCATTACGCGTGATGGTCTCTGGCTCGGACAGGATTGGCTGCGAGTCAGTCGTGATAAAGATGTGCACGCAGGCGTGCTGGCGCGCGAGCAAGAGATGCGTACGCTGCGTGAGCAGGTGAGTGCAAGCGAGTCGCAGCACAGTGCCGCCAATGCGGAACTCGATGCCACGCGCGCCCGCTTGAAGCAACTCGAAGAATCTCGCGACAACGCTCAACGAGATGCAAACCAGCTACATCGCAGCCACAGCGATCTCAATGCACAGCTCGCGAGTTTGCGATCCCGTGCCGAGCAACATGCAGAGCGCATCCACAAGCTGGAGGCGGATCGCGATGAACTGCAACAGGAAATCGAAAGCACGGCCGAGCAAGTTGCGGTCGCACGCGAGCGTCTCCAAGAAGGCATGGACGAAATGGAGCGGCTCGAGTCCTCACGCATGGAGTTGGAGCAGCGGCGCGATCATTTGCGGCAGGAGTTGGGTCTTGCGCGCTCGCAGGCGCAAACGGATCGCAACTACACCCAAGAAACTGCACTCGCCGTGGAATCGAAACGGTCCGCACACGTTTCAGTGCTCGCCGGCCTCGAACGCATGCGCGCGCAAATAGGACAACTGCAGACGCGCCGCGAAGAATTGCAGCGCCAAGTGGCGGAAGGCGAAGGACCTCTCGAAGAGTTGGGGCGGCAACTGGAAGTCAAACTCGAAGAGCGACTCGTCATCGAACGCGAACTCACTGCGGTTCGCGAACAGCTCTCGAGCGTCGAAGGCAGGATGCGCGAGCTCGATCAACGTCACGTCACCAACGAAGAGACCGTCGAAGCGGCTCGTCAATTGCTCGA
>Ga0068855_100004138_pt1 | contig 17698 bp, 10 predicted proteins | sample KBSCornC52_FD_66592 | JGI IMG/M metagenome (GOLD analysis project Ga0068855, IMG submission 66592) | Corn rhizosphere microbial communities from Kellogg Biological Station, Michigan, USA - KBS Corn C5-2 | ecosystem: Host-associated > Plants > Roots > Rhizosphere > Soil ...
CTAACGTCGGAGGCCAGGCCCGGAAGGGCGCGTCCGATCCGGCTAACGTCGGAGGCCAGGCCCGAAAGGGCGCGTCTGATTCGGCTGCCGCCGCAGGCCGAGCACAGAGAGGTGCGCCTGATCCATCCGCCGTCGCAGGCAAAGCCGGGAAGTTTGCGTTTGATCCGTCTAACGTCCCTGGCCAGGGTCTGGTGGCGGCATCTAGTGCGCCCAGCGCCGATCCGCGACGTACTCGAGCGCAGCCGTCGGCACCACGGTCTTCACTGTCTCCAGCGGCAGTGGGTAGCAAACCTCGCAACAGGGGTATGGGCAGTCGGGTCGAGTACAAGGCTCCAGTGAGGTCGAAGGTCGCCCTGGGAGCGACAATTGCCGTCGTGTTTGTAGCGACGGCGCTAACCCTCAATTGGGCTGACACGAGCGCGCACGTCACACGGGCACCCGCTCCTGGTCCGACGGTAGAGCAGTCCGCTCTCGCCGTACCACCCTCGAACCCGCCACCTGTTGACTCGAAACCCCCGTTTGGTCCCACATCGAGCGTGGCACGTCGCGTCGAGCCAAAGCCAGACCCGGTGCAATCCGACGCGGAGCCGACAGGCCCACAAATCGCCTCGAGTGCTACTACTCCCGTAGCCGATCCGTCCAGCTTCGGCTCCGAAGCCTACGAAATCATCTACTCCAACTAGGCATCAGTTCACGGGCCTGCACCCCGCATTGCGGTCGCCCGATGCAAAAACGGCATTTCCATCCGGCACAAAGAAAATCTGGTCACGCGGCCTCCGTTTCTCGCTGCACCGAATAAAAACGCGTCAAATCAAATAGTTATGATTAACCTCCGGTGGACTCGGGGGATGGTTTTCCTGCCTTTCCTGGCTTTGCACAATATTGACTTACTCGTCAGTCAGTATTTATTCTGGCTGTGAGACAGCGTCACCAAGAACGCGGGCAGCAGGAGGGGGCAGAAATGAATCGATTGGATTTTGCGATGTCGCTGGTTGTGCTGGCTGTCGTGGCGGCTCCCGCCGCGGGGCAGGTCGGTCCAACGCAGACCGGTGTTAGCAACTCGGACGAGGGACCCAACGGCTCGATGCTTCTCAACGAGATCGTCGTCACGGCCACCCGCCGGAGCGAACGCCTCCTGGACGTGCCCATCAGCGTCACCGCCTTTTCGCAAGAGGACCTCACTCACAAGGGCATCGTCGGCTTGGAGGGGATTGCGCGGGAGACGCCAGGCGCCGTGCTCAACGATGCGAGCGACAACAACTTCCGCCTCACGGCCCGTGGCATTTCGACCAACGGGTGGGGTGCCGGGTTGCAGACCACCACTACCGTCTATCTCGATGACTTGCCGATCAGCACTATCGGTAACACGGTGACGCTCAACCCCAATCTGTACGACGTCGAGCGAGTCGAATTCCTCCGCGGACCGCAAGGCACGCTGTTTGGGTCCGGCTCGTTATCGGGTGCGCTGCGCATCCTGACGCATAGCCCGGACCTTGCGCATTTCGATGCGTCCGCCCTCGTTGACTTCGGCGAGACACCCGATGGAAGTGGACTTCGCCAGCGTTACAACGCGATGGTCAATATTCCGCTGATCACGGGGAGGCTCGGACTTCGCGTTGTCGGGTTTTACCGGAACGAGGATGGTTACATCGACAATGTCGGCACGGGCGTCAAGAACTCCGATGCGCTGATAGACTCGGGCGGGCGCGCCATCCTGCTGTGGGAGCCGACTGACCGGCTCAGTCTCCGGCTGTTGGGATCGTATGAGGACAGCGACCCCAAGGACGCGTCGCTGACGAATCCATTGTTGGGGGAGCGCAAGCGTCTGTCCACGATCCCGGATCTCTACACGTCGATAACGAAAATCTATAACGCCACCCTCGGTTACAAGCTCGGCTTCGCGGACCTCACCAGCTCCTCGACCTACTCGGTTTCGGATAACCAATTCGATGTCGATCTCGCTGGGACGTTCGCGGGGGCCATTCCTTTCTACATCCGTGACGCGTTTCAAACGAAATCGTTCGCCCAGGAGACCCGAATCGTCTCGAGCTCGGGCGGCCGGTTCGATTGGGTGGCGGGTAGCTTCTACCTGTACCGCGACACCAATCTAACGGGTGTGGACCAGGCGACTCCGGCGTTCCTCGCTGCCCGCGGCATCACCGGACTGGGAGCCGACGCAACCTTCAGCAGCTTCCCCAGCGACACGCGCACTTACGAGCTCGCAGGTTTCGGTGACCTTACTTATCACCTCACGGGCAAGCTCTCGGCCACCGGTGGTGTTCGCTACGGCAGATATGGCGGGACGGTTGACAGCAATCCAGGCTTCAACACGCAGTATTTCGTCCATGCACTGTTCGGCATCCCGGGGCCACTGGCGATCGCGCCGAGCACATTGTCGACGGCCCACTACCCCACGGCAGCAAAGGCATCGTGGAAAGCGAGCGTCACATACGAGCCAACACGCAATCTGACGGAATACGTAACTGTGTCTACCGGCTACCGGACGCCAGTCTACAACGCGCGAGCGGGCAGCATCAGTACCGTCACTCCGAATGATCTCGTCATTCCCGCCGGGGCGGGCTCCGACAATCTCACCAACTATGAGATCGGACTGAAGGGACGCTGGCTGGATGGGCAGCTCACCACGAACCTCGCCGCATACTGGATCGACTGGCGCAACATTCAGGTTCAGGCCAACCGCCTTTCGGATTCGGTCCAGTTCGCGACCAACGTCGGTCGTGCCGTCAGCAAGGGATTGGAAGCCGAAATCACCGTTACGCCCGTCCGCGGGCTCGAGCTGGGGTTGAACGGCTCGCTGAATGACGCCAGGGTAACGGAGCTGTCCGCCGAGGAGGCGGTGATCTCGGGGGCGGTCAAGGGCGCGCGTCTGGCGTCGCCGCACCTGCAAGGATCGTTGTTCGGCACATACAACTACAATCTAACGAGCGCCATTACCGGATTCAGCAGCTTCCAGGTCGAGCATGTCGGTTCGTTTCCAAACATGTTTCCAGACTCACCGGGCACACAGGGGAAGCCCAGCCCGCTGTACGGTCATACTGACACCTATACGTATGTCAACCTGGAGACCGGAATCGGGATCGGCAAGACGACGGCGACCTTTTACGTCGAGAATCTCAGCAACAGCAACGCTGTTGTTTACATTCATCCAGAGGCCTTCATCGACAGCCGGTACGCGATCCTCAGGCCTAGGACATTTGGCGTGCGGGCCAGTTACCAGTTTTGACGGAGCCAACATGACGGGTATGGCGCGAAGGCAGACTCTCGCATCCTTGTGCCTCGCCTTCCTGGCGAGCACCGGGCCGGCATCCGGTGCGAGTGAGCCACGACCGGAGGTCCGCGTCAGCGGAGGAATACTTCAAGGAGTCGTCGAGGCGGCTGCGGGAGTGGCCTCGTACAAAGGTATTCCCTATGCCAAGCCGCCGACGGGCGACCTGCGCTGGCGGCCACCCGTTCCAGCGCCCGCTTGGGATGGCGTGCGCGATGCCAGCGCCTTCGGACACGCATGTTTGCAGCCTCCACCACAGCCGACCAGCGTCTACTTCGGCGCCATGGCGTCGACCAGTGAAGACTGCCTGACTCTCAACGTCTGGACGCCGGCCGCTGCCCGGAGTCTGCCAGTCATGGTCTGGATCCATGGGGGCGCGTTGGTGGGCGGGAGCAGCTCCGAGCCCCTGTATGACGGCGTGAAGATCGCTCGGCAGGGTGTCATCTTTGTCTCGCTCAACTATCGGCTGGGTCTCCTGGGCTATCTAGCGCACCCGGCGTTGAGCGCCGAGTCGCCGCAGCATCTATCCGGCAATTATGGCCTCCTCGATCAAATCGAGGCGCTACGTTGGGTGCGCGATAACATCGCCGCATTCGGGGGCGATCCCAAGCAGGTCACGATCGCCGGCGAATCTGCGGGCGGCCTCAGCGTCATCGAGTTGCTTGCCAGTCCGCTCGCGCAGGGCTTATTTACCAGAGCGATCGTACAGAGCGGATATATGCCGTCATATCGTGCGCTGCACGACGACGCCTTTGGCCTGCCTTCCGCGGAGGCTGCTGGCACGGCCCTGGCTGCGGCCGCTGGCGTATCGAATGCCGTAGCGCTCCGTGCGGCCGACCCCGTTGCACTGTTCCGAGCCGGGCTCGCGACCGGATGGCAGCCTGAGCCGGTGATCGACGGAGTCGTGCTGAAACGGCAACTGGCGGAAGTCTTCGCGCGTGGCGAGCAGGCGAGTGTGCCCATTATCGCCGGCTTCAACGAGGGAGAAATCCGATCGCTCCCTTTCCTGATGCCAAAAGCGCCGGACAGCCAGGCCGCGTACATAGCGGATGTGCGGCGCCGCTTCGGCAGCAAAGCTTCTGATTTTCTCGCCGTGTACCCGGGAGTCGATCCAAAGGCGGATGTGAGGGCTTCGATCCGTGATGGCCTATACGGCTGGGCCGCGCAGTATCTGGTCCGGCGACAGACGGCGACGGGCCAGCCGGCCTATCTTTATTTCTTCAGGCACAGCACGCCGGCGGAGCGCGCTCGCGATCTGGCGGCATTCCATGCCAGCGAGCTGCCCTATGTCTTCGGCCAGGTGGGCGTCTCCGCGGCTATCGGGCCGAACTGGCCACGCCCCCCGCTCACGAGCACAGAATCGCACCTTTCGGAAGCGATGCTGAGTTATTGGACGTCGTTCGTGCGGGAGGGCGTTCCCAAAGCGCCAGGTAATCCTCCCTGGCCGCGCTTCACCGAACGGCAACGTGGCTACCTCGATCTCAACGATCGTCCCTACGCCGACCACGATCTCCAGCCCGGCGCATTTGCCTTCGCCGACGCGCTGATAGCGGCCAGGCGGCGGCAGGGGCACGGTTGGCGACTCGACATCGGATTCTCAGCGGGCGATAGCGTTGACGCGCCTGCCACAGGTCGGCAGCCTACGGGGCGATGAGCAACAGCGCTAAAGCAATGCCGGATAGCGGGCGACGCTCCCGGCCCCGAAATCACAAGGCGCGCCTCCGGGAAGCGTCGATTGCACGAATTCTCGATGCCGCCGAACAGCTGTTCGCTGAGTTCGGCTTCCACGGAGTCACGTTGAAAGACGTCGCCGCGCGTGTCGGTGTCAGTTCGACGCTGATTCACTATCACTTCAAAGGCAAGGAAAGCATCTACGAGGCCGTATGGGCGCGCCGGGCACCGCTCTCCGCGCGCAATCGGCTCGATGCGATGCGGCGCTATGCCGAGGAAGTGGGAGATAACGTCACGGTCGAGGGTGCGCTGCGGGCTTGGATCGACACCGACCTGAATGCACAGATAGAAGACGAGGAGCAATGGGCCGCATTCGGCAAGATCGCCGCGCAAGCCAACAGCGCGGCCGGCTGGGGTGCCGAGAAGATGACCAAGTACTTCAATCCGGTCGTGTTGGCCTTGATCGATCTGCTCAAGAAAGCCATGCCGGATTGCGACGAAGCCACGATCTTCTGGGGCTATCACTTCGTGTCCGGCGCCATGACCCATAACATGGCACGCACCGGCCGACTGGACGAATTGTCGCATGGACTGTGCTCGTCGGCGGATTTCGAAGCCATCAAGCACCACATGGCAACGTTCATGGCGGCTGGTTTCAAAGCAATCTGTCAAGGATCGACTCCCAAGAAGAAGTGAATGACCATCATTGCCCGGGTCGGCGCGATGCAGCCGTATGCGCTTACGCTGGACCGTTTCATCGAGCATGCGGCCAAGTGGCACGGTGCCACCGAAGTCGTGACGAGCGGCTGGGCCGGCGGTTCTGCGGGCACTGGCGCAGGCGGCGCCCGGATAGCATATTCGGGGCTGCGGGATCGAAGCAGGCGGCTGTCGGGCGCGTTCCTCTCCCTCGGTCTCGAGCGGGGTGACAATCTCGCCCTGTTGGCCTGGAACAGCCAGGAGCACCTGGAGTGTTGGTACGGCGCTATGGGCGTCGGGATCGTTTGCCACACGCTCAATCCACGGCTTTCGCACACGCGTCTCGCGAGCATGATCCAACAGGCCGCTAACCGCGTGCTCGTCGTCAGTTCCGATTTGGCGGGTGTCGTCGAGATGCTGATTCCCCTCTGTCCCACACTCGAGCACGTGGTGGTGCTCGGCGAGCCTGGAGAGGAAGTCACCCTACCGACCTACCGGCGCGCCCGTACGTGGCGTTATGACGAGCTCCTGGAGGAGCGTGGTCAGGCCACCACCTGGGGCGGCTTCGACGAGAACGCTCCAGCCGGTCTATGCTTCACGTCCGGTACCACCGGCGCCCCCAAGGGTGTCACCTACACCCACCGATCTAACTACCTGCATACCATTCACCAGCTCCAGGCCGATGTGAGCGGCCTGACTTCGCGCGACTCGCTGTTGATCGCCGTGCCGATGTTCCATGCCAATGGCTGGGGCCTGCCTTTCGCGGGGCCGGCAGCGGGGACGAAGTTGGTATTCCCCGGCCGGCACCAGGACGGGCGCAGTCTCGCAAACCTGATCAATACGGAGGCCGTTACCGTGGCGGCCGGCGTGCTGACGGTTTGGCTCGGGCTCGTCGATCATCTCGATCTTACGGGCGGCGAGGTGCCCTCGCTGCAGCGGATCATGCTTGGCGGTTCATTGGTGCCGGAGGCTTCGATGGCTCGCCTCGAGAAGCGCCTCGGGGTTGTTGTGCAGACCTGTTGGGGAATGACCGAGTTGTCGCCGATCGGCACCGTGACTCCACCGACCGCGCCAGTGCGCAGAGCCTCTCAGTCGGGCCGCCCGCCAGTCGGTGTTGATCTTGTGGTCACGGGTGCCGATGGGGCGCCGGTGCCGCATGGGCACGAAGGACGGCTGAGGGTTCGCGGGGCGAGCGTGGTCGAACGTTACTTTGGCCATGATGATCCTGCCGTCGATGCGGACGGCTGGTTTGACACTGGCGACCTTGCAATGATCGACGGCGAGGGTCATATCAGTATTACCGGGCGGGCGAAGGATCTGATCAAGTCGGGCGGGGAATGGATCAATCCCAGTGAGATGGAGGCCATCATCGGTGCATTGCCCGAGGTGGCGCTGGTCGCCGTCGTAGGCCGGACGCATGACAAATGGGGCGAGCGCCCGATCTTGATTGTCGAGCCGCGAAAAGGCGCACATGTCAGTGACGAAGCTCTGCTCGATGCGCTTCGAGCACGAGTTCCGAGTTGGTGGCTCCCTGATGCCGTTGTGCGTGTAGCCGCCATGCCACTCGCGATGACCGGAAAAATCGACAAAATTCGCCTGCGGGCCGAGCATGGCTGCGGCTGAGCTGCGCACGGAGTGCCCCAAGCGAGGTCGCGCCAGAAACGGAAGGTGATACATGCGGATCGATGGAACCGGAGGGCGGATACTCGTATTAACACGGTAGCCCCTACGCTGGATGGAGCATCGAAAAATGGCCTGCCGCATCGAGGACTACGCGCTGATCGGGGATTGCGAAACGGCCATGCCGCCGCGCAGTGGCCATTCGAATCTGGTCAGGCTCGTCATCGGTCAGCGCGGCCGGGTACGATTGCGGATGGAGCTGCTGGTCCGATTCGGCTACGGTGTCCTGGTGCCTTGGGTGCACCGGCAGGAAGATGGAACGCTGCGGGCCATCGGTGGACCGGACCAGGTGGTGTTGAGAACTGCGGTCCCGTTGCGAGGCGAGGGCGAGAGCACAGTCGCAGAGTTTGCTGTCGAGCCAGGCTCAGTAACCGCGTTCACTCTGAGTTACGCGCCGTCCCACCTCGCGCCACCGGATCCGAAGGATCCCGAGAAGGCATTGCAGGAGACGGAGCGGTACTGGAATGACTGGAGCAAGGCCGCGCGGATCGAGCCAGGTGAGCATCGCGCGGCCGTCATGCGCTCCCTGATCACTCTCAAGGCACTGACCTACGCTCCAACAGGCGGCATCGTTGCCGCGCCCACCACCAGCCTGCCCGAAACGCTCGGCGGGGTCAGAAACTGGGATTACCGCTTCTGCTGGTTGCGAGATGCAACACTGTCATTGTTGGCTCTCATGAACGCCGGCTACTACCAGGAGGCGGGCTGTTGGCGAGACTGGCTGCTCCGGGCGGTGGCGGGCGTGCCCGCGCAGGCTCAGATCATGTATAGCATCACCGGTGAGCGTCGATTGACAGAGTGGGAAGTGGACTGGTTGCCCGGCTATGAGGGGGCGAAGCCGGTGAGAATCGGCAACGGGGCGCACGGTCAGATTCAGATCGACGTGTATGGCGAGGTCATGGACGCACTGTACCAGGCCCACCGTGGAGGATTGGCAAGTAGCGCGGATGCCTGGGCCTTGCAGATGGCTTTGCTCGATCATCTGGCCGAAATCTGGCGCGCGCCCGACCGGGGAATCTGGGAGACACGTGGCCCGGAGAGGCACTTCACATTCAGCAAGGTGATGGCCTGGGTCGCGTTCGACCGCGGCAGCCAATTGGCGCGCGGGTTCGGGTTGGATGAATTGGCGATGCGTTGGACTGAGATCGCTCGTGAGATCCACCAGGATGTCTGTGCCAATGGTTATAACGCCGAGCTGGGTACGTTCGTGCAATCCTACGGTTCGACCTGGCTGGATGGCAGTCTGCTGCTCATTCCAACAACGGGCTTTCTGCCTGCGGAGGATCCACGGTGCGCAGGCACCGTCCGTGCCATCGAGGGGCGCTTGCTGGCGGACGGCTTCGTAATGCGGCACGATCCCGCGGAGGTCCAGACCGGCTTGGCGCACGGCGAGGGCGCGTTCCTGGCCCGCAGCCAGAAGCCGGTGGACCAGCGCGCCGGGCAGGCTATTCCGGGTGCCTGAGGCGCGGACGCCGCGGGTGATTTTCCGCGTACTTGTCCGGGGCCTGGCGGCCCGGTTAGGATGCCCCTTGCGGTCACTGGAAACGGCTTATCAGCTCGGTACGACGTGCGAACCTTTCGGCTACTCACCATCCTTGCGCTCCTGCTGACACTACCTGGGTACGGGTTGGCGGGCTTGACGCAGCGTAGCTGTCAGGAGCAAATGCGAGCATCGAACCACCCCAGTCTCGCCGGCGACTGCTGCCCCGGAAAGGCCGACCCGGGGGCGCGTTGCAAACAGCTCGACGACGGACCTTTGAGTAAGAAAGGTCCGTGCTCGGCGTGCAAGGCGGGCTACAACTGCAAGACTTCGCAATCGTTCGAGCCGGTCAGCAGCCTGGTGCTGCTCATCCCGCCGGCCGTATTCCCACCTTCCCTGGATCCTGCAACGCTCTTGTTATCCCACCGTCCTGACGGACTGTGGCGACCACCTCGTTTCATCTGACCTTCCCGGCAGGTCTTAGCCTGCACTCCGCTACACGAGCCCTGTTGGCTCGAGGCGGACTCACGCGTGCTGCGTCACGTCCGTGCGCCGCAGCCCGCAAGTCTCCACCCGCGTGGAATGGTCAGCATGTTCAGATACTTTTTGTTGGCGTCTTTGGTGGGAGCAGCCGGGTCGGTCTGCGCTGAGCCGCTGAGTTTCGAGGCCGCACTTCGGATTGCAATTCAATCCTCGCCCGATATTGCCGCACAGGGGGCGAAGGTAGAGGCGGCGCGAGCTGCGGCTGTCTCTGCCGGGCGATTGCCTGATCCCAAGCTCGCACTCGGTGTGGAGAATCTACCCGTCACCGGGGCGGAGAAGTGGAGTCTTACGCGCGACTTCATGACGATGCGCAAAGTTGGCGTGATGCAGGAGCTACCCAACGGTGCCAGGCGCCAAGCGCAAGTGTCCGCAGCGGCAGCGAGTATCGCCAAGGCAGAAGCCGAACGGCACTTGACTATCCTCAGTGTACGTCGCGACGCGGCGCTCGCGTGGCTCGATCGTTACTACCTGGAGCGCCAGGGTGGTCTTTTTGATGAACTCGAGCATGAAAATCAACTTTTTGCCCGTGGCGTGCAGGCGCGGTTCGCGGGCGGTGGCGGAATGCCTGTGGATCTCGTGGCGCCTGGACAGGAGGCCGCGGATATTGCTGATCGCCGTGACGAGCTAACGGCGGAGATCGCCAAATCCACAGCGGTATTGAAGCGTTTGGTTGGGGCAGTCGCGGATGAGCCGCTGACCGGCGAGCCTCCAGACCTGACACTCGATTCCCAACATTTGCGCGAGCACGTCCATGAGCATCCCGACCTGGCCGTGTTCGTTCCCATGACCGAGATGGCACAAGCCGCGGTTCACGAAGCGGAGGCGGCCAAACGACCGGATTGGGGAGTGGAGCTGTCCTATGGACACCGCGGTGCGGAATTCAGCGACATGATCTCGCTGCAATTCACCATTGATCTGCCGCTGTTTCCGAGCACGCGCCAGGATCCGCAAATCCAAGCCAGGCGCCAGGATCTCACGCGGGTGGAGACCGAGCGCGAGGCCATGCTTCGCGACCATACTCAGGAGCTGGAGGCCGACTTAGCGGAATACGCTGTCGTTACCCGCCAGCTGGCACGCCTGCGCGAGATGCACCTGCCTCTGGCGCGGGAGAAAGTTGACTACCAGTTTGCCAGCTACCGCGGCGGCAAGGCAGATCTGACTGCAGTGATCGCTGCCCGCAGGGAGTTGATCGACCTGCGGCTCAGGGAAATCGAGCTCGAGAGTAAACGCGCCATTGCATCTGCAAAGCTCTATTACTTCTACGGCCCTGGCGCGCAGGAGCCCTTCTCTTCCAAGGAGGTCGTGCGGTGAACGCCTCGAAATACAACCCTTTTGGATTGATTCTTGGCGCCGTCCTCGTTGCTGCCGTCAGCAGTGCCGGGGGTTACTGGATCGCGCGACGGGGCAGTCGAGCTGCGTCGGACTCGATGCCGATGACCAGCACGACGAGTCAGGAGCGCAAACCGCTTTACTGGTACGACCCCATGCAACCCAATCAGCACTTCGACAAGCCGGGCAAATCACCTTTCATGGACATGCAGTTGGTTCCGAAGTATGCCGATGAGACAGTCGAAAAACAGGCCCGGTCGATCCGGATCGACCCCGGGATCGTTCAGAATCTAGGTGTACGTACGACGAAAGTTGAGCGCGGAGCTCTGTCGCAGCCGGTCGAGGCGATCGGCACTCTCGCGTTCAATCAGCGTGACGTCGCAGTGGTTCAGGCGCGCGGCAACGGGTTTGTTACCAAAGTCTACGCCCGTGCGCCCGGTGATGTGATCGGGCGCGAAGCGCCGCTCATCGATCTTCTGGTGCCCGAGTGGGCCGCAGCGCAGACGGAGTTTCTGGCGCTCTCGAGGAGAGGCGATCGTGAGCTGATCGATGCCGCGCGGCAGCGGCTGCTGCTGTTGGGAATGCCGTCCGAACTGGTTCGGCGAGTCGAGGAGGGAGGCGACCCGCATACGACGGTCACGATACGCAGCCCTCTGGCCGGCATGATCGAATCGCTCGATGCGCGCGCGGGGATGACGCTGTCCGCTGGCGCCACGATTGCGAAGATCAACGGACTGGCGACTGTCTGGCTCGAAGCCGCCATACCTGAGGTTCAGGGCGCTCTTCTGCAACTTGGGAAGTCCGTGGAGGCTCGCCTGACGGCCTATCCAGGCCAGCGCTTCCACGGACGGGTGATTGCCGTCCTGCCGCAGGCTGATGTTGAAACCCACACGGTACGCGTGCGCCTCGAATTGGCCAATGCTGATGGGCGGCTCAAGCCTGGCATGTTTGCGCAAGTGCGGCTCGAGAGCGGTAGCCGGGCTCCGGTGTTGTATGTCGCGTCCGAGGCGGTCATTCACACCGGCACTCGAACAGTGGTGATCGTTGCGGATGAGGAGGGCCGCTTCACTCCGACAGAAGTGCAAACCGGGGCCGATATCGACGGCAAGACCGTCGTCCTGCGTGGCCTGACGGAAGGCCAGCGTGCGGTCGCCTCGGGTCAATTCCTGATCGATTCCGAAGCAAGCCTCAAAGGTGTGCTGGCGAGGCTCAGTGCGCAGCCGCGGAGCCCGCAATGATCGAGCGCATCATTCGAGCCTCGGTCAGAAATCGCGCCCTGGTTCTGTTGGTAGCGGCATTTGTAGCCGTATGGGGGGTGTGGGCGGTAAGGAACACGCCGGTCGATGCCCTGCCGGACCTATCCGACGTGCAGGTCGTCATTCGCACGACTTACCCCGGGCAAGCGCCGCAGATCGTCGAGAATCAAGTCACCTATCCGCTCACGACGACCATGCTGTCGGTTCCGGGAGCGAAGACCGTTCGCGGCATCTCCTTCTTCGGCGATTCCTTCGTGTATGTGCTCTTCGCGGACGGCACGGATTTGTATTGGGCACGCTCACGGGTGCTCGAATATCTCAACCAGGTGCAGAGCCGCTTGCCACCCGGGGCCACCAGCTCACTCGGACCGGATGCGACCGGAGTCGGTTGGATCTTTGAGTATGCCTTGATCGACAGAACGGGCCAACATGACTTGGGCCAGTTGCGCGCATTGCAGGACTGGTTGCTGAAATATGAGCTGAAGACCCTGCCCGATATCGCCGAGGTGGCGAGCATCGGTGGGATGGTCAAGGAATACCAGGTCGTACTCGATCCGGCGAAGCTCGTCGCCTACGGCATCCCGCACCAGAGGGTGATCGAGGCGATACAACGGGCCAACCGCGAAGCGGGAGGCTCGGTCCTGGAGCTTGCCGAAACCGAATACATGGTCCGTTCTTCGGGCTATCTCGAGAGTCTGGATGATTTTCGTGCCATCCCGCTCGGAGTGGGTGCCGCGGGTATTCCTGTCACGGTGCGCGACGTGGCGACCGTACAGTCCGGCCCGGAAATGCGTCGGGGTGTAACGGAGTTGAACGGGGAGGGGGAGGTCGCCGGCGGTGTCATCATATTGCGCTCGGGAAAGAATGCCCGCGCAGCGATCCGAGCTGTCCGTGCCAAGCTCACCGGGCTCAGAGGCAGCCTCCCCGCGGGCGTGGAGATCGTGCCGACCTACGATCGCTCGCAGTTGATCGATCGTGCGGTCAGTACGCTCACGGCGAAGCTCATCGAGGAGTTTGTTGTCGTCGCGCTGGTCTGTGTCCTGTTTCTGGGACATCTGCGCTCCGGGCTGGTTGCGATTATCTCACTGCCGCTGGGTGTGATCAGCGCATTTCTGATCATGCGTTACCAGGGAGTGAGCGCCAACATCATGTCGTTGGGAGGTGTTGCGATTGCGATCGGTGCCATGGTGGACGCGGCAGTGGTCATGATCGAGAACGCACACAAGCGAGTGGAGGCCTGGGCTCAGGCGCACCCGAACGAGAACCTGAGTAGCCCGATCCGGTGGCAGGTGATTACGGAAGCCGCTGTGGAAGTCGGCCCCGCACTGTTCTTCAGTCTGGTCATCATTACATTCTCGTTCATTCCGGTTTTCACGCTCGAGGCGCAGGAAGGGCGCCTGTTCCGTCCTCTGGCGCTCACCAAGACGTACGCGATGGCCGCCGCAGCGGGCCTCTCGATCACCCTCGTACCCGTACTCATGGGATATTGGATTCGGGGACGCATTCCTGCCGAGCTCAGCAATCCACTCAACCGGGCCTTGATTGCTTTGTATCGCCCTCTACTCGAGCGGGTGTTGCGCTATCCGACGCTTACATTGGTTGTCGCAGCAGGCGTATTCGCCTCGGTGGCTTGGCCGCTGACCCGATTGGGTGGGGAGTTCATGCCGCCGCTCAATGAAGGCGATGTGCTCTACATGCCGTCGGCGCTTCCCGGGTTGCCGGCCTCGAAGGCGGCGGAGCTCCTGCAGATGACCGATCGGATGATCAAGACCGTTCCCGAAGTTGCAACCGTGTTCGGCAAGGCAGGGCGTGCGGAGACAGCAACCGACCCCGCGCCGCTGGAGATGTTCGAGACGACAGTTCAGTTCAGACCCCGGGCTGAGTGGCGGCCCGGGATGACGCCGGAGAAGTTGCTCGAAGAGTTGGACCGCAGCGTCAGAGTGCCCGGATTGACGAATATATGGGTGCCGCCGATTCGCAACCGGATTGACATGTTGGCCACAGGCATCAAGAGCCCCATCGGCGTCAAGGTTGCCGGCGCCAACCTGGTCGACATCGAGGCGGTCGCCGAGCAGGTTGCGCAGGTCGCGCAAAGTGTTCCGGGAGTCACTTCCGCTGTAGCAGAACGGCAGACGGGCGGTCACTATATCGACGTGGACATTGATCGAGCGACCGCTGCCCGCTATGGGCTCAACATTGCCGACGTGCAATCAGTGGTCAGCTCCGCAATAGGCGGCGAAAGGATAGGAGAGACTGTCGAGGGACTTGCGCGCTTTCCGATCAACGTCCGCTATCCGCGCGAATTGCGCGACTCGGTAGACAGCCTCCGCGGCCTCCCCATCCTCACCAACGCCGGCGGTCAGATCACGCTCGGTACCGTAGCTCGTCTGACCTTGCGGGAGGGCCCACCGATGCTAAAAACCGAGAACGCGCGTCCGTCGGGGTGGGTCTACGTCGATGCTCGCGGCCGGGACCTTGCTTCGACAGTGGCCGACTTGCAGGCAGCGGTCGCAAAGCGAGTGCATCTCGAGCCGGGAATGAGCCTCGCGTATTCTGGACAATTCGAGTACCTCGAGCGCGCCAATGCGCGCCTCGAGAGGGTCGTGCCCGCGACGCTCGCCATCATCTTTGTCCTGCTCTACTTCACGTTCCGGCGCTTCGATGAGGCCGCACTCATCATGGGTACACTGCCGTTCGCTCTTACCGGCGGCATCTGGTTCCTCTATCTCGAGGGCTACAACCTGTCGGTGGCGACTGCCGTAGGGTTCATTGCGCTCGCCGGTGTTGCGGCGGAGTTCGGGGTGGTGATGCTGTTGTATCTCAAACATGCGATCGAGGCACGGCTCGAAAAAGGGGACTTGCTGACCACCGCGGTGCTCGATGAGGCGCTCCGGGAAGGTGCGGTCTTGCGGGTGCGACCCAAGGCCATGACGGTCGCGGTGATCGTGGCGGGGTTGGTGCCTCTTTTCTGGGGCGGGGGCGCCGGCTCAGAGGTGATGAGTCGCATTGCGGCCCCTATGGTGGGCGGGATGTTAACTGCTCCGTTATTGTCGCTGCTGGTGATTCCCGCCGCGTACCGGCTGATGCGCCTCAAAATGGTCCAGTGAGCAGCGCGAGAGGCTGGGCTGCCGCGGGGAGTGGGATCTGTCCGCCGGATGGTGTATTACTTGCGATGACTGCACGAGCTCGCTAAGGACTTACTCACATGACGACTCACACGTTGCCGTTGATCAAGCGCCCAGCGTGGGCTGCACTTCAAGCCCACTACGAGCAGGTCGCTCCAATGCACTTGCGCAAGTTGTTCGCGGACGACCCGAAGCGGGGGGAGCGGCTGACGCTCGAGGCCGCGGGAATCTATCTCGACTACTCCAAGAACCGCATTACTGAGGAGACGCTGGCGCTACTCGTGCAGCTTGCGGACCAATCGGGGTTGCGAGAGCGCATCGATGCCATGTTCGGTGGGCAACACATCAACGTTTCCGAGAACCGGGCTGTGTTGCACACGGCATTGCGTGCGCCTAAGGGCGGGTCCGTTCAGGTGGATGGCGTGAACGTGGTTCCTCAGGTCCATGCGGTGCTCGAGAAGATGAGCGACTTTGCCAACCGGGTCCGCGGCGGCGCGTGGAAAGGCCACACCGGCAAGCGTATTCGCAACGTGGTCAACATTGGGATCGGTGGCTCGGATCTGGGGCCCGTGATGGCCTACGAGGCGCTCAAGTCGTACAGCGAGCGCGACATGACGTTCCGGTTTGTCTCCAATGTCGACGGTACCGATTTCGTCGAGGCTGTCCGGGATCTCGATCCGACCGAGACGCTGTTCATCGTTTCCTCGAAGACGTTTACAACTCTGGAGACGATGACCAATGCGCACGCGGCGCGTGCATGGTCGCTTCGCGGCCTGGGTGGCGATCCAAAGGCGGTCGCCCGCCACTTCGTGGCGGTTTCCACCAATGCCACGGAAGTGACCAGGTTCGGCATCGATACGGCGAACATGTTCGAGTTCTGGGACTGGGTCGGCGGGCGCTACTCGATGGACTCGGCGATTGGCTTGTCGACGATGCTCGCCATCGGACCCGAGCACTTCCGCGCTCTGCTCGCTGGCTTTCACGAGATGGATGAGCATTTCCGCACGGCTCCTTTCGGGCGCAACCTCCCAGTGCTCATGGGGCTTCTCGGTCTTTGGTACACCGACTTCTTCGGCGCGCAGACCGTGGCCGTACTACCCTATGAGCAGTATCTGCACCGCTTTCCCGCATACCTGCAGCAGCTCACGATGGAGAGCAACGGCAAGCACGTGACGCTCGACGGCGAGTTGGTCCAATATGACACCGGTCCGATCTATTGGGGCGAGCCCGGCACGAATGGCCAACACTCCTTCTACCAGCTCATTCATCAGGGCACGCGGCTCATCCCCTGCGACTTCATAGCGTTCGCGCAGACACTCAATCCGCTGGGGGAGCAACACGACATGCTGCTCGCGAACGTGTTTGCTCAGGGTGAGGCGCTGGCCTTCGGCAAGACCCCACAGGAGGTCAAGGCCGAGGGCTCGCCGGACTGGCTCGTGCCGCATCGTACCTTCGAGGGAAATCGGCCTTCGAACACTCTGCTCCTGGAGCGGCTGACACCCGCGGCGCTCGGCAAGCTCGTCGCGCTCTATGAACACACTGTGTTCACGCAAGGAGCGATCTGGAACATCGACTCATTCGATCAATGGGGGGTGGAGCTCGGCAAAGTGCTTGCCAAACGGATCCTGTCCGAGCTCAGCGCCGAGCAAGAGCCCGTGCTGACCCATGACAGCTCCACCAATTCGCTCATTCAACGTTATCGTATGCTTGGGCGCTGAGCAGGAACGGAAGTTGCGGAATATATTGGCGTAGTTCTAGCTTGGCGAGGAGTTATATGACTACGCGCGTAACTATCGCAAATCATCCGGTCCACGCCATGTTGGTCACGCTACCGATAGGGCTGTGGGTTTTTTCCCTGGTCTCCGACATCGTCTATGTCTCGACGGGAGACGGCCGTTGGGAAACGACTGCTTACTTCACCTTGGGGGGAGGTATCGTAGGGGCGCTGTTGGCGGCCGTTCCCGGGCTGCTCGATTTTGTGGGGCTCCATGAGCCACGCGAGCGCCGGGTCGGTGTGATGCACATGATTTTGAACCTGGCCATCGTCGCGCTGCAGGCCATCAACTTCTGGCTCCGAACCCAGGAGAGCACCAGGCCGTCGATTGCGGTGTCGCTATCCATTATTGCCGTTGCAGCCTTGTTTGTGTCGGGATGGCTCGGAGGGCAACTCGTGCACGTGTTGGGGGTTACTCAGCCCCATCATGGCGAGGCGCGAGCGGTCGACAACGAACGCTTGCATCCGCGCATCTGAAGTCCATTCCCACGGGCAGGCAAGGCTGCCATGCGTGCCCGTGGGAACATCTCACGCTAGTCTTCCGGCAACGATTTCAAGTATGCCGCGGCTACGATCTGGCATAGGACGGCCCTCCTGACTCCCATTGGGAGATGGGACGGAAAGCAATCCGCGCACCCAAATGGTGCGAGGGAACAGGTTTGTTGTTGTTGGTTATGCGCAGGCGACAACCCGGCCGGAGCCTGGCCGATTCGCCTATTGATCGGCTCTCGGTGCCTGTGGTGGAAGCCCACGGGCGCCCTGCGTAATCGCAGTGTCGAGCCCGCGCACGCCCCGGAAGGTCGCGCCGGTAAAGTCGGTGCCGGTGAGGTTGGCTTTGGAAAAGTCAGTATCGATGAC
>Ga0068855_100004139_pt1 | contig 17695 bp, 9 predicted proteins | sample KBSCornC52_FD_66592 | JGI IMG/M metagenome (GOLD analysis project Ga0068855, IMG submission 66592) | Corn rhizosphere microbial communities from Kellogg Biological Station, Michigan, USA - KBS Corn C5-2 | ecosystem: Host-associated > Plants > Roots > Rhizosphere > Soil ...
GCAACCCTTGACTATGATATGCACGGCTATGCCAGCAGCGCCTTCAATGCTACCGGCGCCGGGGAACGACTGATCGTTTCAAACAATGGCGGCTATAAAGTGGACACGGCTTTTTCCGTTTCCTGCGATTTCATGATGCGCAGTAATGCCTATTACGCCGGCGGTTATGATTTCTCCGGCCTGCAGGTGTTCCTAAGTATCGTAAACGTCGCCGCGGGTACCGGTCCGACGTTCAATATTGGTATGTCGGTGCCGGCTTTCCCCCAATACTTCACCTTCAATGTCTGTGGCGCTCAAGGCAACGATTGCAGCAGCTATGGGGCCAATATGGCTTACAATATCAGCGACACCTCTAATTTCACTCCGCAACTGGGTGCCTGGTACAATGCCGTTTGCGTATACAGTAAAACCGCCACCTCGATCTATATCAATGGCAAATTGATCAGCACTCAGACAAACCCGAACACCGCATCGGCTCTATTCTGTACCGGTTCGAATTTCGTCATCGGCGGCTGGTGGAACGGAGGTGGCAGCGGCTTTGAGGGCATCCGAGGCAAACTGGATGAGGTCCGGTTCTACAACCGCGTCCTGACCCCGCACGAGATCACCTGGCTCGCGCGCAATTTCCAGGTCAACTCCACGAGGGTAAAGCCCGGATTGCAAACGCATTGATCTTCCTGAACTATCGATAGCAAAAGAGTCCCCGCGGGGGGATTCTTTTTTATTTTGTTGGCCCCATTGTTGAATAGATGTCGACATGGGTCGCTTAATCATAATATCCAATCGATTGCCATTTTCGCTGGACAAGGAAGGGGACACCGTTTCCCTTCGCCAAAGTTCGGGGGGATTGGTATCAGCTATCAAGAGTTATTTCGAGAGCACAACCGGCCAACGGGGAGAGATCACGGAGAATCTGTGGATGGGTGTAGCGGATTTTCCCCAGGAGGACTGGGACCAGGCGGTCGCGGCCCACGTCGCCCGCCAGGACTTTGACATCCTCCCGGTTTTCGTTGATAAAGACTTGTATGACAATTACTACAACGGCTTTTCCAACTCCGTGCTCTGGCCGCTTTTTCACTATTTTACCTCCCTGGCCAACTATGAGAGCCAGTATTTCGACGCCTATGTGCAGGTGAACCAGCTCTTTGCCGAAAAGCTCATCCCGATCCTGCGGCCGGACGACCGGGTCTGGATCCACGACTACCAGCTCATGATCCTGCCGCACCTGCTTCGGGTAAAACGACCCGAGGCGACCATCGGCTTCTTCCTCCATATCCCCTTTCCGTCCTACGAGATCTTCCGTCTCCTGCCCACCGAATGGAAAAAGATCCTTTTGCAGGGCGTAATGGGGGCGGACCTGATCGGCTTCCACACGTATGACTACGTTCAGCACTTCCTCCAGTCGGTGAAAATGCTGCTCGGTGTCGATAGCTATTTCCACAACCTCCAATACCAGGACCGGCTTGTGCGGATCGATCTGTTCCCCATCGGTATCGACTACAATAAATTCCACCAGGCTGCCGCCGATCCCGAGGTCGAGCAGCTTCGAAACCGGGTACTGGACAACTTTCCCGATAAGAAGATCATCTTTTCGGTCGACCGTCTGGACTATACGAAGGGGCTGATGCAGCGGCTGAGCGGCTTTGAATATTTCCTCGAACGCTATCCCGAGTGGCGGGAGAAGATGGTTTTTATCCTCAATGTCGTCCCCTCGCGGGATACGATACCCGCCTACAACGAACGGAAAAAGACGATCGAAGAAAAGATCGGCATGATCAACGGCCGGTTCTCCTCCATCAGCTGGCAACCCATCATCTATCGGTATAACCACCTTCCTTTCAACGAGCTGATTGCCCTCTACCAGGCTGCGGACGTGGCCCTCATCACCCCCCTTCGCGATGGGATGAACCTCGTCGCCAAGGAATATGTGGCCGCCAGCCTCGGCCGTGGAGTATTGATCCTGAGCGAGCTGGCCGGCGCGGCCAGCGAGCTGAGCGAGGCCATCCTCGTGAACCCGACGGATACCTCCGATGTGGCTTCCTCCATCACCCGCGCCCTCGCGATGCCCCTGTATGAGCAACGTAACCGCATTTCGCTGATGCAGCGCCGGATCCAGGAATACGATGTCCTGAAATGGGTGAACGATTTTATGGATCAGCTGGCCCAGGTGAAGCTGGAGCAGCAGAAGCAGAAAGTAAAGTTGCTCGACGAAAAATCCATCGCCGCCATCCGCAAGCACTATCAGCGCAGCAGCAACCGCTGCCTGCTGCTCGACTATGACGGGACCCTGGTCCCCTTCTCGCGCATTCCTTCCGAGGCCGCGCCGGACAACGCGGTGAAGGAACTGCTGAACAGGCTGTCGGCGGACGTAAAGAACCATGTCGTCGTCATCAGCGGCCGCGACCTCTCCTCCCTGGACCGTTGGCTCGGGGGGTTCAATATCACGCTCGTCGCCGAGCATGGCGCCAGTTTCAAGCCGCGCGGCGGGTCCTGGCAACAGATGGTGTCGGTGTCCGATCTCTGGAAGGATGAGATCCGCCGGATCATGCAGCTTTTCGTGCTGCGTTGCGCCGGCTCCTTTATCGAGGAAAAGACGAACACCATCGCCTGGCACTACCGGAATACGCAGGCGGGCCTGGGTTTTTCCCGCAGCCGGGAGCTGCTCAATACGCTTTCCCAGCTGATCCAGAATACCACGCTGCAGGTGATCGACGGCAATAAGGTAGTGGAAGTGAGGATCGCGGGTTTTGACAAGGGCGCCACGGCGCTGAAGATCGTCGGCGAGATGGACCCCGACTTCGCGCTCTGCATGGGCGACGACACCACGGACGAAGACATGTTCAAAGCCCTCGAAGGGGAGGCCTATACCATCAAGGTCACCAACGGCGCCTCGGCGGCGCAGTATACCATCCTGTCGCAACAGCAGGTATTACCCATCTTGAACACGCTGACGGCCGAGGCCGCCTCGTCCGCACAACTCCCGGAAATGAAATATGCCGATTCATAAGTATAACATGGGCGTTATCGGTAACTGCTCTTACCTCGCCTATATCGATACCCGAGCGGATGTGAAATGGATGTGTCTTCCGAGGTTCGACAGCAGTTTCCTCTTTGGCTCGCTGCTCGATGAGGATAACGGGGGGCATTTTTATGTACGGCCTACCGATGAGGGGTATACGTCCCGTCAGTATTATATCACCAATACGAATGTCCTCTGTACGGAATTCACCGGCGCGGACGGGCGCTTCGTCGTAAAGGACTGCGCCCCGCGGATGCGCATTTATGACCGGCAGTTCCGGCCGCTGATGCTGGTCCGGAAGATAGAATGGCTGGAGGGAACGCCGGCGATAACGATCTGTTGTCAGCCACGGGGAGACTATGGGAAACAGGTGCCCGAATCGGTCATCGCCAGCAATCATATCCGCTATCTCAACCTCGACCAGCAGGTGCGGCTTACCACCGATGTGCCGCTGACCTATGTTGAGAAGGAGAAATCGTTTATCCTCGACCAGGACCGCTACCTCGTCCTTACCTACGGCGAGCCGCTGGAGGCGCCGCTGAGGGAGACGGCCGAGGAGTTCATCCGCAAGACCGTCCAGGACTGGCAGGCCTGGGTAAAGAGCTGTTACCTGCCCGATATCTACCAGGAGGAGATCATCCGGTCGGCGCTGGTATTGAAACTGCACCAATATGAAGATACGGGTGGGATCATTGCCGCCGGCTCTACTTCGCTGCCGGAATTTCACGACAGCACCCGCAACTGGGACTATCGCTATTGCTGGTTCCGCGACGCACACTATACCCTCATCGCCTTCAACCAGATCGGCCACTTCGAAGAGCTCGAGAAATACTTCGACTTCATCTATAATATCCTTTTGAATGCCACCGATTCGCTGCAGCCGCTGTATTCCATCGCGGGCGAAAAGAAGCTGTTCGAACTGAGCCTCGACCTGCCCGGCTACCTCGGTAACCGGCCCGTGCGCATCGGCAACAAAGCCTATATCCAGTCCCAGCACGATGTCTACGGCCAGGTGCTGGTGAGCCTGCTGCCGTTGTTCCTCGACAAACGGCTGATCTTTCCCAAGAAAAGCAGCTATACGAAGATCGTCCCCTGGCTTCTCGCGCAGATCGAGCGAACGCTCGAGGTCCCCGATTCGGGGCTTTGGGAGTTTCGGAACGAGGTGCAGGTGCATACCTACACGCTGCTGTTCCATTGGGCCGGCGCCAAGGCCGCTTATAAGCTCGCCACCGCCTTTGGCGACCAGGAAGGGATGCGCAAGGCCCTTCGGCTGGCCGATGCCGCCGATCGCCTGATCGAACAGGCCTATGATCCCGAACGCCGGCTCTACACCCAGGCCATCGGAACGGTCAACCTCGATGCGAGCACCCTTTCGATGATCACCATGGACTATCTCGATCACCAGGGCGCCCGGGCCCGCGATCACATCGCCGCGCTGGAAAAAGAGCTGCTGACCGAAAACGGGCTCTTCTACCGCTATAAACACTATGATGATTTTGGTTTCCCCGAGAGTACCTTCCTCGTCTGCGCCTTCTGGTATGTCGATGCTCTGGCCTGCGTGGGCCGTATCGATGACGCGGTCCGCCATCTCGACCAACTGCTCACCTTCGCCAATCATCTCGGTATCTTCAGCGAGGACGCCACACCCGATGGGTCGCAGTGGGGTAATTTTCCGCAGACCTATAGTCATGTCGGCCTGATCAATGCTGCGTGCCGGATCGGCCGCAAGCTGGACAAGGCGGATTTCCTGTGATCCGGCGGCCGGCCGGATTTTTTGCGATCTTATTCCTATCTTGCCTGCATGTCATCTCGGCTGATCTTCAACATCCGGCAACTCGCGGGTGTCCGCGCGGACACGGCCCCGTTACGGGGCGCGGACCTTGCCCAATTGCCGGTAATCGATAATTCGTGGATACATATCGAAGGTGACCGCATCGCGGCCTTCGGACCCATGCGTGCGCTGCCCCCCGACCTGGCCCTGCTGACGGGGACTCCGGAAGGGTTCGATGCTACAGGCTGTTTTGTTCTGCCCGCCTGGTGCGACAGTCACACGCATCTCGTCTTCGCCGGCAGCCGTGAATCGGAATTTGTCGACAAGATCAAGGGGCTCAGCTATGCGGAGATCAATGCCAAAGGCGGCGGGATCCTCAACTCCGCCCGGCGGCTGGCCGACACCTCCGAAGACCGGCTGTTCACCACCGCCTGGCAACGGCTGGAAGAGCTCTCCCGGCTGGGCACCGGCGCCATCGAAATAAAGAGCGGCTATGGCCTTACGGTAGAAGGAGAGCTGAAGATGCTGCGGGTGATCAAACGGTTGAAAGAGCGGTCTTCCCTTTCGATCAAGGCGACCTTTCTCGGCGCCCATGCCTATCCCGAGGCCTACCGGCAGGACCATGCGGGCTACATCGACCTGATCATCCGCGAGATGCTGCCGGCGATCGCTGCCGAAGGGCTCGCCGACTATATCGACGTATTCTGCGAGGAGGGGTTCTTCAGCGTACCGGAGACCGAGACCATCGTTAAAGCGGGACTTACCGTCGGGCTGCAACCCAAGATCCACGCGAATCAACTCCATTTGTCAGGCGGCGTGGAGGCGGGAGTTGGACTCGGGGCGTTGTCCGTCGATCATCTGGAAACGATGGACGAGGCGGCGATCGGGGCCCTCGCGGCATCACCGACCATCGGTACGCTGCTGCCGACAGCGGCCTTTTTTTTACGCATGCCCTTCCAGCCTGCCCGCACGCTGATCGACGCGGGCTGCGCGATCGCGCTGGCCTCCGACTTCAACCCCGGTTCTTCGCCCAGCGGGAATATGAACCTCGTCGTGGCGATGGCCTGCACCGGGATGCGCATGCTGCCCGAGGAGGCGATCAATGCGGCTTCCATCAACGGCGCCTGTGCGATGTCGCTTGGCGAAAGCCTCGGAAGCATCGCCGCCGGCAAGATCGCCAACCTCATACTTACAAAGCCCCTTCCCTCGCTGGCATATCTGCCGTATGCCTTTGGATCGAATCTGATTGACCGGGTAATGATAAAAGGAGAGTTTATTGCCTAAGAAAAAGACCAAACCCGACTTTATCGAGACCGTCTCCGGACGCAGCACGATCCTTTCTATTAGCGACAGCGAGGCGGGGTTGGATTTCCTCGTGTCTTTCTTTGCCGTCGTCCGGCCGCATCGGGGACATCGCAACGCGGCGGAAAATCTCACTACGGTGACGGCCATTCTCTGCGAGCGGCCCATCGTGCTGAGCAATCTCCAACATGCCATCCTTTCGCAACTGGTTCGCACCGATCTTTCCTCGGCCTTGATGGAAAGCGGGATGCCGCTTGCCCGCGGCTTCTGGCAGGAACTGTTCGGCCGGCTCCGGCACAAGCTGCTGCCGCCCCTGCAGCCCGAGAACGACTTCCTGTACGTGCTCAACCGCGTTTTCTTCCGCAGCAACGATTACACCTGGGTGGAGGATATCCCGCGGGCCGACTGGATCGCGTTCTTCGAATGCCTCGGCCTTTCCCTGCATATCGATGACCGCCGCATCCTCCGCCAGCTGCTGCTTTCGCTCAACACGCTTTCTTTCCAGGTGGCGCAGCTGGGGCTCGAAAAAGAGGTGCTGAACTATATCCCGGAGCAATATCGCGAAGAGAACCCTTTCGTCGCCCAGAGCTATCTCGTTCGTGAGCTGGAACAGGGGGATGGCACGGCGGCCACTCCTTCCGAGACTGCGGCCCGGATCAAACTGCAGATCGGCTGGTGCTTTGAATGCATCGACCATATCCGCGGGAACCACTCGGAACACGGCGCCAGTCTGCATCAAACCTATATGCTGCTCCTGCTGACCAACCGGCTTGAGCGGATGACGATCCTGCTCGATCTGCTGGATGAGAATAAGGCGTTCGACACGGGTAAATTCGTCGACTTCTTCCGCATGCTGATCCGCAATGAGAACCGCAAGAACAGCATCCTCGAGTTCATGTCCCAGTCGATGGGTTATCTCGCCTACCAGATCGCCGAACACAAAGGCGCGAAGGGGGATAAGTACATCACCGCCACCTGGCCGGAATACCGTGCGATGCTCCGCAGCGCCATGGGCGGCGGCGCCTGGATCTGCGGGGTTGTGCTGATCAAGAATCTGATCACGAAGATCCCCATGGCCCTCTTCTGGCATGGCTTCGCCTATAGTATCAATTATAGTTTGGGATTTATCCTCATCGAAGAGACCCACACCACACTTGCGACCAAGCAGCCCGCGTTCACCGCCAGCGCGGTCGCCGGCTCGCTGGATACGCGGAAGAATACCCATCAGCCCAATCTCTACAATTTGGCCGTCACCGTGGCCAAGGTGAGCCGGAGCCAGATCGCTTCCTTTGTGGGCAATCTGCTGATCGTTTTCCCCGGTGTCTGGCTCATCGCCTGGGGCTATGAAGAAATATTCGGCCGCAAGCTGGTGGAGGGCGCCGCGGCCCTGAAGATGCTCGAAGACCAGCATCCCTGGCACAGCCTTTCGCTCCTGTATGCCTGTAACACCGGCGTCTTCCTCTTTCTCAGCGGCATCATCGCCGGCTATGTCCAGAACAAGATCAGGTACGGTCACATCAGCCGCCGCCTGCAAACCCATCCTATCCTCCGCCTCTCGATGCCGGCAAGGCGGCTGAAGCGGGTTGCCGACTATGCGGAGCAACATGCCGGCGCCCTCGCCGGCAATATCTGCCTCGGCTTCTTCCTCGGTATGGCCGGCTTCTTCGGCGAGATCTTCGGTATCCATTTCGATATCCGCCATATTACGATCTCCGCGGGCAACACCTCGCTGGCCGTTTATGGGTTGGGTCCTGCTATCTTCGACCATCCGCGCTACCTTGCCGCCGTCATCGCCGGCGTGCTCGGGATCGGCTTCTTCAATTTTCTCTCCAGCTTCTCCCTTGCCTTTATCGTCGCGGTCCGGAGCCGAGGTATCCGACTTCACGAGTATCCCGAATTCCTCGGTATCCTCTGGCGCCATTTCAGAAGCGCCCCGCTGGATTTCATCCGCCCGCGGCGGCGGTCCGAACTCGTCGAGCAGGGGGCGTGATCTTTATAAGACCTGGATGGGGTTAGAAGAGCAATACTGTCGTAAATTGGATTTAATGGTTAAATTGCCCCGCCATAAAACGATTGTAACCACCAAAAAATAATTATGGACCCCATTATCGAATGCGTGCCGAATTTCAGCGAAGGACGTAATCCCGAAACGATAAAACAGATCACTGCGGAGATCGAAGCCGTCCCCGGCGTTCGCCTCCTGAACGTAGACCCCGGCAAGGCCACCAACCGCACCGTCGTCACCTTCGTCGGCCACCCGCAGGCCGTGATCGACGCCGCTTTCCTGGCGATCAAAAAGGCGGGCGAGTTGATCGACATGCGCAACCATAAGGGCGAGCATCCGCGTATGGGCGCGACCGATGTCTGTCCTCTAATCCCCGTCTCGGGGATTAGCATGGAGGCGACGGCCGTCTGGGCGCAACGCCTCGCCAAAAGGGTGGGCGAGGAGCTGCAGATCCCGGTGTACCTCTATGAAGCCGCACAGCCGGACGAACAGCGCAACAACCTCTCGGTCATTCGCGCCGGCGAATATGAAGGGTTCTTCAGGAAGATCAAGCTCCCCGAATGGAAACCGGATTTCGGACCGGCCGAATTCGATGTTCGCCGGGGCGGCACCGTCATCGGCGCCCGGGATTTCCTCGTCGCCTATAATGTCAATCTGAATACCACCTCTACCCGACGCGCCAACGCTGTCGCCTTTGACGTTCGCGAAGCAGGCCGGACCATCAAGGAGGGTGAAAAAACGACCCAGATACCCGGTACCCTCAAATCCGTAAAGGCCATCGGCTGGTATATCGAAGAGTACGGCATGGCCCAGATCTCCATGAACCTGACCAATATCCGCGTCACGCCGGTGCACATTGCCTTTGACGAGGTATGCCGCAAGGCGACCGAACGCGGACTCCGCGTCACGGGCAGCGAACTGGTAGGTCTCATCCCCCTGCAGTCCATGCTGGACGCAGGCCGCTATTTCCTCGAAAAACAGCAACGCAGCACCGGCGTCAGCGAAAAAGAGCTGATCCGGATCGCCATCCTCTCGATGGGGCTCGACGAACTCGGCCCCTTCAAACCGGAAGAGCGGATCATTGAATATCTGCTGCGCGACGCCGCCGGCGAACGGCTCGTGCGCATGCCGCTGAATGATTTTGCCGACGAGACAGCCAGCGAGAGCCCGGCGCCGGGCGGCGGCTCCATCTCCGCCTATGTCGGCGCCCTCGGCGCCTCCCTGGCCACGATGGTGGCCAATCTCTCCTCGCACAAGAAAGGCTGGGACGGCAGGTGGAAGGAGTTCAGCGATTGGGCGGATAAAGGTCAAAAATATAAGGACGAGCTGATCCGCCTCGTCGACGCCGATACCCGCGCCTTCAACGCCATCATGGCCGCCTTTGGCATGTCCAAAGGAACCGCCGAAGAAAAGGCCGCCCGGACAAAAGCGATCCAGCAAGCGACAAAGATCGCCATCGAAGTGCCGTTCAGAGTCATGGAAGTCGCGGCAAGCAGCCTGTCCCTGATCAAAGCCATGGCCGAGACCGGCAACCCCAATTCGGTGTCCGATGCCGGCGTCGGCGCGCTCTGCGTCCGGGCAGCCGTGCTGGGCGCCTTTATGAACGTAAGGATCAATGCGGCGGGATATGAGGACAAAGAATATGTGGCAGAGGTGATCGCCAACGGCAACCGCATTCAGCAGGAAACGCTCCGGGCGGAAACAGAGATCCTGCAGATCGTCAACGGCAAGATCGGCGTCTGAAATCTTCGTACATTCAGGGACAAAATCAACGCTATGTCGCAGCTAAAGGTGTTCAGCAAACCGGATGTCCTGTCCTACACGAAGATCCGTAAGTTCGAGACCCGGCTGGGCGAGGAGCTGCTGGTGGCGGCGGATGCCGGGAACGTCCCGGCGTCGATAGAACAGTCGCCCGCGGAATACGTGCTGGTGGGCATCCCTGAAGACATAGGCATCCGCGCGATGGAGGGACAGGCCGGCGGAGAGACCTCCTGGCTACATTTCCTGAGGGCCTTTTGCAATATCGAAAGCAACGATTTTCTGGCAGGCACAAATATCCTTGCGCTTGGGTATTTCGATTTCAGCGATCTGTCGGGGCTGATCGAAGCCAATGCCGCGGACAGCGAAGAAAAGCTCATGGCCTACCGGCATGCTGTGCAAAGCATCGATGAAGCGGTGGAACCCCTGATCCGGATGATCACCGCCGCCGGGAAAATACCCATCATCATCGGAGGTGGTCACAACAATGCCTATCCACTGATCAAAGGGGCCGCAAAGGGCCTGCACAAGGCAGGCCTGACGCCGCTGGCCCAGATCAATGCGATCAACCTCGATGCCCAGCCTGAATTCAGCCCGGTGGAAGGGCGTCACAGCGGCAATGCGTTCCGGTATGCCGAAGAGGACGGCTACCTGGGAAAATATTGTGTCGTCGGCGTACACGAGAACCACCTTCCCCAGAATGTCTGGCTGGATATCCTCAACAATCCCTTTGTCGATTGTATCACCTATGAGGACATCTTCGTACTCGAAAAACGAACCTTTCCACAGGCCGTAGCTCATGCCACCGGTTTTACGGAAGATAATTATATCGGGCTGGAACTCGACCTGGACGCCGTCGCCCAGCTTCCGGGCGCCGGACTCCCGCCTTCGGGGCTCACTCCCTTGCATGCCCGGCAGTTCGTCACCTTCGCCGCCATCGATTCGAAGATCGCTTATCTGCATATCTGTGAGGGCGCAGTCTGTGTGGGCAATGGCTTCTCCAACCCGTCCAGCGGAAAACTGATGAGCTATATCGTCAGCGATTTTATAAAGGCCCGGGAATAGCGCCGGGTGTCTATCGCGGGATCATTTCACCATAGTGATTCGTGGTTGATTCGCTCCATTCGAAGCGTGCCGAGTCCAATCGCTGGATCGTTGACGTGAATGTCCCCAGAATATTATTCACCTGTACCTGGGTCTGGTTGTTCAGGAAGGTCCAGGTGCCGTTGTAAAGCGTCCCATTTTGATCGATCTCGGAATAAGTGCCATCGGCGTTGTAGGTTACGAGATTGCGCGAAAGATTGAAGGTGCTGTTGGTCTTATTGCTCTTCCAGACCAGGGCCGGAGCGGTTGCGTTGTAATCGTAGAAATATTCATCATAGATCCAGGGATGCAAGGTCAGCAGATGCAAGCGACCACCTGCACTATCGACAGAGGCGTTTTTCGGAACCATGAACCCGTAGTGATTGGTAGCGCCTTCCCACCATTCGTAGCGCTGACCAGTAAGCGCCTGGATCGTCGAAATATAGGTCCCCTGGCTGTTGACGACCTTCACCTGGGTCTCATTGTTCAAAAAAGACCAGGTACCATTCAGGGTGTTTCCATTTTGGTCTATTTCCGAATAGGTACTGTCAGAATTGAATTTCACCTGGTTGAGCGCGAGGTTCAGCGCATTGGTTGACCTACCGGTCTTCCAGGCCAGCGAGGTGACCGTAGAGTCGAACCGGGTAAAATACTCGTAGTATACCCAGGTAGTACCCGTCAACCGGGTTGTATTCGAATCGAGGGTAGGGACCGGATGCGGGATGGGAATGGTTCGTTTTACACAGGAACCGGCGGATAACAGGATACCGCCGATCAAAAGATATAAGGGGATCTTTTTCATTAGTTGTATTTTATCGCCTCCAAAATAAACAGTAACCGGCAAATATCCGCGGGCGTTTCACAATCGCGCTCTATTGCCTATTACCGCGTCACCTAACCAATAAACGCGAAAGCACTACCCGATATTGGGGTCATCTCCCAGGAAAAGGGGTAGGTACAGAATGATACGGGTACCGGCCGCTTCTCCGGCCGGCCCCTTCAAGTCGTTGATTGTTAATGTGATGTTAGACTTGTAAAGCTTATTCAATACCAGGATGCGGTCTTGGGTGAGCGCTAGCCCCCTGGAATCGGGTGTGACCGGACCTACTCGCTTCTTTTCCGCCGAGTTGGCCCTCCCCACGCCATTGTCCGTCACGGTCACGACCAGGGCACGGTCTTCCTTTACAAAACTTACCAATATAGTCCCGGAGCCATCCGTTTTGTCAGGCAGTCCGTGATGTAGGGCGTTTTCCACATGCGGCTGGACGAGCATTGGCGGAATAAAAGTGCCGGCCGTTGCGATCGACGGATCGGTCAGCAATTGAAAGTCGATCTTCCCCTTGAATCGCATTTTTTCCAGCGAGAGATAGGAAGAAAGGTATTCTATTTCCTCTTCGATGCTGATAAATGATTTCGATGAATTATTCAGGGTCATCCGGATAAGCTTACCCAGTCCGGCAATATATTCGTTCGCCCGTGAGGTATCGCCGGTGGATACATATCGAAGGATCGAGGTCAGACAATTAAAGATGAAGTGGGGATTCATCTGCGATTTGAGTGCGGTGTTTTCCAGTTCTCCGACCTTTTTCATCAGGCGTTGCTTTTCGGCCTGCCGGCGACGGACGCGCCGGATCCGAACGGCGACGATGAGCCATAGCGAGAGCAAGGACAGGAGCCAGGCGGTGATAATGACCGAAGATCGTTTCCAGAACGGCACTTCGACCCGAATGGGGATGGTCAGGATCCGGCTTTGGCTGGAAAATTTATTTACCGCCATCAGTTGGAATTGGTATTCGCCACCGGGCAGATCGGGATACAACAGAGAATGTTGTCTTGTTTCCTGCCAGCTGCTGTCAAGACCGAGCATCCGGTACCGGTAGACAATGTCCCCGGCGGAGCGATAGGAGATCCCGGCAAATTCGAAGCCCACCCGCCGGTCGTTATCGGGTACCTGCAGGACGGCCGAGTCCGCAATCCTTTCCCTGTTGGAGTTCTTTATCGACAACAAGTACAAAAGACATTCTTCTCCGCCTAATATCTCCTTTTCATTGAATACGCTCAGGCCTGCCGGAGTGCCGATATAGATCTCCGATCCATCTGCGAAAAGCGTGTTGATCATATCGGCGGGCAGCCCATCCCTGGAGGTAAATTGGGTCACAGGGTGACCGGGTTTATCGAGCTCGATGCGGTTCAGCCCTTTGTCGGTTCCGGCCCAGAGGATATCGTTATTGATCAGGAGGGTCCGGCAGATATCGCTGGTCAGCCCCTGCGCCTGGGTGATGGAGGCAACCTGCCGGCCATTCCTGTAACCGATGATGCCGGCGTCATCATAGGAGGCGATCCACAGGGTGCCGTCGCGGGCTCCCACGATCGAGGATATCCTTCTTTTCAGAAAAGGGGTCTCGTTGCCGAGGAAAGCCATCGGCCGGCCTTTCACCGACCGGTAAAGTCCGTTTAAGGTGCCGATAAAGAGCGTGTCGCCCTGGTGGAATACAACAGTGGAACGTTCCCGCAACAACGTGTCGGTGACCTTCAGCTCACGGAGATCGACGATCCCGGCCCCCCAATTACAGGCCTCCAGCAATTCCCGGTCGTTAATGCGTATGGCGGATTTTATAGTTCCCTTGATCTGCCGCAGTAACCTGCCATCCCGGGTACCCCTCGTCAACCCGTAATCCGATCCCACCAGGATCAGATCTTTAACCGTGTCCAGGTACAAAATGCGGCAGGAGATGTAATAAGGAAAAGGGGCGCCGGGCCTGGGCCGCAGATGGGGGAAAGAAAGCCGGAAGAGATAGCTGTGATTGTCACCGACCCATAACTGGTTGCCGATCTTCGAGATGGCGGTGACGCTCGATCGTTCGTTCCCATTGACCGTGAGGGTGACCGATCTTATCGTGTTCGATTGAAGCCGGAATAGTCCTTCTCCCATCGTAGTGAACCAGAGATTACCTGCTGCATCCCGAAAGACCCTCGATACGGAGATGCCCGGGAGATATTGCCGGGTTTGACCGGTATGGATATTGTATTCGGTGCTTCCCGACAACTCATTGTGATAGGCGAGGCTGTCCCCAATGATGGAAAAACCGATGTGTTTATAGTGCAGGCTATCCATTGTGCGGCCGATAACCCGGCCGGTCGACAGCGAACGGATATCGAAGCGGCTCCCGTTCCTCCAGAGGACGACAATGTCGTGGCCGAATGCGATATGGTTGGTGTGTACACAGCTGAACGGATAGTCCATTGCCCGAATGAGGCGCCGGCTGGAAAATTCGAAGATGCCCGAGTCGGTCTGCGCCAAAAAATTTCCGCCCGCACTGGTTCCGACCCCATAACATCCGGTCACCCGCCGGTGGTCCAGGGAATCGTATTCAACGGTCGAGCCATCGGTCCTGACCAGGTGAAGGGCCGTCCTTTCCTGGATCAGGATGTTCCCCTGGTTGTCTTCGGCAAAGCTCTCTACATTTTGTTTGAGGTGGATGGCTGCCAGGATCGGATCGTTTTGATCGTTGTGGATCATTCCCTGGTAGTAGTAACAGACGGATTTGTGGAAGGGAGCCATCCAGACACGCCCCTTCCGGTCACCGAAGATCTGCAGGACCTCCAGATCGGGCAATCCGTCCCTCGTCGTAAAATTCCGGAATTGCGTTCCGTCGAAGCGGCTCACGCCGGCATCGGTGCCCGTCCAGAGGAATCCATCCTTATCCTGTGTGATGCAGTATAGGATGGACCCTGCCAGCCCGTCGACGACTCCATAGTGTGTGTAACCATATTCCTGGGCCGACGACCGACAAGAGAGCAAGAGACAAATGATCACCGGTAGCCAACGGCCTTTCATATCCTTTGCTTGAGTACTCGTTTCAGGAATTCCTCCCTGCGGCGGATGGCTACCTCTACGACGCTGTCGTCCTCCATAACGATATAGCCGCCTCTTCCCCGTTCGTATTTCTGTATCCGGTTAAGATTGACGATGTGGGAATTGTGCACCCGCATGAACAGGTTATCGGGCAATAGGTCTTCATAATCCCCGATCGGCCGGGAGGACAACAGTGAACTCCCGTCGCTCATGATGATATTGGTGTAGTTCCCAGTGGATTCGCACCGGACGATGTCCCTTGGGAATATAAATATCAACCCGGTTAACATGGGGATCGCTATTTTCTGATCCGAAGCTTGTAAGGCGCGGATATTTTCCAGCAGGATGTCCAGGTGATTGTTTCCGCCGTCCTCCCTGCGCCGTTCGGTCAACTTATCCACCGCCCTGCGAAGATCGGCTCCATCCACCGGCTTGAGCAGGTAATCGATTGCGCTGTACCGGAATGCCCGTAAGGCCTGATCATCATGTGCAGTGACAAAAATAACCCGCAGCTCGCGGGATTGCAGGCGATCGAGGAGTTCGAATCCATCGCTATCGGCGAGATTGATATCGAGAAACAGGAGGTCGGGAAGGGTTCTGTCTATCTCTTCCAACGCCGCAGGGATGCCGTCTGCCTCACCCACTACCCGGACCTCGGGGCAATGGGTGCGCAACAATTTCTTTAAGATAAAAATGCTGTCGGGCTCATCATCGATCAATACCGCTCGGATCATATATGTTAGCGAATATTTTCGCCTTACAAGATAGCAAATTTAAAATGGTATGCCGATATTGATATAGCCGATGACTTCCCGTGACTGATCGGAATACATCGCACTCAGCTCCAGGGGGCCCAACGCGAAATTATAGGTAAACGTTAGCGCATAGCCCGAGAGGAAGTCGGGGGTGGTGAAGAAGTTGCTCTTATACAGGAAGTTATTGAAAAGCACATTGGCCTTGCCGGTTATCATCACGTTATTGTACAGCTGATAGCGTAAAGCCAGCCCGCCGCCGGCAATGCTCGCCGAATAAAAGGCTCCGTCACGAAGGCCGGCAAAGGTCACCTGGTTATGATACTGGTCCGTCAGCCCGCCGATGCTGAACTCGTTCATGATATTGTTATGGTAGTGGATATTGAGTCCGCCCTGCAGATGCACCTGCAGCGTGTACCGGCTAGCCAGCGGGACATACTGGTCATAGCCGACCAGCAGCCGTTGGTAGGGATGCGCAGAGAAGCTGGTGTCGTTGCGGACGACGTTGGAGCCGAAAAACTGGACGTTCGGCGTCTGCTCGAAGACATGATCGGCCTCGATATCGAACTTCAATCCCCGTCGCGGGTAGAAGGGCCGGTCGAGCGTATTGCTGCGGATGAAAAAATAGCTGGTGACGAAACTGTTATTCCCCTTGAAGTCGAGGCTCGACGTGATGGAGGGGTCGTAGTCGATATATTCCCAGCGGCTGCCCAGTCCGACGGTGAGGTCGCGGTTGGTGGAATAGCCGAAATGACCATCCCCGCGGAAATAGCTCTGGTTATAGAGGCCCGCCTCCTTATAGGCGGCGTTATAGGTAGTGATCTTGAATTGATCCAGCTGCGGGCCGATGGTAAAGGAGAAATTGGCGCGCCGGCTGAAGTATTGAAGGTGTTCGGCGCGGACACGGAAATTTTGCCCGATGTTCATGGTGACGAGGCTGCGGGAGGTTGCCGTAAGGAAGTTCCGGGTGGTGAGGTTGAGGATCGCGCTAATCCCGCTGAACTGGTTGTAGTTGAGTCCGAGCTTGGCAAAGGTCAGCGGATTCTCCGCCACATCGAAATCGATCCGGGCGGTGCTGTCGGGCAGGGGCTCCAGCGCGTAGGTGATCCGGTTATAATAACGCGTTCCGAAGGCCCGCCGTACCATCCGGGCAAGGTTGTCCGCGGTATAGTAGTGGTTGGTCTCCAGGTCCATGCTCTGGATAAAAAAGCCCTGATTGGTCCGCATCAGCCCCTTTACCTGGTAAGAGGAGATCTTGATGGGATGAACGGCCGGCAGCCGGCTCCTGACCGGCTCCTGCGGACCATAGATGGCGTTGAGCGAGTCGGCCAGCGCCTTCAGCCGGGGATAGAGCCGCCGCCCTGCCTCCACCCCATCCGCGATGATCTCATCGGCGTCGCCGAAATTGCCCATCGTGAATTTTTCCAGCGGCTGGTGGACATAGATGTCACAAAGCGGGATCTGCATCCGGGTGTCCGCCGCCTCGCGGAAGAAGGCCACCTGCAGGAGAACCTGCAGGGCGTTGGTCACCTGCTCCGGCCTTCGCAGCGGACCTGCCACATTGTCCCCGATGACGATATTGGCGCCCATCTCGCGGACATCCTTCACGGGGAAATTGCGGACCACACCGCCGTCGACCAGCTTCTGATGACCATACTCCACCGCCGTGAAGACCGAAGGGATGGCCATGCTCGCGCGAATCGCCGACACGATCTCGCCGGTGTCCAGCACGACGGCCTCGCCCGTCGAGACATCCGTGGCAATGCATTTAAAGGGAATGGAGAATCGGGAAAAGTCCTTTATCTTATACACCGGGCGGAACAGCTCGGAGAATTTCAGCCACAACTCCTGGCCTTCGATGACGCCGGTGGAGAGACGGAAGGCATGATTCACCCAGGGCAACTCGACATCATACCTGCCGTATTCGTCCTTCTCGTCCATGATCATGCTTCGCATGCTGGACTGGTTGGAGAGCAGCAGTCCCCAGTCGATGCGGCGGGAGATGTTCTCGATGGAGTCCGCCGAATAGCCGACGGCATAGAGGGCGCCGATGATGCTGCCCATACTGGTGCCTGTGATATAGTCGACCTTCAGCCCGGCCGAATCGATGGCTTTGAGGATCCCAATATGGGCGAGGCCTTTGGCCCCG
>Ga0068855_100004140_pt1 | contig 17695 bp, 14 predicted proteins | sample KBSCornC52_FD_66592 | JGI IMG/M metagenome (GOLD analysis project Ga0068855, IMG submission 66592) | Corn rhizosphere microbial communities from Kellogg Biological Station, Michigan, USA - KBS Corn C5-2 | ecosystem: Host-associated > Plants > Roots > Rhizosphere > Soil ...
GATCAGCTCGATATTCCCCGCGTACAGGTCTTCGTACAGGCGATTATCGTCGAAGTCAGCGTGCAGCGGACCAAGGAGATCGGGGTCAATTTCCAATCTTCCACCGGGCTCAGCAACAGCGTGCTGGGCCTCGGCCAGCTCAACTTTGGCACCCTCCAAAACGCGCTCGGCAATCCGCTCGGACTGACCGGCCTCGGCCTCGGCCTCGCGTCGGGCAAGAATTGCAATATCCCTGTCAGTGGCACCATCACCGGCACGACCACCACCACCGGCACCGTCACCGCACCCTGCGATATCGCCCTGATGACCGCGTTGCAGACCGATACGCATAGCAATGTGTTGTCGGCGCCGACCCTGCTCACCGCCGACAATGAGGAGGCCATGATCGTCGTCGGCCAGAACCTGCCGTTCGTCGGATCATCGGCCGCCAATGCCGGCCTGCCGGGCCAGATTTTCAACTCCGTTGACCGTCAGAATGTCGGGATCACGCTTGATATCGTGCCGCAGGTCTCGCAGGGCGAATACGTCAAGCTCGACATGTACGAAGAGGTCTCCAACGTCGTCAACGGCACTCAGAACAACACCCTCGGACCCACCACCACCATCCGGTCGGCTTCAACCACGGTGCTGGTGCAGAACCATCGCACCGCCGTTATCGGCGGCTTGCTTTCGAGCGAAACTGACAATGGACGCCAGGGCGTGCCCTTCATCTCGGACATCCCGGTGATTGGCAACCTCTTCAGTGACAATTCCCGCGATGCCCAGAAGCAGAACCTGCTGGTTTTTCTGACCCCCCATATCATACGGACGCGCGATGACCTGCAGGCGCTCGCGCTCGACGAACGGCAGAAGTTCGTGCGCGCCTTGGGCCGCAGCGAAGTCAACAACATGCCGCCCGGTCAGTTCGAGCAGATGTATCAGCCGACCTTCAACCGCGCGGTCTCGCCGCAACAGGACCTGCGGCAATACCAGGCGCCGCCCAACGGCCCGACCAGCGGCGGCTACGCCCCGATGTCGAGTGCGGGAGCGCCGTCGTTCACCGCACCGGCGCCGTCGTATCCGCCGGCCCCGACGGCGTCCTATCCGCCGCCTCCGATGCCGCCGTCATCGATCGGCGCTGCGCCGGGTGGCGCTTCGCTGCCGCCGGTGAGCTCGCCCGCTACGCATTGACGAGCGCCGTTCAGCTTGACGCGAAGGGGTGGCCGGCGTTGCCGGCCACCCCTTCGGCGTTGCGCCCGCGGAGGAATCCGCGGGCGCACTCCACGCCGCCGCGGACGACCCCGCGTGCACCACGTCCGCAGAGCCGGCGCCGGCGCGGCTTGCGCGCCGCCGCTGGCTCTGCGAGCGTCGCTCCATAATGGCCCGGCAGATCGGCGCCCTGCGCGGATGGCTCGAAACGGCGGCGCTCGCGCCGCCGTGGGCCATCCTGCGCGCGCTCCCGCTCGAGCGCGCCGTGCGCGTCGGCGCCGCGCTCGCTCCGATTGTGGCGGCCTTCGACCGCCACAATCGCGCGATCGCGATGCGCAATCTCGAAATCGCCTTCCCCGAAAAGAGCCTCGCTCAGCGCCGCGCAATCCTGCACGACACCTGGCGCAACTTCGGCCGGATGGCCGCCGAATGGGTCCATTTCTTCGGCCTCAACCCCGGCAATATCGCCCGCTACGTCACCTACGACGGCCGCGAAAATTGGGACGAGGCGGTCCGCCTTTCGGCCGGTCGCGGTATTTTGGTGCTGACCGGCCACTTCGGCAACTTCGAATTGCTCTCGGTCGGCCATTCGCTCCATGGCCATCCGATCGCGATCGTCCAGCGTCCCAATCGCAACCCGGTCATCGACCGCGCGGTCGCCGCGCGCCGCCTGCGCCACGGCAACCTCACCATCTCGCGCAAGGGCGCGGGCCGCGAAGTCTTGCGGCTGCTGCGGCAGAACTGGATGGTCGCGGTGCCGCTCGATCTCGACGTTCGCCACGGCCTCTTCGTCGATTTCTTTTCGCTCAAAGCCTCGACCAGCGACGCGCTGGCCCGGCTCGCGGTCGCCACCCGCGCCCCCGTCCTGCCCGCCTTCATGGTGCGCGACGGCACCAGCACCCGCCACCGCATCACGATTTTACCGCCAATCGAGGCGCATCGCTCAGCCGATCGCGACAAGATGCTACTGCGCTATACGCAACAGTTCACCACGATTTTTGAAGATATGGTGAGGCGCTACCCGGACCATTGGAACTGGATTCATCGGCGTTGGAAAACCCGCCCCCCCGGCGCCCCCCGCTTCTATTAGCGATCGCTGTGGGAAAAGTTGTCGTTCCAGCATAGAGTCTAATATTATGGCGTCTTGATAGTCTAATACTTTGGCGTAAGGAGTCACGATGGCTCTGGTAAAGGCGTGCAGGACCGATCAATTGAAACCCGGAGACGCGTTGCGCATCAACACCTCGCCGGCGCTCGCAATCTTCAGGCTCGACGACGGTTTCTACGCCACCGAAGACACGTGCAGCCACGCCCAGTCATCGCTCGCCGCGGGCGAGGTTGACCTCGAGGATTGCACCGTCGAATGCCCCTATCATGCGTCTCTATTCGAAATTAAGACCGGCCGTGTACTCTCGCTGCCCGCGACTAAGCCGGTTCGCACGTTCGCGGTAACCATTGTCAACGACGAGGTATTTGTCGAAATATAGATCCTCGGACAATGGGCGGGGCGGGTCGTCTATCCGATGACCCCTGGGAAGTCAGGGAGCGGCGTGCATCAGCGCGACTGTTATTACAATGAGCGAAAATGACCGGGCCAAGTCCCCTCCGGCGGGGTCTCCGAACGAGCGCGGCGCCCCCGCTGAGGCTGACTCCAGCGCTCCACCCGGCAAGCGTCCGAGCCTGCTGGTGGTCGAGGACGACCCCGATACCCAGGCCTTCATGAAGGCGCTGCTCGGACGGTCCTATGAGGTCGCGACTGCTGCCTCCGAGGAAGAGTTCTGGGCGGTGCTCGAACACCTGACTCCGTGCATCATCCTGATGGATGTGTCGCTCAAGGGCTCGCAGGACGGGCTGACGTTGACCCGCCGATTCCGCGCCGACCCGCGCTGGAATGCGATCCCGGTGGTCGCGTTGACCGCCCACGCGACCACCGAGGATCGCGAGCGTGCACTCGCTGCCGGCTGCGCGGTCTATGTCTCCAAGCCGGTTGACCGCCGCCGCCTGCTCGAGTTGATCCGCTCGCTGATCGCCGATACCGCGCCCATCCCTGAATAGCGGTGGCGCCGACTCTCGACGAACGGTGCCTGTGGAGTCATGGCTTCGCTTGTGCCTGCCGATGCGCCGAGCCAGGTTGGCCCGGTAATTTACAGATTGGCGATTATGGCCGTAGTGAAATCCTTCGTTTTGGCCTTGCCGCCCTGATCGACCGTCAGCACCTTGCCCTCGCCATAGACCTTGCGGATCGCATTTTCGAAGCGGCGCGCCGCCTCGTCGAAGCCCAGGTATTCGAGCATCATCGTGGCCGACAGCATGGTCGCGGTGGGGTTGATGATGCCCATGCCCAGGATGTCGGGGGCGGTGCCGTGGACCGACTCGAAGTAGGCGTAGCCGTCGCCGTAGCATCCCGACGGCGCCAGTCCGAGGCCTCCGATCGTGCCGGCCGCGGCGTCCGACAGGATGTCGCCGTACAGGTTCGGCATCACGACGACGTCGAGACTGTGCGAACTCTGGACGATCCGCCGCGCGAAATCGTCAACGATGAACTGCTCGTACTTGATATCGGGATAGCCGGCCGCGGTTTCCTCGACGATCTGGCGGAAAAAGCCGTCGGACTCGCGCAGCATATTGTACTTCGAGGTGCAGGTGAGCTTGCCCGGATGGCCAGCCGCCTTGCGCTTGCGAGCAAGTTCGCAGGCGAAGCGTGCGACCTGCCGGGTCTTCTTCTCGGTGATCACCTTGACCGCGTATTTCCCGCGCTCAGACGTATCCAACTCGGCGCGCAAAATACGGCTATGGAGATGCAGCGGCGCGAGCGCCTCCAGCGGCCCTTCGAGCCCGAGATACAAGTCCTCAAGATTCTCGCGCACGATCACGTAGTCGATACCGTCGGGCTTCGCGAGGGGGCTCTTGAAGCCCGGCATGTAACGGCATGGACGCACGTTGGCGAAGGTCTGCTTGCCCCAGCGCAGATAGTTGATCGCGGTGGTCTTGCCCGAGGTCGATCCGAACAGTGTGGAGTCGGACGCGTCGATCGCGGCGCGTGCGGCCTTGTCGGTCTCGCCACGCACCCAATGTTCACCGGTCGGAAACTCGTTCCAGTCAATCTCCACGCCAAGCGCCCGGATCACTTCGAGCGCCGCATAGACGGTCTGCGGCGCCTCGTCATCGCCCGGGAACACCACAACTCGCTTCTTCGCCACGTCAATTCCTCCGCTCGGCACCCGACCATTTCAGGGCGCACCCCGCGATCAAAAATAAGGGATGGGCGGCGCGTAGCGTAGCGCCGTCCCACCCCTCTGAATTTCGCCGCGGCTCAGCCGCCGTAATTCACTCCGCATTCCTTCAGCGTCAGCGGATCGGTCTCCTTGGTAAGGTAAGCCTCGGTGACCACGCCGACGACCACGCTATGATCGCCGTTTTCGTAAAAGTGTACGACGTCGCATTCGACCGCTGCCGGTGCGTCACTGATTATCGGGCATCCGTTCTTGCCAACGCTGTACGCGTAATTGCCGAACTTGCCGTCGATCGGATCGACGTGTTTGAAGAAGGCGAACGCGAGGTCCTTTTGCCCGGTTCCGAGCATCGAGAGCGTGAACTTTTTGGCGCTCTTCACCAACTCATGGGCGGTCGAATCGGTCTTGATCCCGACCACCACCAGCGGCGGCGCGAAGCTCGCCTGCGTGGTCCAGTTGATCGTCGCGACGGTCTGCTTGTCGCCGTGCTTGACGCCCAGCACCTGGAGTCCGTAGGGAATCATCCGCAGCCCTTTTTTCTTCGCATTCTCGTCCATATCGTTAGTGCCTCCACTGATTATCGGGTTGATTCGATTCACGCGTTCGCGCGCGGCGCCATATCTCCACACGACCGCACGCGCGCCTTTCTGCACATTTACCGGATGCGCCTGAATCTAAAATCCATGACCGCAACCGCATGGTCGCGACGGGCGCCGCCGATGCTATACTGACGAGCCAAGAGTGCAACAATGAGCCTGTTCAAGTCAAAGATATCGGCCGGCTCCGCGTCCGCCGGCAAGCTCCCCAAGCTGCCGAAGATCAAGGGAATCAACGAAGTCGGCCGCTACGCGATCGGCGTGCAATGGCTCGACGGCCATGACAGTATCTTCCCGCTCGAAAGCCTGCGTCGCCGATGCCCCTGCAACGAATGCGGCGGCGATGTCACCGGTATCATTGCCCCCGATCATCAGCGGCTAATGCAGCTATCGCGGCTCGGTGAATCGGGGATGTATCTGGGCTGGGCCGACGGTCACGAGACCCTCTATACGACCGGTCAATTGCGCGAGATCTGCCGATGCGCATACTGCGCCGGCGAACCCGAAAAGCCGATTACGGGCGGCTAGTCAAAGGAAATAAGGGAGAGCGGTCGAGGGAGTCGAAACCCATAGTCTGCTACCGGACACTGAAACCTCATCGAGGTTTCGGACTTACCTTCTGTAAAGATACGGATTCTGGAGATACGGTTCTAAAGATGCGGGCGGCGTTCGCGGACACCCCTCGTGATTGACGCTCGCGAGGCTCCGCGATGTTACCCATGCTGGAGCGGAGAGCGCCGGGGCTCTCCGCCCGAGGTTACGAATTACTTGCCCTTGCCGCAGCAATCTTTGTACATCTTGCCTGAGCCGCACGCACACTTGTCGTCTGGTTTCTGCATATCCGTTACCTCCTGAAGATCGCTGATGGAACTGACCAATGCTCCAACTTTGATCGCGTTGGGACAACCGGGGCGCGTGCCTCAAGTGAGGTTTGCGTGCTCTGGAGAACGTGGTTTTTTCAGGGCGCAGCTAGCATCCGTACCAACCAGAACTCTGAAACCTCATGAGGTTTCAGTGAAGTTCTGAGTTCCTCAACAAATTGAGGACAGGCCGCGGGCGGCTTCCTAGAGGCCGTGGGTGCCGGTGGATTTGGAAGGGCCAACCGCGACCGGCGCATCGACCGCGACTGGCGCGACGACTTCGGGGACCAGCGCCGTCCCGGCTTGCGACGGCATCGTTTGCGGCTGCGCCTTGATCCTTGATCCGAGCAGTTCGAACAGCGCCGGCAGCACGATCAGCGTCGCCAGCAGAATCAGCGACACGCCTGCCGTCAGTACCCAGCCGAGGCTCGAAATTCCGCGATGGCTGGCGGGGATCAGCGCGGCAAACGCGGCAATCGTCGTGAGTGAGCAGATGGTTACCGACTTGCCGACCGCCTTGGTCAGAATCAACGACGACTTGTCGCGCTCCTCGCGCCAGCGGTAGAGCATATTGACGCCGTTGTCCACGCCCATCCCGATGATGATCGGGACGGCGAAGAGGTTGGCGAGATTGAATTCCCATCCGAGCAGCGGCATCGCCTCGAGCAGCCAGGCGCCGCCGAAAATCAGCGGCACGGTCGCGAGCAGGGTGTCACGCAGGTTGCGGAAATCGAAGAATACGAAGATGAACACCGCGATAAGCGCGAGTAGCGCCGCGCGTTCGTAACCGTGGCGCATCACGGTCGCGAGGTTGTAGGTCTGTACCGGTGGCCCGGTCACGTTGCGATCGACAGTATGCAGCGCGTTCACGAAACGCTGGAGCGGGGCGTCCTCCCAGATGTCGCCTTTGGGATAAATCTGCACGAGGTAAAGGCCGCTTTTGCCGATGAAGCGCTGGCGCAGGATCGGCGGGAGGTTTGCTTCGGTGACTACGCCCGGGCTGAGTTGCGGCTTCAGCTTCGCGAGTTCGGTCGCCAGGCCCGCCGCCATCCGCTGCTCGAACGGGTAGAAGGCGTTGGGGTTTTTCTTCAAGCGCGTGATTGCGTCTTCCGCCAGGCCGGCGGTCTTGAGCACGCCGCCCGAGGTGTCGAACTGGGCCATCGCTTCGAGCCGTCCGGCGAGTCCGCTTAATTGACGCATCAGCGCGGTGGTGTCGCTATGGGCGCCGGCGCGAATCGAGATCGGTGCGAGGTCGTGGGCGAGGCCCGCGAGCAGGGCGCGTTTTTGATCCTGATGGTCGGGGATATAGGTGGAAATGGTCTCGATATCGGTGACTTCGGGTAGCTTGCGAAAGGCGGCGGCCTTGCGATCGGCGGCGACGAGGGTCGGCGCGAGCGCGACCGCGAACCACGACGAACGGCCGGAGTCGTGCAAAAGCGTATTCTCGAAGCGCACCGCCTCGGCGTCGCTGGCCTGAAGCTTGAGCACGTTTTGATCGAAGCGGACGCCGCGCATCAGAAAGAGCGCGCCGAGCGTCGCAATCGTAATGGCGGCGACGATCAATCCCGGGCGCGCGAAGAGCTTTTCGAGTATCGATCGCCGCGGCGCCAGCGACAATACCGGCCGCGCGCCGATCGGACGCCGGCGATCGCGCAGCGCGACCATCGCGGGAAATACCAGCAGCGCCGAAATCAGGCACATGAACAGGCCCGCCGCCGAGATCAGTCCGAGTTCGGCGATGCCCTTGAAGTCGGTGAACATCGGCATCAGGAAGGCGAGCGCCATGATGCAGGCAGAGGCGAAGACCCCTGTTCCCGTATTGACGACGGCGAGCTCAACCGCCTCGGGCATTGCGATACCATTGCGGCGCGCCTCGTCATAACGCGCCATCAAATGAATCGGAAAGTTGATTCCGATGCCGGCGAGCACGCTGGTAAAGACCGCCGACAGCAGGTTCAGATGGCCGACGACGAGCGTGGTGAAGCCGAACGACCAGGCGACTCCGGTCAGCAGTGCGAGGATTGCGAAGAGCGGTTCGACTACGCCGCGAAACGGAATCACGATTAGCGCGATCAGGCCGGCGACCGCCAGCACCGAACCCAACATCATGTCGTGCTGGGTGGTCGATTGTTCGGCATAGGCGAGCGCGGGACCGCCGGTCATGCCGGCCTCGAGGCCGGGAAATTGCGCGCGCACGGCGTCGAGGTCGGCCTGAATCACCTCGACCGGGTCGGGACCGTTTTGGGCGCCGTCGCCGGGTGCGATCTGCATCAGCAGGTACTTGCCGTTGTCGGAGGCGAGGTAGCCGTCACCCATCACACCGTTTTGCTGGCCGATCGGATTGAGCGCGTTCCACGGCGAGGTGCTCGATGCCGCCGGATTCGACGGACCTGCGATCATGGCGCCGAGGATGGTGTCGAGCAAGGTCAAATCCATGCCCGAATTCCTGGCTGCACTACTGCCGCCGCCGGTGGTGATCGACGAAGTCGCATGGTCGAGTTGCGCGTTGACGATGCCGAACAGTGAGGCGAGGGTCGGATTGGCGCCGTAGGCCTGGAGCATCGGCAGGCTGGCGCTGATGCGCGCGCTTAATTGCCGCAGTTTGCCGTCGTCCAGGAAGAGCAGAGCGCTGTTGCCCATCTGATCCGCGTTGATACGGTAGAAGACGCTCTTGACGTTGACTTTGTCCGGGATAAGCCGGTGGGCCAGGGTATCGGCAAAGTGCTCGGCGCGGGCCGGGTCTTTGCCCACCTGTACGACCACGATCAGGCCATCGAGATCGGGAAATTCCGCGGTATAGCGCAGGTAGTTGCGGCTGTCGCGATTGTTGGCCGAAATCAGGTCATCCTGGCCGGTGCGGAACTCGAGCTTGGCGCTCGTATAGAGCACGCACGCTGCCGCCAGCGCCATCGAAAGCCCAATCACCAGCCACGGACGCCGCACATCGAGGCGCGCGAGCGCGCTGAATATGCGATGGCGCAAGTTGGCGGAGGGCCCGGTCATTCGGGGGATTCTCCGCGCCCTGGATAAAAATCGATTGCGCGCGATAGTTTACGCTTGCGCGTGCCGGGGCATTCTGTTCCGGCGTGCCACGAAACGATCGAGTGAATGGTCACGAGAATTTTTCTTGACGGCGCGTGGGTCAACGCTTGAACAAGTGTTCGCGCAGGTTCTGCAATTGCGCCGCCACCGCTTGCTCAAGGCGCTGCTGCTGTTGATCGGTATCCTTGGCAACGCGGGCATCGGACATCTGCTTCAGCGCGATCAACCCAATCGATCCCAAGGCCACCACCACCGCAAATTTAAAGAGCATTCTCGGTTGATCCCCAGTCCGGTGCCGAGCCACATCGAAGACGCTGGGGCATCCGATTGCGCGGCCGCGGGCGGCATAAAAAAATTCCCGGCTCCCCGATGGTGCCGAGTGCTCTGAATCTAACAGTTTGGGGGGGCTGAGCGAAGAGACCCGCTCATGCTGGACGCGCAGTTGTAACGGCGCGCCTCGGACGACTAGAATTGATCCAGGACTGCTGTTTGCCACGCTTGCGTAACGCGCCACTACCGGTGCATCACTGCGGCGTCGAACGTGCTATCGAAAAAGCAAAATGCCGAGGGATTCATTCAACCGCGAGATTAACTATCTCAGGATTTCAGTTACCGACCGCTGCAATCTGCGCTGCGTCTATTGTATGCCGCTGGAGGGCTTGCGCTTCCTGCCCAAGCCCGAACTGCTGAGCGCCGAGGAAATCGAGCGCGTGGTACGGGCGGCCGTTAGCGTCGGCTTTCGCAAATTCAGACTGACCGGCGGCGAGCCGACCCTGCGCATGGATTTGCTCGAAATTGTCGAGCGTATCGCCGCCATCGACGGCGTCGGCGACCTTGCCCTCACCACCAACGCGCTGCTGATGACGAAGCTCGCGCGTCCCCTCAAGGCGGCCGGCCTCTCGCGCATCAACGTGCATCTCGACAGCCTTAATCCCGCGACCGTCGAGCGGCAGATGCGCTGGGGCACTTTCGATCAGATCTGGGAGGGCGTGATGGCTTCCGAGGAGGCCGGCCTGACGCCGATCAAGCTCAACGCGGTGGTCGCAGCCGGCTATAACGAAGGCGACGTCGTCGATCTCGCGCGACTAACGCTCGCACGCGACTGGCACGTGCGTTTTATCGAGTTGATGCCGCTCGGGGGCGGCGAATGCGCGTCGCTATCGATAAAGCGCTACGTCTCGAATATCGAGACGCGCCGGCGCATCGAAGCCGAACTCGGTCCGATGACTGAAATTGCCACCACCAATCTCTCCGACGAGGCGCGCAACTATTCGGTACCGAACGCGCGTGGCGTCATCGGCTTCATCAGCCCGGTCAGCGAGCCGTATTGCGGCACCTGCAACCGGATGCGCCTGACGGCCGACGGCAAATTCCATTTGTGCTTGCTCAACGACAACGAACTCGACGTGCGCAAGGCCCTCCGCTCCGGCAATGGCGACGGCGGGCTCGACGCAATCGCGAAGATCCTGGAGCGTGCGGTCGCCGCCAAACCCACTGGGCATCATCTGCTCGAAGGCCGCTCGACTCAAGACCGTTCGATGTACCAGATCGGCGGCTGACGCAAATCGGCCCCGATCACTGCGGTCCTTCTGAAGCAGTCGAGCCCGGCACCAGCAGGGCCGACACACCACCTTGCGCCCGAGACTGCCGGGCTAGTTAAACGGCTGTTTTCAAGTTTCCATGCGAGCCTAAGGCAGGATGCGAACCATCGTGCGCGCCTTTTGGGCATTTTTCCTGTGGATAGAACTTAGCCTGCTTCTATTAACTTTAACTTGTCTCTTTTGTGACAAATATGGCAAAGTACAGTGCAAGTATGGATACGGCCCAGTGCGCAGGCGTGTATCTCGCGAACTCCGGAAAAGACTCGCATCAGGCGAACGGTAGTGAAAATCGAAGACGCTCTGAGAAAAATTCGATTGCTGCGGCAGGTCAACGCCGAAAACGGCTCGAGCGACGCCGAAGCCGAGAACGCCGCAATTCTCATCCGCAGCCTGATGGATCGGTTTGCCGTCAAGCCTGACGAGGTCCGTCCGACCAACGACGAGCGCTTACGGATGACCTGGGTCTATTGGGACCATCTGGCCGCGGAGCACGGCCTCGAGTTGGGGCATTTCGGCAAACGTGGGAGCGTGTCAATCAATCAAGACACGCAAGCTCTTATTCGATTGGATACCGGGGCCTGGCGCGTGCTGCGCGGCAATAACGGCTCAACCCAGGTGCTGGCCGAGGGGCAGGGCGTTGAGACTTTCCAGACCTATCTGAGCAAGAGCGCACCGCGCGTATTTTCGATGGCGGGCAAACATCCCACCAGCGTTTTCCGCCGCCGCTGATCGCAAGCTCGGTATCGGCTCGTCCCGCCCTCACGATCGCAAACATCATCGGGTTCACTATTTGTTCATCCGCGAAGGGCGTCGTGCGCTCGTGCAGGTAACGCGTGGATTTACCGCCGCCCACGGAGTAATCGATCGCGAAATGAATCGCATCGCGCCAAAGCGTAGCGGCGATGCGGAGCGGGGAGGATGTGCGCTCGATGACATACCGGATGAAGCTGTTCGTCGTGCTGGGTTCGCTGGTGGTGATTTCCAACGGCCTGATCGCGTCGGCGAACTATCGCCGCTGCAACCAGATGCTGCACGCCGAGGTCCATCGCAAGGCGCGCGCGATCGCGAGCACGATCGCGACGCTGGTGCCGGCGGCGGCGGTCGCGGCGATCGACACGCGCTCGGCCGAATCGCGCCCGGAGTATGCGCAGATGCTCGCGATGCTGCGCGCGGTGCGCGCCGCCAACCGTCGCGAGGACGTCTGGGTCGAGCGTATCTATACGCTGGTCGGAGCAGCCGAGGATCCGCGCGTGGTCGAATACGGCCTCGACACCGAAGATCATTTTGAATTCGCCAAACATCCGGGCGACGTTTATGTTCGCGACGGCCGTCCAGTGGAGATCGGGATAGACGGCGTCGATCGGCTGGCCGGCAAGCTGAGCGGTTTTCAGGCCGGCTACGAAAACGCGTTTGCCCCGCTGCGCGACAGTAAGGGGCGGCTCATCGCGGAAATCGGTGTGACGCTGAAGCCCGCACCCGCCAGCGTCCTGCACGAGGTCGGCGCGCAAATCTTCGGGCCGTTCGTGTTCACCGTCATACTCGCGCTCGCGATGGCGATGCTGCTCGCGCGCGAGGTCCTGCGTCCGCTCTACAACCTCCGCGCCAGTATCGATCGGATCGGCAAGGGCGACCTCACTACCGCGGCGACCGCCAACGGTTCGGTCGAATTCACCGAGATGGCCGCGGCGATCAACGCGATGGCCGCGGGGCTGCGCGAACGCGAGACCGTCAAGCGCGCATTCTCCGGCTACATCTCGCGCCAGGTGCTCGAGCTGATCACGAGCAAGGGCGAAGTGCCCACGCTCAAGGGCGAGCGCCGCCGGATCACCGTGCTCTTCTGCGACATTCGCGGCTTCACCGCGATGGCCGAAGGGATGCGCCCGGAGGAGGTCGTCGAATTGCTGAGCGAATTCTTCGGCCACATGGTTGACGTGATCCTCCGCAACGACGGGACCATCGACAAGTTTCTCGGCGACGGCATGATGGTGATTTTTGGCGCGCCAGCAGACGATCCGAATCAAGAAGAGCACGCGGTGCGCGCGGCGCTCGAGATGCAGCGCGAGCTCGAGCGGCTGACGGCGCTATGGGAAGGGCAGGGGCGGCGCTCGTTCAGGATGGGTATCGGGATCAATTCGGGCCCGGCGGTCGTCGGCAATATCGGATCACAGGAGCACATGGAGTACACCGCGATCGGCGATACGGTGAATCTCGCGGCGCGGCTGGAAACCGCGAGCAAGGAACTCAGCGCCGACATCGTTGTAAGCGAGCAGACCCATAGTGCGGTGCGGCCGCAGTTCCAATGGCGGCCGCTGGGCGAGGTGTCGGTCAAGGGCCGCGCCGAGACCGTGCGCGCCTACGCAGTCGAGGGCGTCGCCGAGCCGCATCGCACGTCATCGTCGTAAGCTCCGTACAAGACAACGAGATCGTTCCACGCCGGCCCGCGCACACGATGCGGACGCTGGACGAGCTGCTCGAGCAACGCGAGCCTCATTAAAGAAGAGGGTTGCCCAACTCGCGCGCAACTATAAAGCCGCGCGGGCTGACGGTGCACGGTGCTCACCAGCAATCTTCGCATTTCGCGCCGCCGGGCGTTCCGGCGCATAACCCGTTCGAATTGCTGCCGAAGCAGTAAACGGCAGCGTTTCCGCAACGGCCGCCTGCCATTAGTCTAATCAACTGGAAGTCTGAAACCTCTGTGAGGTTTCAGAAAACTAAGGGTTTGCGTTCCTCAACAACCTCCCCTTCAACTCACCCGCACCACGTAAATCGCCGCCGGCGCTCCCAATATCGACACCCGCAAAATCTTCTGCGGACGAAACACTCCGCGCGACATCAGATCCGCCATCAGCCTTGTCTCCGCCGTCAACATCACGATCAGGCCGCCCGGCTTTATCACGCGCCGGAATTCCTCGATCAGATACGGATACAGGCGCCGGTTCTCCGCATGCGATCCGTGACGCATCCCCCATGGCAAGTTGGTGATCACCTTGCTGACGCTGGCGTCGTCCAGCGCGATTTTAGTGGCGTCCCACGAATTGAGTTCGATCGGCTTGTAGCGCGGACCGACGTTCTCTCGCGCCGCCTTAAGCATCTCCGGATTACTGTCGCCGCCGATCAATTTCGCATAGCGCCCCAGATGGGCCCGTTCGATCAGCACGGTGCCCGCCCCGCACATCGGATCGACCACGATATCGTCGTCCGCTGGTTCCGACAGCCATCCGAGCGCCGCCGCGACCGACGGCCTGAGCGAGCCCGGCAGATGGGCCACCTTGTACTCGCGATGGCGCAGGCGCTCGTCGCTGAGCCGCATCGTCAGCATCAGCTCGCCGGGAAACATCGTCACCCAGAATTCGACGTTGGCATCCTCGCCGCCCGGATACCACACATGGTCGTCGCGATCGCCGATGCCGCGCTCGACCGCGTGCTGCAAATCGACCCGGCGAAACGGATGTTCCCCGGCCATCCGCGCGATCACGCGGTAATACAAACGCCGCCCCGCCCGGCTGCCCGGCACCAGGCTCACGTGCGCCGCGAGCGCCTCCTCGATAAAACGCGCATCGCGGGCCGCCGTCCGCACGCGCTCCAAAATCTTGCGCCCCAGCCGCTCGTCCTCGTCGTGTTCCGCCGGACTCTTCGGCACGTAGCGTTTCGCCGGATCGGCCGGAGGCACCGGAAAACGCCGGTACGCCACCACCGCGAAAAAATCCTCGGCCGTGCGTACCTGCTTCAACGCGGCGAAACCCGGCGCCGAAAATATCGTCATGCCGACGCGGTCCGGCACCAGCCGCCGCCCCAGTTCCGCGGTTCCGCCCCCGTAACGCACCGCGATTTCGTTCCACGCGATCGGCTCGAAGCCCGGCTGGGTCTGTGCAAGATAGATCTGCGCGCCGAATTTGAACGGCTTCGGCGGCTCGGGATTCGCCCGGCGCGGCCGCATCGGCGGCCGTCCTGGACGCGGCGGCCGGGGATGACGCGGCGCGCGCGGCGGCGCTGCGTGCTTCGATTCGTCGCGCGTCATCGCACGCACTCTGGCACACACCCCCGAGTGGACATCGGTAGCCTCGACGCACGCGCTGTCATCGGTCGCAAACGCGTAATGTGGGTGGCGATAGACCCCCTCACTTGGTGCGCGAGAGGTACTCGTTGTTCTCCGTATTGATCGTGATCACGTCGCCCTCCACCACGAAATGCGGTACCTGGATCACCAGCCCGGTCTCCAGCGTCGCCGGCTTCAACGTATTCGTCACCGCCGCCGTCCGGATTCCGGGATCGGTCTGCACCACCTTCATCGAGACCGTCTTGGGCAACGTCACGTTGAGCGGCGTGGATTCGTGGTACTCGACTTCGACCTTCAGATTAGGCGTCAGGTAGCCGGCCACGTCCGCGATCAAATCCTTCGGCAGCGTGATCTGGTCGTAGGTCTGGGTGTTCATGAAATGGAAATCGTCGCCCTCCTGGTAGAGGAACTCCATCTCCATCTGGTCCAGAATCACGCGCTCGACGCGGTCTTCCGAGCGAAACCGGTTTTCAGTCTGCGATCCGGTCTTGATATTGCGCAGCTTGGTCTGCACCATCCCGCGCCAGTTGCCGGGCGTGATATGGTTGATCGTCATCACGCGCCAGAGGCCGCCATTATATTCGAGGATCATCCCGGGCCGTAGCTGCGTCGCCTGAATCAGCATCTTCCATCCACTCTCAATCGTTATGATGTAAACACCAAACTGTAGCCTATGCCCGCGGCGCATGAAAGCCATCAGCCGGCGGCACGAACAGCATCGCGAGGGTCAATCGTAAAGAGCTATGTTCAGGGCGAAGCCCGCAGCTTTAACTGAAGGGAAGTCTTAAACCCCCATGAGATTTCAGTTTTCCTGAAAGTCATAGTTTCGAGTTCCTCAACAACTCTCCCCCACGCTCCCCTTGCTCTCCACCCGCGCGGCCCCTCACCACGAGGACGCCGGCGGCGAGCCGAACGGATTGGTGGGCGCCACATAGGGATTGATCGGGGGCGCGCCCATGGTGCCGCCCGTGTACGGATTGGTGCGGTAGGGCGACCTGCCCGAGCCGTACGCGCCGTATGGGTTCCCATACGGATTGTATCCGTAGGGGCTCGCGCCGTAGGGGTTCATCGTAAATGGATTGGTGCCGGTGCCGTACGGGTTCATCCCCGCGATCACGATCGGCTGCTCGTTATAACCGCCGCTCGAATCGAACGCGCGAATCGTGGCGGGGCCGGCCTGCGGATTGAACCGCACGTTGAAGTTCACGTTATGCGACGCGCCTGGAATCAACGAGCCGATCATGCCGCCGATTCCGCCGCTATTCAGCGCGATTCGCTGTACCAGCATGCCGTTCTGGTAGAGCCCGGCACCGGAGAGATGGGCGCCCGAAATCACGCCGGAAACCACGTACAGGTTACGTGTGATCGGACCGACCGCCTGAATCTGCACCAGGATTCCCGAGTAACCTCCGACCGTCGGTCCGCCCAGTACCGCGCCCGGAATCATCGAGGTTCCGGCTGAGTCGCCCGCCGACGCCACCGCCGCATTCGAGAGATCGACCGAGCTCTCGACGTATTGATCGCCTACCCCGTACGCGCGGATCGTGATCGCGCCACCGTCGGTGGTGAATCGCTTGTCGAACTTCGTCACGTCCGAACCGAACTCGATCGTGATCGGACTCACCAGCCGGCGGGCGTCGTAGATTCCCGCTCGCGAGAGCCCATGTCCTTCGATCTGACCGGCCAATTCATAGGTTGACGACACCGGATCGATCAGGTTCTCCGCCGTGATCGTAATTTGCACGTTGCCGAGCTGGCTGCTCATCGTATGGCGTTTGCTGGGCGATTTGCGCGGCGTCCCATGACTCGGGATCTCGGCGGTATTGACGCCGCTGCCCGCGCTGCCGCTGCCGCTGCGCTTGTTGCGGAACACTTCCACTCCGCCCTCGACCGTTGGCGCTTCCGCCGCAGCGGACGCCGACCGCGGCAGTTGCGGTATTTCGGGCGCATCGGCGGGCTCCGCTCCGCCGGGCGCGCCGCTCAGTCCCGCATCAGTCTCCGGCGCGGCGGCGGCCATCACCGTCGCATCGGCGACCGGCGCCTGCGCCATCCGCCCCTTGGCGTCATAGATTCGCAGAGTCGCGTTCGGCGCGGGACTTTCGACTCCGATATCGAAATTGATTCGCTGCTCTCCCGCGACGCGGCTGATCTCGAACGCACGCACTTCGCGCGCTCCCGCGTAAATTCCGCCGCGCTTCAGGTCGCTCCCCTCGATATAGCCCTTGAGATGGATCGCGGTGCCTTCCGCCCTGCGCGATTCGACTACCACCTGCGGCGGCGCCGCCGCCGATACTGCACTCATCGACGCGGCCGTTGCCGATACATGCGCTGGAGCAGTCGCCGGCCCGCTCGTACTCGCGGCCGCCGCGCTCGTCCGCCGCGTCACGCCCGCCGGCCCCAGCTCCTTCGCGAGCGTCGTCATCTCCGTCTTGATTCGATTCCAGTTGGCCGCGTTGAACAGCGCGGGATTCGCCGCCACTGCGCTATCCACCGCGTCGCGGTCTGATTCGAGCGTCGCCAGCGCACTCGGCGCACCGTCGCGATCGCCCGCTGCGAGCGCACGGCTGAGCGCCTGCGCGTCACCCGCGAAAATCGCCACCGCGCCCATCGCCGCATTCGACGCCGCGCCGTCATGTCCATGCAGGCCGTTGAGCATCGCGAACGCGCCGTCGCTGACTCGCGACGCGACCGCCGTCGCGTCCTCCGCGCGTGCGACGCCCGCGAGTTGCGTCGTCGCGAGTATTATCGCCAGCGCCAGAGCCGCCGCGCTCGCGATTCGCATTGGCCGTCTCCGCGATCCCACCGCGAATATGTTCCGTGCGCCCTTCACGAAATGCACTCGCATCGTTTTCCCGGCCAAAAGTATAACCCAAACCCGCCGCTCATCGGAACGCGCAATTTCCGTCCGCCGCGCGACCGTGGTTGTCGCGCCGCTTCTCCATCTGTTAGCCTTTCGGAACCGATATTCCGATCTTCGATTTTGGTATCCTTGCCGTCGAAAAAAACGTTATCGTGAGCCTCCCCAATTCCACCACAAACGCCACCACGCCGGCCCGCGAATCCGCCGCCGGCCTCGCGCATGACTACGCCGCGATCACCACCGGCGCAGGCCTCGCGA
>Ga0068855_100004142_pt1 | contig 17693 bp, 15 predicted proteins | sample KBSCornC52_FD_66592 | JGI IMG/M metagenome (GOLD analysis project Ga0068855, IMG submission 66592) | Corn rhizosphere microbial communities from Kellogg Biological Station, Michigan, USA - KBS Corn C5-2 | ecosystem: Host-associated > Plants > Roots > Rhizosphere > Soil ...
GTCGTGAGCTTCGCCGACACGCGCAAGGCGCTCGCGATCCTCGCGCACGTGCGCGAGCTGCGGCCCGAGCTTCCGGTGATCGTGCGTACGTTCGACGACAGCGACGTCGAGACGCTGCGCGCGGCGGGCGCGGCCGAGATCGTGGCCGAGGTCGTGGAAGGCTCGCTCATGCTCGGCACGCAGACGATGATCCAGCTGGGGTTGCCGCTCAACCGCGTGCTGCGCCGGCTGCGCGAGGTGCGCGAGGAACGCTACCGCTACACGCCGGGATTCTTCCACGGCATCACCGACGCCGAGACGCCGGACCACGACGAGCCGCGGCTTCGCACGGTGGTCGTCGGGCCGGGGGCACGCAGCGTCGGGAAAACGCTCGGCGTGCTCGGCCTCGACCGCATCGGCGTGCAGGTGACGGCGGTGCGCCGCAAAGGCTCGCGCGACGTGAATCCGGGCCCCGAGACGCCGGTCCAATCGGGCGACGTCCTGGTGCTCCTCGGCACGCAGGAGAACCTCGCGCGCGCCGAGATGCGCGTGCTGCAGGGCTAAAAAGGGGTCAGATCCCTTTTTCTCCACGGCGTGGGCGGCCCTGAGAACCGATGGTCGCGCATCGCCCGAGCCGTTGCTCGACGAAGCCGAGGAAATCCGCGGAGCCGATAGGGCAACCTTTTCGAATGCCGGCGCGGACGGCCTCCAGCTCGTCCTGCGCGAATGGCTTCCGGAACAGCGCCCGGTAAGCGGCTGCACGAGATGCCTTGTCGACTCCGAGCGCCTCGTACTCCGGCCTTTCCACCAACCACTCGAAGGTATCGCGGCCGGCGTTATGCGAGAAGCTGGACCAGACATAGTTCCCGGCGTCCTCCACGAGTCCCGCGCGCACGGGATTGAGCTCGATATAGCGCATGCACGTGAAGAAGTACCGCTCGCAATCCACCAGGCTGGAGCGAAACCGGCCCTCGAAAAGGGTTCCGGTCCGCTCATGCACGCGGTTGACGTATTGCGCGTAGCGGCGACCGACCGCCTGCATGAAGCGCGAGAGCGAGCCCGCTCGACGCCCCGTCGCGAGCACGTGAACGTGATTGGTCATCAAAACGAAGGCGTGCACCTCGGATTCGCTGGATCGTGCGGATTGGCGCAGATAGCGAAGGAAGGCTGTCCTGTCGTTATCGTCCGCGAACAAGAGGCCGCGATTGTTCCCGCGCACGATCAGGTGCTGCGGGATTCCGGCGATGTCGAATCGAGGTGCACGCGGCATGCCTTCTCGAACGCGAAGAGGCGTAGCACCGTGCACACGCGCGGAAAAAGGGATCTGACCCCTTTTTGGAAAAGAAACGGCCCGCACGCGGCGGGCCGTCCGGGAAGCCGATGCGGGGCGATCAGAACGTCATGCACACGGTGTAGTTCGTGGCGTCGTCGATCGACGCGGTAGCCACCGCGGCGGTTCCCACCGACGCATTGTCGGCCACGACGCGCAGCGAGCCCGTCGCCGTGTTGCCGTCATCCATCTGCACGTCGAGCTGCTTCGCGAACTTGCCGAGGATGCCCGTCGAGCACACCTGATAGGTGCCGGTCATGCCGGTGATCTCGACCTGCGTGGTGGTTGCGCTGTTCACGCCGAGCTTGCCGCCCACGGCGTTGGTCGGGATGTAGGTGGGATCGGCCACGTCCGTGGGGCCGGCGGCGAGGTTGGAAAGGCGCACCTGCTGCCAGAAGAGGAACGACTCGTCGGTGTTGGTGGTCGAGTTCCACGCGCCGTCGATCACGCCGTTGCCCTGTTTTCCGGCGGGCGTCGTCGCCTTCGTCGCGCCATTCACGTGCGTGTCCGCCTGGGGGTCGTCCCCCGGGAGCGACTTGAACTTGTCCTGGTACGCGTAGATGTACGTGGGGATCACGCGGAAGTCGTTCGCGAGGTTCTTCACCTTCGCGCTGTTGATCAGCTCCTGGCCCTTCAGGATGCCGCCGAGGAGCAGCCCGATGATCACGAGGACGATCGCGATCTCGACCAGCGTGAAGCCGGATTGTTGCTTTCTCATGGTTCTTCCTTCCCTGATTTCGATGTTCTCGGCCAAAGCTTCTGCACGCCGTGTGCCATATTCGTTAACTTATTGATCGCAAGTGAATTTCAGAGTCTCGTATGCGATCCGTCACACCGTTTCGAGCATCGAAATTGCCCGCTTGCCGACATCGCCTGTCGAAACACCGACAGTGCGGAGTCGCATGGCGCCGCCGGCGCCTTTTCATTATTCTCGGCGGCACCGTCCCGCGATCCCGCCTTGCCGCCGTCCCCTTCCACCGTCGCGCAGCGCCTTTCCGCCAACGCCCGCTGGGTGGTGCTGTTCATGCTGCTCGCGCTGCACGCGGCGTTGTTCTCGGAACCCGGAGAACTTTTCCAGCGTATCTGGTTGCTGGTCCACTTCGGTCTCTTCCTGCTGTGGCAGCCGTTCTTCGCGACGGAGCACGAGCTGGAGCCGCTCTCGGTGGTGCTGCTGCTCGCGATCACCGCCGCCATCCTCTACTTCCTCGCCGGCTGGATGATCGTGATGTGGCTGCTGGTGCTGCTCGGCATCCTGGGCGGCCGTGTCTTCACCGTGCAGGCGGCGAGCCGCAACCGCTTCTACCTCATCGCGTTCGCGTACGTGCTCCTCGTCCTGCTGTTGCGCGCGGTGCCCGTGCTGGTGCTGGGCGGCGCGCAGGAGATCCCGGCGCAGGTCGAGCGCTTCGCGAAGTTCCTCCTGCCCGCGATGCTCTCCCTGCTGGCGCTCTGGCCGCTCGGCCCCGCGATCCCGGCCGCGGCGCAGGTGTTCGATTTCTTCTACGCGGTGCTGGTGTTCCAGCTGGGCGTTGTGCTCGTGCTGGGCTCGATCGCCCTCACGCGCTTCACCGCGGGCAACTACCTCGCCTCGGTGATGCTCACCGTGCTCGCGTTCGGCGTCGCGCTCTTCGTCCTGGCGGTGCTGTGGAACCCGATGCGCGGCTTCGGCGGGCTGCGAACGTACTTTTCGCGCTACCTGCTTTCGGTCGGGATGCCGTTCGAGCTCTGGATGCGGCGCATCGCCGAGCTCTCGGAGACGCAGATCGACCCGAGCCGCTTCCTGGAGCAATCGCTGCGCGAGGTGTCGGAGCTGCCGTGGGTGCGCGGCGGCGAATGGCGCTCGCCGGCAGGGGAGGGACGCTTCGGCGAGGTTGGCGGGCATCCGGCCCGGTTCACCGTGCACGGTCTCGAGCTGGTGTTCTACACGCAGATCGAGCTCTCGCCCGCGCTCTTCCTGCACATGCGCCTGCTTTCCCAGGTGGTGGGCGAGTTCTACGAAGGCAAGCGGCGGGAGACGGCGCTCAGGCGCAACGCGTACCTGCAGGCGGTGCACGAGACCGGCGCGCGCCTCACGCACGACGTGAAGAACCTGCTGCAGTCGCTCTACGCGCTCACCTCGATCGCGCCGAAGGATACGTCCGACGGCTACTCGAACCTGCTGCAACGGCAACTGCCGCAGCTCACGCGCAGATTGCAGGCGACCCTGGACAAGCTGCGCGCGCCGGAGATCGCCACGGCCGAGCTCCCGGTGACCGCATGGGCCTGGTGGTACGAGCTCGGCCGGCGCCTCGAGGGCAGCGGCATCGTGATGAAGGCGATCATCGAGGCCGATGTGCAGGTGCCCACGGCGCTGTTCGACAACTTCGTCGACAACGCGCTCGAGAACGCGCGCGCGAAGGGCGCTCGCGAGCCGGGCTTGGGGATCGCCGTCGACTTCGAGTGCTCGAGCGAGGTCGTCGCGCTGCGCATCTGCGACACCGGCAGCGCCGTGCCCGAGCGCGTCGCCGAGCGCCTGTTCCGCGAGCCCACCGAGCATCCGTCGGGACTGGGCATCGGCCTCTTCAACGCCGCGCGCCTCGCCGAGAAGGCCGGTTATCGCATCGAGCTGGCGCCGAATCGCGACGGCGCGGTGTGCTTCAGCTTGTCGCGCGGCTCATCGGCCTCCACCACCGAGGGCTGACAACACCTGCGCGAGGCCGTCGCGCCAGTGCGCCAGCCGCACGCCGAAGGTGCGCGCGAGAAGCTCGCTCGACAGCACCGAGTTGGCCGGGCGCCGCGCGGGCGTTGGATATTCCGAGGTCGGAATCGGAACCAGCCGCGGCACGCGCGAGCCTTCGCCGGCATGGGCGGAGCGCTCCTCGAAGATCGCCTGCGCGAAGCCGTACCACGTGGTTTCCCCGGCCGCCGTCGCGTGATACAGCCCGCCCGACGCGGCGACGCGCTCCAGGTCCGCTTCGCCGAGCGGCCGCGCGTGCGCCGCCGCAGGCGCGAAGATCTCCAGCGTCGCGCGTGCCAGCTCGCCGCTCGACGTGGGCGCGCCGCGCTGGTCGTCGACCACGCCGATCTCGTCGCGCGCCTGCGCGAGGCGCAGCATGGTGAGCAGGAAGTTGCGGCCGCGGGGGGCATACACCCAGCTCGTGCGCAGGATCAGGTGCGCGCATCCGCTCGCCGCGACCGCGCGCTCGCCCTCGAGCTTGGTCTCGCCGTACACGTTGAGGGGCGCCGTCGCGTCCGTTTCCACGTACGGGCCGTCCTTGGCGCCGTCGAACACGTAGTCGGTCGAGTAGTGCACGAGGAGCGCGCCGCATCGCTTCGCTTCATCGGCGAGGATTGCCGGCGCGCGAGCGTTCACCGCACGTGCGAGATCCGCCTCCGACTCGGCGCGGTCGACCGCGGTATATGCGGCCGCGTTCACGATGAGCCGCGGCCTCGCCTCGCGCACGGCTCGCGCGATCGCCTCCGGCCGCGCGAGGTCCAGGGCGGCGCGATCGAGCGCGACGACCTCGGCGCGCCCTTCGAGCGCGCGGGCGACGTCGGCTCCCACCTGTCCGGCGGCGCCCGTGACGAGGACGCGCATCACGCGAACGTTTCGGCCTCGGCGAGGCGCATGCCCGCCGCATCCTTCGGCTTGAGCACCGGTTCGCCCGAGAGGGGCCAGGCGATCGCGAGCGCCGGATCGTTCCAGAGGAGCGTGCGCTCGTGCTCCGGCGCCCAGTAGTCGGTGGTCTTGTAGAGGAAGTCCGCCCAGTCGGACAGGACCAGGAAGCCGTGCGCGAATCCCGGCGGAACCCACAGCATCCGGTGGTTCTCGGCGGAAAGGCGCTCGCCCACCCAGCGCCCGAAGGTCGGTGACGAGCGCCGCAGGTCGACCACGACGTCGAACACTTCGCCGGACGCCACGCGCACGAGCTTGCCCTGCGATCGGCGCACCTGGTAATGCAATCCCCGCAGCACCCCGCGCGCCGAGCGCGAATGGTTGTCCTGGACGAACTCGACGCCGGCGCCCACGATCGGCTCGAAGGCGCGCCGGTTCCAGCTCTCGAAGAAGAAGCCGCGCGCGTCGCCGAAGACCTGCGGCTCGATCAGGATGACGTCGGGAATCGCGGTCGGGGTGGCCTTCACGCGAAGAGCCTAGAACACGCGTTCGCGCAGCACCTCGAGCAGGTACTGGCCGTACGAATTCTTGCGCATCGGCTGCGCGAGGTGCTCGAGCTGGCCGGCGTCGATGTATCCCATGCGATAGGCGATCTCCTCGGGGCAGGCGATCTTGAGGCCCTGGCGCCGCTCGATGGTCTCGATGAAATGCGACGCTTCGAGGAGGCTCTCGTGCGTGCCGGTGTCGAGCCACGCCGTGCCGCGGCCCATGACCTCCACCGCGAGCCTGCCGTGCTCGAGGTAATGGCGGTTCACGTCGGTGATCTCGAGCTCGCCGCGCGCCGAGGGCGCGAGGCCCGCCGCGACATCGACCACCTGCGCGTCGTAGAAATACAGCCCGGTCACCGCGTAGCGCGACTTGGGCCGCTCCGGCTTCTCCTCGATGCTCACGACGCGCCCGGCGCCATCGAACTCCACCACGCCGTAGCGCTCCGGATCCTGCACCGGGTAGGCGAACACGGTGGCGCCCGATTCGCCCGCCGTCGCGCGCTGCAGCGATGCCGCGAGGTCGTGGCCGTGGAAGATGTTGTCGCCCAGGATGAGGCAGCTGGGAGCGCCGGCGAGGAACCCGCGGCCGATCACGAAAGCCTGCGCGAGCCCCTCGGGACGCGGCTGCACGGCGTACGAAAGCGCGAGGCCCCATTCGCGCCCGTCGCCAAGGAGCTCGGCGAAGCGCGGCGTGTCCTGCGGCGTGGAGATGACCAGGATGTCGCGGATGCCCGCGAGCATCAGCGTGGCGAGCGGGTAGTAGACCATCGGCTTGTCGTACACCGGCAGCAGCTGCTTGGAGACCACGCGCGTCGCCGGATAAAGCCGCGTTCCCGAGCCGCCCGCGAGGATGATGCCCTTGCGCTTCACGCGGCGCTCCGCGCGGCGTAGTTCACCTCGAGCCATTGGCGATACTCGCCGCTCTTCACCTGCTCCACCCAGGCGGCGTGGTCCAGGTACCAGCGCACCGTCTTCGCCAGTCCCGAAGCGAAGGATTCGCGCGGAGACCAGGCGAGCTCGCGGCGGATCTTCGCCGCATCGATCGCGTAGCGCCGGTCGTGGCCGGGACGATCCTTCACGAACGCGATGAGGCGCCGGTGCCCGCCCTCGCACGGCCGCGCCGCGTCGAGCGCATCGCAAAGCGCGTGCACGACCTCGAGGTTGCGTCGTTCGGAATTGCCGCCGACGTTGTAGGTCTCGCCCGGACGTCCGCGCTCGAGCACGACGCGGATCGCCTCGCAATGGTCGCCCACGTAGAGCCAGTCGCGCACCTGGCGGCCGTCACCGTACACGGGGATGGGCTTGCCCTCGAGCGCGTTCGAGATGACGAGCGGGATCAGCTTCTCGGGAAACTGGAACGGCCCGTAGTTGTTCGAGCAGTTCGTCGTGAGCGTGGGCAGCCCGTACGTGTGGTGGTACGCGCGCACCATGTGGTCGGAGGCGGCCTTCGACGCGGAATAGGGGCTGTTCGGCGCGTAGGGCGTCTCCTCCGTGAAGGCCGGATCGTTCTCGCCCAGCGAGCCGTACACCTCGTCGGTGGAGACGTGCAGGAAGCGGAACGCGGATCGCGCCTCGCCCTCGAGCCGCTGCCAGTAGCCGCGCGCGGCCTCGAGCAACTCGAAGGTGCCGACCGCGTTCGTCTGCACGAACGCCGCGGGGCCGTGGATCGAGCGATCCACGTGGCTTTCGGCGGCGAAGTGCACGATCGCGCGCGGCCGATGCTCGGCGAGCAGCCGCTCCACGAGCGCGCGATCGGCGATGTCGCCGCGCACGAACGCGTGGCGCGAGTCGCCGGCGAGCGAAGCGAGGCTTCCGAGGTTGCCCGCGTACGTGAGCTTGTCGAGGTTCACCACCGGGCCGCCCGTCGCGCCGATCCAGTCGAGGACGAAGTTCGCGCCGATGAACCCGGCGCCCCCGGTGACGAGGATCACGCGTCCCTCGCCGCGGCCGACTGCTGCAGCTCGATCAGCTTCACGTACTTGTGGAACGTGCTGTTGCATCCGATCACGATATGCGCGAAGCCGGGGCCGCCGTCGAGGAAGCCCAGGCGCAGCACGTAGAACTTGAGGAAGCGCGCGAGCGGGCTCGCCGCGAGCCGCCAGTAGCCGACGCGCACGCCCTGCTTGTATAAGGCCTGCGCATGCAGGGTCGAGTAGCGATTCTGCTTCGTCATGTAGGTCGCGAGGTCCTCGGCCGAGTCGTGCAGCAGGTCGCCTTCCAGCCGTCCCACCTCCGCGGTGGTGAGCACCGCTTCGTGCACCTCGTCGTTCGACCAGCTCGCGTGCGCGCGGTGGAAGAGGCGCACGGTCCAATCCGGGTAGCCCTCGCCGTGCGCGAGCCAGCGCCCGAGGAAACGGTTGCGGCGCGCGACCCGCCAGGCACGATACCGTCCCCCCGCGAGCGCCGCGCGGATCGAGCGCTCGAGGCGCGGCGTGATGCGCTCGTCGGCATCGAGGCACAGCACCCAGTCGTGGCGCGCGATGGAGACCGCGTGCTGCTTCTGGCGGCCGAAGCCGAGCCATTCGCGGGTCTCCACGCGCGCGCCATGCGCGCGAGCGAGCTCCACCGTGCCGTCGGCGCTTCCGGAATCGACCACCAGCAGCTCGTCGGCGAACGCCGCGCTCGCGAGGCACGGGCCGATCTGCGCGGCGGCGTTGAGCGAGATGATGGCAACGGTGAGGGGAAGTTTGTCTTCGGCAGGCGGCGCCACGATGGACGGTGACTGCGGCACGAGGCCGTCATTCTACCCTCCGGCGCGGGGATTAGAATGCGCCATGCCCGCGCCGCGAATCCTGCTCGTCAAGCTCTCCTCGCTCGGCGACGTGGTGCACTTGATGCCGGCCGTCACGGACCTCGCGGCCAGTCGTCCCGATGCGCAGGTCGCGTGGGCGGTCGAAACCCCGTATGCCGAGCTGGTGGCGCTGCATCCCGCGGTGAGCCGCGCGATCGCGGTCGGATTGCGCCGCTTGCGCGACCGCCCATGGTCGCCGTCCGCGTGGCGTGCGTTGCGTGCCGCGAAGGCGCAGCTGCGTGCGCAGCCCTGGGACTTCGTCGTCGACGCGCAGGGCCTCATCAAGAGCGCATGCGTATCGCGCTGGGCGCGCGCGCCGGTGTTCGGCCCGGACCGCGCGAGCGCGCGCGAGCGCTTCGCCGCGCGCTTCTACGACGTGAAGATCCGTGTTCCGCGCGAGCTGCACGCCGTCGAGCGCAACCGGCGCCTCCTCGCGCAGGTCTTCGGCTACGACGTCTCGGGGCCCGCGCGCTATGGGCTCGCCGCGCCCGCCCAGCGTCCCGCGTGGGCGCCCGAAGGACGCTACGTGGTCCTGCTGCATGCCGCGAGCCGCGCGGACAAGCGCTGGCCCGACGATCGCTGGGTCGCGCTCGGCAAGCGACTCTCGGCAGACGGCTACTCGATGGTGCTGCCCGGCGGCAGCGAGGCGGAGCGCGCGGATGCTGCGCGACTCGCGCTCGCCATCGGCCCCGGCGCGGCACCAGGACCCGCGATGACGCTCGGCGAAGCCGCCGCGTTGCTCGCGCACGCGACCGGCGTGGTCGGCGTCGACACCGGCCTTTCGCACCTCGCGGTCGCGCTCGGCGTGCCGACCGTGGGCATCTATTGCGCGACCTCGCCTCGCCTCACCGGCCTGCACGGCGGCGACCTCGCGGTGAACCTGGGCGGCCCGCGCGCGGCGCCCGACGTGGACGCCGTGGCCGCCGCCGCCGGCATCGGGCGCGCGGCCGCATGATGCGCGCGTTCTACGCGTTGGCATGGATCGTCGCCACGCCGCTCGCGCTGGCGCGACTCGCATGGCGCTCGCGGCGCCAGCGCGGCTACCTCGATCACCTCGGCGAGCGCTTCGGCCGCTATCCGCCGGTGCCGAGCGCGCCCCGCATCTGGGTCCATGCCGTCTCCGTCGGAGAGACGCGGGCGGCGGCGCCGATCGTCGATGCGCTCGCGCACCGCTTTCCCGGCCATCGCATCCTCGTCACGCACATGACGCCGACCGGGCGCGAGACGGGCGAGGCGCTTTTCGGCGATCGCGTCGAGCGCGCGTGGCTGCCCTACGACCTGCGCTTCGCGGTGCGCCGCTTCCTCGCCCGCTACCGGCCGCGCTTCGGGGTGATCCTCGAGACGGAGCTGTGGCCGCGGCTGCTCGAGGAGTGCGCGCGCGAAGGCGTTCCCGTCGTGCTCGCGAACGGCCGTCTCTCGGAGCGTTCGGCGCGGCGCTACGCGCGCGTGCCGTCGTTCGCACGCTGGGCGTTCGCGAACCTGGCCGGCGTAGCCGCGCAGACCGAAGCCGACGCCGGCCGGTTTCGCGGTCTCGGCGCACGCGACGTGGCGGTCACCGGCAACGTGAAGTTCGACATGGACGTTCCCCCCGCGATGGTCGAGCGCGGCCGCGCGTTCCGCGAACGCTTCGGCATGCGCCCGGTGTGGGTCGTCGGCAGCACGCGCGAAGGCGAGGAGGCGTTGTTGCTCGACGCGTTCGCGCGATCCGATGCCGCGGGCGAGGCGCTGCTCGTCCTCGTCCCGCGCCATCCGCAGCGCTTCGACGAGGTATGCCGCATCGCCGAGGCGCGCGGATTCGCCTTCGCGCGCAGGAGCGAGGATCGCCCCGTGGATGCCGCGACGCGCGTCCTCGTCGGCGATTCCATGGGCGAGATGCTCGCCTACTACGCGGCGGCCGATGTCGTCATCATGGGCGGGAGCCTCCTTGCCTACGGAAGCCAGAACCTGATCGAAGCGTGCGCGTTGGGGCGCCCGGTGATCGTGGGTCCGCACACGTACAACTTCGAGGAGGCGAGCGAGGGCGCGATCGCGGCGGGCGCCGCGTTACGCGTCGCGGATGCCGCGGCCGCGCTGGCTGCCGCCGCATCGCTTTCCAGGGATGCCGCCCGCCGCGGCGAGATGGGGGAGAGAGCGCGCGACTTCGTCGCCGCGCATCGCGGCGCGGTTGAGCGCCTGATGGACTGGCTCGCGCCGCTCGTGGAGCGGGCGACGCGCGTTAGCGCGTGAGCGCGCGGTTCACGCTCTCGACGTCGCTCTCCGCGAGCTGTCCCGCGGCGGCCTTCAGGCGCAGCGTGTTGAGCACGTAGTTGTAGCGCGCCTGCTGCAGGTCGCGCCGCGTCTGGTAGACCTGCTGCTGGGCGTTCAGCACGTCCACGCTCGTGCGTACGCCCACGTCGCGCCCGAGGATGGTCGAGTCGAGCTGGCTCTGGGTGGAGGTGAGCGCGCGCTCGAGCGCCTGCACCTGGGCGATGCCGCTCGTCACGTTGAGGTAGTTCTGCCGCACCGACTGCGCGACGGTGCGCACCGTGTTCTCGAGGTCCTGGTCCGCCTTGTCGCGGTTGGCGAGCGCCTGGCGCACGCGCGACTGGATGAGGCCGCCTTCGTAGAACGGGATGGAAAGCGTGAGCCCGATCGCCGAATTGATGGTGCGCGGGCCGACGATGGCCGCGTTGGAGATCGTGGGGTTGTAGCCCTTGCTGTAGCTGCCGGTGAGGTCGAGGGTCGGCAGGTGGCCGGCCTTCTGGCGGTTCACTTCCTCGCGCGCGATCTCGTCCGCGGCCTTGGCCGAGACCACCGTGAAGCTCGCGTCCTGCGCGGTGCGCACCCAGGCCTCGATGTCGTTGGGCTGCGGCGGCGCGAGCACCAGCGGATCCTTCAGCGGCGACAGGTGCTCGGGCAGCTTGCCCAGGAGCTGCTGCAGCGCGCGGCGCTTCACCTCGAGGTTGTTCTTGTCCGCGATCTCCTGCGCCGAGGCCTGGTCGTAGCGCGCCTGCGCCTCGAGCGTGTCGACGATGGTCGCCGTGCCGACCTCGAAGTTGCGCTTCGCCTGCGCGAGCTGCTCCGAGATCGCCGCCATCTGCGACTCGGAGAGCGCGACGTTGTCCTGCGCGAGGAGCACGTCGAAGTAGGCCTGCGAGACGCGCAGGATCAGGTCCGAGCCCGCCGAGGCGAGCGCGGCCTGCGCCTGCACCACCTGCTGCTTCGCCTCGCCGATCGCGATCCAGTTCTGCAGGCGGAACACCGGCTGCGAGAGCGTCACCGCGTACGTCGTGGTGTTGTAGGCGAGGCTCTGCACGTTCTCGAACTGCACGTCGTTGCGGAAAGCCGACGCTGCGCCGGTAAGGACCGGCAGGTATCCCGAGCGCGCCTGGGGAAGCGCCTCGATGGAGGCTTCGTACTGCGCGCGCGCCGACTGGTAGACCGGATCGCTGGTGAGCGAATCGCGGTATACCTGCAGGATGTCTTCCGCATGCGCGGGCGCGAGGGCCGCGGCGGCCGCGATCGCGAGGCCGGCGCGAAGGGCGCGCATCAGAAACGGAACCGCGCGGGCTGCGCGGCGTTCACGAGCGGCTTCACCACCGTCTCGAAGAGCTCGTTGCGCTGGAAGGAGCCGGGCACCGGCTGGCGCATGAGCATCGCCTTCATGGCGGGCGGGTCGCCCACGACGGCGAAGAGGCGCCCGCCGGGCTTCAGGCGATCGAGGAAGGCCTGCGGCAGGATGGGCGTGGAGCCGGTGAGCACGATGACGTCGTACGCCGATTCGGTGAGCGGGGCGCGGGCGCTGTCGCCTTCGAGGAGGGTCACGTTCGTCACGCCCGCGGCGCGGAGGTTGCCCGCGGCTCGCGTGCGAAAGTCGGCATGGATCTCGGCGCTCGTCACATGGCGCGCGCGCCGCGCGAGCAGCGCCGTGAGGTAGCCGGATCCCGTTCCCACCTCGTACACCTCCTCGTGGGGCTCGACGCCGACTTCCTGCAGGATGCGCGCCTCGAGCTTCGGCGCCATCATCGATTCGCCGTATCCCAGTGGAATCTCGAGGTCCGCGAACGCGACGCTGCGGTACTCGGGCGGCACGAACTGCTCGCGCTTCACCTCGAAGAGCAGGTCGAGGACGACCGGATCGAGCACTTCCCAGGTGCGGATCTGCTGCTCGATCATGTTGAAGCGGGCTTGTTCGAGATTCATGGCGAAACGGGCGAGAGGGAGCGGGGCGGGGGCGAAAGCACCCGAAATTGTAGCAAACGCGCGTGGCGGCCGAATTTGCGCCCCGTCAGATCGGCGCGTTCGTACAATGGCGCCGATGGAGCCCGGTTTGTCCACCGACGTGCAGGCCGCGCACGAGGCAGCGTTCGCCGAGGCGCGCGAGCTCGCCGCGGCCGGGCGCCTCGACGAGGCGCGCGAGCGGCTCCTCGCGCTGCGTGAAGCCATCGCGCGGCCCTCCGCCACGCTGGAGCTGCAGCTCGCCTCCGTGGAGCAGGCCCGGGGCGACCTGCGCGCCGCAATCGCGGCGTGCGAGGCCGCCCTCGCCGTCGATCCGCGCGTCTGCCTCGCCTACAGGAACCTCGCCGCGTTGCTCTCGAACGCGGGCCGCCTCGGCGAGGCGCGGGATGTGTTGCGGCGCGGCGTGGCGGCCGTGCCGCGCGACGCCTCGCTGTGGCTTCGTCTCGCGCGGCTCGAATCGGCGCTCGGGGATTCGGCAGCCGCGCTCGCCGCCGCGGATACGGTCGAATCGATCGGCCCGAGCGACGCCGCGGCCTGGTGCGACGTGGGACGGTTGCGCGCGGAATACTGGCGCTGGGAAGAAGCGAGCCGCGCTCTCGACGAGGCGGCGCGGCGCGATCCGGGCGCGCCGGCGATCGAGACGCTGCGCGCGGTGGTGAAGCAGGAAACCGGCGACACGGACGCCGCCTTGCGAGGCCTCGCGGCGGCGCGAGCGCGCGATCCCGGCGACCTGCGCGCCGCCGTGGCGGAGAAGCTGATGCTTCCGCAGATCTACGCAGACCCCGCGGATGCGGCGCATTGGCGCGAGCGCTATGCGCGCGGCCTCGCGCAGCTCGCGCAGGAGAGCCCGCGCTGGCTTGCGCGCGCGCGCGACGTGTTTCACCTCGACCACCAGAACTTCCTGCTCGCCTACCAGGGCGAGGACGATCGCGAGCTGCAACGCGCCTACTCTTCGCTGCTCGCGCGGCTCGCGGCAGAGGTGCACCCGGAATGGCGCGCGCCCCGGCCGGCAACGTTCGACGGCGCCCGGCCGCTTCGCATCGCCTTCGTTTCGGGCATCTTCCGCGACTGCACCGCAGGCCGCTATTTCGAGCGCTGGGTGACGCGCCTCGATGCGCGGCGCTTCGAGCGCTTCGTCTATCACACCGCGCCGGTGGAGGACGACTTCACGCGCCGGATCGCGGCCTGCGTCGAGCATTTCGAGACCGCGCGCATCGGCTGTGAGGAGCTCGCCGCGCGGCTCGCGGCGCAGCGGCTCGATGCGATCGTGTACCCGGAGGTCGGGATGACGCCGTCCACCAACCTGCTGGCGGCGCTCCGGCTGGCCCCCCTGCAGTGCGCGGGGTGGGGGCACCCGGTCACCACGGGCAGCGATGCGCTGGATCTCTACTTCACGTGCGGCGCCATGGAACCGCCCCACGCCGCCGCGCACTACGTCGAGAGACCCGTGCCGTTGCCGGGACTCGGCGTGAGCTATTCGATGCCGTCGGCGCCCCCGCCCGCGGAGCGAAGACACTTTCGCCTGCCCGCCTCCGGGCGGCTCTACATGTGCCCGCAGTCGCTCTTCAAGGTGCACCCGGAGATGGATGCGTTCTTCGTCGACATCCTCGAGGCGGATCCCGAGGCCGCGCTGGTCTTCTTCCAGGCGCCGGCGCGCGCCGTCACCCTGCGATTCGCCGAACGGTTGCAGCACGCGCTGCGAGCGCGCGGCATCGACGCGCACGGCCAGCTCAAGTTCCTGCCGCGCATGAACGGCGATGCCTTCCGGTCGGCGCTCTCGCTCGCCGACGTGATCCTCGACACCGTGCGATGGTCCGGAGGCAACACCAGTCTCGACGCCTTCGCGGCCGCAACCCCCGTGGTGACCGTCCCCGGCCGCTTCATGCGCGGCCGCCAGACGAGCGCGATGCTCGACCTGATGGGAATCGCCGGGCTCACCGCCGCGTCGCGGGAGGAGTACGTGCGGATCGCCCTGGAAACCGCGCGGGACCGGGACCGGAACGCCGCACTGCGCGAGGCGATCCGCGCCAACCGGGCGGCTCTCTTCGATCGGACGGAGCCGCTGCACGCTTTCGCAGAGGCGCTCCTCGAGGCGGCGGCGCGAAATTGACCGGCGTCGTGGCGGTGCAAAGGCATCGCGTTGCTATACTGTCGATTCGAACGCAGGGGTCTGCGGAAAACTTCTCCGCAGTGAGAGAGTCCCTTGGAACCTGATCCGGGTCATGCCGGCGTAGGGAGCGTGCGAGATTCCCTCCCCGCTCCTTTCGCCGCCCACCCCGAAGGAGCCTTCATGAACGCCCACCCGAAATTCATCGCCGCGTCCGCGCACGTGGACGAGGCCGCCATCCAGCCCTTGCCGCGCTCGCGCAAGGTGTACGCGCAGGGCTCGCGCGCCGACGTGCGCGTGCCGATGCGCGAGATCTCCCAGACCGACACCCCGGCGGCATTCGGCGCCGAGGCCAATCCGCCCATCTTCGCGTACGACACGAGCGGGCCCTATACCGATCCGGCCGCGCGCATCGACGTCCGCTCCGGCCTGCCGGCGCTGCGCGCGCGCTGGATCGAGGAGCGCGCCGACACCGAGGCGCTCGAGGGCCCCACGTCGCGCTACGGGCGCGAGCGGCTCGCCGACGCGAAGCTCGCGGAGCTGCGCTTCGACCTGAAGCGCAGGCCGCGCCGGGCGAAGGCGGGCGCGAACGTCACGCAGATGCACTACGCGCGCCGCGGCATTGTCACGCCGGAAATGGAATTCATCGCCATCCGCGAGAACCTGCGGCGCCGCGAATACCTCGAGCAGCTGCGTGCCGCGGGACCCAAGGGCGCGAAGCTCGCCGAGCTCATGGGCCGCCAGCATCGGGGCGAATCCTTCGGCGCATCCATTCCCGCGGAAATCACGCCCGAGTTCGTCCGGGACGAGGTCGCACGCGGCCGCGCCATCGTTCCCGCCAACGTGAACCACCCGGAGAGCGAGCCGATGGTGATCGGCCGCAACTTCCTCGTGAAGGTGAACGCGAACATCGGCAACTCCGCGCTCACGTCCTCGATCGGAGAGGAAGTCGACAAGATGACGTGGGCGATCCGCTGGGGCGCGGACACGGTGATGGACCTTTCCACCGGCCGGCACATCCACGAGACGCGCGAGTGGATCGTGCGCAACTCTCCCGTGCCGATCGGGACCGTGCCGATCTACCAGGCGCTCGAGAAGGTCGACGGCAAGGCCGAGGAGCTCACGTGGGAGATCTTCCGCGACACGCTCATCGAGCAGGCGGAGCAGGGAGTCGACTACTTCACCATCCACGCCGGCGTGCGCCTGCCGTTCGTGCCGATGACCGCGAGCCGCATGACGGGCATCGTCTCGCGCGGCGGCTCGATCATGGCGAAGTGGTGCCTCGCGCACCACAAGGAATCGTTCCTCTACGAGCGGTTCGAGGAGATCTGCGAGGTCATGAAGGCGTACGACGTCTCGTTCTCCCTCGGCGACGGGCTGCGCCCCGGCTCGATCTACGACGCCAACGACGAGGCGCAGATCGCGGAGCTCAAGACCCTGGGCGAGCTCACCGCGATCGCGTGGAAGCACGATTGCCAGGTGATGATCGAAGGGCCGGGCCACGTTCCGATGCAGCTCATCAAGGAGAACATGGACCTCGAGCTCGAGCATTGCCACGAGGCGCCGTTCTACACGCTGGGCCCGCTCACCACCGACATCGCGCCGGGATACGACCACATCACCAGCGGCATCGGCGCGGCGCAGATCGGCTGGTACGGCACCGCGATGCTCTGCTACGTGACGCCGAAGGAGCACCTCGGCCTTCCCGACAAGGACGACGTGAAGGAAGGCATCATCACGTACAAGATCGCCGCGCACGCCGCCGACCTCGCCAAGGGACACCCGGGCGCGCAGATCCGCGACAACGCGCTCTCCAAGGCGCGCTTCGAGTTCCGCTGGGAAGACCAGTTCAACTTGGGCCTCGATCCCGACAAGGCGAAGCAGTTCCACGACGAGACGCTGCCCCAGGAAGGCGCCAAGCTCGCGCATTTCTGCTCCATGTGCGGGCCGCACTTCTGCTCGATGAAGATCACGCAGGACGTGCGCGAGTTCGCCGCGAAGCACGGCGTCTCCGACCAGGAGGCGCTCAGCAAGGGGATGGAGGTGAAGTCGGTCGAGTTCGTGAAGCAGGGCGGCGAGATCTACCAGCGCGGATAGCGTGCTGAACCTCCCGCCGTTCGCCGACGCGGTCATCCAGGGCATCGTCGAGGGACTCACCGAGTTCCTCCCGGTGTCCTCGACCGGGCACCTGATCCTCGTCTCGGGCCTGCTCGGGCTGAACGACGAGAAGGGCAAGGTGTTCGACATCGTGATCCAGCTGGGCGCGATCCTCGCCGTTTGCTGGGAGTTCCGCGTGCGGATCGGGCGGGCATTCGCCGGGCTCGCGACCGATCCGGTGCAGCAGCGCTTCGCCGCGAACCTCTTCGTGGCATTCCTGCCGGCCGCCGTCGTCGGGCTCGCGTTCCAGAAGCAGATCAAGGCCTACCTTTTCAATCCGACCAGCGTGGCGATCGCGCTCGCGGTAGGCGGCCTCGTGATCTTCGCCGTGGAGCGCTGGTACTCGCGCCGCGGCGCGCCACGCGTCATGACCATGTACGACATGACGTGGCGCGATGCGTTGAAAGTCGGCATCGCGCAGTGCTTCTCTCTCATCCCGGGCACCTCGCGCTCGGGTGCGACGATCATGGGCGGCATGCTCTTCGGCCTGTCGCGCGCGGTCGCCACCGAGTTCTCGTTCTTCCTCGCGATCCCGGTGATGTTCGCGGCCACCGGCTACGAGCTGGTGAAGAACCGCGCGCTGCTTTCGGCGGGCGACCTCGAGACGATCGCCGTGGGCTTCGTGGTGAGCTTCGTTTTCGCGCTCATCGCCGTGAAAGCCCTCATCCGCTACGTCGCGAGCCACGACTTCCGGGTGTTCGCCTGGTACCGCATCGCGCTCGCGCTCGTCGTGCTCGCGTACTTCCGGGCTTAGCCGGGCTCACTGTCGCATCTCCGCCCTCGCGGTCAATGCGACGGAAGGCTTAAGGCCGCGGCCCTACGCCAGCGCCGACTCGGACGTATACCGCTTGATGAGCGCGAGCAGCTGGTCTTCCTGGTAGGGCTTGCCCATGTACTCGTTCACGCCGATCTCGAGCGCGTGGTTGCGGTGCTTGTCCGCGGTGCGCGACGTGATCATGATGATCGGGATC
>Ga0068855_100004144_pt1 | contig 17691 bp, 16 predicted proteins | sample KBSCornC52_FD_66592 | JGI IMG/M metagenome (GOLD analysis project Ga0068855, IMG submission 66592) | Corn rhizosphere microbial communities from Kellogg Biological Station, Michigan, USA - KBS Corn C5-2 | ecosystem: Host-associated > Plants > Roots > Rhizosphere > Soil ...
GCGTCGGTCTTGAAGAGGCTGGGATCCTTCAGCAGTGCGAGAGGGGAAGTCTTCATGTCCACGAAAAATCTCCTTGTGGGGTGTTGGCCCGAACGCATAAGGATACTGCGCGGCAAGACCCCGCACGACCGCGCCTCTACAGTGAAAACTTATAATCGAACGTTTCGCCGGCCCATGATTGATGCGCCTTGCCAGGCAGCGCCGGCGCCCCTCGGATTCCCATGACCACTTCCAAAGCCACTGTCGCGCAAATACGCAAGACCTTTCTGGACTTCTTCGCGTCCAAGGGCCACACGGTGGTGCCGTCCAGCCCGCTGGTGCCGGGCAACGACCCGACGCTCATGTTCACCAACTCGGGCATGGTGCAGTTCAAGGACGTGTTCCTGGGCACCGACAAGCGCCCTTACGTGCGCGCGGCTTCCGTGCAGGCCTGCCTGCGCGCGGGCGGCAAGCACAACGACCTCGAGAACGTGGGCTACACCGCGCGGCATCACACCTTCTTCGAGATGCTGGGCAACTGGAGCTTCGGCGACTATTTCAAGCGCGAGTCGCTCAAGTGGGGCTGGGAGCTGCTCACGCAGGTGTACGGCCTGCCGGCCGACAAGCTGTGGGCCACCGTCTACATGGAAGACGACGAGGCCTACGACATCTGGACGAAAGAGATCGGCCTGCCTGCGGATCGTGTCGTTCGCATCGGCGACAACAAGGGCGCGCGCTACGCGTCCGACAATTTCTGGATGATGGCCGACACGGGGCCATGCGGACCGTGCTCCGAGATCTTCTACGATCACGGCCCTGACGTGGCGGGCGGTCCGCCCGGCTCGCCCGATGAGGACGGCGACCGCTACATCGAGATCTGGAATCACGTGTTCATGCAGTTCGACATGCAGCCGGACGGCAGCGTGAAGCCCTTGCCCGCGCCTTGCGTCGACACCGGCATGGGCCTGGAGCGGCTGGCCGCGATCCTGCAGCACGTGCACAGCAATTACGAGATCGACCTGTTCGAGGCCTTGATCATCGCCGCCGCGCGCGAGACCGGGACGCAGGACCTGACGAACCCGTCGCTGCGCGTCATCGCCGACCACATCCGCGCGACTTCGTTCCTGGTCGCTGACGGCGTGATTCCCTCCAACGAAGGCCGCGGCTACGTGCAGCGGCGCATCATCCGCCGCGCGATCCGCCATGGCTACAAGCTGGGCAAGAAGACGCCGTTCTTCTATAAGCTGGTTCCCGATCTGGTGGACCTGATGGGCGAGGCCTATCCGCACCTGGCCAAAGCGAAGTCACGCATCATGGACGTGCTCGAGGCCGAAGAGGAGCGCTTCTACGAGACGCTGGAAAACGGCATGGAAATCCTGGATGCGGCGCTGGCCGGCGGCCGCACCGTGCTGCCCGGCGACGTAGCGTTCAAACTGCACGACACCTTCGGATTTCCGCTGGACCTCACGCAGGACGTCTGCCGCGAGCGCGGCGTGACCGTCGACGAAGCCGGCTTCCACGCCGCGATGGACAAGCAGAAGGCACAAGGCCGCGCCGCCGGCAAATTCAAGATGGACCGCGCGCTGGAGTACGCGGGCATCGGCAACAGCTTCATCGGTTACGACAAGCTGGAAGAGAACGCCAAGATCGTCGCGCTTTACGTCGATGGAACTTCGGTGGCCGAGCTCAAGACGGGCCAGGATGGCATCGTGGTGCTCGACACCACGCCGTTCTACGCCGAGAGCGGCGGACAGGTGGGCGATGCAGGACTGCTTGAGAGCGGTTCCGCGCGCTTCGAAGTGGCGGATACGCAAAAGATCAAGGCCGACGTGTACGGCCACCACGGCAAGCTCGAACGCGGCACGCTGAACGTCGGCGATCACGTCACCGCCAAGGTGGACATGGCACGGCGCGCGGCCACGATGCGCAACCACAGCGTCACGCACTTGATGCACAAGGCCTTGCGCGAGGTGCTGGGCGATCACGTGCAGCAAAAGGGCTCCCTGGTCGATGCCGACAAGACGCGCTTCGACTTCACGCACAACCAGCCGGTGACGCCGGAGCAGATCCGCGAGGTCGAGCAGCGCGTCAACGCGGAGATCCTCGCCAACCAGGCGACGCAGGCGCGCGTGATGGAGATCGAAGACGCGAAGAAGACCGGCGCCATGATGCTGTTCGGCGAGAAATACGGCGAGACGGTGCGCGTGCTGGACATCGGCAGCAGCCGCGAACTGTGCGGCGGCACGCACGTGCAGCGCACCGGCGACATCGGCTTGTTCAAGATAGTGTCGGAAGGCGGCGTGGCAGCGGGCATCCGCCGCATCGAAGCCGTCACGGGAGCGAATGCGCTGGCCTATCTGCAGCAGCTGGAGTCCACGGTGAGTCGCGTTGCCGGCACACTCAAGGCATCGCCCACCGAACTGCAAGGCCGCGTCACACAGGTGCTGGACCAGGTGCGCACGCTGGAAAAAGAAGTGGCGCAACTCAAGGGCAAGCTGGCCTCGTCGCAAGGCGACGACCTGGTGTCGCAAGCGGTCGACGTGAAAGGCATCAAGGTGCTCGCGGCGCGCCTCGATGGCGCGGACGCGAAGACCTTGCGCGACACGATGGACAAGCTCAAGGACAAGCTCAAGACCGCGGCGATCGTGTTGGCCGCCGTTGACGGCGGCAAGGTGCAGATCGCCGCGGGCGTCACCGCCGACAGCATGGGCAAGGTGAAGGCCGGCGACCTCGTGAACTTCGTCGCGCAGCAGGTCGGCGGCAAGGGCGGCGGCAAGGCCGATATGGCGATGGCCGGCGGCACCGAGCCCGGCAAGCTGGCAGGCGCGCTGCAGTCGGTGCGTGGCTGGGTGGCCGAGCGCGCCTGAGACGGTGGGCCGCCGCTAGACGGCGAGCTGCGTGTCGTGCTCGCCCGCGATTGCCACGAGGCGCGGGAAGTCGGGCGCGGCCGGCGAGATTTCGCGGTCGATGTGCTCGAACAGCGCCGAGGCCGCCTCGCGGCTGGTCATCGAGATCATCTGGCCGCCTTCCTTGCCGAACCGGAACCAGTGCGCCGTGCCGCCGGGCAGGTGCACCAGCGTGCCGGCCTTCGCGACGCGTTCCTCACCGTCGATCCCGAACGCAACCTCGCCGCGCGTGACGTAGAACGACTCGTCCCAGGGATGCTGGTGCGGCGGCGGGCCGCTGCCTTCCGGGCCCTCCTGCAGGAAGATTTCATAACCGCCGGTCGCCGCACCTGACGCGAGCACGGTGATGCGTTCCCCGACGACGTTCAGGCAGCGCGGGTAATCGGACGGGGCGACGACGAAGGATGGACGCTTCATGGCAGGTCTCCTGGTTGAAAGGGTGAGCGCATTGGACCCGTTGCGCCAGCCGGGATCAACCGTCAGAATCTCAAGACATTCTTGCAAATCGTCGAATAATCGATGGACATCGTCACCGGCATGCGGGTGTTCCACGCCGTCGTGGACAGCGGCAGCTTCACGGCCGCGTCGCAACGGCTGGAGATGTCGCCCGCGATGGTCACGCGCTACGTGGCTCAGCTGGAATCGCACCTGGGCACCCGGCTGCTGCATCGCACGACCCGCAAGCTCTCGCTCACGGGCATCGGCGCGGATTATTTCCAGCGCGCGGCGCAGATACTCGGGCTGATCGAAGAGGCCGGGTTGCGGGCAGCGCAGGAGGCCGCGGAGCCGCGCGGCTTGCTGCGCATCACCACCTCGGCCATCTTCGGCATCGGCATCCTCGATCATGCGATCGTCCAGTACATGCGGCGTTATCCGCAGGTGCAGGTCGAGCTGTCGCTGAGCGAACGGGTCGTGGACCTGGTGGAGGAAGGCTTCGATATCGGCCTGCGAATTGCATCGCGCATCGATGGCTCGATGGTCGCGCGTTCGGTGATGCGGGTGCCGCTCGTCGCCTGCGCTTCGCCCGCGTATCTGCGGCAGCAGGCCGCGCCGCGGCTGCCGCAAGACCTGGCACGGCACAACTGCCTCGTGTTCACGCGCTCGCCGATCGGTCCGAACTGGGTGTTCCAGAAAGCGGGCCAGCGAGTGGCCGTGCCGGTATCGGGCAACTTCAGGTCGGACAACGGCCGTGCGCTGGTCGATGCGGCGCTCGACGGCCTGGGGGTGGTATATGAACCAGGGTTCATGGTGGCCTCCTTGCTGCGGGAAAAGCGCCTGAAGCGGCTGCTGCCCGCATGGGATACGCTCGAAGTCTCCATGGACGCGGTATGGCCGACGCGTAAATTCCTGCATCCCAAGGTGCGCACCTTCGTCGACTTCCTGGTCGAACGCTTCGACGCACGGCCTCCCGCGGCGCGATCGGCGAGCTCGACGTGATCGCCAGGCGGCGGATCAGCGCTTGGTGAACACCAGGTCCCACACACCGTGGCCGAGCTTGAGGCCGCGATTCTCGAACTTGGTGAGAGGCCGGTAGTCCGGACGCGGCGCATAGCTGCCAGCGGTGTTCACCAATTGCGGCTCGCCGCTGAACACGTCCAGCATCTGCTGCGCGTAGGGCTCCCAATCGGTCGCGCAATGGATGTAGCCGCCCGACTGCAGGCGCGAGAGCAGTCGCGTCACGAAGGGCGCCTGGATCAGCCGCCTCTTGTTGTGCCGAGCCTTGTGCCACGGATCGGGGAAGAACACGTGCACGCCGGCCAGGCTGGCTTCGGGCAGCATCTGGTCGATCACCTCCACCGCGTCGTGCTGCACGATGCGCACGTTCGTCAACTGCTGTTCGCCGATGCGCTTGAGCAGCGCCCCCACGCCGGGGTCATGCACCTCGCAACAAAGGAAGTTTTTCTCCGGCATCAGCGTGGCGATGTGCGCGGTGGCTTCGCCCATGCCGAAGCCGATTTCCAGGATCGTCGGCGCCGCGCGTCCGAACGCGGCATCGAAATCGAGCGGCCGCTGCTGGAAAGGCACGATGAACTGCGCGCCGAACTGCTCGAACGCTTTGGCCTGTCCGGTGGTGACGCGGCCCGCGCGCCGTACATAGCTGCGGATGCCGCGCGGCTGGCCCACGCCCTCAGGTGCGGTGGGCGCGGGAGAGGGCGAATCGCGTGGCGTTGTCACTCGCAAGATTGTAGGAGCCGCTAGCGCGGGTACGCGGCGCGCCATTGCGCCTGCCACGCCGAGAGCGCGTCGCTCAACCCAAGCTGCTGCGGCAGCAGGCCGAGCACGTGCGCGGCAGCGTTCAGTGCGCGCAAATGATCGCTCGTGTCAATCGCTTGTGCGCCATTTTGCTTCGACAGTTTTTCACCGTTGCCAGCCAGCACCAGCGGTGTGTGCAGATAGCGCGCAGTGGGAACGCCCAGCGCGCGTTGCAGCAGGATCTGGCGCGCCGTATTGTCGGCGAGGTCTTCGCCGCGCACGATGTCCGTGATGCCTTGCTGCGCGTCATCCACCACCACGGCGAGCTGGTAAGCCCACATTCCGTCCGCGCGCTTGAGCACGAAATCGCCGACCTCGCGTTCGACGTCCTGTTGCTGCGGGCCCAGGCGGCGGTCGTGCCACGACACGATGCCCTGGGGCATCCTGAATCGCCACGCACGCGGCGCGCGCCCACCCGTGCCCCCGCGGCAGGTTCCCGGGTAGACCAATTCGCCGTGACGCTGGTGCGGGCGTCCTTGCAAGCTCAAGGCCAGAGCGATGTCACCGCGAGAGCAGGCGCAGGGATACGCCAGCCCTTGCGCGATCAGCCGGTCGAGCGCGGCTTGATAGAGGGCGCCGCGCCTCGATTGCCACACCGGCGCTCCATCGCTGTGCAAGCCCAATGCGGCGAGCTGGTCCAGGATGACTTGGTCGGCGCCGGGCAGGCAGCGTGCGGTGTCCACGTCCTCGATGCGCATCAGCCAGCGGCCGCCATGCGCACGCGCATCGAGCCAGCTCGCCAAGGCCGCGACCAGCGACCCCGCGTGCAAGGGCCCGGTGGGCGAAGGCGCGAATCGGCCGATGTAGCCCTCCACAACGCGCGCTCCCGGCTATGAACCCGAGTGCACCTTCAGTGCGAGCTCGAGTCCCGACACGAATGCGTTCTCCACCCGATGCCCGAGGCACCAGTCGCCACACACCCCGATGCCGGCGTGTTCGTCCCACAGGAAAGACTGGCCCAGCGGCTTCTGCGTCTTGGCCCAGCGCCAGCGATGCACTTGCGCATACGCGGGTTGCGCGTGGATGCCGGTCACTTCCGAAAATGCCTTGAGCAGCTTGGCCAGCACGCGAGGGCCATCATCATCCACATGCTCCTGCGACCACGCGGCGCTGGCCTGCACGGTCCAGCGTTCCACTGGCGCGCGGCCGGGCTTGGACGATTCGCGCGCCAGCCAGGCAATGCGGTGGTGCGTGCTGAGCGCGGCGTTCCATTGAGGCCCGAGATGCGTCAGCGTCGGCTGCATCGCCTGCGGGAAGGCCAGCATCAGCGTCCAGCAAGGCGCAACCTCCACCGCCTCCATCTGCCGCGCCATTCCCGGTGCGACGGCGGAGAACCGCAGCAAGCCCGCGGCAAGGCCGTGCGGCGCCGCCAGCAGCACCGCGTCGAATCCGGGGAACACATGCACGGAGTCTTCCGCCCCACTGGTCTGCAGTTGCCAGCGCCGCGCGTCCAATGCGTCGCGTTCGATGCGAGTCACGCGCGTGTTCAGCTGCAGCTTTCCCTGCGCCGCCAAGGGCGCGGCCCATGCCAGGGGGATGGCGTCCATGGTCGCAACGCCCACCCAGTGCGGCTCGCCGGAGGGCAGCGCGGCCTCCGCCATGCGCCCGTGCGGGTCCAGCACGCGAACCGCGTTTGCGCTCCAGCGCTTGCGCGAAGAGGGCGCGAGCGCCAGGGCTTGTTCGAAACGCGGGTCGCGCACGGTGAAGTATTGGGTGGCGTGATCGAAGCTGCCGAAAGGCGTTTCGCAACTCGCCATACGGCCGCCCACCGAATTGCCCTTTTCCAGCAGCGTGACCTCGTGTCCTGCCTGGGCCAGCGTACGGGCGCAGGCCAGGCCCGCGATCCCGGCGCCGACGATGGCGATGTTTCTTTGTTTATGGGGCATCAGCGGCTGATTGTGGCATCAAGCACGCTGGTGCCGTTCCAGCAGTGCGCGGCGGGTGGCGGGCTTGTCCAATTGCTCGAGCCACCATTGCAGCGCGCGCCCGGTGCCACCAGCGGCGCGCCACGCGTAACTCATGCGCACCAGACGCTGCGCGCTGCGCTGGACTTGCTTGACCACGAGCAGCCCCGTCTCGATGTACGGACGGGCCATCGGCTCGGGAACGAAGCCGCCGCCCAATCCGCGCAGCTGCGCGTCCAGCTTGATTCGCATCGTGGGCACCGTGAGCACGTCCTGGCCGGCCAGCAAGCCCCGGGTCAATGCGGCGCCACGCTGCACCGAATCCGCGACAGCGATGGCTCTGTGCTTTTGCAGAACATCGTCTTTCAACGGGCCCTTCGCCGCGGCCAGCGGATGGTGCGGCGCGACGGCGTACACGAATGCGATGTCACCCAGCAGGCTGCTTTGGATGCCCGCCGAGTTACCGGGCTCCAGGATCACGCCGAGCGCGAGGTCGGCTTGCCCGGAGGTCAAGGCTTCCAGCGTGCCGGACAGCGATTCGTCACGCAGCCGCAGGCGCGTGGTCGGCGCGAGCGCGAAGAAGGTGTCGGCCAGTTCCATCACCGTTGCAGACGAGATGGCTGTGTCGACGGCGATCGTGAGTTGCGATTCCCACCCGGTTGCAACGCGCTGCACGCGGATTGCGACGGCATCGATTTCGGCGAGCAGCCGCTCGCCCTCGCGCAGCAATTCGGCGCCCGCGGGCGTGAGCCGCGCCTGGCGCGAACTGCGGTCGAACAGCAGCACATCGAGGGCGTCTTCGATCTGGCGCACCCGGTAGGTGACGGCGCTGGGCACCAGGTCGAGCGCGCGCGCGGCCGCCGCGAAGCTGCCCGCTTGCGCCACCGCGTGCACCAGGGCAAGCGCATCAGGTGCAAGGGCGGCCCTGGCATTTTGCATGGTCAATCATTTTACGTTCAGTATTTTTGAACGATCCCGTCAAACGCCTGCGGCCCGTAGCGGATCGCGAGCGCCTACAGTCAATGCATCGATCACCATACGGAGCACTTCATGATCACCTTGAGAAAGTCCAACGACCGCGGCTATGCCGACCACGGCTGGCTCAAGTCGTATCACAGCTTCTCCTTCGCCAACTACTACGACCCGCAGCACATGGGTTTCGGCAATCTGCGGGTGATCAATGAAGACCGGATCGCACCGGGCACGGGCTTCGGCACGCACGGGCATCGCGACATGGAGATCATCAGCTATGTGCTGGAAGGCAATCTCGCGCACCAGGACACGATCGGCAACGTCAAGGGTATTCCGCCGGGCGACGTGCAGCGGATGAGTGCGGGCACCGGCGTGCAGCACAGCGAGTTCAATCATGCGCCCGACCAGACCACGCATTTCCTGCAGATCTGGATCGAACCCAACGTCACCGGGATTCCCGCCAGCTACGAACAGAAGACTTTTGCGGATGCGGAAAAACGCGGACGGTTGCGTCTGGTTGCATCGCCCGACGCGCAGGAGGGCTCGGTGCTGATCCACGCGGATGCGCGCGTCTACGCCGGCCTGTTCGACGGCGCCGAGCGCTTCAGCCTGCCGCTCGCCCCCGGCCGCAAGGGCTATGTGCACGTCGTGCGCGGGGAACTCGCGGTCAATGGCGCCCGTCTATCTGCAGGAGACGCGGCGAAGCTGGAAGGCGAAGCCAGCGCCGAGTTGTCGCAGGGCAACTCAGCGGAGGTGCTGGTATTCGACCTCGCGCCTGGCTGATCCGCTCTTGCTCATTCACCATTAACTTCAACTTCACCGCAGTACCATGAATACCCACACTCAACCCAACGAAAACCCGGCATTCGACGCTGTCGTGCTGCTCGGGCGCGCCTTGATCGCCTATTTGTTCATTCCTGGCGGATTCGGCAAGCTCATGGGCTTTTCCCGCACCGTCGGGTATATCGCCTCTCAAGGTGTTCCCATGCCGGAGGTCGCCGCCGCTATCGCCATCGGCTGCGAATTGGGCCTCGGGCTGTTGCTGCTGTTCGGATGGCAGACCCGCTGGGCTGCGCTGGGCCTGGCGCTGTTCGTGGCCGTGATCACGCCGATCTTCCATGGGTTCTGGCACGCCCCCGACGCGGCGCGTGCGATGCAGAAGATCAATTTCGACAAGAACCTTGCCGTGGTGGGCGGTCTTCTGGTGCTGGCCACCGTTGGGGCTGGCCGCTGGAGCATCGACCGCGAACCGATCCCCGGGCCACGGGAAGACAGCGGTGCCGGGCGCCAGCGGGTGACTGCGTGAACCGGACCAAGGGGTCATCCTGTTGAGCCGTATGCGGCGAAAGTGCTAGTGTTCGGCCTGGCGGCCGTCCGGCCGTCCTTGTGCTACAACGAGGAGACTTCATGACCCCTACGCCTGCTACACAAAACCTTCTGGCCCTGATTGGCCGCGCCCTCATCGTGGCGCTGTTTCTGCCGTTTGGATACGGCGCGATCACCAACTTCGCGGGGACCGTGCGCTATATCAGTTCCGCGGGCCTGCCGATGCCCGAGGTGGTGGGCGTGATCGCTATTTTCGTCGAGGTGGTGCTCGGACTCTTGCTGCTGGTGGGCTACCAGACCCGCTGGGCGGCGCTGGGAATCCTGCTCTACACCTTGGCGGCCGCTTTCGTCTTCCATGCGTACTGGGATGCGCCCGCCGCGCAGATAATCGCGCAAAGGACGAACTTCCTGAAAAACATGGCGATCGCGGGTGGCCTGTTCGGCATCCTCGCGTGGGGGCCTGGCGCGTGGAGCCTCGACGCCCGGCGCGCCGGTACGCACCCCCAGGCTGCCGCTGCCTGAGTTCCAGCGCAAGCGTCTTGGCGTGGCCCGGGTCGTAGTCGTCTATCACTCGGGCTATGGCCACACCCAGCGCATGGCGCAGGCCGTGGCCGAGGGAGCGAACGCGGAACTTCTCGCGATCGACGCCGACGGCAATCTGCCCGCCGGCGGCTGGGAGCAGCTGAAGGCGGCTGACGCCATCGTCTTCGGCTGCCCCACTTACATGGGCAACATCAGCTGGCAGTTCAAGAAGTTCGCCGACGCATCGTCCCGGCCGTGGTACGCCCAGGAGTGGAAGGACAAGCTGGCCGGGGGATTCACCAACAGTGCCGGCATGAGCGGCGACAAGTTCGCCACCTTGACGACGCTGTTCACGCTGGCGATGCAGCATTCGATGATCTGGGTGAGCCAGGGGCTGATGCCCTCGAACACCAAGGCAGCCAGGCGCGATGACGTGAACTACCTGGTGTCCTATAGCGGCGCGATGGCGCAATCGCCCTCCGACGGCAGCACGGCCGATATGGCGCGCGGCGATCTGGAAACCGCGAAGCTGTTCGGAAAACGGGTCGCCGATATCGCCGCGCGATTCAAGCCCTGACGGCACGTTCAGCCTGCGAAGGGAGCATGCGATGGCGATTCAATTGAAATTGGCGGGCCAGCAAAAGGATCTGGGCGGCGGCTTCATCGTCAGCCGCCTGCTGCCTTCAATGCACAGGCGCAGTGTCGGGCCGTTCGTGTTCTTCGACCACTTCGGCCCCGCCACCGAACAGCCCGGCCTGAACCATGATGTGCGGCCGCATCCGCACATCGGGCTGGCAACGGTCACCTACCTGTTCGAAGGCGCGATGATGCACCGCGACAGCTTGGGTAACGCGCAAAGGATCGAGCCGGGCGCGATCAACTGGATGACCGCGGGCCGCGGTATCGTGCACTCCGAACGCAAGCCCGACGACATGAAGGATCGCAGCTACCTGAACCATGGGCTGCAACTCTGGGTGGCGCTGCCGCGAGAGCGCGAAGAGGACGAGCCTTCGTTCGTTCACACGCCGGCCGCCGCGATTCCGCAAATGCGAGTGGGTGACGCACAGGTACGAGTGCTGGTGGGTGAAGCTTTCGGCGCACTGTCGCCGGTGCAGCCTGCCGCGCCAACCTTGTACCTCGATGTCCAGCTTTCCGACGGCGGCGCGCTTGACTTGCCGCCGCTCGCGCCTGAGATGGCGCTGTATCCGGTGCAAGGGGCAGTCACCGTCAACGGGGACGCTGTCGATTCCGGCGCGATGGCGGTGCTCGAGCCGGGCGCGCCGGTGCGCTTGCTTGCGGCGGGCGCCACGCGCCTGGCGATCGTGGGCGGCGCGCCGCTGGATGGCCCGCGCTATCTCTGGTGGAATTTCGTGTCGAGCCGGCGCGAGCGCATCGTGCAGGCCAGTGCCGATTGGGAAGCGCAGCGCATGGGCGGCATTGCGGGCGACCCCGAGTTCATTCCGCTGCCGCCAACGCGCTTTGCTCCGCCTGAGCCGATTTCATAGCGCGCATCTCGCGTTGAGACCTCGCGGCAACTCAGGCACCATCTTGGAACGAATCGCCTGCCGCGAACCCGACATTACTCCGCCTTGATGTTTGCGGACTTTGCGAGCTGGATATAGCGAACGGCGTCTTCGCGGATCAACGTCGCCAACTGCGCGCCGTTGCCATTGAGCGGTTCGACGCCGGCCTTCGACAGCTTGGATTGCGTGTCGCGCTGTGCCAGCACCTTCTGCACGTCGGTGTAGATTCGCGCCACCGCATCCGGCGGCATCTTGGCCGGGCCCATCAGCGCGTACCAGATGGAAAAGTCCAACGGCTTCAATCCCTGTTCTTCGAATGTTGGTGTATCAGGCAACAGCTTGTAGCGGTCCTTCGTCGAAACGCCGATGGCGACCAGCTTGCCCGAACTGACGTAGGGCGCGACCAGGTTGGCGCTGAGGATGGCCAGCGGAATCTGGCCGCCGACCACGTCCGTGAGCCCGGGCGCGCAACCCTTGTAGCCGGCATGGGTCGCATCGATGCCGGTCTTCTGCTTGACCAGTTCCATCACGAAGTGCTGGGGCGTGCCGATGCCGCAAGAGCCGTAGGCGAGCGTCTTTGGATGCGCCTTGCTGTACGCGACGAGATCCTTCAGGTTCTTCACGCCCAGGCTCGGATGCGCGACCAGCGCGATCGGCGTCACGCCCAGCAGCATGATCGGCGTCAGGTCTTTTTCGGGGTCGTAATTGAGTTTGCCCGCGACCGCCTGGTTCACCACCATCGTGCTGTTTTGCAGCAGCAAGGTGTAGCCGTCGGGCGCGGCATGCACCACTGCTTCGGTGCCGATGTTGCCCGAGGCGCCGGCGCGGTTTTCGACGGCGACGCCCTGGCCCCACATCGTCTGCAGCTCGGCGCCGATGTGCCGCGCGAGCACGTCCGAGCCGCCGCCGGTTCCGTAAGGCACGATGATCCGAACGGGCCTGGAAGGGTAGGACTGCGCGATGGCCATGGGCGCCATGGCTTGCAGCGCGAGTCCGAGTCCCAGTGCAATCAATGAAGTGAATTTCATGGTGTCTCCTCGCCTGGGCGATGTTGTTGATCAGGACGCGTCGATGGGGCCGATGCGACGGCGCCAGAGATCCCACGACCGGCCGATCTGCGTGTCGTTGGCGGCTGCTGCCAGGTCGGCTTCTTGCGGCGTGAGGTAGGTGACTTCGCCCAAGCCGAGCGCCTGCGACTGCAGCTTTGCATTGACCTCGGCGTAGATCGCGCGGTACACCGCCTGCTCGATGGAGCTGGCGACCACGGTGGAGCCATGGCCACGCATCAACACACACGTGCATTGACCCAGCGAGCGCGCGAGCGCCTTGCCCATTTCGTTGTTGCGCACCAGCATATCGGTCTCGCCGAAGGCATCGCGGATGTCGAAGATGGTCGAGCCGCTGCCCAGGAAGCCGGCCATGTGGAAGATGGGCCGCAGGCGATTGCCGGTCGCGCCGAAGGGAATCACGCTGGGTGAGTGGCTGTGCACGACCGACATGACATCCGGCCGTGCGCGGTAGATCTCGCCGTGGATGAATCGCTCGAGATAGGAGCGTTCCGTCGTGGGTGAAACGGTGTTGCCATCCAGGTCGTAGCACAGGACATCCGAGTGGCGCACCAGGCCGGGCGCGCGATTGCACGAGAGCAGGAACTGATTCGGGTCGCTGTTGTGGCGCGCGCTGACGTGACCCAGGCCGTCGACGACGCCCTGGTCGTAAAGGATGCGATTGGCGATCACCACTTTCTCGATGAGGGTGGAATCCGGTGCGGCCGCAGCCATGATGAGTCTCCTTCGCGTGTTGTTGGGATGGGTTGTTGCGCGGCTATCGTAGCGCCACGCGTGCGGCGCCCCTGCTAGCGTGCCGCGGCCAGGCGCGCGTCGACCGACTCGCGCTGGTCGAACACGAAACACGAGCCGTTGAAATGCGCGCCGCCGGTTTCCTGCAGGTATTTCAGGATGCCGCCGTCGAGCTGCCAAACGTGTTCCACGCCCGACGCTCGCATGTGCAGCGCGGCCTTCTCGCAGCGGATGCCGCCGGTGCAAAAACTCAGCACCGTTTTGCCCTCGAGATCGCCGCGATGCGCCGCCAGCGCCTGGGGAAACTCACTGAAACTTCGCAAGCGCCAATCCAGGGCGCCGGCGAAACTGCCGTGGTCCACTTCGAAGCCGTTGCGCGTGTCCAGCAGCACCAGCGGACGACCTTCATCGTCCCGGCCCTGATCCAGCCAGCGTTTTGCCGTCGCGCAATCGATCGCGGGCGCGCGCTGCTGCGCCGGGCGGATCGCCGGCTGGTTCATTCGAATGATTTCGCGCTTGACCTTGACACGCAGCTTGCGGAACGGCTGGGCGGCGGACCAGGTTTGCGTCGCCCGGAAATCGGCGAGGCGCTCGTCGGCGCGCAATGCCTGCAGGAAACTGTCGATGTCCGCGGGCGCGCCGGCGAGGAACAAGTTGATGCCTTCATGGGCCAGCAGGATGGTGCCGCGCAATTGCAGCGCCGTGCCGCGGGTATGCAGCGTGCGCTGCAGCTCTTGCGGCTGGCCGATCGCCACGAATTTGTAACCCGAGATATTGAGGACCTGATTCACGGCGCCAATTTTAGTTGGCTGTCAAGGTGTCACTCTTTTCTAGAATGAGGGCATGTTCGTCCACCTGCGCCTGCACACCGAATTTTCCATCGTCGACGGCACCAACCGCATCGACGAGACCGTCAAGGTGGCAGCCGCCGACCAGCAAGCGGCCTTGGCGATCACGGACCTGAACAACCTGTTCGGCGCGATCAAGTTCTACAAGGCGGCGCGTGGCGCCGGCGTCAAGCCGATCATCGGCGTGGAGATCCTGCTGCAGGGCCTGGCCAAGGAGCCGACCATGTTGTCGCGCATGGTGCTGCTGGTGCAGAACCACGAGGGCTACCTGAACCTGTGCGAGTTGCTGGCTCGGGCCTGGACGCAAAACGTCGTCAAGGCGCAAGGCGTGTGCAAGCTGGAGTGGCTGCGGGAACGCGGGGGTGGCTTGATTGCGCTGTCGGGCGCACAGGCGGGTCCGGTCGGGCAGGCATTGATGCAGGGCGACGAGCAGCGCGCCAGCGAGATGGCGCTGCAACTGGCGTCGATTTTTCCGCATCGCTTCTACCTGGAATTGCAGCGTGCGGGCCGCGTCGATGACGAAGCACATGTCGCTGCCGCCGTGCAGCTGGCAGCGAACCTTCATTTGCCGGTGGTCGCCACCCATCCGGTGCAGTTCACGGCCGAGGACGATTACGAAGCGCACGAGGCGCGCGTGTGCATTTCCGAAGGCGAGATCCTGGGCAATCCCCGCCGCGTGCGCAAGTTCACGCGCGAGCAATACTTCAAGAGCCAGGCGGCGATGGAACAGTTGTTCGCCGACGTGCCGTCCGCTGTCGCGAACACGTTGCAGATTGCGAAACGCTGCAACCTGGTGCTGGAACTGGGCAAGCCGCACCTGCCGGATTACCCGACCCCGGAAGTTGCCGGCAGGCGCATGCCGATCGACGACTATTTCCGCGTCTCGTCGCACGAGGGCTTGCAGCAGCGGATGTCGCGCTTGTATCCCGACCCCGCGCAGCGCGACAAGGAAATGCCGCGCTACGTGCAGCGGCTGGAGTTCGAGATCGAGACCATTATCAAGATGGGCTTTCCCGGCTACTTTCTGATCGTGGGTGACTTCATCAACTGGGCCAAGAACAACCGCTGTCCGGTGGGGCCGGGGCGCGGATCGGGCGCGGGATCGTTGGTGGCGTATTCGCTGAACATCACCGACCTCGACCCGCTGCAGTACAACCTGCTGTTCGAGCGTTTCCTCAATCCGGAGCGGGTGTCGATGCCTGACTTCGACATCGACTTCTGCCAGGCGAATCGCGATCGCGTGATCGACTACGTCAAGGAGAAGTACGGCAAGGATGCGGTGAGCCAGATCGCGACCTTCGGCACGATGGCGGCACGTGCTGCAATTCGCGACGTGGGCCGCGTGCTCGACATGAGCTACACGTTCTGCGACGGCATCAGCAAGCTGATCCCCAACAAGCCGGGCCAGCACATCACGATCGATGGCGCGATCAAGGTCGAGCCGATGCTCGCCGAGCGGCTGGAAAAGGAAGACGAGGTGAAGACGCTGCTGGGCCTGGCCCAAAAGCTGGAAGGGCTCACGCGCAACGTCGGCATGCACGCAGGTGGCGTGCTGATCGCGCCGGGCAAGCTGACCGACTTCACGCCGCTGTACCAGCAGCCCGGCAGCGATTCGGCCGTGAGCCAGTACGACAAGGACGACGTCGAGGCCGCGGGCCTCGTGAAGTTCGACTTCCTGGGCCTGGCCACGCTCACCATCCTGGAGATCGCGAAAGACTTCATCCGCAGCCGGCACCCAGGCCAGGAAGAATTCACCTTCGAGTCCATTGCGCTGGATGATCCGCACACGTACAAGTTGTTCGCCGACGGCAAGACCGAAGCGGTGTTCCAGTTCGAAAGCCGCGGCATGCAAGGCATGTTGCGCGACGCGAAGCCCTCGCGGCTGGAAGACCTGATCGCGCTGAACGCGCTGTTCCGCCCGGGGCCCATGGACCTGATCCCGACCTTCGTCGCACGCAAGAACGGGCGTGAGGCGGTGGAGTATCCGCACCCGCTGGTGGCCGAGATGCTGTCCGAGACCTACGGCATCATGGTGTACCAGGAACAGGTGATGCAGACCGCGCAGATCCTGGGCGGCTATTCGCTGGGCGGCGCCGACTTGCTGCGCCGTGCGATGGGCAAGAAGAAGGCCGAGGAAATGGCCGAGCACCGCGAGATCTTCCGGGCCGGCGCGGCGAAGAACGGCATCGCCCAGGACACCGCCGACGAGATCTTCGACTTGATGGAGAAGTTCGCGGGCTACGGCTTCAACAAGTCCCACGCCGCCGCGTACTCGCTGCTGGCCTATCAAACCGGCTGGCTCAAGGTGCACTACACCGCCGAGTTCTATGGCGCGAACATGACGGTGGAAATGGACGACACCGACAAGCTGAAGGTGTTGTTCGAGGATGCGCAGAAACCGCAGTGGGGCGTCTCTGGCAATGTCGCGATGACATTCGAGCCGCCCGACGTGAACCGCGGCGTGTACCGCTTCGAGCCGATTTCCGACACGTCCATTCGCTACGGCCTGGGGGCGGTGAAAGGAACCGGCGAGCAGGCCATCGAGGCGATCGTCAAGGCGCGCGACGAAGGCGGGCCATTCACGAGCCTGTACGACTTCTGCGTGCGCGTGGATCGCACCCGTATCAACAAGCGCACCGTCGAAGCGCTGATCAAGGCCGGCGCGTTCGATTCACTGCAGCTCAATCGCGCTTCGCTCATGGCGTCGGTCGAGCGTGCTTTCGACTTCGCCAACGCGGCCGAAGCCAACGCGAACCAGGGCGGGCTGTTCGACATGGCCGACTCGCATGCCGCGAGCACGCAGGAGCCTCCGCTGGTGGACGCCATGCCCTGGGGCGTGAAGGAACGCCTCACGTACGAGAAGACCGCGATCGGCTTTTATCTCTCGGGACACCTGTTCGACGAAGTGGCGCAGGAAGTGCGCAGATTCGCCAAGCGCCGCATCGAAGACCTGATCGACACGCGCGAGCCGCAGCTGCTGGCCGGCATCGTGGGCGATTTCCGCGTGATCAACGGCCAGCGCGGCAAGCTGGCGCTGTTCAAGCTGGACGACAAGTCCGCTGTGATCGAAGCGACGGCTGACGAAGCGGTAGTCAACGCCAATCGTCATCTGCTGCGTGACGACGAACTCGTCATCGTGATGGGACGCCTTCAGCCGGACCGCTTCACCGGCGGCTTCCGCCTGAACGTCAACCAGGTGTGGGACCTGGCGACCGCGCGGTGCCGCTTCGGCAAATTCCTGCGCGTCGCCGTCAATGGCAAAGCGCCCGATGTGCGCCGGCTGGTGCACGAGTTTCCGCCCAAGCGCGAGATGTCGGAGCAGGGCGAATTGGTGCGCGGCTTGAACGTGCGGCTGGCGCTGCGCCGCGATGAGGCCATGGCCGAACTGCAATTGGGCGACGAGGCACGCTTCTTCCCCAGCGATGCCGCGCTGGCCAGCTGGATGGCGCAGGCCGACCAGGGGCAGGCGCAGATCGTTTACGAGTAGGCAAAGCACCTGATGCCGGGCCGTGCCGGCATGTGTGCCTGTCAGTCGCGCGGCCGGAAACGAATCTCGAACTGAGGCACCACTCGTCCGTCAGTGTCTCGCGGCAGTACTTCAGTCTTGTCGATGGCGCGCAGAACTGCTTCGTCCCATGCTTTCACGCCGCTGGATTCCA
>Ga0068855_100004145_pt1 | contig 17687 bp, 16 predicted proteins | sample KBSCornC52_FD_66592 | JGI IMG/M metagenome (GOLD analysis project Ga0068855, IMG submission 66592) | Corn rhizosphere microbial communities from Kellogg Biological Station, Michigan, USA - KBS Corn C5-2 | ecosystem: Host-associated > Plants > Roots > Rhizosphere > Soil ...
GCGAGCCTGGGGCTGCGCGTGATCGCCGAGGGCGTGGAGAGCGCGGAGCAGCGCGCGCAGATGGCGGCGCTGGGGTGCGAGGGGGCGCAGGGGAACTTCTTCGCCGAGCCCGCGGACGCGCGCCGCATCGCGCAGCTCGCCCACGCGGGCGTGGGCGAGCCCGCCTGAGGGCTACATCGCCGCGATCACCATCGCGGTGGCCGCGGTCACCTTCTTCGCATACGCGATGTCGAGGAACTCGTTGGGGCCGTGGGCGTTCGAGCGCGGTCCCAGCACGCCGGTCACCAGGATCTGCGCCTGCGGGAACTTGGCGCCCAGCATTCCCATGAACGGGATCGTCCCGCCCTCGCCCATGTGCGCGGCGCGCTTCCCGAACAGGACCTGCGAAGCCTGGTCGAGGGCCTCCGAGAGCCAGGGCGCGGCCGAGGGCGCGTTCCAGCCGGTCGCCGCGGAGTCGCAGTCGAAGCTCACGACGGCGCAATAGGGCGGGTCCGACTCGAGCATGCGCTTCATCGTGCGGGCCGCGCCTTCGGCGTCGACGACGGGCGGCAGGCGCATCGAGAGCTTCAGCGCCGTGTGCGGCCGCTGCACGTTCCCCGCGGAGGCGATCGCGGGAAGCCCGTCCGCGCCGGTGATCGCGAGCGCGGCGCGCCAGGTGCGGTTGAGGACGAGCTCCACGGGGTCCTTCGTCGTGGGCTGCGCGAAGAGGCGCGCCGTCCCCTGGTCGTCGCAGCAGCTCGACCACGGGAAACGCTGCCAGAGCGCTTCGCCCAGGATCTGCGCGGCCGCGCGCGCCTCCGCGCGCCGCTCCTCCGGGATCGCGCACGCGAACTCGCCGGGGCGGACCACGCCGGTGCGCGAATCGTCCAGGCGGTCCAGGAGCTCGCGCGCGATGCGGAAGGAAGACGGCACCACGCCGCCGGCGTCCCCGGAATGCACGCCTTCCGTGAGGACGTTCACCGAGAGCCGGCCGTTCACGAGCCCGCGCAGCGACGTGGTCACCCAGAGCTGGTCGTAGTTGCCCGCGCCGGAGTCGAGCGCGATCACGAGCCCCACGCTTCCCATGCGCGGCGCCAGCGCGTCGAGGTAGGCGGGAAGGTCGTAGCTGCCGCTTTCCTCGCAGGTCTCGATCAAGCCCACGCAGCGCGGGCGCGCGACGCCCTGGAGGTCGAGCGCGAGGATCGCCGAGAGCGCGGCGAAGACCGCGTAGCCGTCGTCCGCCGCGCCGCGCCCGTAGAGCCGCCCCTCCTCGATCACCGGCGTCCACGGTCCCAGCTCCGGACGCCAGCCGGTCATCTCCGGCTGCTTGTCGAGGTGCCCGTAGAGGAGCACGGTCTCGCCGCTCGCGCCGGCGGTGGCGGGAACGTCGAAGAAGATCACGGGCGTGCGCCCCTCCAGCCGCACGATCTCCAGCTCGAGCCCCGACACCGGCTGGCGCAGGAGCCAGTCGCGCGCGAGGCGCACCGCGGCCTCGATGTGGCCGCTTTCGCGCCAGCGCGGGTCGAAATGCGGGGACTTGGCGGGAATGCGGACGTATTCCACGAGGCGGGCGACGATGTCGTCGTCCCACTGGCGGGCGATGCGGCCCTGGAGCTGGGCGGCGTTGTATCCGGGTTCCAGCGGCTGGCGGGCGGTCATGTGCGCGCTCCTCTCGGTCGTCCGAGGGATTGATTGTATCCTCCGGACATGGAAGCGCTCCCCTGGTTCCGGATCTTCGTCGCCTCCTACGTGGTGTGGGTCGTCCTCGCCGTGGTCTCCCTCCTCCTCCACCGGCGCTCGCCCACGGCGACGCTCGCGTGGATCTTCGCGTTCGTGGCGCTCCCGGTCGTCTCCGGGCTCTACTACATGGTCTTCGGCCCGCGGCGCCTGCACCGGCGCCGGCGCCGCTACGGCGTCGCGCGCTCGCTCGCGGCGCAGGTCTCGGAGCACCTGCGCACCACCTGCGCCGCGACCCGTCCCGCGCTGGGGGCGGACGCCGCCGCCCTCGCCGCGGTCGGCCGCCGCCTGGGCCAGGGGGCGCCCACGTTCGCCTCGGGCGTGCGGCTCTTCGACGGCGGCGACGAGAAGCTCGCCTCGCTCGCGAAGGCGATCGAGCACGCGAAGCACCACGTCCACCTCGAGTACTACATCTGGGAGCCGGACGCGGTCGGCAGCCATTTCCGGGACCTCCTCGTCGCGGGCGCCGGGCGCGGGGTCGAGGTGCGCGTGCTCTACGACGCCGTGGGCTCCCCCGCTCTCAACCGATCGTTCTGGAAGCCGCTCGTGGACGCCGGCGGCGAGGTGCTCGTCTTCAATCCCGTGCGCCTGTCGCTCGCGAGCCTCAACTTCGCGAACTTCCGCACGCACCGGAAGATCGCCGTGATCGACGGGGCGGTGGGCTACCTGGGCGGGGTGAACCTCCACGACCCGGCGAGCGCCACGCGCTCGGGGCGCGAGGCGTGGCGCGACGAGCACGCGCGGATCGACGGCGAGCCCGTGCGCAAGATCCAGCGCCTCTTCCTCGAGAACTGGACCTACGCGGGCGGAAGCTTCCGCATGTCGCCGCAAAGCGTGCCGTCGTACTTTCCTCCCGCGACCGCGTGCGACCCGGGCGTGGCGGTGCAGATCCTCGCCTCCGGGCCGGACGACGAATCGGCGCCGCTCCACGCCTTCTTCCTCGCGGCGCTCTCGGTCGCCCGCTCGCGCGTGTGGATCGAGACGCCCTACCTCATCCCGGACGAGCCGCTCGAGTCGGCGCTCCGGATCGCGGAGCTCCGCGGGGTGGACGTGCAGGTGATCGTGCCGAAGCTGGGCGACTCGCGCCTGGTGACCGCCGCCTCGCACACCTACTGCGAGTCGCTCGCCAAGGCGGGCATCGTCGTCTTCGAGTTCGGCCCGCCGATGCTCCACGCGAAGACGATCGTCGTGGACGACACCGTGGCGATGGTGGGGACCGCGAACCTCGACAACCGGAGCTTTCGCCTGAACTTCGAGATCGCCGCGGCGTTCTACGATGCCGCGGTGGTGAAGAAGCTCGCCGGGCGCTTCGAGGCGGACCGCGCGGCGAGCAATCCCTTCCCGTTCCGCAAGAGGAACCCCCGGCTCACGGTGATCCTCGAATCGATCGCGCGGCTCACCTCGCCCGTGCTCTGAGCCGCTATCTCACGACCGGGGGACGGCGGGGGAGGAGCGGCAGGGGATAGACCGCGGGCGAGACGTTCCCGTCCCGGTCGTAGGCCTGGATGCCGAAGACCACGTCGTCCTTGGACACCGGAAGCGTCACGCGCGTGACGTTGCCCACGTCGCGTGCGTGCTGCCAGTCCGGCGCCGTCGTGTCGCGCCACACGACGCGGTAGCCCGCGAGGTCCGGCTCGCGGTTGGCGGCCCACGAGAGCGTGGTGTCGCTCTCGAGCTTGAGCGCCTCGATCTTCGCCTCGCGAGGCGCCGCGGGAGCGAGGGCGAGCGAGGCGAGCGCCGCGGCGTTCACGCGCGCGACCTGCGCCACGTAGCCGAAGTCCACGAACCCGGGAAGGTCCCCGTACTGGATCCCGTTCTCCACGCGCACGTTCTGGTGCTGGTGGTTCCAGTTCTCCACCGGCTCGGTGAAGCGCACCGCGGGGTATCCCTCCTGCTGGAAGGGAAAGTGGTCGCCCCCGCGCAGGTACCGGTCGCGCCGCCACACGGTCTGGATGCGAAGCCCGGGCACGTAGGTGCGGGCGGCGGCGGCGATGGCGCGCGCGAGCTGGCGGGTGGGCAGGTCGTTCTCCCCGCCCGTGCGCAGCATCGCGAGGACGTCGTCCGGCAGCTCCTTCACCGCGGGCACGCCCTGCGCGAAGAGCCGCAGGCGCCCCTGGTCGACGGCGCCTTCCGCGCTCCGGGTGTTGCCCACGATGTCGTTCGTGATCATCCCCTCGATGTCCAGGCCCTTCGCGCGAGCCGCCTTCGCGAACCCGGTCGAGCCGTAGAGGCCCTGCTCCTCGCCCGCGACCGTCAGGAAGACGAGCGTCGCGTCGAAGCGGTGGCGCGACATCGCGCACGCGAGCTCCATCGACACGGCCGTGCCCGAAGCGTCGTCGTTGGCACCGGGCGCGTCGCTCGTGCCGTCGGTGGGGTCGGTGGGCATCGAGTCGTAGTGCCCGCTGATCACGTAGATGCGGTCGCGGCTCTCCGCCTGCTCTCCCGGGAGCGTCGCCACCACGTTCACGAAGTCCGTCGGGCGCGGCACGCGCGAGCCGGACTCGACGTGGTGCTCGTCGAAGGCCACCTGCAGTCGCCCGCCCGAATCGCGCGCGCAATCCTCGAGGCGCGACTTGATCCAGCGTCGCGCGGCGCCGATGCCGCGCGTGTCCGAGACGGTGTCCGAGAGCGAGTTGCGCGTGCCGAAGGCGGCGAGCCTGCGGATGGTGGCCTCGATCCGCGCGGGCTGGATCTCCGAGACGACGGCCGCGATGGCGGGGTTGGGACGGTCGGCGCCGGCGGCCGGCGCGAAGGCCGGGACCGCGGCGAGGGCGAGCGCTGCGAGGGAGGGAATTTTCATGCCGCGCAGTATGGTGATTCGCGGCCCCGCCGTCCATCCCTCGATCCCCGCCTGTGGCGCATTGCCGACAGGGGCGGCGGCGGCGGCCACGCCGCGCTTCGCCGGCGCCGACAACCGCGCGCGGCGTCCTGTCCGGAATCCCCGGGGCGCGGGACCGTCCAACGCCCATGCTCTTCCAAGACCGCCTCGATGCCGCCTGCCAGCTCGCGCGGGCGCTCCTGCGCTTCCGCGGGACCGATCCCCTCGTCCTCGCGATCCCGCGCGGCGCCGTTCCCATGGGCCGCATCGTCGCGGACCGGCTGGATGGAGACTTGGACGTGATCCTCGTGCGCAAGCTGGGCTCCCCCTTCAACCCGGAGTTCGCGATCGGCGCGATCGACGAATCGGGTGCGTTCGCCCTTTCGTCGGATTCGGACTTCGCGACCGTGAGCCGCGAGTACCTCGAGCGCGAGAAGGCCGCGCAGCTCGCGCGCATCCGCGCGCAGCGCCTGCGCTGGAGCCACCTGCGCGCGGCGCTCGATCCCGCGGGCCGCGTCGCGATCGTGGTCGACGACGGGCTCGCGACCGGAGCCACGATGGCGGCGGCGCTCCGGTTCCTGCGCGACCGCGGCGCGCGCAGGGCGGTGTGCGCCGTCCCCGTCGCCTCCCGTGGGGGCCTGGACGTCGTGCGCCCGCTCGCCGACGAGGTGGTGGCGCTCGCCGTCCCGCAGCCCTTCGGCGCCGTCTCGCGCTACTACCAGGAGTTCCCGCCGGTCGAGGACGACGAGGTGAGCGAGCTCCTCGCGGCCTAGCGCGCGCATGGTCCGAAAAGACCGGTCCCCGAATCTTGCCGCGCGGACGAGGGTCTACCGCAACGGTCGCATTCCCGAGGCTCCCCACCCGATGAGATTCCAGCTTCCGCTCGCCGCCCTGCTCGTGGGCGCCGCCGCGACGTTCTCCGTGAGCGCCGTGACCGGCGCCGCCGTGCCGGGGGCGGTGGTGTGCGGGGGCATCGGCTCCGGCGAGCGCGCGGCGCTCGCCGAAGAGACGCGCGGCACCAACCTCGCGCTCGAGTTCTTCATCGCGCAGCGCGGCGACTACGTGACGGACGTCGATTTCGCCATCACGCCCCTCGACGGCCCGGCGGCGGGACGGCCCGTGGACACCGTGACGGGCGGTCCGCTCTGCTACGTGAAGCTCGCCCCGGGCCGCTACCGGATCGACGCGGAATTCAACGGCGTGCGCCGCTCCGCGCGCGCGACCGTCCCCGAGCACGCCCTTCGCCCCGTCCGCGTCGCCCTCGCCTTCCCCGAGGAAGCGGCCCGGGGCGATCTCGAAACGAGGCCCACCCCCGAAGAACGGGAGGAAGCGAGACAGCCATGACAACCAAGCTCAATACCACCTTCAAGCGCGAGCTCGAGGTGAACGGCGACAAGTACACCCTCACCGTGTCCCCGGACGGATTCAAGCTGGTCCTCAAGGGCAAGCGGAAGGGCATCGAGCTCGCGTGGGCCTCGATCGTCGGCGGCGACGCGGCGCTCGCCTCGGCGCTCAACGCCACTATCGCGCACCCGGGCATGCACTCGATGGGCACCGAGCGCGATGCCGTGAAGCACTAGAGGCCGAGCGCGCTGGACGATTTTCGCGCGACTGGCCTGAAGAAGGCCGAGCGCGCTGGACGATTTTCGCGCGACTGGCCTGAAGAAGGCCGAGCGCGCTAAATGTAACCCCTGCAGGTCGCGGCGCCGCAGCGGCACGGGAGCCGCCCGCCGTGGTGGCTCTCGCCGTAGTCGACCGTGAGCTCCTCCCCCGGCGCGATGGCGCGCCGCGCGTAGAACTCCGCGCGCTCCGGGGTGCAGCGCATGAAGGTGTTCGGATCGCACGAGTGGTTGATGAACCGGAAGCCGTGGCGCCAGCGCGTGGCGTCCAGCGCGTGGCGCTCGAGCTCCACGATCGCGATCACCGCCCGGCCCTTCGCGCGCCGGCGCGCCTCCCGGAGCCCGATCGCCTCCCCTTCGAACTCGCCGATCTTCGCGCGGCTGCGGATGCGGGTTCCCGCGAAGAGCCCGCGCCCGACAAGGCGACTCCTGCCTACCCGCAACGCGGCGTAGATCCGCCGCCACTCCGCCTTCATCGTCCGGCTCCCGTTCCTCGTCCGCGCATAATCGCGGCTGGGAGGCCTCGATGACAAGGTTCGGCATCGCGGGAGCGCTCGCGGCCTTCGCCGCCGCCGGCGCCTTCGCGCAGGAAGGAGCGCAGTGCCCGGATTCCGCGCCCCGGGGCGTCGAATGCCGCTCGGGCACCGATGCGCACGGCGCGCCCTACCTCCTCGCCCTTCCCCGCGGCTGGAACGGCATCCTGGTCGTGTACGCGCGCGACGGTCCGGACCTGAAGCCGCCCGTGGCGGAACGCGTCGCCGACGACTTCGGCCGCTGGACCGCGTTCCTCAAGGCGGGCTACGCATGGGCCGGCACCGGCTATCGGCATGGCGGATACGACATCCCCGGCGCGGTGGAGGACCTGGAGAGCGTGCGCGCGCTCTTCGCGGCGCGCTTCGGCGCGGCGCGGCGGGTCGTGCTCCACGGGCAGGGTTGGGGCGGGAACGTCGCCGCCCGCGCGATCGAGATCCATCCGCATGCGTACGACGGCGCCCTCCTCACGAGCGGCGAGCTCGCCGGCGGCTCGCGCGGCGAGGACTACCGCATGGACCTGCGCGTCGTCTACCAGTACTACTGCCGCAACCACCCGCGGCCCGGCGAGCCGGCCTACCCGCTCTGGATGGGACTTCCGCCGGGCGAATCGATGACGGGCGCGGACGTGCGCGTGCGCTTCGACGAATGCACGGGATCGAACCTCCCGATGCCCGCACGGAGCCTCGCGCAGCGCCGGGCGCTCGCCTCGATCATGGCCGCCACGCGCATCCCGGAGCGCACGCTGGCCGCGCACCTCGCGTGGGGCACGGTCGTCTTCGCGGACATCGTGAAGCGCCTGGGCGGGCGCAATCCCTTCTCGACCGACGGCGTGCGCTATTCGGGCACGCAGGACGACGCGGCCCTGAATGCCGGCGTGCCGCGGTACCGGCCGGATGCCGCGGCGTTGGCGGAACTCTCCGCGGCGAGCGATCCCACCGGCCGGATCGAGGTGCCGGTGCTGACCCTCCACGGCATCGGCGATCCGACCGCCTTCGTCGAGCACGAATCCGCGTACCGGGAGGCGGTCGACCGCGCGGGCCGGGGCGAGCGCCTGGCGCAGGTCTTCACCGCGCAGCCGGAACACCGTTCGCTGGGATCGGCCGAATACCTGGCCGCGCTCGCGGCGCTCACGGCCTGGATCGACGGAGGGAAGCGGCCGACGCCCGCCGAGGTCGCGGCCCGCTGCCGGGAGTCGCTCCCGCGTTTCGAAGGGGAGTCGTGCCGCATCGAGCCCGCCTATCGCCCGCCTTCGTGGGAATCGCGGGTGTACCCTCGCGTGCGCTGACGTCGCTTTCCGGAGACGCCGCGGCGCGTGGCGAATCAACGACGTGCGCGTAGGAGCGCATGCCACGTCGCCCGGCGGTGACACTTCGAAGGGACCGGCGCCGCGCGTCTCCCTCTGCTAGTCCGAATGGCATGGTTCCTGCCTCTGCCCTTCCTCCAGCTTCGACAACGACCCGAAAAGCGGAGGAACCACGATGCAACGAATCGCGACGGCGCTCGGCGCCGCCCTTCTCGCCGGCTCGGCGCTCGCCCACTCGGCGGCCCCCGACAGCCAGGCGGTCGAGTACTTCAACACGGCCACGGGCCACTACTTCGTCACCGCGGGTGCGGGCGAGGCGCTGGGCATCGACGCCGGGGCGGCGGGTCCCGGCTGGGTGCGCACCGGCCGCTCGTTCCAGACGTGGCTCTCCTCCGCGACCGCGCCCGGCGACGCGCAGCCCGTCTGCCGGTTCTATTCGCCGGTGGCGAACTCGCACTTCTATACCGCGAGCGCCGACGAGTGCGAGGCGCTCAAGGCCGCGGCCGACCACGAGCTCGCCGCGACCGGCACCGTGAAGGGCTGGTCCTACGAGGGCATCGCGTTCTACATCGAGACCCCCGCGAACGGGCAATGTCCGGCCGGCACGACCGCGATCGACCGCGTGTACAACAACGGCTTCGCGACCGGCGAGGGCTCCAACCACCGGTTCGTGGACGACGACGCGCTCGCCCAGCTCATGGTCGACCGCAGCTGGGTCCCCGAGGGCGCCGCGTTCTGCGCCCAAGCCAAGGCGACGGGCACGGAGGCCGACCTCGCGCCGACCGCCACGAGCTTCGATTCCCTCGCCGGAACGTGGACCGGCAGCGCGCGCTGGAAGACGGAATCCGGTTCGACCGAGACGTCGACCGTGCACGACCTCTCGCTCACGATCGCCGCCGACGGCACGCTCACGGGCACCGGCAACGGCTGCACGTTCACGGGCGCGGCCGCGGCGGGCGACGGGTTCCGCTCGTTCTTCCGCGGGACCGCCACTGCGAGCGGCTGCACCGACGCCGCCTTCGACGGCGACTACCCGAAGGTGCGCCTCGAGCGCTTCGGCGCGAACCTGTTGATGGCGCGCCTCCAGCGGGGCGACGACGACACGAACGAGGTGTCCATCGATGCGCGCCTCACCGATGCGAGCGCCCCGCCGCCCGCCGCGGGCACGTTCGGGAGCGTGGCCGGCGACTGGTCCGGCACCGTCGCGTGGGTCGCGACGCAGCACATGTCCGCCGGCAACATCGTCGAGCGCGCGGCGTCCAACCGGATGCTCGCGCTCTCGATCTCGGACGCGGGCGCGGTCACGGGCAGCGGCTTCGGCTGCACCGTCACGGGCACGCTCGCCGTGCCGGCGATGAAGCGCGGCTCGGACGACACGGCCGACGATACCGGCGACGATCACTCCGGTGACCGCGGCGGCGGCGACAATTCCGGAAGCGGCGACGCCTCCGGGAGCGGCAACGGCGGAAGCGACAACCCCGGCGGGTTCGGCGGCGAGATCACGCTCGCCGGATGCACGCAGGCGCTCTTCGACGGCACGTTCGCGAGCGTGCACGTGATGCGCGCCGGCCCGTCGCGCCTCGTCGTGAACCTCGAGCGCGAGACGAGCGACGCGCAGGGCGGCACGAGCGTGGAGATCGAGGGCACGCTGCAGGCCGGCGCCCCCGCGTCGACCGCCGGAGGCTGACCCGAAGCGATCCTCCTGGGCGATAATCCGCCCGGGAGGATCGTTTCGCTTGGACATCGGAAGGATCGCGCGCCGGATCGCGGCCGCATTGTGCATCGTCGCCGCGGGCACCGGGGCGCTCGCCGGGGGGATCGAGGCGCCCGCCTCCTGGCGGAAGGAATCGTTCACCTTTCCCCTCGCCTATGCACCGTCGCTCCCGTACGAAGGGACCGAGGAGGTGCGATTCTCGCCGCAATGGGCGCATTTCAGCGCGCCGGACGGCTTCACCTACGCGGTGCTCTGGGACATCAAGCCCACCCTGATGGAGGGCCTGGCACTCGAGCGCGCGCTCGGCGTGTACTTCGACGGCCTCATGAACAACGTCGCCATCGGGCGGAAGCTCGACGCGATGGTGCCGCAGACGCAGGTGGCGCTCCATCCGCTCGCGTCGCCCGAAGGCTGGAGCGGCGCCTACGCGGGAGCGATCCACACCTGGAACGGCTTCTCGAAGGCCGAGCCCCTGGTGCTCAACGCCGAGATCTCGTACCGCGCCTGCGGCGAGCGGATGCAGGTGTTCTTCGGGCTCTCGGAGGCGCCGCGCGCCGCGCCGGCCTGGGAGGAGCTGCGGCGCGTCAGGTCGGCGACGCGCTGTCCCGGCTGATCCGCTCCGGCGAGCTCCGCCGCGCCGGACGGGCCCGGCAGATGAACCGCAAGTTACCATGGGTGTCGTCCATTATTTCCCCCGGAGATGCGCGATGGCCAGGATCCTGGTGCTCTATTACTCGTCGTACGGCCACATCGAGACCATGGCGAACGCGGTGGCCGAGGGAGCCCGCGACGCGGGCGCGGAGCCCTCCGTGAAGCGCGTCCCGGAGACCGTGCCGGAGGAGGTCGCGCGGAAGTCCGGGTTCAAGCTCGAACAGAAAGCGCCCGTCGCCTCGATCGAGGAGCTCGCCGACTACGACGGGATCGCGTTCGGCACGCCGACCCGCTTCGGCAACATGGCGGGACAGATGAAGAATTTCCTCGACCAGGCGGGCGGCCTCTGGATGAAGGGTGCACTCGTGGGGAAGGCCGCCGCGGTCTTCGCGTCGTCCGCCTCGCAGCACGGCGGCCAGGAATCCACGATCCTCACCTTCCATCCGGTGCTCCTGCACCTGGGCTTCGTGATCGTGGGCCTCCCCTACGCGTTCCAGGGCCAGATGGGAGTATCGGAGGTGATGGGCAACTCGCCCTATGGAGCATCGACGATCGCGGGCGGCGACGGGAGCCGCCGCCCCTCGAAGGTCGAGCTGGACGGCGCGCGCTACCTGGGCCTGCACCTCGCCAAGGTCGCGGCGAAGCTCGCCGCCTAGCTCTGCCTGCCCGGTCCGCGCCTTCACGTAGAATGCGGTGATTCCAAGAACCGCATCCCCATCCGTCAGGAGGAAAACGATGATGTCCAAGAGACTGGTCCTCTCGCTCGCGGCCTCGGCCGCGCTCGCCCTTGCCGCCGCGCCCGGCGCCTTCGCCCAGACCGAGGTGAAGATCCCGATCAAGGTGAACATCGACACGTTGCGCGGCAAGTACACGAAGGAGTTCGGCGACGAGGTCACCAAGGAGACGCACGGCAAGTACAAGTTCACCATCTACCCCGGCGGGCAGCTCTACGACGGCGACAAGGCGGCAAAGGCGGTGCAGCTGGGCAACGTCCAGATGACGAACGAGCCCAACAGCGCCTACACCGCGTACACGAAGAACGTGGACTTGATGGAGATCCCGTTCGGGTTCGCGAACCCGGACGAGTTCCAGAAGTTCCTCGAGGGGCCCAAGGCGGACGTCGTGCGGAAGGACCTCGAGAAGGCGGGCCTCCACGTGCTCACGTTCCTGGACGAGGGCCCCTTCGTGATCGGGACGAAGAGCGTGCTGATCGAGAAGCCGGCGGACTTCAAGGGGCAGGTGATCCGCACGTCAGGCCACCCGGTCGTGGTGGACGCCCTGAAGGGCATGGGCGCCTCGACCGCGAAGATCCCGCTGAACGAGGTCTACTCCGCGCTCCAGCAGGGCACGATCAGCGCGGTCTACACGACGTTCGACGCGTTCGTGAACGAGAAGATGGTCGAGGTCGCGCCCAACGTGATGATCATTCCCTCGTACGGCGCATACATCTGGGTCGCGAACAGGCAGTGGTTCGACGCCCTTCCCGCCGCCGACCGCAAGATCATGGAGGACGAGGCGGCGAAGCTCGGCAAGCGCTACCACCAGGAGATCTGGTCGGAGACGGACAGGTTCATCGAGGCGGTGAAGAAGGGCGGCGGCAAGGTGAGCGACCCGGCGAAGAGCCCGGAGTCGATCAAGGCGTTCCGCGCGGCGCTCGCCAAGACCTACGACAACGTGCGCGCCAAGTTCGGCAAGGACGTGGTCGACTCGATCCTCTCCTCGAAGTAGCGCGGGCCATGGAGCGCGCGCAGCAGGGCGGCCCCCCGGCCGTCCTGCGGTGGGTGTCGACGGCGGAGGTCGCCATCGTGAGCGCGATCCTGCTCGCCTCGTTCGTGATCACGCTCATCACGATCGTCGAGCGGAACCTCGGCCACTCGACGGGCGACTGGAGCCTCAAGCTCCCGGAGCTCATGCTGATCTGGATGACGTTCCTCGGCATGGGAGCGCTCGTGACCGAGCACGGCCACGTGGCGGCGGACATGGTGCTTCGCCGGTTCTCGCCGCGATGGCAGCGGATCGCGGAGACCGTCTCGGCGGTCGTCACGAGCCTCGTCCTCGCCCTCATCCTCGTGGGCGCCATCTCGATCGCGAAGCAGCAGGTGGACGTCGGCGCCACGGACGACGACCTGTGGGAGATCCCGACCGCCTACCTCCTCTCGATCCTGCCCATCGGCCTCGCGCTCACGATCCTGCATCTGCTCGCCGAGATCTACGTGATCTGGCGCACGCCGCACGACGCGCGGCTCCCCGAGGCCGAGGGGCCGCGATGATCGCCGTCCCGTTCATCCTCCTCGTGATCCTCATCCTCATCGGGATGCCGATCGGCTTCGCGCTGATCGTGGCCTCGGTGGCGACGCTCTACTGGCTGGGCCTGGCACCCATCACTTTCATCCCGGACGTGCTCTCGGACAGCGTCGGGCACTTCACGCTCCTCGCGATCCCTTTCTTCCTGCTCGCGGCGGAGCTCCTGTCCGCCGGCGGCCTCATCGACCGGGTCTTCGACCTCGCCCGCGCGCTCATCGGGAAGCTCCGCGGCGGCATGGGCGGGGCCTGCGTGGTCGCGACCGGCATCTTCGCGGGCGTCCAGGGCTCGAGCGCGGCGGACGCCGCCGCGATCGGCAAGATCGGCGTGGCGGGCATGGTGCGCGAGGGCTACCGCCCCGGCTTCGCGGCGGCGCTGATCGCCGCCTCGGGCGCCACCGCGATCCTCATCCCGCCCTCGATCGCGATGCTGATCTACGCCTCGATGGTGAACGTGTCCGTGGGACGCATGTTCTTCGCGGGCATCGTGCCCGGCATCATCAACGTGATCGCGTTCCTGGTCTTCGTCGCCGCCCGCGGGCACGTGTACGGCTGGAAGCGCGACGACGCGGCCACGATCACGACCTTCGGCGCGCGGATCGCGGCGCTCCGCCGCTCGTTCTGGGTGCTGATGCTCCCCGTCTTCGTGCTCTACGGCTTCTACTCCGGGCAGCTCACGGCGACGGAGATCTCGACCGCGTGCGCGCTCTACTCCGCGATCGTCGCGGTCTTCATCTACCGGAACCTCACCGTGCGCGACCTGTGGCCCGTGGTCATGCAGACCTCGCGCACCACGATCAACATCTTCACCATCATCGCGGGCGCGGTGCTGCTCTCGAAGGTGCTCACGTTCTTGAACGCCCCGCAGCTCATCTTCGGCTTCATCGAGAGCTACCACCTGAACGGATGGCAGTTCCTGATCGTCGTGAGCGCGATCATGTTCGTCCTCGGGATGTTCATGGAGGCGGTGGCGCTCAACGTGATGACCACGCCGATCCTCGCCCCCATCGCGATGAAGCTGGGCATCGATCCGGTGCACTACGGCATCGTCCTCATCTTCAACATCGAGATCGCGCTCATCACGCCGCCCGTGGGATTGAACCTCTTCGTCCTCGCGGGCGCGGCCAAGGTGCCGCTGGGCGCGATCTTCCGCGAGGTGGTGCCTTTCGTCCTGATCCTGGTCGCGCTCCTCCTCATGGCGATCTTCTTCCCGCAGCTCTCCCTCTGGCTGCCGGACCGGATCCTGCCCGCGAGCTAGCGGTCCTTGCGGCCCCCGGGGCCGTGGTCCGGTCGGCAGGGGCCGGGCCCCGCGCGGCGATCCCGCCGAAACCCCCGCTCGCGCGAAGGGTCCTTCTTCCGAAGGAGGTCCCCATGCGTCCCGTCCCCGGAGCTGTCCTCGCCGCCGCACTCGCGGCCGCATCCCCGCCGGTGCCCGCCCAGTCGAATCCCGCCGCGCAGCCCGGCTTCTTCTCTCCGAAGCCGGACGGCGATCTCTCGCTCTTCCGGACGCTGCCGCCGGAGGCTTACCAGCCGCCCGTGCCCAGCGTACCCGCAGCCCCCGCTCCGCCCGCCGCACCGGCGGCTCCCCTCCCGGCGGCCGCGCCGCTGGTGGTCGTGGTGCCGCCCGGAACGGAGAGCCAGGCCGATCGCGAGGAGGCCATCGCGCGGCGCGCGCGCGAGGAGGCCGCCGCCCGCATGCCCGCGCCGATCAACGGCGCCTTCACCGGGCTCACCGACGAGCGCGACCGCTAGCCTCCAATCCGACCAGGGCGAAAACGCGCGGCGCCGCGCGGGGTCGTACCTTCCAGGCGCCGCATCCGGCGCATCTCTCGGGAGGCCTGCCATGGCTCGCACGGTGCACGGTTTCATCTATCTCGGACTCGGCGCGGCGTTGATGTACCTCATGGACCCGCAGCAGGGGCGCAAGCGGCGCAACGACCTCGCGAACCGGCTCGATTCCACGCGCCGCAAGGTGCGGCACGGGACGGACCTGGTGCTGCGCGACGCCACGAACCGCACGCACGGGGTCCTCGTGCAGACGCGGCAGTGGCTGCGCTCGCAGCGCGAGCGCCTCGAGAATCGCGCCTCGAACGACCCGTCGGTGTCGCCGGGCAAGGGTCCGGCGATCGGCGCGGCGAAGAACGCCCTGGCACCCTGGATGCGCGAGCGCTGGTCGCCCGCGCAGCGCGCCCTGGCCGGCATGGTGGGCGCGGGGCTCGCCACCTCCGGTTACGTCCGCGGCGGGTTCGGGGGCCTCGTCATGACCATGGCCGGGATCGGGCTCGTCGCCCGGGCGGGCGCCAACGAGCGCCTCGGGGTCCTTGCCCACGGAAAAGGGTTTTCCGTGGACCGCACGATCCGCGTCGACGCCCCGGTGGAAGAAGTGTTCGCTTACTGGCGAAACCTGGAGCACTTCCCCCGGTGGATGTCCCACGTGCGCGAGGTGCGGGCGCTGGGCGGCGAGCGCTACCACTGGGCGGTCGACGGCCCCGCGGGCGCACCGGTCGAATGGGACTCCGAGCTCACGGGCGTCCGCGAAAACCGGGCGCTCGCGTGGCGGACGGTCGAGGGCTCGGCGGTGGAGCACAGCGGCCGGGTCCGGTTCTTCCCCGAGGGCGGCGGCACGCGCGTCCACGTCGAGCTGCAGTACGCGCCGCCCGGCGGCGTGATCGGCGAGGCCGTGGCGAAGGCCTTCGGCGTGGATCCGGCGAGCGAGATCGACGACGACCTGGCCAAGCTCGCCGGGCTGATCGCATCCCGGCCGGCGCCGGCCGCCCGGCCGCGCAAGTCCGGATCGCAAGGGATGGGTGCCGCGCCCGCCTGAAGCTTTCTCTCGGCACGCGAGGGCGGCCTCCCGGGGCCGCCTTTTTTTGTCGCTCGAAGGCGACGGAATGAGCCGCCCCACGCGCCCTCATCGCGCCCGCCGACAAAACACGTCACGCGGATTCGACATCTTGTCGTGAAACGGCTACGCCGTCGGACGAGTCCGACGCACCCGTAGCCGCGGTCCTACAGTCCGATTCCGGTTCCACGACAGGCGGCTCGCGCGGCCACTACAGGAGGGGCCGTATCACAGCACCGAAAATGCTTCTAATGCATTGATTATCAGCATCTTTATTTGGTCGGCACAGCCCTTGCAAAGGTCCGTCCCTCGTTGCACCCACAACAGGACAGACCCATGCAAAGCACAGCCATCCGTCGCGCACACGGGCTCATCGCAGCCTCCTCCCTTCTGCTCGGTCTTGCCGCGGTCCACGCACCGGCGAGCGCCCAGAGCCTCGACTCCAGCGGCGTTCGCGCCGTGCCCACCTACGAAGCGGTGGGCCTGTACTGGTCCAACCCCGCCACCGCCTCGGACTGCTCGGTGCAGTTCCGCAAGCAAGGTGCGAGCGAGTGGACCGCCGGCCTGAACCTCTGGTACGACGCCTCCAAGGGCGAGTGCCGCGGCAGCCTCGTGAACCTCACCCCCGGCACGGCGTACGAAGCGCAGCTCGGTGCCAACGGCGCGTTCTCCAAGGCCATCACCTTCACCACGTGGTCGAACTCGCTTCCCGTGGCGCAGACGATCAAGGTGCCCAGCGGTTCCACCACGCTCACCCTCAGCGCGGGCGGCTCTGCGTCGGGGTACATCGTCTACGACGGCACGGGCTCGACCCTGGATGCGCAGAACGGCGCGCCCACGAACATCAACGTGAACGCCTCCTACGTGATCGTGCGCGGCTTCACCTTGAAGGGCGCCCAGCAGCACGCCATCTTGATCGACAAGAACCAGCACGACGTGGTGATCGAGGACAACGACATCAGCGGCTGGGGCCGCACGCGCGACGGCACCTGGGGCACCGACATGGACTCCGGCATCCGTGCGATCTGCACGAGCGAGGAGCTCACGCGGGTGACCGTGCAGAGGAACAAGATCCACGATCCGCGCTACCCGGCCAACTCCTGGTCCGACGGCCACCCGGCCGGCCCCCAGGGGATCACCTTCAGCTACTGCGGGGGCAACCACGTCTTCCGCTGGAACGAGATCTACTCCTCGCAGAACCACTTCAACGACGCGATGGGCGGGGAGGACAACTTCTCCACCGGCGGCTTCCCGAACAAGGACAGCGACGTCTACGGCAACCGGATCGAGATGACCTGGGACGACGGCCTGGAGATCGAGGGCGGCGACCAGAACGTGCGCGTGTGGGGCAACTACCTGAACAACACCGCCACCGGCATCGCCTCCACGATCGACTCCGTGGGCCCGCTCTACATCTTCAGGAACGTCTACAACCGCTCGCGCTTCTACGAGAAGTCCTCTCCCGACACCGACGACCGGGGCCCGTTCTTCAAGTCCGGCTCGAGCGCCGACTTCGGCAACGGCCGGCGCTACATCTTCCACAACACGATGCTGCAGCCGGTGCAGTCGGGCCTGCAGTACACGCTCGGTGGAGGCGCCGGGATCGGCGGCACGGGCAACTCGCAGCTCGTGATGAACACGGTGTCGATGAACAACATCTACCAGGTCTGGAAGCCCACCAACGGCGCGTTCTACCAGATCGGCTCGGACGCGCAGTTCAGCCACGACATGACCAACGCGCCCTCCTCGCCGGAGGTGGGCGGCATCGTGGCCACGCCGCAGTACGCCTCCGGCAGCGGCTGGGCGAACGAGATGGGCGGCATGTACCAGCTCGCCGCCGGCACGCCCGGCTACGACCAGGGAGCGCGCATCCCCAACTTCAACGACGGCTTCCTCGGTGCCGCCCCCGACGTGGGCGCGGCCGAGGCCGGGGCGCCGGCCATGAAGTTCGGCCTCGCCGCGGCGGTCGACGCCGCGCTGGTCGCGGCCCCGTCGTCGATGACGAGCCCGTCGCCGGGGTCCACCCTCACCTCGTCGTCGGTCACCTTCGCGTGGAGCGCGGGGAGCGGCGTGACGGATCGCTACCTCTCGATCGGGACCACGCCGGGCGGCTCCGACCTCTACAGCGCGTACCAGGGCGCGGCGCTCTCCCGCACGGTCTCGGGGCTGCCCACCAACGGGAGCACCGT
>Ga0068855_100004147_pt1 | contig 17678 bp, 17 predicted proteins | sample KBSCornC52_FD_66592 | JGI IMG/M metagenome (GOLD analysis project Ga0068855, IMG submission 66592) | Corn rhizosphere microbial communities from Kellogg Biological Station, Michigan, USA - KBS Corn C5-2 | ecosystem: Host-associated > Plants > Roots > Rhizosphere > Soil ...
CCGATCGTCCCGTCGAGAACGCGCTTCATGACACATTGCACAAGGCATTGGATCTGGACCCAGGCCAACAGGCCCGGTTGGAGGCCATCGAGAAAAGCTTCGCGGTCCGGCGTCGGGCGCTGGAGTTGGAGCTTCAAGCCGGCAATGCCCGGCTCGCGGACGCCATCGAGACCGAACATGGCTACGGTCCCAAAGTCGCGGCGGCGGTCGACCGTTCCCATCAGACCATGGGCGAACTTCAGAAAGAAACACTCGAGCATATTTTCGCGATGCGCGCCGTGCTCAAGCCCGATCAGGCGGAAAAATTCGACCAGGCGGTGGTGAAAGCGCTCACGCCCAGGAAACCGTGACCATCGATCTCGTCGACTGTTCGGACGGCGAGCTTGCCGCGCTGGCCTTGGCCGGCCGCCAGCCGGCTTATGGCGAATTGGTGCGGCGTCATCGAAGCAGAGTATATCGCCTTGCCCGCGCCCATATCGGTGACGCCGAGGAAGCGCTCGATGTCACACAGGCCAGCTTTATCGCGGCCCTGGCTTCCTTGAAGCGCTACGATCCGGACCGCCCCTTTGAGGCCTGGCTGTCGCGCATTGCCATCAACAAATGCCGCGACTGGCGCCGCCGCCGGGCGGTTCGCAAATTTTTTGCTTTCGCGGCCCCCATCAACGAAGCCGATAAGATCGCAGACGCCATGCCCGATGCCGAACAGGCCGTTGGCGATGCGGAAGAGCTGCGGCGCGCCGTGGCGCTGATCGCCTCCCTGCCTTCATCTTTGAAGGAGCCTCTGATCCTTCGGACCATCGAAGAAAAATCGGAAGCGGAGGCGGCCGAGATTCTGGGCATCAGCCCCAAAGCGGTGGAAATGCGTCTCTATAGGGCCCGCGCCCGGCTCACGGAGATGCTGAAGAAAATTTGAGGGACCACCCGCTGCCAGGCGTATATCCCGGTAAGCCCGGATGGACCCATGCCGACGTATCGCTTTTCAACACGCACTTACAACCGCCGCGGTTTCCTCAGGCGCGCAGCTGTCGCAGGCGGCGGGCTTGCGTTTTCCGCTTATCTTCCCGCCTGGGCCCAAACGGTTTCGGGCGGCGTCGCACCCGCCATTCCAACCGTATCGGGCGACAACATCACGCTCACCATCGCGCGGCAGACCATGATGATCGACGGGCGGGTTTTCGATGCCGTCGGCATCAACGGAACCGTGCCCGCGCCACTGATCCGGCTGAAGGAAGGCCAGAGGGTCCGGCTGAATGTGGTCAACCGGCTCGCACAGGACAGTTCCATCCATTGGCACGGCCTGTTGGTGCCCGCGCAGCAGGATGGCGTACCCGGCATTTCCTTTCCCGGCATCAAACCGGGCGCGAATTATCTTTATGAATTTCCCATCATCCAGAATGGCACCTATTGGTATCACAGCCATTCCGGTTTCCAGGAACAGGAAGGCCATTACGGGCCCATCATCGTCGATCCGGCTGACGCCGATCCTGTCGCCTATGACCGCGAACATGTGATCGTCCTGTCCGATCACAGCCCCTTGAGCCCGGACGCGATCCTGCGCCGACTGAAGGTCAATCCCGGCCATTTCAACTATCAGCGCCAAACCTTGTCGGGTCTGTTGTCGGGCCGCGACCAGTCATTCAAGGACCGCCTGGACTGGGGCCTGATGCGGATGGATCCCACCGACATCTCCGACGTCACGGGTTCGACTTACACGTATCTGATCAATGGGCACGGTCCCCGAGACAATTGGACGGCGCTGTTCACGCCGGGCCAGAGGGTGCGCCTGCGCGTCATCAACGCATCGTCCATGACCATCTTCAATGTGCGCATTCCCGGACTTCGCTTCACCGTGGTGCAGGCGGATGGGCAGAATGTGAGGCCGGTCGATGTCGATGAATTCCAGATCGGCGTTGCGGAAACCTATGATGTGATCGTAACGCCCGCCGAAGACAAGGCCTTCACCATCGTGGGCGAAGCCATCGATCGGTCGGGCATGGCCCGTGCCACCTTGGCGCCGCGCGCCGGTATGAGCGCCGAGGTGCCGGCGCTCCGCAAGCGGCCCTTGGCAACCATGACGGACATGGGCATGGATATGGGCATGCCGGACGCGGCCCCGCGCGGCATCGACCCCAGCGCGGAACAGAACCCATCGGTTGAGCTCGGCAACGCCGCGGCCATGCCAATGCAAATGGATCATTCCGCCATGGCGGGAATGGATCATTCCCAGATGGCTGGAATGAATCACGGCGCCGGCGGACACGAAATGTCCATGAACATGCGGGATTTCGCCAATGCGCCGCAGGTCAAGCGCGATCCCGGCGTGCAAACCATCTCTCCCATGCCGATGGACCGGACAGGTGAGCCTGGCCAAGGTCTGTCCGATGTCGGTCACAGGGTCCTAGTCTATCGCGACCTGATGGCGCTGACCCGCAATCCCGATGTGCGGGCCCCAAGCCGGAGCATCGACATCCACCTCACCGGTAACATGGAACGGTTCATGTGGTCGTTCGACGGGGCGAAAATGTCCGATGCCCATGAGCCGCTGCCCTTCACGCAAGGCGAACGGGTGCGCATCAATCTCATCAACGACACCATGATGGGGCACCCGATCCACATCCATGGGCATTTCTTTGAGTTGGTGACAGGCCATGGCGATCATGCTCCGCGCAAACACACGGTGCTCGTCCAACCTGGCGGAAAAGTCACCTGGGACTTCACCGCCGATGCGGTGGGAGACTGGGCCTTTCACTGCCACCTGCTTTATCACATGCATGCCGGCATGATGCGCGTCGTCAGCGTTCGGCCCAGGAAAGACGCGGCATGAAACGCCTTCTATCGCTGCTGGCGGCGGGATCGGCATTCACCCTTGCCTCTCCTTCGATTGCGCAACATTCCTCCATGCCCGGGATGCCAGGCATGGAAGCGCCCGCCGAGCCATCATCTCCAGCTCCCGCCGAAGATCATAGCGCGCATGCCCCCGATCATGCCGCCATGGGGCATGACGCGGCGATGCCGGGGATGGATCATTCCGGACCTGACATGGCCGCGATGCCGGACATGCAAGCGACGGGCACTGCTTTGCCTGCCGGGAACGCTCCGCCGCCTCCGGTGCCGTCGGACCATTATGCCGACCGGTTTTTCCCGGCCGCCGAAATGGAACGCGCACGGGACATTATGATGATGGAGGAAGGCGCCTCCCAGTTCGGCCAGGTGCTTCTCAATGTCTTCGAATATCAAGCCCACCGGAGAGACGATGGCTATCGCTGGAGCGGCGAAGCCTGGTATGGCGGCGACATCAATCGCCTGTGGCTGAAAAGCGAGGGCGAAGGCGCGTTCGGCGGCAACCTGGAAACCGCCGAACTGCAGGCGCTCTACAGCCGCGCCATTGATCCCTATTTCAATCTCCAGGCCGGCATCCGGCAGGATTTCGGGCGCGGTCCGGCGCGGACTTACGCGACCATCGGGATTGAAGGACTGGCGCCGGGCTTTTTTGAGTTGGAAGGGGCGATGTTCCTGTCGAGCAAGGGCGATGTTCTCGGGCGGTTCGAAGGCACTTACGATCAGCGCATCACCCAGCGCCTGATCTTCCAGCCGCGCCTGGAAATGAATCTTTCCGCGCAGGACATTCCCGAAAATGCCGTCGGTACCGGTCTGACCGATATCGAGCTGGGCGGACGCCTGCGCTATGAATTCAGCCGCCAGTTCGCGCCCTATATAGGCGTCTCCTATACACACAAATCCGGCACGACGGCGCGCTTTGCCCGTGCCGCCGGCGAAGATGCCGATGCGCTGAGCCTGGTGGCGGGCCTGCGCTTCTGGCTCTGAGCCGCACAACAAGTCCCCAACGCAAAGCGGCCCCCGCGCCGCTGGCAAGAATCCCGGCATCCCAAATCCCTTTGGGATAGGTATATTCGCGCCTGCTGTGCCGTCGGAGCAAAACAGGTATCATCGGGCCCCGCGTCAGAATAGTTTATATGTTTCAATAGCCTAGGTGCCGAGTGATCCTCCTGATCGATAATTATGACAGCTTCACCTACAACCTGTTTCATTATCTGGGCCAATTGGGCGCGGATGTGCGGGTGGAGCGCAACGACGCCCTGACCGCCGACCAGGCCCTGGCGCTGAAGCCGCAAGGCATCGTGCTGTCGCCGGGACCCTGCACCCCCAATGAAGCCGGGATCTGCCTGGAGCTGATCGAGAAAGCGAACGGCCAGGTGCCGATCCTGGGCGTCTGCCTGGGCCATCAGGCCATTGGCCAGGCCTATGGCGGCAAGATCGTGCGGGCGCCGGAGCCGATGCACGGCAAGCTGTCCAAGGTGCATCACACCGGCAAGTCCGTGTTCCGGGGCCTGAACAATGATTTCAACGCCGTGCGCTATCATTCCCTTACCATTGCGCCCGAGAGCGTGCCCGACGATCTGGAGGTCACCGCCACCAGCGATGACGGCGTCATTCAGGGGGTGATGCACAAATCCCATCCCGTCCATGGCGTGCAATTTCACCCCGAGAGCATCGCGTCGGAGAATGGTCACGCCCTCCTCGCCAATTTCATTGCCCTGACGCGATGAGCGGGAAGTTCGATCTCGCGCATTTGGCGGAACATCCCCTCACCGCTGACGAAGCCGCGCATATTTTCGGCGAGATTCTCAGCGGGCTCGCCGAAGACAAGGACATCGAAGCCTTCCTGATCGCCCTGTCGTCGCGCAAGCCGGCGATATCGGAATTTGTCGGCGCGGTGACGGCGATGCGGGCCCAGATGAAAGGCATCACCGCCCCGCCTTTGGCGATCGATCTCTGCGGCACCGGCGGCGACGGGCTGGGGACCCTCAATATCTCCACCGCCGTGTCCTTTGTGGTCGCCTCCGCAGGCGTGCCGGTCGCCAAGCATGGCAACCGCTCCATGTCATCCAAAAGCGGAGCCGCCGACGTTCTTGAAGCTCTGGGCGTGAAAATCGATCTGGACCCTGCCAATGCGGAACGGGTGCTGCGCCAGACGGGCATCGTGTTTTTGTTCGCCCAGACCCATCACCCTGCCATGCGCCATGTGGCGGCGGCGCGCCGCGCCATCGGCAAGCGCACCATTTTCAATCTGCTGGGGCCGCTGGCCAATCCGGCGCTGGTCAAGCGCCAGCTGGTGGGCGTTTTCGCCGAGGAATGGTTGACGCCCTATGCCGAAGCGTTGCGGGCTTTGGGCTGCGAGCGGGCCATGGTGGTACATGGCCGCGACGGGCTGGACGAACTCACCACCACGGACGTCACTTATGTTGCGACATTGGCCGATGGGGTCATCACCCGTTCCAAGATCGCGCCCGAAGACGCCGGCCTCAAGCGCGCCAGCCTCGCCGACCTTCGAGGCGGCGTGGCGGCGGAAAATGCCAAGGCGCTCCTGGCGCTTTTCGCGGGCGAGAGCGGCGCCTATCGCGATATCGTGCTCTTGAATGCGGCCGCGGCCCTGATGGTAGCCGGGCGAGCATCGGATATACTGTCCGGCACGGAGCTGGCCCGTCATGCCCTGGACAATGGCGCGGCGCGCGCCAAACTTGAACAATTGATCGCCGTATCGAACGCCCCATGAGCATCCTCGACAAGATTTTCGCCTACAAAAAAGAAGAAGTCGCCGCCGCCAAGAATCGGTTGGCGCTGGCCGAAGTGGAAGCACGCGCCAAGGACGCCGAGCCGGTGCGCGGGTTCCGCGCCGCGCTGGAAGCCAAGAAGGCCTCCGGCGAATTCGGCCTGATCGCGGAAGTGAAGAAAGCCAGCCCCTCCAAAGGCCTGATCCGCGCCGATTTCGATCCCCCCGCCATCGCGGAAGCCTATGAAGCGGGCGGGGCGGCCTGCCTCTCCGTCCTCACCGATACGCCCTCCTTCCAGGGCGCGCCGGAATTTCTGACCGCCGCCCGGGACGCCACGCGGCTGCCGGTGCTGCGCAAGGATTTCATGCTGGAGACCTATCAGGTCGCCGAAGCGCGCAGCTGGGGCGCCGACGCCATCCTGATCATCCTGGCCATGGTCGATGACGGCACTGCCCGTGTCCTGATGGAAGAAGCGGCGCGGTTCGGCATGGACGCGTTGGTGGAAGTTCATGACGAAGCCGAGATGGAACGGGCCGCGAAATTGGAAGCCCGCCTGATCGGCATCAACAATCGCAACCTCAAGACCTTCGTCACCGACCTCAATGTGACGCAGAAGCTGGCGCCCCGCGCGCCGAAATCGGCGCATCTGGTGGCGGAGAGCGGATTGTCGGCGCCCGCCGACCTCAAGCGCCTGGCCCAGGCGCATGTCACTTCGGTGCTGATCGGCGAAAGCCTGATGCGGCAGAAGGATGTGGAAGCGGCGACGCGCCTGCTGCTGGGCGACGGCTTCCGGCAATGAGCAAACTTTCACATCTCGATGCCAAGGGCGCGGCCCATATGGTGGACGTGTCGGCAAAGCCGGTGAGCGCGCGCGAAGCGATCGCGGAAGCGACGGTCATTCTGTCTGAGGAGGCGTTCATCGCCGTGATGGACGGAACCGCGCCCAAGGGCGATGTCCTGGCCGCGGCCCGCATCGCGGGGATCATGGCCGCAAAAAAAGTGCCTGAGCTGATTCCCTTGTGCCATCCCCTGGCCATCGCCAAGGCGGCGCTGGAATTCGAACCCGATCCCGCGCGTCACGCCATCCGCATCGTCGCCACGGTGGCGACCAGCGGGCAGACCGGCGTGGAGATGGAGGCCCTGACCGCCGCGTCGGTGGGGGCGCTCACGCTTTACGACATGATCAAGGCGGTCGACAAAAGCGCGGTGATCGAACAGATCCGGCTGCTGGCCAAATCCGGTGGCAAGAGTGGCGACTATAAAGCGCCTGCTGCAAAGCCCCCTGCTCCGCTCGCGGATCGTGCGAGACCCGCCGTTTCAAAGGGACGCGCAAAACCCGCACCACTGATGGGCGAAGTGGCGGCGCCCCGCGCCCGTTCGCAAGGCGCTGCCGCCGAGCAACGGCGCGAAGCCTTCCGCGCCTTCATGACGTCCCGTCGCCTCAGGCCCACACTCTGGGCCAAGCAGGCTGGCGTGCCCAGCGGCGAGATACTGGGCTTCCTCACCGGACGTTCGCGCGGCTTTTCGCAAGAGGTCGCGGAAAAGCTGGCGCGCGCGGCCCGCGTGCAAGTGGGCGACATGTTCTCATGATCGCGGTCGAAGAGGCCGTGGCGCGCATCGTGGCGGCGCTGAAGCCTCTGGAAAGCGAGCGAATCCCTTTGGAGAGTGCCGCGGGACGGGTTCTGGCCGCCGATGCGCATGCCAAAGCGGACCAACCGTCCTTCGCCGTCTCGGTGATGGACGGCTACGCGGTGCGCAGCGCCGATCGTGGCGCGCGCCGCGTCATCGGCAGCGCACCGGCCGGCCATCCCTTCGCCGGGGCGCTGGGGCCGGGCGATGCCGTGCGCCTTTTCACCGGCAGCGTGGTGCCGGATGGAGCCGATGCGGTCCTGGCCCAGGAAGATGCCCGGCGTGACGGCGATCACGTCCATTTCACGGAAATTCCGTCGCCCGGAAAATTCATCCGCCCGCGCGGGCTGGATTTCCAAGCCGGCTCGCTGCTGGTTGCGCAAGGCCGATGCCTGACGCCGCGCGACCTCGCCTTGCTGGCGGCAGGCGATCTGCCGGAGGTATCGGTTCGGCGCAAGCCCGTGATCGCTTTTGCGGCCACCGGCGATGAACTCTCCCGCCCCGGACAGCCGCGCAAGCCTGGCGGAATCGTGGCATCATCCGTGTACGGACTTGATTCCATGATCCGGCAATGGGGTTGCGCACCCAAAGACCTGGGCATCCTGCCCGACAGGCCGGAAGCCATCGCCGCGCTGGCAAAGGTGGAATGCGATCTTCTGGTCACGATGGGCGGCGCTTCGGTGGGCGAGCATGACCTGGTCCAGGCCGCGCTGGGTCCACAAGGCTTCGCGCTGGATTTCTGGAAGATCGCCATGCGGCCAGGCAAGCCGCTGATCTTCGGACATCTGGGCGCCACGCCGTTGCTGGGCCTGCCGGGCAATCCGGTGTCCAGCATGGTCTGCGCCCTGCTTTTCCTGCGTCCCGCGGTCTCGGCGATGCTGGGCCTCTCATCGCGAACGCTACCGCTGAGAAAAGCGCGCTTGAGGGGGTCCTTGGCTGCCAATGACGGAAGGCAGGATTATCTGCGCGCGGCTTGCGAAGAGCGCGACGGAGATCTCTGGGCGCGGCCCTTCGCGGCGCAGGATTCCTCCATGTTGAAAATCTTCGCCCAGGCGGATGCCCTGATCGTTCGAAGGCCTCATGCCCCCTTATTGGAAGAAGGCGCGGCGGTGGAGATCCTGCCGCTCGAATGACATGAAAACGGCGGCCAGAGGGCCGCCGTCTCCGGGCTCTTAGAAGGTGAGCCAAATTCCGTTACGCCAGTAACCCCGGCCATCATGTTCGCGCCAGCGATAGTGGCGATCCCGGTCGCGCCAGCGCCAATTATCATCATGCACGATGACGCCGAAATGCGGACGATAGCGATAACGCTCGCTGGTGTGCCAGCAATCGCCCGCGCGATTACACACGATATACGCAGAAGCCGTGGTGGCTGTGCCGGCAAGAGCCGCAACGCCGATGATGGCTGCCGCCGCACCCTGCAACATCAGTTTTTTCATGACCTTCTCTCCGCTTCTGAGGGCGTTTTTTGCCTCCAGAAGAGAACACCCGAGCCCGGGGGCATGTTCCGAGGCCATTTTGTGGCAGGCACGGCCGTTGACGGGATTCAGGAACTAAAGTAGAACGATTCTCGGTGTTTCGGCTTTGTTCGCAGTGATTTGCGCACAAATCCTGGGGAAATCTTACCGGCCCTGACGGGCTGAAAGAGGATCGCGATGCTGACCCGCAAGCAATATGAGCTTCTGCTCTTCATCCATGAGCGTATCCGCGAAACCGGCATTCCTCCCTCTTTCGACGAAATGAAGGAAGCGCTCGATCTCAAATCCAAGTCCGGTATTCATCGCTTGATCACGGCACTGGAGGAACGCGGTTTCCTGCGGCGTATGGAAAAACGCGCCCGTGCCCTGGAAGTGATGCGGCTCCCCGACAATATGGCTGAGACCGCGCGTCCAGCTACTACGCGAAGCCAGGCCCAGCGCATCATGCCGTCGGTGCGTCACGGACGCAGCGAAACGCGCGTGCCCGATCCCAGGAACAACGCGCCGCGCCGCGCCATGGGCGACAGTGAACACGCCGTCAATGTCCCCCTGGTCGGCCGCATCGCCGCCGGCACGCCGATCGAAGCGCTTCAGAACCGCATTGCCGATGTCCCGGTCCCCGGCGGCATGGTCGGGCGGGGCGATCATTACGCCTTGGAAGTGACCGGCGATTCCATGATCAACGCCGGCATTCTGGACGGCGATACGGTGATCATTCAGGAAGCCGATAGCGCCAACACCGGCGAGATCGTGGTGGCGCTGGTGGACGACAATGAAGCGACCTTGAAGCGGCTCCGCCGGCGCGGCGATTCCATCGCCCTGGAAGCCGCCAACCCCGCTTACGAGACGCGCCTTTATGGCGCCGACCGGGTCAAGGTGCAGGGCAAGCTGGTGGGGCTGATCCGCCGCTACTGAACCAGTTGCTGGGCCATGCGGGTACTGACCGGCAGGCAGCAATATCATCGCCGGTTCACGAAACTCGCACATCCGAAGCGGTTCGGCGCGGCCGGTGCCGGCCGAAGTTCCGTTCCCGATCGCGGACTTCCCGCGGCGGCATGGGAACACTTTCTTTTCCTAATTCGTTCGCACCAAGCATGGCCAGTGGAGAACTTGCATGGCGACGATTATCGAAAAAGACGGCGGCAATGGAGGTGGAGGCAGCGTCGTACTGGCCTTTATCCTTGGCGCGGTAGTGCTTGTGGTCGCTGTTGTCGGCTTCTTTATGTGGGACAACTACAAGAGTGGCGGCGCACCCAAGACGATCACAGTCACCGAGCAGCATAAATAAGGAGCGCGGAAATGGGCGAACGGATTATCGTTACGGACGACGACAAGCCCAAGCCTGCCCCTGATGTTCTTGTCGTCAAGGAGCAGCGCGAGCCTAAAGTGGAGAAGGTCGTTACCGAGAAAACGACGGTGGTCGAAAAGAAGGCCGAATAACCAGCGTGACGTTATCCGGCAATCGATTCGCCGCTAAGGAACAGGCTGTGCGATCACCCAGGGCCGCATGCCGCGCCGCTGATTGACGGCGAGCGCGCGCAAGGGTGAAAGCATAATCGCATAGCCGCCTCCATTTGCGATTTCGCGCACCCCCAACGCCAGGCGCGGCTTTTCGCAAGCTGTCAGCGGCGCCGCGCTCACCACGATATCGGCCTGGCCGCAATCCTCGCTCAATGCTTCCGGTCGCCAGGACAAGGCGATCAGAAACCCATCCCGCCTCGTGACACATCCCAGGCCGTCACAGCGCAAGGTCGCGTCCCCTACTGCATCCTTCCAGTCACGGCCATCGCCGTCACGCAGCAGCCAGCGCGTGGCGGCAAAATGGTCTTTGGGAGGGCGCGGGAAATGGAGCAGCCCGCCCCCTCCCCGCAACGCGATCGTTCGTGCATCGGCTGCGATCATCATGTCCGGGCGGGGCGCCATCAGCGCCAGAGCAATGCCGGCCGCTGCCGGCACTAGCCCCCACCAGCGCCAGGGGAGCCGCCAGAGCAGAATCCACAATCCGCCCAGCGTGATCGAGACCAGCGCGACAAGCGGAAAGGCCGGCGTCACCGTCACCGCACCTGGCAGGCCCGAAACAAAGCGTCCCAGCCGCAGCATGCCATCGATGCTCCAGCCCATCAGCTGCAGCGGCGCATGCTCCCATCCGAAGGGCATGGCCGCGACGCTGAGCGCGGCCGACGGCATCGTCACCAGGCCCATCAAAGGCATTGCCAGAAGATTGCCCAGCACCGCGTAATGGGTGGCGCGGCCGAAATAATACATGGCGAAGGGCAAGGTGGCGAAGCTGGCCACCAGGCTGGTCATGGCGATGCCGCCGATATGGCGATAGAGCCATCCACGCGGAACGAGCCGGGCGCGGCGCTGCTCCCACTCCGCCACCGCGACCAGGCTGGCGACCGCCGCGAAGGACATCTGAAATCCCGGTTCGGTGATCGACACCGGTCGGAGCAACAGCAGAATGGCCGCCGCCAGTCCCAGGGACCGCATCGACAGCGCCGGCCGGTCCAAAAGGATCGCCAGCAGCATCATCGCCAGCATCACAAAGGCCCGGGTCGCCGAAGACGATGCGCCGCTGATCACGATGTAGAATGCGGCGGCCGCGATAGAGACGGACGCCGCCCATTTCTTGATGGGATAGGCCAGCGCCAGGGCCGGTATCGCCGCCAGCGCGGCGCGCACCAGCCAGAACAATCCCGCGCCCACCAGCGCCATGTGAAGCCCCGCAATGGCAAGCACATGCGCCAGGCCCGCGTCGCGCAGTGCCGCTTCATCTTCCGGATCGATCCCGCCGCGCTCGCCGGTGATGATGGCGGTCGCGATGGCGCCTTCGCTTTTCGGCAACTGCGCCCGGATCCGCAACGTCATGCGCGCGCGCATATCTTCCACGAAAGCCGACAGCCGGTCCCATACGCCGGGCGGGTGCGCCAGGGGCGTGGGCTGGGCTGCGCCAAAAGAAAAGCCGGTGGCGCCAATGCCTGCGAAGAAAGCAGCGCGGCCGAAATCATTGTCGCCGGGCGCAGAAGGACCGGGCGGCGGCATAAGCTGCGCCATCATCCCGATGCCCTGGCCCACCCTCAGCTCCTCGCCGCCTTTCTGGATCAGGATTCGTACCTTCGCGGGCGGATCGGGAAGCCGGCCCGAGCGAACCTGGTCCAGGATCACGCGCAGGCCTTTGCTGCCCCAGTCCAGGCCCGCCACGCGTCCGGTCAGATGGGCGATCATGGGCTTGGCGAGCACCGGCGCGGCCACCCGCGCTTCCTGCAGCTTGGCGACGGCGAACCCCAATGTCAGCGCCGCCGCCAGGCTCAGGCCAGCGCGGATCCAGTTGCCGCTGTCGCGCAAGACGGCCGCCACAAAAGCCGTGAACAAGGCTAGAGCCGCCCATGCCGTCCATAGCGGTGGTTCGACCGGCGCGGCGAAATAAGATGCCGTACCCACGCCCAGCGCCACGGGCAGCCATAAAGGCCAGCGATGGCGCTCCGCCAGGGCCGACCGGCGCAGCCCCTTCAGAAGGCTCACAGGCGACGGCCCGGACCGGCCCGGGGATGCCCAACGCCGCAACTGGAAAACGAGGCCTGTTCTCACCGGGGACCGTTTGCTAAACGGTCGCCACCATGACGCAAAACACCAAGCCTGTCCTGCGCTTCGCGCCCTCCCCCACGGGCATGCTCCATATCGGCGGCGCCCGGACCGCCCTCTTCAACTGGCTCTATGCCCGCCACACCGGCGGCACCTTCCTCTTACGCATCGAGGACACCGACCGCGAACGCTCCACCCCCGAGGCGGTCGCCGCGATCCTGAACGGAATGGAATGGATGGGGCTGAACTGGGACGGCGAAGCGATCTATCAGTTCGCTCGCGCCGCCCGGCATCGCGAAGTCGCCGAGCAGTTGCTGGCGCAAGGCAAGGCCTATCGCTGCTTCGCCACCCCGGAAGAATTGACCCAGATGCGCGAGGCCCAGCGCGCCGCCGGCAAGCCCATCCGCTATGACGGCCGCTGGCGTGACCGCGATCCCTCCGAGGCGCCTGCCGGCGCGCCATCGGTGGTGCGGCTGAAAGCGCGCACCGACGGCGAAACCATCGTGCACGATCTGGTGCTGGGCGATGTGCGCTTCGCCAACGACCAATTGGACGACATGGTGCTGCTCCGTTCCGATGGCACCCCCACCTATATGCTGGCGGTGGTGGTGGACGATGCCGATATGGGCGTGACCCATGTGATCCGGGGCGCCGATCATCTCAACAATGCGGCGCGCCAGCTTCAGATCATCGAAGCGATGGGCTGGCCGGTCCCGGTTTACGGCCATTTGCCGCTGATCAACGGCCCCGACGGGCAGAAACTGTCCAAGCGCCATGGCGCGCTGGCGGTCGAAGCCTATCGCGACATGGGCTATCTGCCGGAAACCATGCGCAACTATCTCTTGCGCCTGGGCTGGAGCCATGGCGATGAGGAAATCATCCCGACCGCCAAGGCGATTGAATGGTTCGATTTCTCCGCGGTGGGCAAGAGCCCGGCGCGGATGGACTATAAGAAGCTGGACAATCTCAACGGCCATTATATCCGCGAGACCGACAATGCCGCGCTGGTCGCCGAAGTGACCGCCTTCGCGGCACGCCAGATCCCGCCTCGCATCCTGTCGGAAAAGGCGCGGGAAAGATTGCTGGCGGCGATGCCCTCGCTCAAGGAGCGGGCCAAGACCCTCGTTCAATTCGATCAGGGTGCGGAATTTCTGTACACGGACGGTCCGCGCGACCTGGATGCGGGCGCGGCCAAGGTCCTTACCCCAGAGGCCCGCGCCTTGATGGCCCGCGTCCTTCCCGCCCTGGAAGCGACCGACTGGAGCAGCCCCGCCCTGGAAGCCGCCATGCGGACCTTTGCGGAAACGAGCGGCCTGAAACTGGGAGACGTGGCCCAACCTTTGCGGGCCGCAGTCACGGGAAAAACCACCTCGCCACCCCTGTTCGAGATGTTGGCACTGTTAGGCCGGGAAGAATCCCTTATTCGATTAAGGGCTTATGGGAGTTGAAGAAAATTCAACCCCTGTGGCAGTAAATGAAGTGACGTGACGGCAAAAGCGCGCTTATATTGCAGCGCAAGATAAATTGGGAAGTTGGGGAGTTCGTTCGATGCGTGAGAGCAAGATCAAGACGGTCGGCAAGGCCAGCCTGAATTACGAAGGCAAGGATTACGAACTGCCGGTCCTGGCGGGCACCCAAGGCCCCAATGCCGTGGACATCCGCAAGCTCTACGACCAGGCGGACATCTTCACTTACGATCCCGGCTTCACCTCCACAGCTTCGACCGAATCGAACATCACCTTCATCGATGGCGACAAGGGCGTGTTGCAATATCGTGGCTATCCCATTGCCGATCTGGCCGAACATTCCACCTTCCTGGAGAGCTGCTACCTGCTGCTCAACGGCGAATTGCCGACCAAGAGCCAGATGGAGAAGTTCGAGTACACCATCAGCCATCACACCATGGTGCATGAGCAGCTGGCTACCTTCTTCCGCGGTTTCCGCCGCGACGCCCACCCCATGGCAGTGATGTGCGGCGTAGTCGGCGCGCTGTCGGCCTTCTATCACGATAGCACCGACATCACCGATCCGCGCCAGCGCGAGATCGCCAGCTATCGCCTGATCGCCAAGATGCCGACCATCGCGGCGATGGCGTACAAATATCATGTCGGCCAGCCCTTCGTGTATCCGCGCAACGATCTGGGCTACACCGAGAACTTCCTGCGCATGTGCTTCTCGGTTCCGGCCGAGGACTACAAGGTCAACAAGGTGCTGGCCAAGGCGCTGGACACCATCTTCATCCTGCACGCCGATCACGAGCAGAACGCGTCCACCTCGACGGTGCGTCTGGCCGGCTCGTCAGGCGCCAATCCCTTCGCCTGCATCGCGGCGGGCATCGCCTGCCTCTGGGGACCCGCCCATGGCGGCGCCAATGAAGCGGCGCTCAAAATGCTGGAAGAGATCGGCACCGTCGATCGCATTCCCGAATATGTGAAGCGCGCCAAGGACAAGAATGACAGCTTCCGCCTGATGGGCTTCGGTCATCGCGTCTACAAGAACTACGACCCGCGCGCCAAGGCGATGCAGATCCAGGCGCATGCCGTGCTGGACGAGCTGGGACTGCATGACGACCCGCTGCTGAAAGTGGCGATGGAGCTGGAGAAGATCGCCCTGCACGATGAGTATTTCATCGAGAAGAAGCTCTATCCCAATATCGACTTCTATTCCGGCATCACCTTGAAGGCGCTGGGCTTCCCCACCTCCATGTTCACGGTGCTGTTCGCGCTCGCCCGTACCGTGGGCTGGATCGCCCAGTGGAAGGAAATGCTGGAAGACCCGCACCAGAAGATCGGCCGTCCGCGTCAGGTCTATACCGGCCCGACCGAACGCAAATACGAGCCGATCGCCGCGCGGAAATAAGGCTCAGGCGTCCATAAATTCAAGTAGAACACGGGCGGCGCGCTGGGAGGGGGCTTCTTCATCCTCTCCTAGCCGCCGCCCGAATTCATTCATGGCGTCCCGCTGCGCGTTGCGCGCGCCTTCGTCCGTGAACAGGCGCGCGACTTCACCGGCCAGCGCTTCGGGCGTGGCGTCATATTGCTTGAATTCGGGGACCGCCCGGCGCCCCAGGAGAATATTGATCAGGGTCATGTAAGGCACCGTCATCAAACGGTTCGCCAGCGCATAGGTAAGACCGCCCACCCGATAAGCCACCACCATGGGCGTGCGCGAAAGCGCCAGCTCCGCCGTCACCGTCCCGGACGCCGCCAGCGCCACATCGGCGGCATCGAAGGCGGCATATTTGTCGGCTTCATTTTCCAGAATATGCAGCGGCGTCGGCCAGCCCGATGCGCCTTCGCGAACCCGGGCGGCGACGTGCGGCACGGTTGGCAGCACGGTCACCAGGCCCGGAATCTTCGCCGCCAAGAGCCGCATCGCATCGCGGAACACGGGAAAGATGAAGCGGATCTCGCTCGATCGACTGCCCGGCAAAAGCGCCAAGAGTGGCGTATCTGCGCCGATCCCCAGCCGCGCCCGCAGGGCATCGCCGCCGGTCATGCGGACACGCCGTTCGACCACCGGATGGCCCACGAAAACGGCCCGCAATCCATACTTCTCGAAGAACGGCACCTCGAATGGAAAGAGTGCCAATATCAAATCGAAATAGCGCGCCATCGCCTTGGCGCGATAAGCGCGGCTGGCCCAGACCTGAGGCGCGACATAGTTGACGGTCTTGATCGAGGAATCGCGCTTTTTCACCGCTTTGGCGATGCGATGCGTGAAATCGGGACTGTCGATCACCACCAGCGCATCGGGATGGATGCGGATCGCGTAATCCGCCGCCTGGCGGACCCTGGCCAGAATCCTGGGAATGGCGGGCACCACTTCGCGCAGGCCCATCACAGCGGTGGCATCGAGCGGAAACAGGCTTACCAGCCCCTCGCGCGTCATCGCCGGGCCGCCGACGCCGACAATCTTTACCCGGTCGCCGGCCAGATGTTTGATGCCCGCCATCAATTGCGCGCCCAACAGGTCGCCGGATGTTTCCCCGCACACCAGCATCAGGGTTTTCTGATTTTGCGCGGGCGTGCCGCTCACGGCGTGACGCCTACGACAAACAGGCCCAGGCGGTCTGCTTCCGCCGCCACAGCCTGCTTGCCCACGATCAGCGATTTTCCCGCTTCCAGGGCGATCCCCGCCAGTCCCACTTCAGCCGCGCGGCGTACCGTTTCCACGCCCACCACCGGCATGTCGGTCTTGGCATCCTGGGTGGGCTTCAGCGCCTTGACCAGAACGCCGCGCTTCTTTTGCGGCGTGCCGCGCAGATTGTCGCGCAACTGGCCGATCCGCGCGATCATGGCGTCCGTTCCCTCCGCCGCCTCGACCGCCAGGGCAAGGCCTTCGCAGACCGCCGCAGCCTGGCCGATATCCAGGGCTCCTAGCGCGCGAACGATGGCGAAGGCGCGGGTAATATCGGCCTTGTGATCGTCGTTGGGCAGCACCCGTCCCAATGGTCCTTCACCCGCCACCAGACCGGGCGCGGCCTCGGCCACGCCCACCGCGCGAAAGCCGGCATCTTCAAACAATCCGACCAACATGCGCAGCAGCGCATCGTCCCCCTGCCGGGCCGCCGCGATCACCCGCGGAAGGACCATCATGCCTTTGGCATCGAGCTTGAGTTCGGAGAATTTCGGCCGCTCCACCTTTCCCGCCAGCAGGACATCCTTGCTCCCGGCACCGGCGAGCGATTTCAGCGCCCGCCCCGGCTCGCCCAGGGACACCCAGTCATGGGGAAATTCCTCAGCCCATTCGCCACACATGCCGCGCAGCGCGACGACAAACACCGCCCGGCCATCGGCACGGGCGCTTTCCGCCACCGCGCGCGGCAGCTCGCCACCGCCGGCGATCAGCCCCAGGCTCATTCGATTTCGCCGCGGCGGCGCGCCGTGCAAAGCTTCTGCTTGGCCGGCGCCAGAATGAACTGAACCACCTCGTCGATTTCCGCGATGTCGGGCCACTTGGCCTTTGCCGCCATGGCGCGGCTTTTGACGTCGCCGCCCTCGCCGTAGAAAATCGCGCGGAAAGCGGCGCGCAGCGCATTGATAGTCTCGCGCGTCAGTCCGCGCCGTTTCAGGCCGATCAGATTAAGACCTGCCAATTCCGCATGATCGCCGAACGCCATGGCGTAAGGGATAACGTCGCGATTGATGCCGGTGATGCCGCCCACCATCGCGCCTTTGCCAACCCGGCAGAATTGCTGAACCGCCGACAGGCCACCAAAGATCACGCCGTCACCGATCTGGGAATGGCCGCCCAGCGCCACGGAATTGGCGAAGGTGACATCGTCGCCTACCACGCAATCATGTCCCACATGGCTGCCGGCCATGAAATATCCCCGGTCGCCGACAAGGGTCACGCCTTTGTCCTTGCGGCTGCCGCAATTCATCGTCACCAACTCGCGCAGCACGCAATCGGC
>Ga0068855_100004149_pt1 | contig 17671 bp, 10 predicted proteins | sample KBSCornC52_FD_66592 | JGI IMG/M metagenome (GOLD analysis project Ga0068855, IMG submission 66592) | Corn rhizosphere microbial communities from Kellogg Biological Station, Michigan, USA - KBS Corn C5-2 | ecosystem: Host-associated > Plants > Roots > Rhizosphere > Soil ...
ATGACGAACGCGACCTATACCGGTACTTCCAATGGCGGCGTTGTCACCGTCACCGTTACAGGCGCATACACTTTAGGCGCCGAGACCGGCCATCTGACCGCGAGCAAGATCAGCGATTCGACAGCAGACGTTTCGGGAGACTGGACAGGGACGGCTACGTCCAATACGACGCATCAGTCTGGCGCGTTAATGGTGACCTTTACGGAACAGGGCAATCACCTGAGTGGGAACGGCACCGTGCCGGGAGTTCTGACTCCGGTCCCGATCACCGGCTTTATCATTGGCGATAAGATTACTTACGGCGCCGTGGGTGGACTGAACATCAGCTTCACCGCCACGGTAACCGGCAAGAACAATGTTTCAACGGCGATCGATGGGACCTATACCGGCTCAGATTCCGGGACGTTCCATTTGGCCAAATCCGGCTCCAGCGGCTAATCATCGAGGCGGCAGTCCAATGTAAGCGCTAACATCTGACTGCCTTGTTGTCGGCGCCCGGCGACAAACTCTCGATTGCAGGAACCTAATCCTCTCCCCGATTGTTGATGGGATAAGGCAGGAGTTTGCCAGCAATTCAAAGACGGAGCCGCTTGCTCAGGCGGCTCCCAACAATGTCACGATCACTTCAGGAGGCATGTAATGCATTTGGTTAATCGCGCTGCAATAGTGACAGCGCTGCTCGGTCTCATGGCGACGGCGCTGCCGGCAATGGCTCAGTATGGTTCGATTCGCATCCCGGGACGAAGCGGCGACGGTTCAACGGAATCGTCGAAGAACTCGTCGATCGGTATCTATCCTGGCGCGACCTTTATCAATGGCAGCAACTCTAATGCGGTGTCTGGAATCCTGGTGAGCGGTGATACGGGCGCATCGACCAAAGACGGCATGTGGGCCGGGCAGATCGGCGGATTTTATTTCTTCCATGACAGCCACAGCGACCTCCGCGAGATCCATATCAAGGGATTCTACAAGAGACAGTATGGCCTGCAGTTTGGCGTTCTAGGCTCAAACGCCACCAACATTACCGCAGTGGATGGCTTCTTCGTCTACAATTATGAGTCCAGGGGCGCACGACCCTGGGGGGCACAGGCAGGGCTTGGGTTCTTCAACCAGCCGGCCCAGACCAACCTCTCGTTCTTCCTGCAGGGGGCCCTTCCTATCGCTCATAACCTGGATTTAACGGCTTCCTACTGGTATGTGCGGGATGTCAACGTTGATATCCACCGATTGGCCGCCGGAGTAGCGCTTCACTTCTAGGCTAACAGCCGGACGGACATAGTGTTCATAGTGGATAGGGCCGGCACAGGGGGCAGATGCTTCCTGTGCCGCGCCGCCTATTGTGAGGCCGATATTTTACGAGGCTTGATGTTTATTCCCGGTCCAAGACGACCGGGGATGAAAGTACGCACGGCGAGCACCGTGCGTGAAAGCACGATTAGAGGTCAGTACCATGGTTTACCGGATCCATCGATCGATCCCACTTTGCGCCGTCATAATTGCCGGCGCGCTCATTGCAACGCTAGCCTGTCCCGGTCAAACGTCAAAGGAGAGCAGTCAATACTTCCTCCGCGTCGAAGCCGGCGGGCACACCTCCGAAATCCGCAAAGCAGTTTTCACCTCCGATGGGCAAAAGTTGATTACCGTTGGCCGCGATAAGGCCGTTCGCATCTGGGATCTAAAGACGGGCGAGCAAGAGAAGACGATGCGTGCCTGGATCGGGCCGGACTTTACGGGCGAGATCTACGCCGCCGCGCTCAGCCCCGACGGGAAGACGCTCGCCATCGGCGGACAGGATTATTCCGCCCGTCGTCAATCAGGACCTTTGCTTCCGGGTGGCGGAGGCGGCGAGCCTTCATGCGATATCCGTCTGTTCGACCTGGCGAGCGGCAAAATCACCAGACCCCTCAAGGGACTGAACGACTCCATTTCCTCGCTGGTCTATTCCGGTCCCGATCAGTTGGTCTCGGGCAGTTGGGATATCAATAAGCCTATCCAGGTGTGGGATACCGGCAGTGGCAAGGGCCGTACGATCAAAGTTCAGAATGGGCGAAATCCGGTGCGCGTCACCTGCATGGCGGTCAGCCCGGACGGCCGGCGGATCGCGGTATCGGGCGCAGAATCGAAGGTGCGGATCCTCTCTGCGGAAACGGGAAAGCCCGAGCGGGAGTTGAATTGTGGCGCATTTGTTAAGTGCGTGGAGTGGTCTCCGGATGGCGCGCTTCTCGCCGCGGGCGCGGCCGATCACAAAGTACATCTCTGGGATGCGAATACGTATGCGGACAAACCGCCGTTTGAGCAGACAGACTCGGTTGTCTGTCTGGCCTTTGATAATAAAGGAAGCCGTCTTCTAACCGGAAGCGGCGAGACGCCTAGCCTCAATGATCGCGTCATGCGGCTGTGGTCGATCCCGGAACACAGGTTGCTCCAGACCTTTTCGGACGATCGCGGCATGGCTACCATTTTTACAGTGGCGTTTGGCAGCGGTAACACGGCCGTCAGCGGCGACTTCAACGGAGTCGCCTACATTTGGGACCTCAACGATGGTAAGCGGGCGAAGCAGAGGCTTGCGAGCACCGGCTCCAGCGTCCACGCAGTCGCCTGGAGCGATGATGGCAAGCAGATCCTCTGGGGCAACACCCCGGGTCCTGCCAACACCGCGCCCCTTGAGTATGGCTTCGATCTTGACAAAGGTCTGCCCGCAGCGCCAGCCCCGGGCGCCAACCCGATTCGCGCTCGAACGAGCCTCCCCGACGGGCGCACGCTGACGATCGACCAATCCGACCTGGATAACAATGCGGTCGTCATCCGCGAAAATGGCGCTGTGATCAAGACGATCAAGGTGCGGGACCCGTTCGACGCTCGCGATAAGTGGGATGGCATCTATTGCGCCAGCTTCGTAGACGCTGACCACGTCATTATCGGCTCTCAATTGCGGCTCGGGCTCTACTCAGTTAAAACGGGAATGCAGGAAAAGGAGTTTGTGGGCCACGAAGGAGCAGTCCAATCGATCGCCGTTACGCCGGACGGTAAGACCCTGCTGTCCGGTTCTGCAGATCAGACGGTGCGCATGTGGAACATCAACGCCGCGCCCAAGCCGCTTTTTGGCGAGAGAAACGCGGTCGAACCGCTTGTATCGCTGTTCCGCGGAGCCGATGGCGAATGGGTGACATGGACGCCGGAGGGCTACTATTCATCCTCCCCGAGAGGCGACAATATCATTGGCTGGCAGAAGAATCAGGGCAGGGAGAAGGAGGCAGTATTCTATACCGCCGCCCAGCTAAGAGAGCGGTTCTACCGGCCGGACGCTCTCAGGTTGCTGCGCACCGCCGGAAGCACGCTCGCCGCCCTCCAGACAGCTAACAAGACCGCGCTGGTGCAGGCCCAGGAGGAGACGAAGCGCGCGCAGCAGGTGGTCGTCGAGATCCAGCAGAAGGCGAAGCTGGAACCACCCGAAACAGCCAAGATTTTGACCGACGATATTCTCCCCAAGGCACAGCAAGCGGTGGACGATGCCATTCAGCGCACAAAGATCGCTGCCCAGGAGGCTGCAAAGCCGATCGTACACCAGGCGCCCGACAGCATCCGGCTGATACCGGAGATTAAGATCATTAGCGTCGAGCCTGCTACGAAGCAGGCGGATGGCAGCTACGTCACGGATAAGTCCGAGGTGGTTGTCCATGTGAAAATCTCGGGTGGCGTGAATGCAGCCGACGTGCGTTTATCGGCGATTGTCAACGCAAGGGCCGTCACGGGCGCGCGCAGGCTGGAACCAGAGCAGGCGGATCCGAACGAAAAGGTGGTGCACATTCACTTGAGTCACAGCACGATCAACACGATCGTGATTCGAGGTTCGACAGGCGTTGAAGGCGGTACGGGGTTCGACGATAGGGTGGACGTGCGGTGCGATGTGCCTGCTACTGTGGATGATCGTCCCAACCTCTACTTGCTGTCTGTTGGCGTCAACCACTACGCTGATACGGCAAGATTGCCACAGCTCGATTTTGCCGCCCGCGATGCCGAGCAGCTGGTAGCGTTCTTTAAGAAACAAGAAGGCGGCCTGTACCAGCACGTCTATGCGACTCCCCTGATCGAGGAGAAAGCGACGAAGGCTGCGGTGCATGATCAGCTCCTCAAGATCGCAGCCAATTCAAAGGACACCGACATCGTGATGGTGTTCTTTGCATGCCACGGCACCGATGGCGACGATCCGAACGATCACCACTTTTGCATGGCAGTCGCAGACTCGATTGTGCGCAACCCGGAGACAATGATCGATGGCCAGACCATTCTCGGGTTATTGGGGCCTGCCAAGGGCACTCGAATCCTCATGCTCGATACTTGCCAATCCGGGACAATCGGCAGCTACACAAGCTTCCTTAACGGCCCGCATCCCGTAAACATCTATTCGGCATGCCGCGGCGACCAGTTAAGCTACGAGGACCAGGATTGGGACAGGCACGGAGCGTTCACTAGGGGAATCCTTGAGGTTCTGGAAGACAAGTCACTGTACCCTAGCGGCGGTCTGACATTCCGTGACCTGGAGTACAACGTAGGGAACCGCGTGCCGTCGATGGTGCGCGCGAAGAAATCGGCGGACCAGGATCCCCAGCTTATCAACATGGGCTTTTCCAGGACATCATTTGTGATTGCGAAGATGAAATAACCGCGGCACGCCCGGCCTTATGGGCGGATCGCGGTTTTCCTCGTCGCCAATCGCTCGCGAATAAGAAGCACATCATACGGTTGATCTCCAATTGCGGACGCCGTTCGAAACCGGCAGCAATACGCAACGGCGTCCACATTCTCCACTCTTGAAAAATGTTTGCTATACCGTGAACTAAAGCTTGCATGTGTTGGTTAACCCTAGCAGAAGCGAGTTCCCGGTAGGCGAGGGTTCAAATCTGAAAGAACTAAGAGCCGCAACAGAGACTTCAAACGGCGAAATACAATCTGTTCCAGCCGCGCGAAATGAAGAACCACAAACCTTAGTCATGATCGCTGAGGATCTGTAGATCCGGGAAGAGGAGACTCCATTCAATGCCGCTGACGAAAGAAAACTTGGACGCCGCGAACACCGAAATGATGTACAACACCAATCGCGGAATCCTGTTCACCACGGTGAATCTTTCAAAAGATGCGCCGCGCCTATCCAACTATCTCTCAGATATGGCAGCGGGTGTTTACACATGGGATCAGTTCCGTAACGTTGTCAAGAACAAACTTACGGTGAGATCGTTCCCTGAATTCTTGGAGAAATTTCAGCCTTGCTTCTTTTACAGACTTTCACCGGCAAAAGAGATCGCCGATGTAGAGGTGCCTGAAGTAGGAACCACGGAGGAAGGCGCTGAAGCGGCTGAAGGCGAGGCGGCCGAGCAGGATGGAGAGGCTCCGGCGCCGGAAGACGGAACCGTGGTCGACGTGACGATCGGCGATGCTCCCACGGATGCCGAAGCCGAGCAAGAGCTGGAGATGGCCCGTTCGCTGCCGCGATATGAGTTTTCGCTTGAAGGCGGCCCGCCGGAGATCGGCTGGAAGCGGGTGAACATCACCATGGACCATCCGCTCTTTAAGAACCTTTCGCTCCATCTCAAGGAGCGGGCGCTGACGAGCAAGACGACAGTGAATGTAGATGTGGACTCGGCGCTCTGGGGCTTCCGACCTGAAAGCCAGGAGAAGCTGCTCCGCAAAGCAGCGCAAGATTTCAAGTCCGCCAGCAAGAAGCTGACGCTCGAGGCGGGCCGCGACGAGAATTCTGCCGACACGCGAAAGGCGCTGGAAGCCTACGACAAGCGGCATAGAGATATCGAGAATGCGATCGGAGACGATCTGCGCGTGCTTCCCGTGATTGCTTCCGGCCTGGCTTCCGCCCGAAAGGCGCTGGGCACAGGCGGCAGCGGTGGCGCCGGCCCGAACATGGGACCGTTCGTGCTCGAGATCGATCCAGCCCATCCGGGCAAACTGTATGCCAAGCCTGCGCTGCCCGCAGATACGATCAAGGGGCTGAACGCTCTCGACAACGCCGAAGACAAGAAGGCGCTCGATTCGGGCAGCAACGAGATCGTGCTATTGGCGAATGCGCTGGAAAGCCATCCATTGGCGCCGCGTAAGATCGGTGAGATCGTCAAGCTCAAAGAAGAGGATCAGTACCCGGCGCTCGTTGGCAGCCTCATGCAGGATCTGGTGAGCCGCAACAAGATCCAGCCGGTCATCGGCAATATGCTGGCAGTCATTTTGCAGGACCCGAAACAGCTGGCAACCTGGCAGATTTCGGCAAAGGAAGTTGAAGTCTTCCACGATACGTTCCTGGGCATCTACAGCATGGCGCTCGATCAGTTCCTGCGCGTCATCAAGCCCATGTTCGAGACTCTGATGGGCGTGTATGCCCTGTTCAATGAGTTCCCGGTGGATGTGCGCCGAGGCCAGCCGGAGCTGATCGTTACCAACGACGAGCTTTCGGACCTGTGGCAGGTCTTTAACGACGAGCTGACGACCTTCCTGCGCTCCGCCTGTCTGCAGGCAGCGAACCAGTACCAGGACGCGCTTTCGTTCGCGATCGTGCCGGGCTGCGAGCCGCTCAAGGACAAGGCGCCTGCGCCGCCTCCCGCAGTGTACATTAAGGCGGGCGACTTCGAATCCGACTACTGGAAAGAGATGAAGGAGGAGGAAGTCAAGGACCAGAGCTCGCTGCTGGCGGAGTTCAACCACCTGCGTAAGGAGAAGTCCGGCGATGGCGGCGGTTTCGGCCGCATCGCGGGGGCCCCGGAAGTGATGGGGTTGATGCAGCTGGGCCATAAGTGCGGATTCTCGGTCTTCTTCTCTCCGGAGAACCTGGTGATCGCGGGCCGGGTCGATGCGGGCGACATGCAGGTTTTGCAGGAGAACTATACGCCCGGCACAGTTGTTGATAAAGAGTGGGCGGTTTCCGGCGTGCTGTGTCTTCCGGACTTCGTCTGCCTTCCGCCGGACGGGATGATGTTCACCGGCAAAGTAATGGACGGGCGGCCGATTGGGATCGACGTGCCGCAGGTAGTGGTGCGCTCCAGTTACGTCGCCGCAGGCCGCTACATGGCCAACGACAACCCGGATGCGCTGAAGGCGCTCATCGGCACGCTGTCTCCTGCGGTTCGCAATACGATGAAGGTTCGGCCATACCTTCCCGGTCTCTCCGTGGACCTTACGCGGTTTCCGGATCTCGGCCGCACCAACCTGGCGCCGGACCACTTCTTGAGCGACGATATACTTCGCACGCTGCTTGGCCGCGATAAGTCGTTCCTGGTCTTCAGCCATGTTCGCACGCAGCCGCCGAAGATCGCTCAGCCGAGAACGCTGAAGCGAGTGCGAACGGCTCGAGGCGAGCAGTATGTAATGCTGCACCATTGGCGTCAGCAGAACCACCTGATGCGGCTGCTCTATGCGGCATTCCATCTGGGCGGTGGTGGCGCGTGGCCATCCGAAGAAGAGATGGCAAAGCTGATGACGGATCTCACAGGCTGGATGAATCCGGCGTGGTACGACGATAAAGGCGCAGGGTACGTCAATGCCTTCCCGAGCAAACTTGAGGGCGATCAGATCATCGTGGTGCCCAACAAAGAGGAAGGCGAGGTCGTAAGTTTCACATTCCAGCTTCCGTTCCAGGCGGCTACGCTCGGCGCCCTGGAGCTGAGCATAGAATAAAGTCTTGCACGGCTTCCGATCATGCTTCGACGCACCGGAACTGATGCATGTGTGCACAACAAGCAGGCACTCACCAAGTGGGTCTGCACAACAAACGAGGTTGAGGATCCCATAGAAGAGATCCATTTTAACGGAGGATATTAAAGTGTCAAAGCTTACAATTGGTGGAACCGAAATTCAGGGCGTTACCGAAGCCCGTGTCAAGATATTTCACAACAACCCGAAGGCCCCGGATCCCGTACCCACGATGGAATTCGAGCTCTGGATCCGCCTGCAGAACGCCGACCTGATCGGCAAGTGGGCTCTCGCTCCTCAGAGCGCGGACCGCTTCAAGAAAGTCGAGCTGGTGATCTTCAACAGCGATAAGAGCCCGGCGCACACATGGACCATTCTTGGCGCCTACGTTCATTCGCACGAAGAGGTCGAGCATCCCGAGGGGGTCGCGGGCGGTTCCGGTGAAGGCGGCTATTACCTCAAGCTTGTTTGCCGTGGCCATATGCTGGAAGCGGCCGATTACAAGGGCGACAACGTGATGACGGTAGCAGCGGGCGGCCCGCGCGCCCTTCCCGGCTAGTCTGGCGTGGAAGCGGGCCCTCACCCCACCACCCGCAAGCGGGTACCCGCTCTCCCCGATGCGGGAGAGGGGAGCCGTTCAATACCGGCGCGGTGCAGGGCCAATCATTTATCTAACCCGATTCAGTCGGAGCGTAGACAGTTACAGGCGCCTTGCGGCGCCTGTAACCGGTTATAACAGACAACGATTTGCATTGCACTCTCAGGATGGCTTGCTATGGCATTTGAACTAGTATCTGCGAACATAAATAAGCTGATCGATCGAAAAGTCATCCACGACGTCACGATCGAGCGCAGGCTCTATTCGCACTCGACCGCGGTCATCACGGTCGACTGGGACGAGGTCCTGCTTTCCGGAAATCAGCAGCAGAAGACCGTGAACATCGGCGCCGCAGCCCTTAACGCGGACCTGTCGATCATCTGGAAGGGCAGCGATCTCCATTCGAACGTCGAGTGCTTCCAGGGATACGTCTCCGCCGTTTCAGCGAAGCATACGGCGTCCCGGTCCTACCTGGTACTGAACTGCATCTCGAGAAGCAAGCGGGCGGACATCGTCCCGAGGTATCGAGTCTGGCAGTCCTGTACCCTGCTTGACATCTGTCAGCAGGTCGCGGGCAGCGAGCCTCTGTTCAAGATCAACTCCGATGCGCAGAGCGTTCTCAGTGGAATCGAGATCGATCTGAGCGTGCAATTCGAAGAGACCGATTTTGCTTATCTCTGCCGGATGCTGCACGCCTGGGGAATTCCGCTCTACATCGACGATCGCGGCAACCAGATCGGCATCGGTAAGCCGGTGATCAAGAGCGACGGCGACTTCCTCGCGCTCGACTGGCATTGCGACGAAGTAATTCTGGAGGGTGAGCTGATCCCCGTGGATGACAAGTCGCGCTCCTCGGGATCGGGTGCGATCGGGCTCGCAAAGCAGCGGGCGAACGATTTCAATCAGCAGCTCTCGCGAGCGGGCGCCGGTTACCAGCCTCGCTTGGACGACGATCATCTGAGCGAGCGCGAGTGGATTTCCGAGCGCGTCTACGATTCCGTGTTCCACGCGAATGCAGCCGTCTACCGGGTTACCTGGAGTGGCGCCGTATTCGATCGGTCGCCCGGAACCGGTGTGACTTTTGGCGGGGGCCCATTCCTGGTACGCGCTTCGACCATTAAAGGCCATCCTGAGTCCGAAGCCGTAACCCAGGATTTCGTATTGCAGGACTACATGGCGCCGTTGCAGCTGCATCATCGCCGTGTGCCGTGGGTGTCTCGCACGTTCTGGGCTACCGTGATCGACAATGAGAAAGATCCCTATATGCAGGGCCGAATGCAGGTTGAGTTCGATTGGGAGAAGCTCGATTCGAAGGTCAGCAAGCGTTTCTGGGTGCCGACAGTCACCCCGTACGGCGGCCTGAAAGGCAGCGGCTCTACCGGGCTGCTCTGCCTGCCGGAAGTCGGCGAGCGCGTCCTGGTTCAGTTCCTGGGCGATTGGGATAACGATGCGGTTATCCTCGGTTCGGTCCGCGAATTCGCCCGAGACGGCTATCCCTACGAGCCGCACCTTACCAAGCGCTTGCAGACGCCGTCCGGCAATCAGCTCACGATGACGACAAAGAAAGATGGAACGGACATCGTACGCATCAAGTGCCAGGACCAGACGATTATCGAGGGAAAGATCGGAAGCGGCAAGCAGGATCTCATCTTCGACCTGTTCGACTCCGAAGGCGACCGCATTCACTTCGAAAAGGGAGCCGGCCCGACCCGGCTGGATATCTTCTGCTCCGGCGAGATCTATATGCATGCCGACCAGAAGCTCTTGCTGGAAGGCGGCATGGTGCAGATCAAATCGACGATGGGTCCCATCAATATTGACGGCGGGCCTATGGTAATGATAAACTGTGGGCCGTGGTCGCTGCAGCCGCTAAAGCTGGAAAAAGAGACGGGACCCGATGCTTCTCCCAATCCGAGGAAACGCGCTAAGCCGCCAAAGTGGACCTCAATGGTGGGCGCAGACGCAGCAAGCGCAGCCGACGAGAAAAAACTGCATTTCATCGAGTTCACGCTGAAAGACAAAGATACCGGCGATCCGATCCCCGGCGAGCGGTACCGTGTCAAGCTGCCGGACGGCACGACGAGAGAAGGCAGAACGGACGCCAACGGGCGCGTGCGAGTCGATGGAATACCCGCGGGCGAATGCCAGATCTCGTATCCTGACATCGACGCCGATTCCTGGAACCCGGTGTAAGTGGAACATAAAGGCCGGTAGATAGAGATGTCTTCGTGACCAAGCCCGTAATCGAGCAAGCTCCTATCGATCTGGCAGCCATGCGGTTCGCCGACTACAATTCGGTGGCGCAGGCAGGCGAAACAGAGATGACGGTGCTGTTCAAAGCACAGCACCGCATCATTAAAGATAGACTGCGCGCAATCAAGACGATCCAGGTCGCGTCGAAACCCGTTCGCGTGCTGTTCGCGCCCGCAGTGCTGTTCCGGATCTTCGGCGCGATGTGTTCGGCGGCCGCGAGCGTGGCGCATGTCGTAGACTCTGCCTCCGCTTCGGAGCGCCGGGCCGCGGATATTGTCGGCAGAGTGGAGACGATCCACTTCGATCCGGAAGCAGACTACAACAGCGCCGAGTCCTACTACATCATCACGGAGTGGATACCCGGGGGATCTCTGTCGGAGAGACTGGCGACGGGCGCGCTTCCACGCGAAGAGGTCGAATCGATCGCGGTCGATCTCCTCAGCGCGCTGGAGCTCGTTCACGGCCACGGTCTTACACACGGCAATTTGAAACCTTCCAACATCCTCTTCACTTCTGAAGGCGCTCCCCGGATTGTGGATTTTGGCGGCAATGCGCTCGGCCCTGGCGTTCCCATTCGCAGCGGCTCGGCGCCCTATTTGAGTCCGGAACAGTGGGCCGCGTCCGCGAGCGAGCCGATCGATCCGGACCCGCGCTGCGATCTGTTCAGTCTCTCTCTCCTTCTGTATGAGATGCTGACCGGGCGTCAGGCTCCACGATGTCTTTCACCGAACGATCTGCCTTCACAGGTGACGCCTGGCGTGCCCGCAGTCTGGGATGAGATCATTCTGCGCGGTATTCACTCCGATCTGACCTCCCGTTTCCAATCGGCTCCGGAGATGTGCGCGCACATAGTCAAAGCAGCCAGCGGCGGTCCTACCCTTGCCGTACAGGCCGCGCCGCGGGAAGCACGCACAGACGGTTTCCAGCAGCCTACCGATGCCGCTTATGACCTGCCGCCAGTCGAAGTGTCTGAACCGCCACTGGCGGAGCAGATGGCTGAGCCACCGAAGAAAGACACCAAGCGCGCCGGAGAGAGACGGATCAACGATACCGATGGCGCCGAAATGGTGTGGGTCCCGGCAGGAACGCTTTCAATGGGCAGCGAAAACAGTAAGGAAGAGATGCCTGTCCACCCGGTGGAAGTCGCCGGCTTCTGGTGTTATCGGTATCCCGTAACCCAGGCCCAATACATGAAGTATGTTCGATATATGCGCGAGTTGGTGGGCCGGGATGGCGCGCAGGTCCCCGGGCTCTTCATGCGTGGAGACGAGCATGTGACCAAGGCAGCGGCGGGAGTTCAGTGGAAAGAGGCTGCACAGTACGCCGAATGGGCGGGATGCCGCTTGCCAACAGAACCGGAGTGGGAGTGGGCGGCCCGCGGCCCGAAAAACTCGCTCTACCCGTGGGGCGACACCTGGGACCAGAGCTGCGCCAACACCCAGGAGACGGGCGTTTACGAACAGACCGATGTCTCGCGATTCGCCGCCGGCACGAGCTGGTGCGATGCCGTGGACCTGCTCGGTAATGTGTTCGAATGGTGCAGCAGCCTCTACTTGCCGTATCCCTACAACCCGGACGACGGCAGGGAAGCGCCGGAAACGCCCGGTGATCGGGTCTTGCGCGGGGGCGCTGCGACGATCTCTTCCGCCGAAATACGTTCGACGGCACGGTTTAAACCATCGTCCCGCACGACGATGTGTGGCTTGCGGCTGGTAAAGATAGGGTAATCTGCATGGCCTTCCTCGACGGAATCGATCCCGCCGTTAAGCAGCGAATAGTGGACGACGCGCGCTACGCCCCGCTGCTCGCGCTGCTGGAGGCGTGGCACCAGGAAACGACGTCGCACCTCAAACAGTTTGAGGTGAACCTCGTCAGCCAGCTCACGGCTGAGATCGGCAGGGTGGGCGACTGGCGATTCCCGATGCAGACCCTTGCCGTTCCCGAAAAGCCCGGGCGCCGTGAAGTGAGTCCCGAGACCCGCTTTCAAGACACCATCGCGGACACCTTCTGGTCGCCGTGCGGTTCCGGCTGGACGCTGCCGACTACGATCGAGCGCGCGGAGGTGCGGCGCCGCGGCTGGGACGAATACACGCTTGTCTGCGACATCAGTTTTGAGAATCGCGGACCGGACACTCGCCTGCTTGTAGAGAGCACGCGCGAAGATCCGCTCGGCCAATCGCAGCTTGCGTACGTTCGGGCGGCGGAGCCGGTCGTTGCCGCGCTCGCGAAGGCTCAGTGGGCCGTCCAGCATCCCGGAGAAGCGTTTCAGCCTATCGCGGTATCCCGGTACCTCGGGTATCTCGACTTTGAACGCAGCCTGGGTGTGTGCCGGGCCCGCCAGAAACAGCTCGACGCGTGGCTGCCGCCTTTCTATCCCTATTCGCGCAAGTTTCTTAGATTTCATTTGCCGGTTCCGGAGACGGTAACGCAGAGCTGGAATGCGGAGCAGTGGGCCTGGCTCGGCCAGACGAACACAATACGGATTGCCGCGAAGCTAGACGAGCATACGGCGGATGTTCTGCGCACGATCGGCGGCTCGCCGCTTATCCTGAATGCGATACCGATGGCGCAAATGCGCACCGAATGCGCGGCGCTGGTCGAAAATCCAATTCGTGTCGGTGATTGCCACGGTGTTCCGTTCTTGAACAAGCGCAGCTGCTTCGCCGCCTCCGCCTACCTCGAGCGTACGACGCACGAAGGCACCACCCTGGCATATATGCCCGTGCGCATGCATGTCAAAGCCTCTTCCGACCCGCTGAGCAGGCCGGGAATGCAGGATGCCGACGTGATCTGCGACAGTACTCAGACAGATATCGAGCGAGTACGCGTGAGGCTTCACTACGATTGCTACGGGGAAAGCGTAGCGCGGCCGACGGTGCTCTCCCGAACCGGCTCAGTGCGATACAATGTGACGGATCCCCTCGTCGGCGGCCTGGACGCATCCATTGGCAGCTACGACGATACCGGCACGCGGCGCGCCTGGTACGAAGCCCTGCTGCGCAGCCCGCACCTCACGCGCGGCGACCTGATGGAGACGCTCGCGCGGATCCCCGCCTGCCGCGATCACCTGGACATGACCCCTGGCGGAATAGACGTCCAGCTTGATCTCGAGACGGCCCCGCACATCGAGCCGACCGACTGGGGCAGCTACCTGTGGCCGTGCCTGGTCTCAGATCGTGCGTTGCTGGAACAGCACGCGGGCTACCTGACGAAGTCCAGGATCGCGATATTGCCGGCGATGCGGCTGCTGATGGGCAGAGGAAGGCAGACGCTTCCCGACTACCTCTTTGACGACCTCGCGCGGTTCGCCGCCTCGATCGTATCGCAGTATTCAATGCTCGGTTGGTATCGCGTTACCGGAGCAATGAAGGCTTAAGATGCCCAGGAAGTACTCCATTCCGCTGCTTTCCCTCTACAATGGGCCGAGCGCTCTGCCTCACGCGGTTGAAGCCCTTCAACATCTCCAGATTCCGCTGGTGCGCGCTCGCTTTCTTCCTGTGATCGGATATGCCGCCGACCCGGAGGTAATTCCTTACTATCGCCATACGCCGCAAAACGAGGATTATCGAGGCAACGTAGAGAACTTATCGTTCTGTTTGCATGTTAATATCCGGGAAGACCACCGTCTCGCATCGTTTCTGCCAATCGTCGCGACCGGGCTGGCGCCAGCGGCCGAAGTCGCTAAATGGCAAAAAGATAAGCTATCAGCATCCGAGGGATATAGGCAGCTCTATCCGCGTCTCGATGAGGTGCAGCAGGACTGGACGAATCTTGAAACTCCGGTCGAGCGAATGGCGAGGCAGATCTGCACGTTATTCCCGGAGCTGCGAGAATCGCGCGCGCCGCTCATCAAGCCATCGGATCGGATACTGGTCGCCTTCCAAAACGCACTGGAGCCGAGGCTGCGGGCAGGCGCATTTTCCGAATTCGCAGAGATCCCGGACGATGTGCCGGATGCGATCGTCGTCGAGATCGTTCAGCTTTTTGTAACGCTGGGGCTCGTTGCGGTGGCCACCTGCGATATGCTGGGCGGGTTTCGGTACAATGTACCGATCGAAGGCCGCGTCCGCGATATCGATCTGAGCGTCACGCCGGAATCCGATGTCGATAACATTGCGCTGCACGTGTCACAGTGGCTGGAAGCGTACCCGCACCGCCCGATCGCGCGCTCGGTCTATGATGAACCGGATCCGCGAGAAAAAGAAGAGTGGGCGGCAGTCTTTGTCCAGCATCCCGAGCGGGATAACATCTTCGAGCTGGCGCCGAAATTACGTACGCCGGAAGACCCGGCGATCCAGAATTTAAGCCGCCGCATCCAGCGGCAATACGAAGCTGGCCGAACAGAAGAGCTGACAGCCGAGGAGATGCTGTCGCTCGCTCAGATCTACCTTCCGGAATACATACCGCACTATCCGAACCAGTTCGCACAGTCCGGCGGCATCAATCTGGAAGGCATACTCATCACGATGATGGAGCGCTGGATCGACCAGGGCTCATTTCTGGGGGTCGAGACGCACGAATGGGAGCTGTTCGAGCCTACTCAGCGTATTGCGCTGATGGCGCTGCTACTGCAGCGTCGGTCGTGTACCGACCTGTGCGGCTTATTTGGAATCGTCGTTCAGAAGCTGATCGATCCGTCTATAGAAGTATGGATCGACGAGTATAAGTTTATGCCGATACGGCTGGGCGGGCCGCTGGCGCAGCCCGGAATCACCATGGCGCTTGGCGGCGTGTCGGCCATACACCGGCCTGAAGTCCTGATTAAGATTCCAAAAGATCATACCGACTTAGAACAATCGATGACGATCGAGTCACAAATTGATGTACTGGCACGGCTGTTCCTGCCCTTTCACATTCCGTTCCGGGCGATATGGCAGCTGGATTGGCCGGTGCTGGGCAAATCCGCTTATCTTCACACGCCCGGCAAGGCGAATCCCGCGGGCGCCCTGGCGCGCCTGAACGCTTTGTAACACAATTGACCGACGAGACCACCTAATGACGGAATACGATTTCATATCAAATGATTGGAACAATGTGGAGCTGCTCTTCGGCGAGCACCTCGCGACGGAGACCGCCTACCACGAGCAGATGCTTCGCTGGGCGCTCCGGTATGCGCGCTGGTGGGGCGTGGCGCTCCTGGGCGATCAGGATCTCGTAGTCAGCGGGTCGAAGACGGATTATGAAGTGAGCCTGCGCGCCTGCAAGGCCTTTACGAAACACGGCCGCCTGGTAGAGCTGACAAGAGGCGGTGAGACTCTTACGCTCCAGGGAAGCAACGAGGATCGGCCCGATCAGCTCGTGCCAATCTACGTCGGCGTATCCATCCAAAAGCAGCCGTTCTCCGCCGGCGCATCGCAGTCCGGGGCGATCGATCAGCGGTCTCTTTTACGGTCACGGCTGAAGCTGGCGCATGAGCCGGAATCAGCCGATTACGAGTGGCTGCAAATCGGGCGCATGCGCCGCGTGGGCGCGTGCTTTGAGCGCGATGAGAACTATATCCCCCATTGCCTGCACATCAACAGCCATCCTTCAATGCGCCAGATAACAAGCGATATCGCGCTTGCGGCCCAGGATGTCATCAAGGCGATTTATGAAAACGCGGAGAGAGGCGGCGAAGGATCTACCGCGAAGTCGATGGCCGCCGCTTTCATCACCTCGATTGCCCCGGCTGCCGTGATACTGAACGGCGACATGCATCCGCGTGCTTATCTGGAGCGTCTCGCGATCGTGATTGAGTCGCAGCGAACGATGTTGAATCTGCTGGACGCGGACCGAAGAGACGGGACCTGGAAGGATGCCGTCGCGCTGGTGGGTGAGGCCAGAAACTACCTGACCGGCGAGCGGCCGGAAGGGGCCGCCGGCAACGGAGCTCAATCCGGCATGACCTCCCCGACGCGCACCCTTAACCCGGATGCAGACCCCAGCCGTGCGGCCAAATCGTGGTGGGACCATTTCTACCGCGTTCTGGTCGCGCTCCGAGCGATCGGAACGATGTTCCGCGGAACTATGAACCTGACATCCTCGGTGCCAAGGGAGACCGGAGTGAGCACGGTCACGCGCGGCAAGCTCGAAGACCTCGTGAAGAAGCCACCCGTGAGATAGCCAGGAGTTGTATTCATGGGCGAGCTATTCTGCTTCAAATGTGTGCCGCGCTGGATATGGGCCGTTGGCGTCCTTGCATTCCTCTCTACGACGGTGTTTGCCGCCTGGAGATTCAAGGCGCCCCCAAAGCCCCCTCCGCCTCCGCCGCAGAGAATCGATCCGTACGTCATTTTTCACGTCTACGACATGCGCGGAAAGCCGCTGGAGGATGCGTATCTGTACGGAACGACCGATGAATTCCCAAGGCAAAAGGTCTATGGCGATCTGAGCCATAAAACGCTGCCTATCGGCGCGAAGCGGACGCTGACCGTCGAATACAACGGCGAAAAACAATCGGTGGACGTGATCTGGAGAGACCCGGATCAGTATAAGGCATGGCTGTCCAAAGACCTGCCTGCAATGCTGGCTGCGATGGACCCGGCCTACGACAAGGATGCCTGGACAAAGATCGCGCGGCGTATTTCGAGCGAAGTCACGCCGACCAAGTACGAATATCCGATCGCGTTTCACTCGAAACGGTAGAATTTGAGAATAGGGTAACCAATGTCGGGAGATTTGCGATTATCCTCGCTGCAGCGTGAACCGGTTGCGCCGCGCGCCGCCGGCGCGGCGGACAACTCGGCTGCGCTCGCGATCGATGATAAGACATTCTGGACCGGCGGCAAAGAGTACCAGCTCGATGTCACGAACCAGCACCCTTTCCGGCGCTGGTACCGCGTCATGGTCACCAACCTCAAGCCGATCGAAGAGTATTGTGTGTACTATCGCGTGATCCGATCCGACCGCGCGATGGAAGAGACGTTCTCGCGCTACAGTCAGTTCGATGCTCTCAGCAACGAGGACATGATCGAAGTCGCCCAGGGCGAAGTGCTGCAGTTCTGGCTCGTTTTGGGTGGCGACGCGAACGTGGATGCGCCGTCAGTCCGCACGTTTGACGTCATCGTCCAGGAGTTTGCAGTGCCGGAAGAGCGAGCGCTGCAGGGCGAGATCTGGCGCGAGGCTCTGCGGTGGATTCCCCGACCCAACCTG
>Ga0068855_100004151_pt1 | contig 17670 bp, 12 predicted proteins | sample KBSCornC52_FD_66592 | JGI IMG/M metagenome (GOLD analysis project Ga0068855, IMG submission 66592) | Corn rhizosphere microbial communities from Kellogg Biological Station, Michigan, USA - KBS Corn C5-2 | ecosystem: Host-associated > Plants > Roots > Rhizosphere > Soil ...
CTCTGCGGCCTCTGCGTTTAAAATTCTTCTTTGGTTGCGGCTCCGCCACGCCCTCGCTTTCCCATGCTTCCGCTTCGCGACGACCAGTCGACCCGCAGTTTTCCGATCATCACCCTCCTCCTCATCCTCGCGAATGTCGCCGTCTTCGCGGGCTGGCAGCTTCGCGTCGGCCTCGAAGACTCGGTGGCCATGGCCGGCTTTCTGCCCGAGGAACTCACCACCAAGTCTTCCACGACCTGGTATTACATCTTCACCTCCATGTTCATGCACGGCGGCTGGATGCATCTCATCGGCAATATGTGGTTCCTCTGGATCTTCGGGCGGAACGTCGAGGATAATTGCGGCGCCATTCGTTACCTCCTCTTCTATCTGCTCTGCGGGGTGGCGGCCACGCTCTCCTTTACGATTGTCGACCCGCATTCGAAAATCCCACTCGTCGGCGCCAGCGGTGCGATCAGCGGCGTTCTCGGCGCGTATCTTCTACATCATCCGAGAGCCCGCGTCCTCACCGTCGTCCCGCTCGGGCCATTCATCCGCCTCATGGAAATCCCGGCGTGGATGTTTTTCCTCGTCTGGATCGGCCTGCAGATTGGCTCCCAGATCCTCGCCTCCCGTACCCATGGTGTTCAGACCAGCGGCGTGGCCTATGCCGCCCACATTGGCGGCTTCCTCGCCGGCATGTTCTTCGTCAGCATATTTGAAAAAGGGCGGGACAGCGGACGTCGACGTGCCTAAGACAGTTGGCCCTTCATTGATTTCCCCGGCAGCCCTTCCTATCTCTCTTCCAGTTTCATGCGCACCCTGATTTGCCTTCTCACATTCGTCCTCGGCTTCGCATCACTCCGCGCCGCCGAGCCCTTCGAAATCAAGGACGGGGATCACGTCCTCTTCCTCGGGGACACCCTCCTCGAACGCGAAGGCACCTATGGTTACCTCGAGACGCGGATGCACGAGCAGTTCCCCGACCGCCATTTCGTCGTGCGCAATCTCGCCTTCTCCGCGGATACGCCGCTCGGCTGGTCGCGCGCCAGTTTCGACCCGGCGGCCAAGGGCTTCGAGCGGCTGAAAGAGCAGCTCGACCTCGTGAAGCCGACGGTCGTCTTCCTTGGCTATGGCATGGCGGCAAGTTTGCAGGAAATCACGGACCGCTCCGGTGATCCCACGCTCAACCCCGACCCTGTCCGTTATGGTACGGAGCCGATGAGCGCCCCGCGCTTCGAGCGTGAGCTCGGCCAGTTGATGGACACGATCGTGGAGATGAACAAGGCGGGCGGCGGTGCAGGCGTGCGTTTTGTCCTGCTCGCCCCGATCCATCACGAAGACCTGCGCAAGTTCAAGCCGGGCCTGCCCGACCCGTCGGTCCACAACAAGCTGATCGAGCAGTATTCCCATGTGATCAAGGATCTCGCGCAGAAACGCGGTGCGGTTTTCGCGCAGTTCGGCGAACATCCGGTGCCGCAGACCGAGAATGGCATTCACCTGACGAACGGCGGTTATCAGACTTGGGCGCTGGACATCGGCGATCAACTCGGCTGGGAGCGAAACAAATCCGCGGAGCCGGTCGGCCCCTCAGGTCAGGTCGTGCAGACCCCAAGCGCGCTGCGCGCCGCGGTCATCCACAAGAACGCCCTCTTTTTCTATCGCTGGCGTCCGGCGAACTCGACCTACCTCTTCGGCTTCCGCAAGCACGAGCAGGGACAGAACGCGAAGGAGATTCCCGAATTCGATCCGCTGATCGACGCGGCCGATGCGGCGATCGACAAGATCAAGCGGGCCAATTCCGAAGCGATCACCAGCGGCAAGCCAATCCAGCCGGCGCCGATTCCCGCGACCAAGGACATCGAGCCAGTTCCGCCGCTGCCGACGCCGGATTTCAATCTCGATAACGGTCTGCAAATCGAGCTTTGGGCGGAGAATCCCCTGCTCTTCAAACCCACGGAAATGAATTGGGATCCACAGGGTCGTCTGTGGGTGGCGAGCAGTTCGTTGTATCCAATGATCGCCCCCGGCGGCGAAGCGACGGACAAAATCATCATCATCGAAGACCCCGATCACACGGGCAAAGCGACGAAGAGCACGGTCTTCGCCGATGGCCTGCTGCTCCCCACCGGCGTGGCGCCCACCGCCTTGCCGACCCGGCCTGGAATGCCGCAGCGCTACGGCTGCTTCGTCGGCCAGTCGACGGAGTTGCTCTACTTCGAAGACACCAAGGGTTCGGGCAAGGCCGACCAACGCCACATCGTTCTCTCCGGCTTTGGCACGGAGGACACGCATCACATCCTGCACACGCTGCGCTGGGGTCCGGATGGCCGGCTCTACATGAACCAGAGCATCTACATCCACACCCACACCGAGACCCCGTGGGGCGTGGTGCGGCTTAACTCCGGCGGCTGCCTCGCGTGGGATCCGCGCACGGAAAAGCTCGAGGTGTTGGCCAAGGGCTGGATCAATTCCTGGGGCCACCAGTTCGATCGATGGGGCCAGAACTTCTTCACCGATGGCGCCGGTTCGAGCGGCATCAACTGGGCCTTCCCCGGCGCACAATTCGTGACCTACGAAGGCGCCCGTCGCATCCTGCCCGGCATCAGCCCCGGTTCGTATCCGAAATTCGCCAGCCTCGAACTCATCTCCTCGCCGCATTTCCCGGCGGAATGGCAGGGCAACGCCATCACTTGCGATTTCCGGGCACACCGCATCGTGCGCTTCAGCATCACTGATCTCGCTAAAGGCACACCCGCGCAGGCCGGCTATGTGACCAAGGAAATGCCCGACGTGGTCCGCACCAGCGACGTGGCCTTCCGCCCGATCGACGTGAAGCTCGGACCGGATGGCGCGCTCTATGTCGCCGACTGGAGCAACCCGGTGATCAACCACGGCGAGGTTGACTTCCGCGATCCGCGCCGCGACCACACCCACGGCCGCATCTGGCGCATCGCGATGAAGAATGCACCGCTCATGCAGTGGGAAGATCTCACCAAAAAGAGCACCGATGCCATCTTCTCGCTCTTTGCCAAGGGCGAGGGTCCGCAAAATCTCTGGACCCGCGAACAGGCCCTGCGCGTGCTCGCCATGAAGCCCGCCTCGCAGATCGAGAGCGCCAGCCGGGAATTCCTGCGCGGCCAGCCCAATGCCGAGCGCTATTCGGAGCTCAATCTCCTCCGCTCCGCGTATTACGGATTGCACCTCGATGCCTTCATTCCGCTGGCGCAATCGATCAATGCCAAGCAAGTCCGAGATTCCATCGCCGATCTTTCCGGCGATCGCATCGCACAGACGCTTTCGCTCCTGCTTTCGCAGGCCGCGACCGCCGAAACCGTCTTCGCCGACCGCCCGGCCAAACGCGACGCTTTCCGCGCGCAACTGCTCGCCATGCTCGAAGCCTATGTCGAGCATCCGCATCCGCGCGTGCGCCTCGGCGCCGTGCGCGTGCTCGGCGCCATCCCCACAGCCGATAGCGCGACGCTGGTGCTGAATACCGCGGTGCAAAATGCCGGCGCCGATCCTTTCCTCGATTACGCGACCTGGCTTTCGATCAACGATCTCGCCAAGCCGTGGACCGAGGCGATTGTCAGTGGATCCTGGAAACTCGATGGCCGCGAGAAGCAGCTCGAATACGGCCTGAATTCCATCGATCCCGCGCTCGCCGGCGCCGCGCTGGCCAAGATCATGAGCGACGAGAAACTCGACTTCACCAAGGGCCCGTGGATCGAGCTCGTCGGCCGCGCCGGTGGCCCGCACGAACTCGCGAAGCTCTACGAAGCCTACATCCTCTTCTACGGACCGGAGTGCTGCCCGGGCCGCGATGTCACCAAGGTGAAACTCCCCAACCTCCCCGAGGCGGATGCGCAGCGCGTGCTCGATGCCCTGGTCTCCGCGGCTCGCGACCGCGGCGTGCGCCCCGACGGTGATCTCTCCATCGAGAAGCTGACGGAATCGGCGCCGGAAAAACTGCGCCCCACCCTGCTCCAGCTCGCCGGCTTCTGGAAATCGCCGGATGCGCAGGCCTTCCTCACCAAGGTGGCCGGCAACAAGTCGGCCCCGGGTTTGCAACGCCTCGCGGCCATCACCGGCCTGCGCGCGCTCGGCGGTACGGAATCGGTCACCACGCTGACCAATCTCTGCGCGCCCGAGCAATCGTTCGGCATCCGCCGCGCGGCTCTCGGCGCACTCGCGGGTCTCAAGTTGCACGACGCGATCGCGCAGGTGCAGCCCGTGATGCACGACGCGCCGAATGAAGCGGAGGCGCTTCCGGCCTGGCGTCAGTTGCTCGGTGTCCAAGGCGGCATCAATGCCTTGAAGGCGAAGTTCGACGACAAGGAGTGGGCCAAACAGCTTCCGGAACCGGTGCTCGCCTCCGCGCTCAAAGCGGCGCGGGAAAAGGGCCACGCCGGCGCCCTGCTCGCCACGGCCATCGAAGCTGCGGGCGGCAAAGCGGCCGCGACCCCGCAAGACATGGCCGCGCAAATCGCGGGCATGGTGAAGAACGTCCAGCTCGGCTCCGATCCGGCGCAGGGCGAACAGGTCTATCGCCGCATCGGTTGCGTGCAGTGCCATTCCATTGGGGGCGCGGGCGGCAAACTCGGCCCGGATCTCTCCACCCTCGGAGCGAGCGCGCCGATCGACTACATCGTCGAGAGCGTTTACGATCCCGCCGCCAAGGTGAAGGAAGGCTATCACGCGTTCGCCTACACGATGAAAGACGGCTCGCAATTCACCGGCATCCCGACTCGCGAGACGGCCACGGAGCAGTTCATCCGCCCCGGCCCAGTGCCAGAAATCGCGCTGGCGAAAGGGAACATCGTCAAAAAAGATCTCGTCGGCAGCCTCATGCCGCCAGGGTTGACCGATGCGCTCGACTTCACGGAAAAGCGTGAGCTTTTCGCCTTCCTCAGTCAGCTCGGCCGGCCCGGTCCGTTCGACGCCAGCAAGGGCAGCGTCCTGCGCGTTTGGCGTCTGTATCCCGGCTCCCAAGCCGAGCAGGCCGAACGGGCGGAGAAGATCGACGAAGCTGTGCCTGCCTTCACCATGGTCGACGGCCGCCTGCCGAAGGAGCAGTTCGCCACGACGCTGCAACTCCTGCCGAATACCGGTGACAGCGTCATCGCGGTGGCGCAGTTCCAGCTCGCCGCTCCGGGCAAGACGCGCTTCACGCTCACCGGCGTGACCAAAGCGTGGCTCGATGGCCAGCCGCTGGCCGTGGCCTCCGAACCGAATCCGTCGCCCGATCTCACCACCGGCAAGCACACCCTGGCCGTGCAGGTCGATCCCAAGGCGCTTCCGCAGACCCTGCGCGTGGAAGCCGAAGGCGCCAACTTCCTCGGCAACCCCTAAGCATTCGTCATCCGTCATTTTGCCTCCCACCCAGTCATGAAACCTCACATCGTCACCCTTATCCTCGCGACTTCCATTCTCGGCGGCACTGCCTTCGCCGACGTGAAGCTGCCCGCCGTCATCTCCGACAACATGATCCTCCAGCAGGAAACGCCCGCGGGCGTGTGGGGCTGGGCGGACCCGGGTGAAAAAGTGACGGTGAAGTTTGCCGGCAAATCCGCCGGAGCCACGGCGGACGAGAAAGGCAAATGGGGTTTGAAGCTCCAGGGGCTCACCGCCGGGCAGTCCGGTGAAATGACGGTGGCCGGCAAGAACACGCTGACCATCAAGAACGTGCTCGTCGGTGAAGTGTGGGTCGCCTCGGGGCAGTCGAACATGGAGTTCACCCTCAGCAGCGCGAAGGATCACGACGCGGAAATCAAGGCGGCGGACTTCCCGCAAATCCGCATGTTCACCGTGCAGAAATCGGCGAAGACCGAACCCGCGGACGATTGCGTCGGCAAATGGGAAATCTGCACACCGCAGACCTCCCCGCACTTCTCGGCGGTCGGCTACTTCTTCGCCCGGCGATTGTATCAGACGCTCAAGGAACCGATCGGCATCATTCACACTTCGTGGGGCGGAACCCCCGCGGAATTCTGGACACCCAAGCCGATCCTCGCCCGGGACCCGGCGTTCAAGCCGGCCTTCGACTCATGGGAAAAAGCCGTCGCGAACTATCCCCAGGCGAAAGAGAAATACGAAAAAGATCTCGCCGCGTGGAAGGAAGTTAGCAAAACCCCGCCGGCCGACGGCAAGCCAGCGCCGAGGGCGCCGCGCCCTCCCCGCGGTGGCGATGCCTTTGGCAGTCCGGGCTGCCTTTACAATGGCATGGTCGCACCGATCATCCATTACACCATTCGCGGCACCATCTGGTATCAGGGCGAAGCGAATGCCGGTGCGCCCGACCTCTACAAGAAGCTGTTCCCGACGATGATCCGGAGCTGGCGCAAGGAGTGGCAGATCGAGGACTTCCCGTTCCTCTATGTGCAGCTCGCCAACTTCATGCAGCGCCACGCGGAACCCACGGATACCAATTGGGCGCGCCTGCGCGAAGCGCAGCTCGAGACGCTGGATGTACCGCACACCGGCATGGCCGTGACCATCGACATCGGTGATTCCAAAAACATTCATCCGACGGACAAACAGGACGTGGGCCTGCGTCTCGCCCTATGGGCGGAAGCGACGGTCTACTATCGCGACGAGGAGTTCTCCGGCCCGCTGGCCAGCGGTTTCCAGATCGAAGACGGGCGTGCCCGGCTCACCTTCCGCAACGGCGAAGGCATGAAATCGGCCGATGGCGGGAAGCTCAAGGGCTTCGCCCTCGCCGGCGAGGATCGCAAGTTCGTCTGGGCCAATGCGGAAATCCAGGGCGACCACGTCGTCGTCTCCAGCCCGGAAGTGCAAAAGCCTGTCGCCGTGCGTTACGGCTGGGACGATGATCCGGAGTGCAACCTCATCAACAATACCGGCCTTCCCGCCTCGCCTTTCCGGACGGACGAATGGCCGCTCGGCATGGCGAAATAGCGCGCCGGGTTGCAATCAAAGCCAACGTGGATTCGTTGTGTCATCGAGTCCGCCACTCCCGGGTCGCGGGCGCGCCGTCGTCGGTTGCATCCCAACGGCAGCCGACGGGGCATCCCTATGACATCATTCGATTCCGTTGAACCGTCAGGCCCGATGTATGGTCCAAGCCATTCACGGCCGTATTTTCGTCCGCCGTTTCACCCATTGCCCTCTGCCATGTTGCCCTCGCCTACATTGAAACGCCTGCCGCAATTCCTGTTCGTCACACTCTGCTGGCTGCTGCTCGCCGTGGGCGTGACGCAGGCCCAGCAAGAGACGACCAAGTTGAAAGCGGGAACGCTTACGTTGGTCGCCGACACCACGGCCATTCAGGCGGGTAAGCCGTTCACCGTGGGGGCCCATTTCGAGCTCGATCCCGAATGGGACGTCTACTGGCAATTTGTCGGCGACATTGGACTGGCCACGCGCGTCGATTGGGAATTGCCGCCGGGATTCAAGGCCGGTGCGTTGCAATGGCCCATTCCCGTGGCGCACCCGGCTCCCGGAGATTTTCTCAACTACGTTTATCTCAAGGAGACGCTCCTTTTCGCCGAGATCACCCCCCCGGTCGATTTGCCTCCCGGCCCCATCGTCATCAAGGCGCACGTCGTCGCGCAGACCTGCAACCCGGAAACCTGCGTCCCCGTCAATGCGCACCTCACGCTGTCCTTGAATGCGGGCACGCCGGAGCCGGCGAATGCCGACCTCTTCACCAAGTGGCGCGCCCAATTGCCCAAGACCACTCCGGCTCCGTTCACCGTGAAATGGGATCGCAGCAAGGCGAACGAATTCTCGCTGCGCATCGAAGGTCTGCCGAAGGAATTCAAAGCCGAGTTCTTCCCGCTCCCGCCGAAAGGTGTGCAGCCCGATCATCCGAAGACCAGCGACGTTGCCGCGGACGGATCGCGCACCATCACCTTCCCCATCAAGGCAGGCGGCCAGGCGAATCTCCCCTGGCGCGGCGTCATCGCCACCGGCAAGGATGACGCTCCCCGTGAAGGCTGGACCATCGACAGCACAGCATCTGCCTCGGCCGCGGCCGCCCCTGCCAGTGGCAATCCGCCAACAACGGTTCACACGACAAATGGCGGCACCACCAATACGACGAGCACCACCGCGGCGCCCGCTTCGTCCAATAACAGTCTCCTCGCCATCCTCTGGAGCGCTTTCCTCGGCGGCTTGATCCTCAACCTGATGCCCTGCGTGCTGCCGGTCATCGCTTTGAAAATCTTCGGTTTCGTTCAGCAAGCGGGCGAACACCCGCGGCGCGTCTTCCATCTTGGGCTGGCCTTTGTCGCCGGGGTCTTCGCGTTCTTCCTCGGCCTGGCCACGCTCATCGCGGTGTTGCGTGCCAATGGCATCGGCCTCAACTGGGGTTTTCAATTTCAACACGTTGGCATCCTCGTCGGCCTCATTGCGCTGGTCTTCATCTTTGGTCTCAATCTGCTCGGCGTTTTTGAGATCACCTTGACCGGCGGGACCGCATCCAAGCTCAGCGAACTCTCCAGCCGCGAAGGTTACGGCGGGGCATTTCTGCATGGGGTCTTCACAACACTGCTCGGCACTTCCTGCACCGCGCCTTTCCTCGGCGCCGTACTCGGCTTCGCTTTCGTCGCCCCGGCGCACGTCGTGTACCTCATCTTCATCGCCATCGCCGCGGGCATGAGCCTGCCCTATTTTCTGCTTACGGCCAAACCCGCCTGGATGCGCTTCCTGCCCAAGCCCGGCATGTGGATGGAACGGCTCAAGCAATTCATGGGTTTCATCATGCTCGGCGTCGTCGTCTGGCTGCTGGGGGTGCTCGGTCAGAGCCGCGGCATCGAACCGCTGATTGCGGTAAGCAGTTTCCTGCTCGTGCTCGGCGTCGCTTGCTGGATCTACGGCATCCTTGCCGGGCGCGTCGTTTCCTGGGTACTCGCGCTGGCTCTCGTAACCGGCGGTTATTTCGTCTTCCTCAACGGCAAACTTCAGGCGGCTCCCAAGTCGGCGAACGCCGCCGCAGCTAGTGAGGAAGGTGGCATCACCTGGCAACCATGGTCAACCGACCGGGTCGCCGAGGCGACGAAGAAAGGCCAACCCGTCTTCATCGATTTCACCGCCGATTGGTGCCTGAACTGCAAATACAACGAGAAGTTCGTCATCAACACCGAACCCGTGCGCGATCTATTCAAGCAAAAGAACGTGCTCACGCTTAAAGCCGACTGGACCAACGGTGATGAGGATATTACGGCCATCCTCAAGAAACATGGCCGCGCCGGTGTGCCGGTTTATTTGCTGTATCCGGGTGGCAATGCCGAACCCGTTCTGCTCCCGGAGATCCTGACCCAGGCCTCGGTTGTCGGCGAACTCGGCAAGCTCAAGAACTGACCGCCCGCGGCAACTTCCCCGTCGCGACGAACGGCGCCCGCGATTCAGCATTGCTGACGAACTTCTGCAGCGTCTCCACGGGCGCGTGCGCAGCCATGGTGTAGATGACATCGCCCTCCGTCCAGGCGGCGAAGCTCCAGTCTTTCACCGTGCGGAACTGCGGCGTTCCCGAATGGGGCGCGTCCTCGAAATCTTTTCGCCGTGCCACGAGCAGGTGCACCAGTTCCCCGTCGTCCACGCCCGGCTTCTTCTCTCTCCAAAAGCAGGTGAGGTAGGCCGACTTGCCGTGCACGTTGACCACCTGGCAGCCGAAGCTTTTCAGCGAGCGGAGCTTCGCTGGAATCTGAAAACCCGCCGGCGCTCCCTGCGCCAGCAACCATGTCCGCAACTCGTCGGGATTTTGCGAACGCTTCGGCAGTTCCGGGGGCGTGCTGAAAAAATCTCTCACTCGCGGGGCGAAGAGCGCATACGAAATCTTCCCGCGTTGCGGCACCCACCACAAGGCCAGCGATCCCAGCAGCAAAATCGCCGCGGCGATGGCCGGCAAGGCCCGCCAGAAAGTCACGCGACGCGCCGGCAATTCGACGACTTTTTCCCCGCCTTCCGCCGCCGCACGTCCGTCGGCGAGAACTACCTCCGCCTTCTCGGCCGGCAGCGCCTGCGCGTCGTAGTGCTTTTGCAATTGTTGGCGGAGATCAGACATTTACCAAAGAGATACGAATAAAAGCAGCCACTGATTGCATCGGGATTTTCCTTCGTCCTGCGTCGCGACCTCACGCAGCTTGGCGATGGCACGATGCAACAAGCTCAGCACCGTGCCGCGCGGCTGGCTGGTCAATTGCCCGATTTCCTCCGCCGTCCGCCCTTCGTAGTAGTGGAGGAAAAGCGCCTCGCGCTCCACCGGTCGCAGCGTCGCCAGCAAGGTATCCAGATCCCCCTGCACACCAGGTTCGCTATCGACCATCTCCGGCACATCCGGCGCCTCGGGTTCATCGAGCGACTCAAATTGCACGACCTTCTTTCGTCGACATTGGTCGACAAATAAGTTCCGCACGGCCGTAAAAAGCACCGCATTCGACTCTACCTGCCCATAGCGGCGGCACAGATTCAGCCACGCCTCATGCACCAGGTCCTGCGCGTCTTCCGGATGATGCGTCAAGGCCAGGGCGTAACGGTAGCCTTTCTGCAACCGTTCGGCATCGGTCGTGGGAATAGAAATGTCGCTGGGTGCGTCCAAAATGAAGAGCGCGACGCAGTATTGATCGCATCTTCGTTTATCCGCCACCCGCTTGTTACGCAATTCATACTTCCCGTCCTTCGGTTCGTCCTCTAGCATACCTGTCCCTTCGGTTGCCACGCCTCCCCCATGCGCGAAAAACTTTTCGGTCCGTGCAATCAAATGCCAGCGGCATTCGTCGTCCTGAGCAACACCAAGCTATGAACACGAATTCTTTCGTCGTCCGCGCCTACTCCTTGCTCGTCCGTGGCGCTTCCTATCTGCAAGCGCCGGTACTGCTCATCATTCGGCTCTACTGGGGTTGGGAATTTTTTCTTACCGGCAAAGGCAAACTCTCCGACCTGGGCAAAGTCACTTCCTTCTTCGCGGATCTACATGTCCCCTTTCCCAAATTCAGCGCGGCGCTCGTCGGCACCACGGAATGCGTCGGCGGTCTGTTGCTCATCCTCGGACTGGCCTCACGACTCATTTCGATCCCGCTCATCTTTCTCCTTTGTGTGGCCTTCGTCACGGCGGACAGCGAAGCGCTTCATTCCATCTTCAGCGACACCGATAAGTTTTTTGCCGCGACCCCATTTCTCTTCCTCTTCGCCTGCGTCCTCGTGTTCGTCTTCGGACCGGGGGCTATCTCCATCGACTATCTGATCGGAAAAAAATTTCGCGGACCGGCGTCCGGAACCACGACCTCGAACGCATAACATCCCAAACCCAATTTTTGCGTGTGTAGAGCCGTGAGCCCTCACGGTTCGACAAACGCGGAAACCGCCGGACGCCCGCGAACTATCGAGGGTAACTGGCACACCAAAACCAAAACCAAAAACCAAACCAGAAATGAAAAAACAATCCTCCAGCAAAGCGCTGCTCGCCGGCGCCGCCATCGCGGGCCTTCTCTCCGGGGGCCTGACCGCTCAGGTCAATGCCGCCACCAACACCACGACGACGCACGCCACCGCGGCCACTGCCGGTGTCCTCGCCGACACGAAGGGCGAAACCCATGACTGCGCAGGCAAGAACTCCTGCAAGGGCAAGGGCGGCTGCAAGAGCGGCGACAACGGCTGCGCAGGTAAGAACTCCTGCAAAGGCAAGGGCGGCTGCGCCACCAAGGACGGCAAGCCCACCCACGGCAAGTAAGAGCTAGTCAATCCTCTCCGGGGCCCCGGCCGTCTTCAAGGCCGGGGCCCTGTTGAAATGCGGAATGACGGATGTGGAATGCGGAATGAATTTCCGCACCGAATCTCCTTCTTTTCCGAATTCCGTACTCCACATTCCGCACTTCCCAATGCCCGCCAATCGCTTCAACGCCCACACCGAATACGGGATCGGAATCGGTCTGCGCATTCCGCATTACGGGCATATCCTCGAGAAGAAGCCGGTCGTCGATTGGTTTGAGATCATCTCGGAAAATTACATGGTCGATGGCGGACGCCCGCTGCATGTCCTCGACCAAATCCTTGAGCAATACCGCGTCGTGCAACATGGCGTCTCCATGTATTTCGGCAACGCCGCACGGCCGAATCGCGATCATCTCCGCCGGCTCAAAAAATTGGTGAAACGCACCGGCACCCCGTGGCTGAGTGATCACCTCTGCTGGGGCAGCGTCGATGGCCGATTCACCCACGATCTTCTCCCCATGCCTTATACGTGGGAGGCCGTCGAGTGGACAGCCAGCAACATCCGCGAAGTGCAGGACACCCTCGGCATTCCTGTCGCCGTCGAAAATGTCAGCAGCTACGCGGAGTTTCACGCCTCGGAAATGACCGAGTGGGAATTTCTCGGCGAGGTGGTCGAGCGCGCCGACTGCGGCGTCCTGCTCGATGTGAATAACATTTACGTCTCCTCGAAGAACCACGTCTTCGATCCCTACGTCTATCTCGACGCCGTGCCCGCCGAGCGCGTCGCGCAGATTCACATCGCCGGCCACACCAAATTCGAGCGCTACATTCTCGACACCCACGATCATCCCGTCCTCGACCCGGTATGGAAACTGTATGGCCACGCCATCCAGCGCATCGGCCGCACCGCCACGCTCCTCGAATGGGACGACCGCATCCCCAGCTTCGACGAAGTCCACGCCGAAGCGCTCAAGGCGAATCGTTTCCTCCCCCACGCCAACACCATCGCCGCATAGCCTTAAACAACGGGCAACCCGTTCGAAGGGTCTTCTGCCATTTGCCATTTGCCATCTGCCATTTTCCCCGTGCGCACCCAACCCTCCCTACGCGAATTTCAACGCGCCATCAGCGGCGCGCTTTTTCGCCCGCTAAAATCCGACGAAGGCATGCAGGCGGCGGGGGCGGAGGTCGCCGAGCGGTTGATCAAACCCAACGATCGCCTGACCGCCTTCGAGCGGTTGCAGATCTACAACCAGCAGTATTGGTGGCGTCTCCTCGGGGCGTTCGGCGAAGATTTTCGCGGCCTTCGCGCGGTCCTTGGTGACCGCAAGTTCGACAAGCTCGCCGTCGCTTATCTCGAAGCCCACGGCTCTCATTCCTGGACCCTGCGCAACCTCGGCTCCCAGCTCGTTTCATTTCTCGAAGCGCACCCTGAATTCATCCAGCCACGCGTCGAACTCGCCCTCGATGTAACCCGCGTCGAATGGGCCCGAACCCTCGCTTTCGATGACCCGGAAAGGCCAGTCTTCACCGCGAAACAAATCGCCCGGGCTCCCGCGGACCGCCTCCACCTCGGCCTCCAGCCTTATCTCAATCTGCTCGAGTTACACCACCCGGTGGACGAGTTGATGCGTAACCTCAAGCGCACCGAAATCGCCGCGGTCAGCAACGCCGTCTCCGCCACCCACACGCGACGCCGCAAAGTGGTCAGCGTCCGCCGCAGCCGCACGCCCCTCTACCTGGCCGTCCATCGAGTCAATTTCTCCGTCTATTACAAGCGTCTCGATCCCGAAGCCTACCACCTCCTCATCGCCCTGCGTTCCGGCGCGACGTTGGAAGAAGCCTGCGCGACCGCTTTCGCCGGCAGCAAAGAGTTGCCCGCACAAAGCGCCGCCCGCATTCAAGAGTGGTTCGCGCGTTGGATGGAGTTTGGCTGGTTCTGCAAACCATAGGCCTTTCCGGGAGCGAGGAGCAGCGGATGGAGCGGCGGAGCCTTGGTTAACGGTCGGTCAAACTGAGGCGAGTTGGACGGCGGGACCCACCAAGGTTCTCTGCCATTTGCGATTTGCCCTCTCTCCACGCGCATCCCAGTAGCGGCTTCGTCCTCCTTGCGCTACAAACGCTCGATCCATGCCCGGCCACGACCTCTTTCCCGACGACCCTTCCATCTATGAATTGCGCACCCGTGCCCTCGGACCGGCCGGCGCCTTGCCCCTCACCGAAGATCTCCTGCGCACTGCCCCCAGCGGCGACCTCTTCGGTCTGACCCAAAATGTCGGTATGGGCTGGGAGCCCGAACGGGCCAACGACCGCCAGTTTCTCATCCTCAGCACCGCCGGCGGTCTTCGCGCGCCGGACGGCAAACCGATCGCCCTCGGCTTCCACACCGGCCACTGGGAGATCTCGCTCCAGGTCGAAGCCGCCGCCCGGGAACTGCGCGCCCTCGGCGCGACCCCGTTTGCCGCCGCCGTCAGCGATCCCTGCGATGGCCGTTCCCAAGGCACCGCTGGCATGTTCGACTCGCTGCCCTATCGCAATGACGCCGCGATCGTCCTGCGCCGCCTCATCCGCTCCCTGCCGCGCCGCTCCGGCGTCCTGGGCGTCGCCACCTGCGACAAGGGGCTGCCCGCCATGATGATGGCCCTCGCCGGCTCCCGCGACCTGCCGTGTATCATTGTTCCCGGCGGCGTCACCCTCCCACCGAGCGATGGCGAGGACGCTGGCGCTGTGCAAACGATCGGCGCCCGTTTTTCGCGCGGACTGCTCTCGCTGAAGGAAGCTTCCGAACTCGGTTGCCGGGCCTGCGCGTCGCCCGGCGGCGGCTGCCAGTTCCTCGGTACCGCGGCGACCTCCCAGGTGGTGGCCGAAGCGCTCGGCATCGCCCTGACCCATAGCGCCCTCGCCCCATCGGGTTCGGCTGTCTGGCGGGAAATCGCCACCCGCAGCGCCCGGGCTGTCTCGCATCTGGCCGAACGCGGCCTCCACATCCGGGACATCCTGACCCCCGCCGCGGTCCGCAACGCCATGACCGTGCACGCGGCCTTCGGCGGTTCGACCAATCTCCTGCTCCACATCCCCGCCATCGCTCACGCCGCCGGGTTGCCTCGTCCGACGGTGCAGGATTGGATCGCGGTCAACCGCGCTACTCCTCGCCTCGTCGATGTCCTGCCCAACGGCCCGCAATATCACCCCACCGTCCGCGCCTATCTGGCCGGCGGCGTTCCGGAAGTGATGCTTCACTTGCGGGCACTCGGATTACTCGACACGACCGTCCTCACGGTCACCGGAAATACGCTCGGCGAAAACCTCGATCAATGGGACAAAAGTGCGCGCCGGGAACGCTTCCGTGCGTTGCTCATCGAACGCGATGGCGTGGCTCCTAACGACGTCATCATGGCCCCCGAACAGGCTCGCGCCCGCGGCCTCACCGGCACGTTGGTCTTCCCGACGGGCAACCTCGCGCCACAGGGTTCGGTCATCAAGGCGACCTCCATTTCAGCCGACGTGGTCGGCCCCGACGGCATTTACCGTCACACCGGTCCGGCCCGAGTTTTTACGTCCGAAGCCGCCGCCATCGCCGCTTTGCGTGAAGGCAAGATTCAGGCGGGAGACGTGATGGTCCTGGCGGGAATTGGGCCGTTAGGAACCGGCATGGAAGAGACTTACCAAATCACCAGTGCGTTAAAAGCACTGCCTTTTGGCAAGCACGTCGCCCTACTTACCGACGCTCGTTTCTCAGGAGTTTCTACAGGAGCCTGTGTCGGCCACATCGGGCCGGAAGCTTTGGCCGGGGGACAGTTAGGAAAAATCCGTGAAAACGATACTATTTCGTTGACCATCAACAGAATATCAATGGATGGACAAATTGATTTCATTGGGTGCGATGGCCGTTCCTTCTCCCCAGAGGAAGGCGCGGCCGTGCTCAGCCAGCGTGCTTCCCATCCCGCTCTAGCGCCTCACCCCGACCTGCCCGACGACACCCGAATCTGGGCGGCGCTTCAACAAGCCAGCGGGGGCACTTGGGGGGGCTGCGTTTACGACACGGAAAGCATTCTCGGCGCATTGACGAAATCCTAGGCTGCGACCTTTTGTCGCCAATCAATCGGACGAATTTACGTCTTCCTAAGAGCGCCATTCGGTCTCACCACCCCACTGTTACCGCTCGCTTGATATGCCACTCCGTCCGGCGACGCGCGCTCCGCAACATCAAGGCCTCGCTGGCGCAGTGTCGTTGAAATAGATCTTCACGTTGTGCGTCCGGCGACCGCTGGCGATGATATCGGGCTTGCCATCGCCGTTGAGGTCGGCGATTTGCAGGTCCTCGCAGGCCATGCCGTTCGGGTCGATCACGGTCTCTCGCCACTTTTCCATTTTCTGGTCCACGGGTGTCCAGAACGCGACGCCGATCGGAGTATCGATCGTTCCGGCCTTGCCTCGCCAACCGACCACGATCTGGTTCATCCCCATATGCAGAAGGTCGCCGAGCCGTAACGCATGTCCTTCCGACAAGTGATCGGTCAGCACGATTCCGTGATCGAAAGGAGGAGCGTCAAAGGCCCAGCGCTGCGGATAAACGACCAAGCGATTGCCATGCATCGGCTCGATCGTAGCCAGAAAGCCCCCTTTGAAGCGCCGATCGACCGATTGCCGGATTTCTCCAATCCCTTTTGCTTCCTCCTCCTGGCCCACGTGATCTTTGCCCCATGCTTCGAAAGAAATTCTCTTCCACGTGCCATTCTCCTCCCGATGCAGGCAGCGCATGCCTTCCCGGCCACCAATGACGACGCCGTCTTTTTTGCCCAAGCTGATCAGGTCGAAGTTGTGGGTCATATGAAGCGATTCATCGACGACTTCCGTCGTCCACTCTCCTTTCGGATCGTTCAGCAAGGCCGGCGGACGATACAGGAGCGCCTTCACCGGAGTTCCCTCGCCGTTTTTGTTGCCACGTCCGTGCAGCGGAAGGACGACCAGCCCCCAAGTGCCGTCATTCAACTGGATCCAGCGCATGCGGTGCGTGGTCGGCTCGACCGCCGGGAATTTCACCGGCGTCCACGGTTGAGTGCGGTCCGCGGGCGGGATGAGATAAAAGACCGCGCCGCTCTTCTCGGTATCCGACGGCTTCCACGCCGCGCCGACGGCGATCTCGCACTTGCCGTCTCCATCGATGTCCTCGGCGGCGATGCAGACGTTGTCATCCTCGGCAAGGTTCTCCGCGAGGAGGTATTTGTGCCAGGCGGCGGGGTCGCGCACCTGGCTCGGGCCGGGATTGCGATACCAGACAAATTGCTTTTTGTCCGCGAGGAGGATGTCGGGATGGCCGTCACCATCCACATCGGCAATGGCGAGACCGTAGCCGATCTGGATGTGATCATCGAGCGTGATGGCAGTGAACTTCGGTTCCGGTGGCTCGGCAGCCACGGCCCTGGCGGCGAGAGCAAACATCCACACCGCCAGTCCGAGCCCCGCAATGGGATTGATGGAGGGTTTCATGGGGAAAACAGCAGACATGTGGGCCTCAGCGTGCGGCCCGCATATCTTCTCAAGGGACGATCTTAAATGAAATCGTTGGAGACTCCAAGGCTGGCAAACGCTGTCGTGCAACCGCTCGCACATTTCGCCTGAACAGGATTTTCGTTCCCACCCATCACCTCGGTGCGCGTGTCGCGAGGAAAGGCTTCGGTCGTCCCGTCGGATTTGCTCAGGGTGATCACGTCCTTAACCAGAGAGGTGCGCCGGTATCTTCCAGCAGCGACAGACTCTACCGTGAAAGCTCGTCGGCGAGCGCCACCAGCTTTTCGCGGACCCCGGGGACGAAGGAACGCGGCCGGTGCACGGCGCAAAGACTCAGGCCATTGCGCTCGAAGAAACTCACAGAATAGGCGTCGCCGTAAAGGGTGAAGTGCTTAAGTTGGCCAATGGGCATGCGACCGGCCGCTTCACCGACGCGAGGCGCGAGACCGAGCAACGCCGCCAGATCAAAGCCATCCGGCAACGTGCCGCCGGTGCAGGCCTGGTCAC
>Ga0068855_100004152_pt1 | contig 17668 bp, 13 predicted proteins | sample KBSCornC52_FD_66592 | JGI IMG/M metagenome (GOLD analysis project Ga0068855, IMG submission 66592) | Corn rhizosphere microbial communities from Kellogg Biological Station, Michigan, USA - KBS Corn C5-2 | ecosystem: Host-associated > Plants > Roots > Rhizosphere > Soil ...
AGCACAGCGGGCGCAAAAGGACGAAACGATTCCCGGAATTTTATTTTGAGATTGAGCTTTGACTGCATCTCGGCGTCGCGCGGGTCCGCAAGAATCGACCGAGCGCCGAGCGCACGCGGGCCAAACTCCATTTTCCCCTGAAACCAGCCGAGCGCATCCTTCCGCTCCAGAGCGTCGACCGCTGTTGAGATGAGAGCGTCGTCTGACAGCACGCTGAAGCACGCACCCAGCGCGGCGAGTCGAGCTTCGATTTCGCTTTGCGCGAATTCAGGCCCGAGGAACGAACCGCACATTCCGTCCATCTTCCTGCTCGCGGGTGCCGCGCTGCCGGGACCAACAGCGTCGAAATTCGTCGCGGGTTCTGTCTTGCCCCCGACTCGCCGCGGCGCATCCGACCGCACGAGATGGTACGCTCCAAGCGCAGCACCGACGGCGCCACCCGCATCTCCCGCAGCGGGCTGGATCCAAATGTCCGAGAAGATACCCGCCCGCAATAGCTTTCCGTTCGCGACGCAATTGAGCGCGACACCCCCTGCCATGCACAGTTTGGTCTTGCCGGTACGCGCGGCAAGATCGCGGGCAATGCGCAGCATCGCTTCATCGAGGACGGACTGGATAGATGCCGCGATGTCCATGTGGCGCTGAGTAAGCGGCTCAGCCGGGCTCCGGGGCTGGCCTCCGAAGAGCTGCGCGAAGGCATCATTTGTCATTCTCAACCCGGTCGCGTAGTCGAAGTAGGACATGTCGAGGCGAAACGATCCATCAGCCTTGAGATCGATAAGCTTCTCCAGGATCCTGTCGCAGTATATCGGGCTTCCGTACGGAGCGAGCCCCATCACCTTGTACTCACCCGAGTTCACTCTGAAGCCGAGATAGTAGGTGAACGCGCTGTACAGAAGGCCCAGCGAATGGGGGAACCGAATCTCGCGCAACATCTCTATGCGGGTGTCGTTTCCGAGCGCCAGCGATGTCGTCGCCCATTCGCCCACGCCGTCGACGGTAAGAATCGCCGCCTCACCGAAAGGCGACGGGAAAAAAGCGCTTGCAGCGTGGCTGTAATGGTGCTCCGAGAACATGAGCCGGCTGTCCCAGTCGATCTTTTGCTCCGACAGCTCACTGAACTCCTTCACCAGGAAGCGGCGAAGAAAAAGCTTTTCGTTCACCCAGAGCGGCATCGCCTTCGCGAAGGATGCGAGACCTCGTGGAGCGAAACCGACGTACGTCTCGAGCAAACGCTCGAACTTGAGATACGGTTTCTCGTAAAAGACAACGAGGTCGACGTCTTCGACTTTCGTTCTCGCAAACTGCAGGCAGAAGGCGATGGCAGAGGAGGGAAATCGCGCGTCATGCCGTCGCCGGCTGAAGCGCTCTTCCTGCGCCGCGGCGATGATCCGCCCATCCTCGATCAGCGCGGCAGCGCTGTCGTGATAGAACGCGGAAATGCCAAGGATTTTCATTCCGCGCAAATCAGTATTGGCGGGACAGCGTCTCTGCGCGCGGGCTCGGCTCTTCGCGATCCGTCCAATACGTCGACGCCGTGCGATCGAATCCGCGCTGGAGCGCGTTCTTCCCGGAAAAGCGTCTGTACAGCCCCGTCGGCGTTATCACGACCAGATAAATGATCGTCAGGACCGCCGCGGATACTATGCGGTTGAGAAGCGCCGCCAGGGCCAGCCACGCGCGGGCAGGCACACTGACGATTCGCGGAGCGAATAGTCCGATCACGAGGAGAACGATCGTCACGCCCAGCGCAGTGAAACGTGGACTTTCTCTGCGAATCAGCGGTGCCAGCCCGATCAGACCGGCGAGGACAGCGAATACAAACGCGAATTCACGCGCCGGATCCGGCCGGCTCCTCATTGGGGCCGCATGCCGAGCGCAGATGCGAGGGACACGAGGCCCGGATACTGTGGATTTACCATTGCCAGTCGCGCCGCGGTGGCGCGCGCTTGTCCCATGTCATGCGCCACTGCATACGTTATAGAGAGCTGGTACAATGTCGCCGGCGTATTTGGAGAGAGCGACAACGATTGCTCGAGAAGCGCGATCGCGTGCTGCGCGTCACCCGATTGTCTGGCGAGGACGCCAAGCGCATAAGCGGTAAATGGAGTCGGCTCGATCGCGTACGATTTCTCCAGCAATGGACGCGCGCGCTGCGGCTGCTTCGCGTCGAGCAGGGCGGCGCCAGCCAGCCGATAACCAGCTTCTGAATGCGGCTCTCTCCGGATAAGTCCGCCGTACTCAGCAAGGGCGCTCTCGACCTGGCCCTGAGCCTGGAATCGTCGCGCCATCGCAACCTTTGCCTGCGCCCACTGCAGCGTGCCCATCGAGACCTCGAAGGCCAGGCTGTCCGTGAAATCCGTGGGCTGGTACGTCCCGCGATAATTCTGTTGGGCGTTCATTGGAAGAAATGGCCACCGGGTGGTGATCGTTTTGACGGTGTGATAAACGATCCGGTTGTCCAGCGCCGTGAGATCCATCCTCCGCCCGTATTCGTCCCAACTGCCGAGCCGCCTGAGATCTGCCCTTTTCAGAAATCCCGCGCGCTGCAATGCCTCGAAGTAAGTGCGTCCGAGAAGAAGATATCCGCCCGCGTTCGGGTGGACGTGTTCCAGGAAGAGATCCTGCCCAGGTATTCCGTAATGGGCGGCTGAGTCGAACGCTTCTTCGGACGGGACGTAATGCGCGCCGGTTTTTGCCGCGGCGCGCTTGATGATCTCCCGAAACACTCCGGGCGCGCGGAAACGTATTACGTCAAGATCACGAGCGCGTGCGAACAGAGGCCGCGCTCGCTCGATGTCGGCTCGCGATAGCGCGGCGCGGGCGGAATCGAACACGGTCGCCGCGGAGCTGTCCGCTGGCGATGCGAGGGAAGCGAAAGGCTTCTGGTCTCGCAGGTTGCTCGGCGTGCTTCCGATGAAGACCGGCACACCTGCGCGTTGAAACGCACCGAGCGCAACGAGCAGGTTGCTCTCGAACTGTCGCTTGCCGCGCTCGTAAACATTGCCCCCGAGAGTGATGCGCTGGTCGCGCACGACGGTTTCCATCCTGCTCGGATGTGGATCAGGCGTGGCGAAAGGTGATTCCCCGCGCGCGGCAGCAAACGCCATCCCGACAACATTTCGCAACAAAAGAAACGTCCTGAAGCGCTGCATGCGGAGGTAGAAGCGAACGAAGGCGGGCACCGCGCCGAGTGTCTCCGTGGATCCCGCTCCGAGCGCGCCGTAGTACTCGTTATGTCCGGCGTAGATCAGTACCGCGTCGGGTCGCTGCGCAATTACATCGGCCGCAAGGTCGGCGATGGTGTAACTGTTCGTCGCGGCGATGCCGAGGTTGACTACCTCCACCGTATCACTCGGCAGAACATCCTGAAGCGCGTCTGCCAAAACGTTCGAGAAGGCGCCGTTCGCCGGGTACGGAAAACCAGCCGCAGCCGATTCACCCATGACGAAAATGCGGATTCCGTGGACCGGCTTGCGCACGAGAAAAGCGTCGAACGGCGGCGAGGGCGGCGATTTTGCCCGAGGAAAGTATCGTGCGCCGACGCGCCTTCCCGGCACCAAATAGAGGCCATGCAACTTTTCCGGCGATTCGAAAAGGGGAGTTTCTCCGCCGTAGTGCCCTGCGCGTAGACCGCCCTCGAGCAGTGCCAGCAAGATGAGCGGCGAGAGAACCGCTATCACGGAAAAGACGAGCGTCTTTCTCCGCGAGAGTTCAGCGCTCACGGCTTCATCCGCGAGCTATAGGCTTTTCGATGAGCTGGGTGGTCATCACTGGACCGACGGTGACGTCAGCAAACCCGGATACCGTTCCGGCTACAGCCGTAATTCTCGCTGTCCCGACAGCGACACCCGTCACGACCCCTTCGTTGCTCACGGTCGCGATCGTTTTGTCTGAAGAAGACCACTGAAATGTTACGCCGACCAGCTGCGCACCGGTCTGGTCATACGCGACCGCGGAGAGCTGTGTAGTATGGCCGACGTCGATGTTCTTCAGTGGTGCGCTAACGGTCACCGCCGCGACCGCTGTGACGCCTGGGCCGCTCGTGCCACCGCCACATGAAACGACGGCCGCTAGCAACAGGAAGAGCAGAGAAACGCTGGGAGGGTTGCAGGTACAGCGTTGTGACTTCAAATCGGCACCTGAAATGTGTGGGCGGCATGATCGCCGGCCGCGCGACTGAGCGTCGTTGAAGGCCATTCTACGGGCTCAATTGACCCATAGATTGCGCCGCAGATGCATCTCTCGCAACATCCAATATAAAATGGACCTCTACATCTTCTGCGTTGTTCTCGGTGCGGCCGGCATGACTGCCATGGCCTTCCTTGGCTTTGCGAGCAGTCACGGTGGCGCGCACCACGGCGGCGCTCATCATGGCGGGGCTCACCACGGCCACGACACCGCTGGGCACGAGATTCACGGAATCGGTGCGCCGCACGGTCATTCGATAACTCCGGCGCACGGACACGCAGTCGCGCACGCCCACGGTGGCCCGCATGGATACGCGGCCGCGCCTGGACACGTGGCCGCGCCTGGACACGCGGCCGCGCCTGGACACGCGGCAGCGCCGGGACACGCCGTGGCCCAGGGTGAACGGACCTTCGCGCAGCTGCATGGCGTTCACGCCTGGAAGTCGAATCTCTGGTCGTGGCTTTCTCCGCGCGTGTTGTTCAATTTTCTCGTCGGCTTCGGAGCCACAGGATTGATCCTGGAGCGACTAGTCGGTCCAGTGCTCGCGCTGCCCGTCGCCGTTCTCGGGGGAGTGAGCTTCGAGGCCTTCGTCGTTCGACCGATCTTCAATTCACTCTTTCGGTTCGAGTCCCAGCCGGCCCAAACCCTCGGCTCCGCCTTAATGTCAGAGGGGCGGGCAGTGACAGGATTCGATGCAAATGGCAACGGATTGATCTCGCTGGAGCTCGGCGGCGAGATAGTACAGGTGCTCGGGACCCAGCTGAAAGACGAACGCGCGGCTGGCGTTCGAATCCGGGCGGGGGATATCGTCCGTATTGAAGAAGTAGATGACACGCGTAATCGCTGTACGGTATCGCGCATCGGTCTCGGAGAGGCCGAGTCGCGCGAGGCCGACCGTAACTAAAAGGGACACACTCTCATGACACAGATGCTCATCATTATTGCCGCGATTCTCGTCGGCGTACTTGGCGTGATTCCGCTCATTGTTTCTTCCTTCCTTCGCAACGTCGAGGCGGGAACGATCAGGATGGTGAGCTGGCTGCAGGGCAGCACCATCATTTATCGCGGGCCTGGAAAGTCGAAAGAAGTTCCCCTGCTCACGACGGGTACGACGCTTTCCAGTAAAGCGATCAACGTCGACCTCGATATAACCGACCAGACGGCGGATCTCGATCGTAACGGCACTCCGCAGCCGATCAAGGTCCGTATTCTGGCGAGCGCGATCGTGTCCGTTGGCGATACCGACACCATGATCAAGACCGCGGCTAACCGCTTTTTCTCAAAGGATGCGGCGGATCAGGAGAACATTCTCATCGATCTCCTCTCGAGCTCCGCGCGTCGCGCCATCAACCTGTTGACACACGACCAGCTCTTCTCCGCCAAGACGGCGCCGCAGCTGTATCCGGGAGGTCAGTCACCAGCTCTCGGGCCGGGCTCGAGTCAGAGCACCGCTCTCGCGGCGACTCAACCGGCGCCCATCACGCGCGCCGCGCCGATCGCGCTCGAAGGAATGGAGGACGACGACGATCCGCTCGCAGTGATCATCCGCAAGGCATGCTCGCGTGAGCTCACGGACCTCGGCCTCACGTTCAATTCGCTGAACATCAAAGTCGTGCAGTCGGAAGTTGCCGAATCGCGCCGCAGACAATCGGCGGCAGAGGCACAGGCGAACGCGGACATCGTCACGGCGCAGCAGGCGCGGCGCGCCAAGGACGCGCAGCTCGAAGCCGAGCGCGTGATCTCGGACAAGCAGCGCGAGCTGGAGCAGACCAAGGCGTCCAACGCCGCTCTCATCGCCGAAGCGGAAGCGAAAAAGCAGACAGCCCTCGGCATTCAGCGGGTCGCCGAGCTCGAGGCAACGCAGATTGCCCAGGCGCGCGCGGACGCGGAGAAGGTTCGCATCGGTGCTGAAGCCCAGGCCCGTGCTGAAGCGATTCGCATCACCACCGTTGCCCAGGCCAACGCCGAGAGCATCCAGAAGGTGAACGCGGCGATCCAGTCGGGAGGCGAGAGTTATTTCCGTTACCGGCAAATCGAGATGATCCCGCAGATCGCCCCGATGATCGCCGAAGCGTTGTCGAAGGCCAGACTGGTGACAATCTCGGGCGACTCGGCCGAAGGCGGCGCGGCCCATTCGGCGACCAGCAACATCACGAGCGTCATTCAAACAGTTTTGGCCGCCCAGCTGGTGTCGGGGAGCGGAATGTTGCAGCCGCCGGACAGCGGTCGAGACAATGATCAGGCGCGGGAAAACGGAAAGGAGTCGGCTCCGTCAGTAAAGGCGCCGACATCGGCGATCACACCTCCTCCCGCGAAAACCGGCTTCCGCTAGATCGCGCGAGCAGTGGCGCCTCTCAGTCTGAAGGCGATGAGGTCAAATCGGGCAGTCCGAACAGCAGATGTTTGGACTGCCCGATTGGCTTTCTCCCGTGGCGTTCTGCCAATGGCCTCGCAGAATTCAGCCGAGACGCCGCGGTGAGTGCCCGGAATGCCGACGCATAAGACGTTACCGGCCAATCACTTATAGATACTGCTGAGCTTTGGCCTCCAGCCTGCCTTGGACGTACTGACCGGCGTGGTCCTCACGCCACGTCACTTAACCGTCAATCCGAAGCAGTGGAGTCCTTATGCAGAGCCGTTCATTCAGTTTCATAACCTTTGCGGGCGTGCTTATCCTGGCACTTGCCTGCAGCGGAGACAATCTCGCTGGTCCGGGCGCGCCTTCGCAAATCAATACCGCGGGTGCTCCGCTCAGTTCGACGATAAAATCGGACGTTGCCGGAGCGGCGGGAAATGCGATCGCTGGTGATCTCGAGAGCCTGGTCGCAAACGAAGCGGCAGCGGTCGGATCCTTTGCCGTTTTCGCTCCTTCATCGCCTTCGTTCGAGGGTGACACTCCGAGCTCGCCGCCTTCTTCAACGCCTCCGACAACTCAGCCCAACTGCACCGCGGGCGACCAACCGGGGGTTTTTCTTTGCGTCAAGCTGCCCGGCGACGGCGACCATCTGAAGTGCACGTACTCGGATGAGAAGAAACTCTACGTCTGCGTGAAGCAGGAAACGCCCGCGCCAACCGACTCGCCGAAGCCTCCGGCCTCGACGCCTCCGTCGGGTGAGCCGCAGCCGGCACCGCCGCCTGCGACCAGTACGGAGTCGTGCAGCTTCAACGCCGACGCGCTTCTATATACCTGCACCAAAGTGGCAGAAGGAAAGACAGTCGTGAAGTCATATCAGTTCCTCGACGCGTCCAGCAAAGCGATGGAGAGATTCATCCGGGGCACGACCGAGTCAGTTCATTATCTCGTGAAGACGGACGGCAGCGAAGCGCGGGACAACTACACGACCGCGAGTCACTCGTTGCGCGACGTTACCGTGAGCGGGTTCCTCGGACCCAATCGCGTTTGGAACGGGTTCGGCAGCAGTGCCGACACCAATTCCTACAAGGACGAGCTCTCGACCCGGAAGTACACGGGTCTGTCGGCGGACACACTCACGGCCGTCACGTTCGTCGATGAGAGATCGACGCATCCGTATCCGCTGTCGGGCGTTGCAGTCAGGGTTGTGGACTATTCGGCGGTCTCGACCGGCAAGCAGGTCGAAACCACCACGGTTCACAGGCGTGTGGTCGTTACGTTCAATGGAACCGCTGACGTGCCGATTTCACTCGGCGACTACGCCTGCGTTCTGCACCTGGATACCCATAAGGTAGACGGCTGCAGATAAGTTCCCGCGATCTGTTCCAACGGCGGGGTGGCACGCACAAGCGGGCCACCCCGCTTTGCTTTCTCGATTGTTGTACGTTTTGAATACCGCTGGTATGTTGGTCGTGATGGTCGTAGTTAGGGTGCGGGCAGACGAGGAATAGTGCCTCAGTCCGCCGGTCTTGTTGGGAGGCCTCAATGTCACACAGTGTTAGCGGCAGCGGCGGTCTGTTAGGGCTGCTTGCGACTGCGATCCTGCCAGTCGTCGCTATCACTCCTTGTGCTGCAATAGCACAGTCGCCCGCAGTTGTCGTCGGCAAGGTTACGGCCGAGACCGGAATGGCTCTCAATGGCGCTGACGTGGCGATCGATGGGACGCAGCTGCGTGCGACGACGGATGACCGCGGCGAATTTCGCCTGGCGGGTGTGCCCGCCGGCACCGTGGAATTACGCGCGCGCCGACTCGGTTTCCGTCCCGACGCGCTGCGGATAGACATACCCCCGTCCGGCACCGAGACAGTGAGCTTCATGCTGACTGTTGCGGCCCAGGACCTTCAGCCGGTATTTGTGCGCGGGCAGTCGATCAAATACACCGGCCGCCTGGCCGGCTACTATGAGCGGTTGGAGCGTCGCATGTCCGGCGTGTTCATTACGCGTGAGCAGATCGAGCGAGAGCATCCGAGAACTCTGAATCAGCTGCTGCAGCGGACGCCAGGAATCACGACTCTGCGAATGCGTGATGGGTCCATCGGGGTCCGCATGCGGGACCGGACGTGTTCCCCACTTGTCTGGCTGGACGGCAGCGCGCTACCCACCGGCTCGGTTGATCTCGATACGTTCGAGCCGAGCACGCTCGAAGGAATCGAGCTTTACCTCGGTTCGACTGGCGCGCCACCCCGATATAGCTGGTCTCGGGACCTCTCCAATTGCGGGACGATTCTGCTCTGGACTCGCGGGTCTGACACTGACGTGCCGCACCAGAGTATAAACTCTCCGACTGAGATAGAGGCGATGGTTGCCTCGCTCTCTGTTTTCACCGCCGATCAGGTGGATCGCAAGGTTGCGCTCGACTCCGCCAAACCGCTCGACATTCCTTATCCGCCGTCGTTATTCGCCGCGCACACCCGCGGCAATGTTGTCGCCGAATTCGTGGTCGACGCCCAGGGACGCGTGGAACCGGGCACGCTGGGAATCATTTCGTCCTCGCATCCATTGTTTGCCGATGCGGTCCGTCGGGCGGTGGCAGCCGCGGTGTTCAGCCCGGCGCTCAAAGCGGGGAAGCCGGTGCGGCAACTCGTGCATCAGCCCTTCGAATTCACCGCGGCGAGGTAACTGGGGAAGGCCGAATCGGGCGAGCGAAGTGACGTTGCGTGAGGCGGCTGACCCGGATACAGTGTGGCCGCTTAGACACCGGGTTTCCCAAAAAGGTTTGCAAAAACAGTTGACAGCCAAAAAGGACGAACCTACCTTCTGGTCGTTCGGTGGAAACCCGTCCCACCGAATTTTGCCGCCATCCTCCCCGGAGGCACATGGACAAGACTTAAGTCAGATACCAGCGGCGCCCACTCGCACTCGCATGCTTGAGTCCGCGACGCGCTCCACACCGATGGAAAAGCTCTGAAGGCCCACCCCGCTCGCGGCAGATCCCGGAGAACCAGATCCACGATCCGGGCTCGTCTGTGTGAGACTCCATTCGAAGTGAGGAAAGCAAAATGGAAATTCGTAAGTTCTTTCGCTACGGCGTAGCCGCGGCGTTTGCATTCGGCTTTGTAGCCGTTGCCAACACCGCAATTGCGCAGGGCGCCGTTATTACCGGCAAGGTGACGACGGATCAAGGCCGCGAGATTCAAGGCGCCAACGTCATCATCCCCGAGTTGAATATCTCGGTGGTCACGAATCCCGCCGGCAACTACACGATCATCATCCCGACGGCTCGACTTAACGGCTCCTCCGCGGTCGTACGCGTCCGCGCGATCGGATACGTTCCCAAAGCCTCGACGGTCACTCTGACGGCCGGCGCGCAGACGACCAATTTCTCGCTCGCCCAGGACATCAATCGCCTCGAGGCGGTTGTCACTACTGGCGTGACGGGAGCGACGGTCGCCACCAAGCTGCCGTTCTCCGTGCAAAGAATCGATGCCGCTGACATGAAGGTTCCGGGAGCGGATCCTCTATCTCAACTCGCTGGAAAGGTTCCGGGAGCATCGATCGTGTCGGTATCGGGACGCCCCGGTGCTTCTCCGGCCGTTCTGCTTCGCGGTCCCACCGCGATTACCGGCTCGGGTCGCGGTCAATCACCCCTCTATATAGTTGACGGCGTGATCCTGACCGACCAGGGCAGCAGCACTGGCGGCGGCGGACTTCCCGACATCAATCCCCAGGACATCGAGAGCATCGAAGTCGTCGAGGGGGCAGCGGCCTCATCGCTCTACGGAGCGCGCGCCGGTAACGGTGTCATCAACATCCACACGAAGTCCGGCGTCAACTCTGGTGAAGGGGTGAAATTCAACGCACGCACCGAGTACGGGACGAGCGATGTCGAGCACCACATCTCGATCAATCAGGCGCACGCGCTCGAGCTCGATGAGACCGGCACCCGCTTCTGCATCAACGTCGCGGGGCAGGGCAAGTTCCAATGCGCGCGGACTATCGACTACGCAGCGGAGGCGCGTCGCATCAACGGTCAGGGAACCGATTTCGCACTGGCTCCGATCGGTACCTTCCCAATCGATCCGGGCTCGTCGCTCTCCAAGCCCGACGCAGCTCTTACGTCGGCGTTCCTCTCGCACCAGTGGCCCGGTTATAACTACGACGCAGTATCGCAGTTCGTGAGACCGCAGCCGTTGATCAACAGTGTCCTCGACATGCGCGGGCACTATGGCAACACGGCATTCTTTGCGAGCGCGTCGAATCTCGATCAGGGCGGAGCGATCAAGTTCCTGAACGGGTTCCAGCGCAAGAGCGGCCGCATCAACCTCGATCAGCAGATCGGATCCAGGTGGTCAGCCTCACTCACCAGCTACTACGCCCAGGGCACGAAGGATGGCTTTTACGCGGAGGACGGAGGCAATGCGTTCTTCCGTCTGACTCGTACGCCGCCAATCGTAAACCTGGATGCAGTAGACTCGCTGGGCCGGCTTTATATCCGCCCGAACCTTCAGGGCGCCGGATCGCAGAACAACAATCCGCTCTATCCGCTCCAGAACGACAATCAGGTCACGAAGACGAATCACTATATCGGCGGCGGCACGCTGCGCTTCGTCCCGACCAGCTGGATGAACTTCGAGGGCAACCTGAGCTACGACGGGTCGCAAAACAACCTCGACAACTTCGATGACAAGGGATACCGCACCACCGCCGCTTCTGCCGGTGATGCGTCGTTTCTCAGAAAATCGTCCGAGCAGCTGCAGTCGTACAACTCCAGCCTGAACATGAATCTTCTTCATGACATGCTGACGGACATGCACTCGCGCACCAGCTTCCGATATCTGTTCGAGCGGCAGGACTACGATTATCGCCGCGGCCAGGCTGGCGGGTTGAGCGTGGTCGGTGTGCCGACGCTCGACAACGGCACGATTTCCAAGTCCGTTACTTCGACGACGCAGTCGATCCGCAGCATTGGATTCTTCATGGCTGAGGATCTCGATTGGAAGGACCGCTACATCGTAAGCGCACTCGTTCGACGCGACGGCAGCTCGCTGTTCGGGCGCGCCAACCGGTGGAAGACGTTCGGACGCGGCTCGCTCGCATGGCGCGTTTCGCAGGAGCCGTGGTGGATCATTCCCGCGCTCAATGAATTCAAGCTGCGCGCGTCGGTGGGTACCGCCGGCGGCCGGCCTGGCTTCGATTGGCAGTATGAAACATTCAACGTTGCCAACGGCGTCATTTCGCCTCAAATCCTTGGCAACAGATTCCTCAAGCCCGAATCGATTCGTGAGAACGAGTACGGCCTCGAGATGGAGGCGTTCCACAGGTTCGCCGGAACGCTGAACTATTCCGTATCGAATGCACGCGATCAGATCCTTCGCGTTCCGTCGCCATCTGTTACGGGCTTCGGCTTCCAGTGGAAGAACGCTGGAGTGCTACAGAACAAGACGCTCGAGGCTTCGCTCAACGTGCCGATCATCAACGGCCGTGACCTTACGTACTCCACTCGATTCATCTACGACAGAAACCGCGCTGTAATCACTCACCTGTACGTGCCGAGCTTCACATTCGGCGCCACGGCCCAGGCAACGGATCAGATCTTCCTTGCCAAGGAAGGCGAGCGTTACGGAACGTTTTATGGACGAGTGTTCATGACCAGCTGCAGTCAGCTGCCCTCGCAGGCAGCCGCTGCGTGCGGACATCCTGGCGATCCCTTCCAGAGAAATTCTGACGGCTGGATCGTGTGGGTTGGTGCCGGCAACAGTCTCGGCGACGGAATCACCAGGAATCTCTGGCAGTCCAGATTGCCGGCGAATTCACCGTTCTATGCGCCGACAGCCGCTGGTGTCGACGGACTGATCAACCCGAGCGTTCTTGTCACGTGGGGGATGCCGATGATCCTTCGCGATTCCACCGGGACGGCGCTCAAGAAGCCTCTCGGCAATCCTTTGCCGAACTACCGCTGGGGATTCTCGCAGAATCTTGGCTATAAGCGGTTGACCGTGTACGCGCTGATCGACGCCGCAATCGGACAGCACGTCTACAATCAGGGTCGCGGATGGTCGTTCCTCGATTTCCTCGAGGGTGGCGAGTCTCAGCTCGGCAAATCAGTCGAAGCCGCCAAGCCGCTCGGCTACTACTATCGAGCAGGCACTCCGGACAACGGAGCTGGCGTCGGCGGCATGTACGACATCCTCGGGCCGAACAACGCAATGACCGAAGATGCCAGCTACGCAAAACTGCGCGAGATGAGCATTGGGTTCCGTATCGGTCGCCTCGGATCAATGGGTGGCGATTGGAATGTGAACCTGATCGGACGCAACCTGCACACCTGGACCAAGTACCACGGGTTCGATCCTGAAGTGGGCTTCGGTGCGGTGAGCGGGGCAGGGAGTACAGCGAACGGATCCGGGTCAGCCGCGATCAACGCGATCGATGCCTTCACCTTCCCGAATCTTCGCTCCTTCACATTCTCGCTACAAACAAGTTTCTAATCGGGACATCGGTGCGGGAAGATGAGAAATCGTCTTCCCGCTCCGAGAACCCATTTTAACCGAGGCGATTAAATGCGTAGATTGTATGTCATTGCCGGCTGTGCCGGCTTAGTGGCCGCGATCGGTTGCAGCGACACCCTTGCCGTCACGAACGGCAATAATCCAGACGCCGCGCGCGCGTTGGCGCGGCCGTCGGATGTCGAAGCTTTGATCGGCAGCTCGCTCAACACCGTTTGGCGGGCGATGAATGGCCAGAACGACAACGTGGACAACCAGATGAGAGTGTTCTCGTTCGAGAACAGCTCCTCGCTGGCGAATTTCGGGTTCGGAACGCGCATCGGCATTCCCCGCAACCCGATCGACAACTCGAAGGGAAATCCGGTTCTGGTCGGGAATTTCTGGGACTACGCGCAGGACGACAAGGGCGCGCGTTCAGCCGCGCTCGGTCTCGCGGCAATGAACAAACCCGGCTTCTCGCTTGGAACTCCGGCCCAGGACATTCGCGGAAGAGCGTTCGCGTTCTTCGTGATGGGCATGGGCAACGCCAACATGGCGCTCGTCTACGATTCTGCCGCAATCGTGACTGAGTTCAACGGAAACGACATCAATCCGTATCCGCCGCTGCTCGGACATGACTCCGTAATGAAGGTGGCGCTTGTTCAGCTCGACTCAGCCGAGGCGAATGCTTCGAAGATGACCACCGCGCTGCTCGCTACCTGGATTCCGGGTAACGCGCTCACCGGCCCGCAGTTCATCCGGGTAATTCGTTCCTACAAGGCGCGCTTCCGAGCCGAGGTAGCGCGGACGCCGACGGAACGGGCGGCGGTCAACTGGACGCAGGTACGTGATGACGCGCTCGCTGGAATCACCGCCGATCTCGTGATCACTCTCGATCCTTCCAAGAGCTGGGATTACGTCTGGTACGTACAGCACTTCCTGTTCGACGCCTGGACCCAGCAGAGTCCGCTCTATGCGGGCATGGCAGACAGCGTCCGTCCAGCCGGCGATCCGGCTGGCCCGGGCTACGATGCGTGGCTGGCGGCGGGTCTCAACAACAGGTTTGCATTCCTCATCAAGTCGGCTGACCAGCGCTTCCCGCCCGGCGACACGCGTGCGGCGCAACAGGCGGCATCGACGGTAGGCACACTGCAGACGCCATCCCGCGCGAACCTGTATTTCAGAAACCGCACATCACCTGATCCGCCGGGACTCCCGTATACGGTCTCGCAGTACGACTGGTTCAGGCTCCAGCAGCTGTATCAGGCCAACAGAATCGGAAATTTCCCGATGCTGCAGAAGACGGAAGTCGATCTGCTCGCTGCCGAGGCCTATTACCGGCTGGGCGATCTGGCCAGTGCCGCTGCGAGAATCAATCTCACGCGTGTGGCGAAGGGAAATCTCCCGCCGCTCCCGCTTACCATGGTCGCGACCGATCAGGTTCCGGGTGGCGGAGCTTGTGTGCCACGCGTGCCCGATCCAGCAACGAACTTTACATCCGCCAAGTGCGGTACTCTATTCGAAGCTCTGAAGTGGGAAAAGAGAATGGAGCTGGCATTCATGCAGTATGGAGCCTGGTACTTCGACAGCCGCGGTTGGGGTGATCTGGCACAGGGAACACCGCTCGAGTGGCCGGTTCCTTATCAGGAAATGGACACACGAAGCGAGAAGCTGTACAACTCGAACACGGCAGCTCCCGTGGGCACTTACGGATATTGATCGGCAAATGAGCCTTTCCCAGGGGAATCTGATTTCACGTTCGCTGAGGACGGTCGCGTTAGCGGCCGTCCTGGGCAGCGGCTCCACTCTTGGGTGTTACACGTACGTCCCGTCGCAGGCGTCGTATCTGCAGCCGGGCCGAGAGGTGGCGCTCGACATCAATGATCTGGGTCGGGTCAACCTGAATACACAGATAGGGGCGGAGGTCGCCAGGATCGCAGGGATACTGCAGCAGCAAACCGGAACCGACTACACGATAAAGGTGAGCGAGCTGACATATCTCAACGGACGGACCGCGATGTGGAGCGGTGAGCCCGTGACGATCCGCAACGACTACGTAAGGAGTGTGCTGGAGAAGAAACTCTCTCCGGGAAAGACCGCGGCCGCGGTTGTCGCGAGTGCTGGCGTCGTTGGAGGCGCCATCGCCGCGCACACTCTCATTACGGGAGGAAATGGTGGTGGCGACAGCAAACCACCCCCGGGCACGGGCACATCGTCCAGGGTTCACCAGTGAAATCTCTGAACATCCCAAAAACTTTTGAGTCGGAGTCAGTAATGCTTCTTCACCGTTACTTTCTGCTTGGCGCCACGATCGGAGCACTGGCCGCGTGTGGCAGCGACAGCACGTCGCCCAAGTTCATTACGCCGCCAGCCGCCGGTCTCGTCCGTTTTATCAATGCCGTTCCGGACACCGGATTCCAGGACTTCAGGTTTACTGACGTCGTGGAAGGTGTTCCGAACGTGGAGTTCGTGAATCTTCCATTCCGTGGCGGGACGAACGTCGCGTTCCAGCGCGCAGTCGTAGGCACCCACCATATCAGGGTGTTCATGGGCAGCTCGAACACCACACCGGCTGCACCCAATGGGTTTGATCCGGTTGTCGTCTCGACCGTGATGGCCGACACCACGTTCACGTTTCAACAGGACGTGGCGCAGACGTTCGTGTTTTACGGATCAGCGAGGGCCGCAGCCCAGAAATTCCTGATCACCACCGACGCCCGTCCGAGCCTTACGGCGACTTCCGGGAACCTCGCCTTTCGTACGACGAATCTGACTGCGGGTCCGGTCGATGTCTATCTGGTACCGGGCTCGACATTGGCCGCAGCGCCGAGCGGCACTCCGGTCATCACGAATCTCGCGTCGCTTGGGACTAGCTCGTACGTCACACAAGCGGTCGCCGGTGCAGCGAGCAATTATTCGGTGGTGGTGACAACGGCAGGAACCGCGACCGTCGTCGCGAACGTACTGATGCCGGTGGGAGCAGCGCTCGTGCCGGCAGTTCCCGGGGTATCCGGCCAGCTCGATCCCGTCGCAGGTTCGCGCATTTCCGGGTCTGTCTTCACCGGGTACATCTTTCCGCCGTCGGTTGCGGGCAGCAAGGCGGCAGCCTTCGCCAGTCCTGGAGTTGGTCTGACGATCGACAAAAACCCGCCTGCATCGTAAGGTCTTTTCGCCGGTCACCGGCGACCGAGTCTTTAAGGCCGTCGGCGAGGTGATTGCCGGCGGCCTTCGCATTTGTTAGTTCTGATTCTGTTTTCCGCTACCACTCTTTCATGGAGAAGCCGATGCGCCGTTTGCCTGCAATGTTGTCGTCATGCCTGATGATCGCGGCTATCGTCGCATGTGCCTCCACTGGTGGAGCGACTGCATCGTCCAGCGCGAAAGCCAAATCAAATCCGGATGTGATCACCACCGCGGAAATCGATGCGGGCAACTTTCGGGATGCGTACGACGTAGTTCAACGCCTCCGGCCGACCTGGTTCACGAAAGCGCGGGCTTCTTCTTCGGGGACCCTAAGTGGGACGCAGGTTACCGGCGGCTCTGGTGGTATGTCGGGGGTCCAGTCTTCGACGGGTAGCGTTGGACTGGTCGTCTATCTCGATAATACGCGAATGGGCGGCACCGAAGCATTACGCGACCTGCCCGCTACGAGTATCAGCTCGCTTCAGTACATGGACGCCGCGACGGCGACGGCAAAATTGCCGGGGCTCGGATCTTCGATCATCACGGGAGCCATTGTCGCGTCGGCTCGATCAGGGCGTTAATCGGAAAGAAAGAGCGCTCAATGCCGTGCCTTCAGAAGCGCGTCACCGACAGTTTCGGTGATGCGCTTTTTTTTCTGAGTGAGTAACGCGGGCTGGGTTGCTCTCGCTCTTGCTTTCATCGGCATCGCCGTTGCGCTCGTCATCTGGTGGCGTGCGAGCGGAATTGCGCTCCGCGCCGTGCACCGCTCCGGCGTTCGCGTCGAACGCTTCAAGCTGACGAGAAAGCCGTTCATTCGGGCGACTCTGCTCGCCGACGAAGAGATCGCGCGAGCCGTGCGTGAGCACGCAGCCGAGAATTCGATGGACGAGGCGCAGGCATGGGCTCGGGTCGAGGAGTACATAGACGAGATCGTCCCGTTCTTCAACATCCTCACGTATTACAAATTCGGCCTCGTCGTGAGTCGGCTGCTGCTCAATTTCTTCTACAAGGTGTCGGCCGAGTATGCTGTTCGTTCCACGCCAGCCGCGGGATCCGCGGGTCGCGGATCACAAGGCGCGCTTCCGCGCAACGCGATCGTGATCTATCTGATGAACCACAGGTCGAACGCCGACTATGTCCTCGTCGGTTACGTCCTCTCGGGGCAGGTTGCAATCTCATATGCGGTCGGTGAATGGGCGCGGACATTTCCGCTCGAGTACATCTTCAAGTCGTTCGGCGCGTATTTCATCCGCCGCAAGTATCGGGAGAAGCTCTATCACACGGTGCTCGAGCGATATGTGCAGCTCATCACGCGGAACGGCGTGACCCAGGGAATCTTTCTCGAGGGAGGGCTGAGTCGCGACGGAAAGCTGGGCAAGGCGAAGGTAGGACTGCTCGATTACGTTCTCGGCGTTGCGCGTGACCCGGCGATGCGCGACCGACTTTACGTCGTGCC
>Ga0068855_100004153_pt1 | contig 17667 bp, 11 predicted proteins | sample KBSCornC52_FD_66592 | JGI IMG/M metagenome (GOLD analysis project Ga0068855, IMG submission 66592) | Corn rhizosphere microbial communities from Kellogg Biological Station, Michigan, USA - KBS Corn C5-2 | ecosystem: Host-associated > Plants > Roots > Rhizosphere > Soil ...
CCCAATCTCACATTGGAGCTCACACGGTACGGCGGACATTGCGGCTTCATGCATGGTTTCGCGCAGCCGAGCTGGGTGGACGGGAAGGCGACGGAGATATTGGTGAGCTAGTAATCACCGCTCACCAGCTCCGGCGTCAATAGCTGCGCCAATCCATCGAGCTCCGCAACGATATGTTCCTGCACACACGCGTGCAGAGCGAGTAGTTGCAACTGCTCGGGCAGCTCGAACTCGATGCCGTAAAAGAGAAAGTCGGGATGTTGCGGGTCGATGTTGCCGTAGGCGACCACGACATTGGCTAAGACTTCCACTGCGTGTTCCGTATTCAGTGCGCGCAACTGCGTGCTCAGCGCAATGCGCTGTCCTTTGACGAGTGGGTTTGTTTTATCGACGGCAATGCGTGCGCCGCCTACGCTCAAGTCCACGATCACCGCTTCTTGATCATGCGGTATGCGCACTGTCGCGGGAAAACTCACCAGGGCGCGCGGCCACACTCGTACGGTTCGCTTTTCGATCGTGCGAGACACTTCCAAAAGGAAGTGTGGGAACGGATCGAGCGCGGTTTTCAACACCACGCCTCGAAAACGAAACGCGGTGGTCGCGTTGAGGAAACGGCAAAACCAAGTCTCGCCTTTCGTAATCGACACCAGAGATTTATCCGCTCGCACCGGCGCAGACAACACCAAGCAGCGTTTGTCTCGCATTTGTCCGAGCACCCAACAAAGATAAGCATCGCCGGTTTCTTTAGGAGAGATGCGCAATCCACCACGCGTGCGCGCAGCGATCTGCGCGTAATTGCGTTGCAAGGCGACGATGGGACTTTCTGCTTCAGACGCATCCTTGTCGCAACGTTCGCGGCGACTGCCTTTCTCGGGAACGGCGCATAAGACTCCAAGTGCTAGCAAGCGCTCCTTCAGTCGTTCGCTCTCGACTACTCGGCCTTCGGCGAGCAGCAGCTTGCAATCGCCGTCATAGATCGAAAACGGCAGCGGCTTGCCGACGACGATGCAGTGTTTGTCCACCAATGGCGTGTAAGCCATCGCTCTGTCCCCCGAAATCGCCGCCCGCCTTTATCGATGCGCGAGCTGGGCCGTATTCAACGAGCAACTCCTCAGTAAATCGACAGAGCCTGATACACCTAAAGCGAATTCCCTAAAATTCGTGCGCTGTGACGCAGTTCAGAACTCGAAGCGGCGTTGTTGCGGCGCGCTAACTATCGATTGCCATCAACTCGCGCCATCGTGCGTAGCGTGCCGTGAGTGCAGGGATTGTTTTGGGCACAAACGTTTCGGTGTCGGCTCGAGGCCATGTTCCCGGCATATCGGCACATAGATAAGCGAGTCCGCGTGCAGTGGCCTCGCGTTGTCGCGAGCGCTCAACGGGTACGTTGCAGACTGCGGCAATGCATGCACATAGATAATCTGCTTCGGTGAGCCCGCCGGTCGCACGAATTTGCAACAGCGGTGTTATATGCATGCGCAGTAGCCGAAAATTCTCAGTGAGTAGGAAAGCTATGCTTTCAAGAATCGCCGCCACGCCCAATTCTCCGGATGCGTCGCCGTCTGCGAAGTACGAGCGTTGCTGCGGTCGCCAGAATGGCGAACCCACGCCTGATACGCCGTTCACAAATATCGGTACTGCCGCGTCGTTTGCATTCTGGGTGAGATTACGAGCGGTAGTGTGTGCATCTATTCGAGCATGTTGTGCAAACCAGTCGAGTGCACTACCGGCACCGTTTACAGTGCCTTCCAACGCGTAGCGCGGTTGATGAGGCTGCGACCACAGAACGCTGCGTAAGAGCGGCGCGGCATCGACCGGATCTTCTGCTGTTGTTGCCAGCAGAAAAGCCCCGGTGCCGACATTCAGATGGGCCGTATCGCTCGCGATGTTTCCTTCTGCGAACACCGCGGCATTCTGATCTCCCGTACAGACGCCGAGTGGAATAGTGTGCTTACCAAACGGCAAATGCCCGAAGGCATGCTTATTGGGTACACAGCGGGGGAGTAAGGTTGCTGGAATACCGAACACTTGCAGCAGCGTCGGCGACCAATCGCCCGTCGCAGGATCCCACAGCAATGTGCGTGATGCGTTTGCAGGATCGACCAGTTCGGGGCGCTCGAGTAACAACGAACGCATGAGATATGTTGCGAGTGGTCCGATGCGCAATCTTTGTTCGCGCTCGGCAATACGCACGGCGTCGATATGTTCTAAACACCAGCGCATCTTGCTGGCGCCGTAGTGCGGAGACAGCACGAGACCGGTCGTGCGTTGAATCATCGCCGTGTGGGACTGCAGCGTATCGATGAAAGCAGCATTGCGTCGGTCTTGCCACGAGAGCACCGGCGAGAGCGGCGCACCGGTCACGCCATCCCAGCACACCATGCTCGATCGTTGCGTCGCGAGTCCGGCACTAACGACGCGCTCGGCATCGGGTCCGAGCTTCTGTTCGAGTTCATCCAGAGCGCGGCGCGATGAAGCGACGATCTCGATCGCATCGTGTTCGACTCGATCCTCGCCACTCCGATGGGTGTTGATGGGCGCAAACGCTTGCGCCACTTCCCGGCCCGCTGTGTCGAATGCAATCGCGCGGCTCGCGTGGCCGCCTTGATCGAGTGCAATGGTGAGGGAGCAGGGCATTGGATAAGTGCTGTCGTTGGTTGGGAGTTAGGTGTTAGGGGTTAGGAGTTAGTCCAGAAAGATCGCAGCAGCCTTCTGGACTAACTCCTAACCCCTATCTCCTAACTCCTATCCCATTCCTCACCCCGGCTCCAGCCTCAATTTCCTTGTATCCGCACGCGCTGGACGCATCGGCAACGAAGCGGCAATGCGCTTCATCACTTGCTCGCTGGTTGCGCGCCAGCCCGTGAGTTTGCCGCCGAGGATGGAGACGAATCTTGGGCGCAGTTCGCGGTCGGCATGGACCACGGTTTCACGGGGGCGATGAAATGCATGGCCGGACCCTGCGGGAAGAACGCGCAGTCCTGCAAAGCTTCCCAGCAAGTCTCGCGCACTCATTCCTTCATACGCAGGGAAGTAATGACGCAGAACATATAACAAGTAGTTGAGCTCGCTCGGCAGCGGGTGCACTTGTTCGGGATTGCCGCGGTAACGAGTTTCCGTCGTGCCGACGAGAGTGCGGTCGTGCCAAGGCATGATGAATACTGCTCGTCCGTCGCGCGGGCTCTCGACATAGTAGATGCCCTGTCGTAGTTGTCCGGGGACCTGAATGTGAGTTCCCTGTACGAGTTCGATGGTAGGTAGCTGCAATGCAGGCGTTACGAAGCGTGCAACCGTTGCCGCCCAAGGTCCGGTAGCATTTACGACTACAGTCGCTTCGGCATCGACCACTTTGCCGTGATATCGATAACTCACACGCACACCGCGGTCCGTGAGCTCAGTTGCGTACACCTGAGCGCCTTGCTCGTACTGTGCACCGAGCGATTGTGCGGAACGCAGCACGGCGCGCGTTAAAGCAGCATCGTCAGTTTGTCCATCGTAGTAGCGAAAGACATGGCGTAGTCCTTCTGTCTTGAGTCCGTCGAGAGCATCCCACTGACGCCGTGGCACGAAACCGAACGAAGTACCGCGTCCGAATCGGCCGAGAACGGCATACAACGACAAGCCGACTGTGAGTTGCCAGGCTCGACGTCGCGTATCTTTATACAGCGGCACATAGAAGGGTTTGAGCTGCACTAGCTCCGGCGCATTGGCGAGCATGTAACTGCGTTCCGCCAAGCTCTCGGCGACGAGATGAAATTGACCGCTCTCTAGATAGCGCAAGCCGCCGTGGATCAATTTACTCGAGCGGCTGGAGGTGCCGTGTGCGGGAAACTGCTGCTCCAAGAGGAGTACGCCGTGCCCCGCCGCCGCGGCACCTTGAGCGACTCCGCATCCATGTATACCCGCGCCGATGACGATGACATCGCAACGGCTCATCCGCGCTGAGCCTGCCAATGCCGGACTTGCCGCAGCATCGAACGCACTTCCATGGTTTCGATGAAGTGCACGCCGCGGTTCGCCAATGCGAGTGCTTGTTCGCCGCGAGTGACTTCGTAAACGGCCCACTGCCAAGGACCGCGCCACACGCGGCTTCCGTCCGGCGGCAACTTTTCGTGATCAACGAACAGAAAATCGGGTGTGAGGGCTTCGGCCTTCAGCGCGCTCAGTGAGTTGTAATCGGAAACCACCCAACCAATGCGCAGGCCCGCGTAGCGTCGTGCCAAGTCGACGGCCGCCAGGTCGAACGAAATCACCACGACCCGTGCGGCGAATGGCTTCAGTATGTCGCACACACTGCGCACGACCGTGTCCGTACCGAACTTGCGCAGACTCGCACGCTTTATTTCCACGAAAGCCGTGGCGCCCGCGAATCCGGTGAGCAGATCCATCACGCGAGACAGTGAAGGCACGCCGACGTCTTCATAGCGACCTTGGAAGCGCGCAGGTTCGTTCACGATGATTTGCGACAGCTCGGCCCAGGTCATTTCGAGCGCATCGCGGTCGATACCCGCCGTGCGCGCGAGATTCGCGTCGTGCAACACGATCGGTACGCGGTCTGCGCTCAAATGCACATCGAATTCCACGTGCGTGATGCCGAGTTCGAGCGCCGAGCGCAATCCGGGCAGCGAGTTTTCCGGAAATTCCGCAGCATTGCCGCGATGTGCGATCAGCTTGGGAATTTTCGTACTGAGCGGGGACATCCTTGTGTTGACGGGAGCAGTTCGATCCATGAGTGATGGCTAGAACCGTGTTGAAAACGTCATTCTGCGCGCCGTTTTTCTGCAAAGCGAATGAGCGGCTCGCTGCTTGTGACGGCCATCTCACCATCGACGACGGCGCCCTCCGCAACGGCGATTACACGCGCTTGCACGCCGCCGCGGATGCGAGCGGTCTTGCGGATTTCGAGCTTTTGCGCGACCACCAAGGTCCCGTAGAACTCACCAGCGATCATGGCGTTCTCCGCCGTGACATTGCCTTCCCAATGGGCGCCCTCGGCGAGCGTGAACGTGCTCTTTACGGCCGCATCGCCTTGCACCGTTCCTGCAATCGCCAAATCGCCGTTGCAGCTCGTATTCCCGATAAAAGTCGTGCCGATCCCGACGAGGGTGGGACTCGAAGCGATCAGATCCATCAAGCGGCGGCGTGGAGTATCGGGCATGGGGAGTGATGAGTGACTGGTGAAGGGTGATTAGCCGGAAAAGCGTCTCGGTTCTTCTAACTAGCGCCTACAGCCTAGAGCCTTTTGTCCCAAACTGACACTTTGCGTCATGCTCGTCCTGGGCCAAAAGGGCGAAATCCAAGGAAATCCGAGGGTTTGGGCGTATGGCATGTGCCTTGCAAACTACTACGGCATGACACTAGATCCCTCACAAATCGTCGCGGTGCTCATGCCCGAGAACCTCAACGCGCCGGAGGCCATGGCCACCGTCATGGTCCGCAATGCGGACGGCGATCTCTCGGTTCATATGCTGAGCACGCAAAGCGCGTTCGGCCGCCAACTGGTTCAGAAAGAGCTGCAGCGCAAGCGCGTGCCCATCGTCGATCCTATATCCCGACAGGTGATGGGGTACGAAACGCACTAGTTCGATTTCCATGCACTGAACCTCCTCAGGTTCAACTCTCCGCCGCCAACGCGTCTTCCCCGCCTGGCGGCGTTTTTTTGCGCGTTCGAAAAGCGTGCAGTCTGCAGTAGGTTGAAGTGGCGTAGACTTCGTCGTCCTCGAGCGCAGACCGTGAAGCACCTTCCGCTTCTGCGATATCCACCGTACACTGGACGGTCCTGGCTCTATTAATTCGGTCCTGGCAGCTGTGAAGTCGAATTCCTCCCCGCGCCCCGCTGGCAACGTGCGTCGTCCCCGTTTGGGTCCGCCGCCGAAACAAGGGCTCTATGATCCTTCGTTCGAGCACGACGCGTGCGGCGTCGGCTTTGTCGTCGATATCAAGGGGCGCAAATCGCATCGCATTCTGCAGCAGGCCATTCAAGTCCTGAAGAATTTGGACCATCGCGGCGCTTGCGGCTGTGAGGTGAATACGGGCGATGGCGCCGGCGTGTTGCTGCAGATGCCGCACACGTTTCTGGCCGATGCTGCCAAACGCGCTCGCATCACATTGCCTGCTCCCGGCCAATACGGCTGCGGACTCGTGTTCATGCCGCGCAATCCGACGCGTCGGCGCACGCTCGAACAGAAGTTCGCGCAGATCGTGCAATCGGAAGGGCAGATCCTGCTCGGCTGGCGCACGGTGCCCACGGACAACTCCATGCTGGGCGAGACCGCGAAGGCGAGCGAGCCGTTCATCCGCCAAGTATTCATCGGCCGCAATCCGGAGTTGGACGACGAGCTCGCGTTCGAGCGCAAGCTCTACGTGATTCGCAAGCGCGCTTACAACGACATCCGTTCTTCCACCATCGACGGTGCGGAGTTCTGGTATTTGCCGAGCTTGTCGTGCCGCACGCTGGTCTACAAAGGCATGCTGCTCACCGAGCAGCTCGAGCAATATTTTGCCGACCTGCGCAATCCGGCGATGGAAACGGCGCTCGCGCTCGTGCATTCGCGTTTCAGCACCAATACGTTTCCGAGCTGGGACCGCGCGCATCCGTATCGTTATATAGCGCATAACGGCGAGATCAACACGCTCCGCGGCAACATCAATTGGATGAAGGCGCGCGAGGCGTTGTTCGAATCCGAGATCTTCGGCGACGACATGGAGAAGATCACGCCCATCATCAATCCGAACGGCAGCGACTCGGCGATGTTCGACAACACGCTCGAACTCTTGGTGCTGGCCGGCCGTTCACTGCCGCACGCCGTGATGATGATGATTCCCGAACCTTGGTCGAATCACGACGGCATGGACGATGCGAAGCGCGCGTTCTACCAGTATCACTCGAGCTTGATGGAGCCTTGGGACGGTCCCGCGTCGATCGCGTTCACCGACGGCAAGCAAATCGGCGCCGTGCTCGATCGCAACGGTCTGCGCCCGTCACGGTATTACGTGACCAAGGACGATCTCGTCATCATGGCGTCCGAAGCCGGCGTGCTGGAAATTCCGCCCGAAGAAGTCGTGCAGAAAGGACGCTTGCAGCCGGGCCGCATGTTCCTGGTCGATACCGAGCAGGGCCGCATCGTCGATGACGAAGAAATCAAGCGCGCCGTGACCACCGAGCGGCCGTATCGCGAGTGGCTCGATCAATATCTGGTGCACTTGAAAGATCTGCCGCCTGCGCCCGAAGTGCCGGCGCCGGATCACGACACGTTGCTGCAGCGGCAGATTTCTTTCGGTTACACGTTCGAAGATCAACGCATCATCATCGCGCCCATGGCGCGTGATGGCGTCGAGGCTGTCGGCTCGATGGGCAACGACACGCCGCTTGCAGTGCTTTCGAATAAGCCGCGCTTGTTGTACGACTATTTCAAGCAACTCTTCGCGCAGGTCACCAATCCGCCGATCGACTGCATTCGCGAAGAATTGATCACTGCTGCCGAAGTGTGGCTGGGCTCGGAAGGCAATCTGTTGCAACCGCAACCGGCCGACTGCCGCCGCCTCGAACTCAAGTGGCCGGTGCTGACCAACGAAGAATTTGCACAAGTGCGGCGCATGGACTTGCCCGGCCTCAAAGTAGGCGTGCTCTCGACGCTGTTCCGCGTCGGACGCGGCGAGCGCGGTCTGGTGAAATCGATGGAAGAGCTGTGCACGGCAGCGCGGCGTCTGATCGAAGACGATGAAGTGAACGTGCTCGTGCTGAGCGACCGCGGTGTGAATCGTGAGCGCGCGCCGATGCCGGCACTGCTAGCTGTCTCTGGCCTGCATCACTATCTCATTCGCGAAGGCATGCGCACGCGTGTGAGCCTCGTGCTCGAAACGGGCGACGCACGAGAAGTGCATCATTTCGCGCTTCTGATCGGTTACGGCGCGAGCGCCATCAATCCGTATCTCGCCTTCGAAACCATCGACGGCATGATTCGCGATGAGATGCTCACCAATATCGATCACAAGACCGCTTGCAAGAATTTCGTAAAGGCGGCCACCAAAGGCGTCATCAAGGTGATGTCCAAGATGGGCATCTCCGCTGTGCAGAGCTATCACGGCGCGCAAGTGTTCGAAGCCGTGGGACTGCATCAAGAAGTAGTCGACGAATATTTCACCGGCACGCCTTCACGCGTGGGCGGCATCGGCATCGATATCGTTGCCCAAGAAGTGCTGTCGCGGCATCACGCTGCATTCCCCGAGCGTCCGGTGAACGGTCACACGCTTCCGGTCGGTGGTCAGTATCAGTGGCGCTCGGAAGGCGAGTACCACCTCTTCAATCCTGAGTCGATTCATCGATTGCAGAAGGCGGTGCGTGTCGGTAGCTATTCCATCTACAAGAGCTACGCGCAGCTGATCGACGATCAATCGAAGAACCTCGCGACGCTGCGCGGGCTGTTGGAATTCAAAGCCGGCGATGCCGTGCCGTTGGACGAAGTCGAATCCATCGAGAGCATCATGAAGCGCTTCAAGACGGGCGCTATGTCGTACGGCTCGATCAGCAAGGAAGCGCACGAAACCTTGGCCATCGCGATGAACCGCATCGGCGGCAAGAGCAACACCGGCGAGGGCGGTGAAGACCCATCGCGCTATCAAGCTTTGCCGAACGGCGATTCGAAGAACTCGGCTATCAAACAAGTGGCGTCGGGCCGCTTTGGTGTCACGAGTGAATACCTCGTGAGTGCCCGCGAGCTGCAAATCAAAATGGCGCAAGGCGCAAAGCCCGGCGAAGGTGGCCAATTACCGGGTACTAAAGTGTATCCGTGGATCGCCAAGACGCGACATACCACAGCCGGCGTGGGATTGATTTCGCCGCCGCCGCATCACGATATCTATTCCATCGAAGATCTGGCCGAGCTCATTCACGATCTCAAGAACAGCAATCGGCACGCGCGTGTGAGCGTGAAGCTGGTCGCCGAAGTCGGCGTGGGCACGATCGCTGCGGGCGTTGCGAAGGCGCATGCCGACGTAGTGCTCATCAGCGGCTATGACGGCGGTACCGGCGCATCACCGCAAACATCGGTGACGCATGCAGGACTACCGTGGGAGCTCGGTCTTGCCGAGACTCATCAAACACTCGTGCTCAATAATTTGCGCAGCCGTATTGCGGTGGAAACGGACGGTCAGCTGAAGACGGGTCGCGATGTCGTCATCGCTGCGCTCTTGGGTGCTGAAGAATTTGGTTTTGCGACAGCGCCGCTCGTTGCGACGGGCTGCATCATGATGCGCGTGTGCCATCTGAACACGTGTCCTGCTGGCGTGGCGACGCAAGATCCACGTCTGCGCGAGAAGTTCCAAGGCAAGCCCGAGCACGTCATCAACTTCATGCGCTTCATCGCGCAAGACATGCGTGAAATCATGGCGCAGTTGGGCTTTCGCAGCATCGAAGAAATGGTGGGTCGCGTCGATCGCTTGGAGCCCAAGAAGGCCATCGATCATTGGAAGGCGCGCGGCTTCGATTTCAGCAACATCCTGTATCAGCCGGACGTGGGCCCCGAAGTCGGCCGCTATCGTCAGATCGATCAGGATCACGGCCTCGATAAGTCGCTCGACATCACGACATTGCTCGATCTCTGTAAGCCGGCGATCGAACGCGGTGAACGAGTGCACGCAAAGCTGCCGATTCGCAACGTCAATCGCGTCGTCGGCACCATCACCGGCAGTGAAGTGACGCGCAAGTGGGGAGCGAAAGGCTTGCCTGCCGACACCATCCACCTCGAGTTCATGGGATCGGCGGGTCAAAGTTTCGGTGCCTTCATGCCCAACGGCATGACGTTCTATCTCGAAGGCGATGCCAACGACTACGTCGGCAAGGGCCTCTCGGGTGGCAAGCTCGTGATTTATCCGCCGGAACGCGCATCCTTTGCAGCGGAGAAAAATATCATCGTCGGCAACGTCGCCTTGTATGGCGCTACGGCGGGCGAGGTCTACATTCGCGGCATGGCGGGCGAGCGATTTGCGGTTCGCAACAGCGGCGTGAGCGCTGTCGTTGAAGGTGTCGGTGATCACGGTTGCGAATACATGACCGGCGGCCGCATCGTCGTATTGGGCGAAGCGGGCCGAAATTTCGGCGCAGGCATGTCGGGCGGTGTCGCCTACATTCTGGATGAGAGCGGCACATTCACCGAACGCGCCAACAAGCAGATGGTCGCGTTGGAAACTTTGAGCGATGCGGAAGAAATCGCCGCCGTACGCGCGATGATCGAACGTCACCGCACCTACACCAAGAGCACGCGTGCACAAGAAGTGCTGGATGCCTGGGAGAAATTCCTGCCGCGCTTCGTGCGCGTGATTCCGAAGGACTACCAACGCATGCTCGCTTGCATCAAACGTGCGCACGAACAGGGCCTGACCGGCGACGACGCCATCATGGTCGCGTTCGAAGAAAACGCACGTGATTTAGCGAGGGTGGGAGGCAATTAGGCTCTAGGCTGTAGGCTCTAGGCTGTAGGTAGAAGCGAAGACTGCGTCTTCGCAACTTCAAGCCAAGAGGTCTGCAGCCGCAGCCTTTGTTCTACCTACAGTCCACGGCCTACAGTCTACAGCCTCGAAAAAATGGGAAAGCCAACCGGGTTCATCGAATATTTGCGCGAGCTGCCGGTCGATCGCACGGCGGTCGAACGCATTCGCGACTGGAACGAATTCCATCACCACATGGAAGAGAAACGGCTGCGGCATCAAGCTGCCCGCTGTATGGATTGCGGTGTGCCGTTTTGTCATACGGGCAAGCTCATCAGCGGCATGGCGTCGGGGTGTCCGGTTAACAACCTCATTCCCGAATGGAACGACCTCGTCTATCGCGGGCTGTGGCAAGAAGCGCTCGAGCGCCTGCATAAGACAAACAACTTTCCGGAGTTCACCGGCCGCGTATGTCCTGCGCCGTGCGAAGGGTCGTGCGTGCTCGGCATCAACAATCCGCCGGTGACGATCAAGAACATCGAAAACGAAATCATCGATCGCGGTTGGGAAGAAGGCTGGGTGATTCCGGAAGCGCCTGCAGTGCGCACCGGCAAGAAAGTCGCGGTGATCGGCTCTGGGCCTGCGGGCCTCGCGGCTGCCGCGCAACTCAATCGCGCCGGACATTTGGTCACCGTCCTCGAACGTGCGGATCGTCCGGGTGGGTTGTTGATGTACGGTATTCCCAATATGAAGCTCGACAAGAAAGAAGTCGTCGAGCGCCGCTTGCAGCTCATGGAAGCCGAAGGCATCAAGTTCCTCTGCAATGCCAATGTGGGCGAGAACGTCGAAGCGATGCTGCTCTTGAAAGACTTCGATGCTGTTGTGATATGCACAGGCGCGACCTTGCCGCGCGATCTTCCTATCGAAGGCCGTTCGCTCAAGGGCGTTCACTTCGCGATGGACTACCTCACGGCGAGCACCAAATCATTGATGGACGGCGGTGCAGATCAAAGTCCGATTCATGCGCGCGATAAACACGTGGTAGTGATCGGTGGCGGTGATACGGGCACCGACTGTGTGGGCACGAGCTTGCGGCAAGGCTGCAAGAGTTTGGTGCAGGTCGAGATTCTGCCCAAGCCGCCGCTCGACCGTGCGTCCGACAATCCCTGGCCCGAATGGCCCAAGGTGTACAAGTTGGATTACGGTCAGGAAGAAGCCGCCGCCAAATACGGCGCCGATCCGCGCGTGTATCAAACGACAGTGAAGAAGTTCGTCGGCGATGCGCAGGGTAACGTCAAGGAGTTGGTGACCGTGGAAATTCGCTGGGACAAGAACGACAAGGGACAATTCGTTCCCGTCGAGCTGCCCGGCACCGAACAGACGCGCCCGGCGGATCTCGTACTTCTCGCTATGGGATTCTTGGGTCCCGAACAACCGCTGCTCAAAGAAATGGGCATCGATACGGATGGACGCAGCAACATTAGAGCCGAACACGGTCAATTCACGACCAGTATCAAGGGCGTGTTCGCTGCGGGCGATTGTCGCCGTGGTCAAAGCTTAGTCGTGTGGGCCATCAACGAAGGCCGCGGTGCAGCCCGCGAGTGCGATCGCTATTTGATGGGAAGCACGGATCTGGCGTGAAGAAGGCGCCTTCTTCATGCAAGTCATCAACACTCACGAACGCGAACTCAATGCCACGCCCGAGCAAGTCGGCCGGCTGATCGATTCGCTGAGTTCGGAGCAGGATATTCTTTGGCCTCACGAATCCTGGCCCGCGATGAAGTTGAGCGGCGCACTTGCCGTGGGTGCGAATGGCGGGCACGGCCCGATCGGCTATGTCGTCGATTACTACGCTCCCGGCCGATCCATCAAGTTTCGCTTCAAACGGCCGCGCGGTTTCGACGGCTATCACCGCCTCGAGTTCTTGCACGCCAACGATCGCTCCGTCGTACTGCGACATACGCTCAACATGAGAGTGACAGGCGTTGCAGCGCTCGTATGGTCACTGGTATTCGAGCCGCTGCACGATGCTCTCGTCGAAGATGCGCTCGCGAAAGCTCAAGCAACCGTCGGCGACACGCCACAAATTCATGAATGGTCGCCGTATGTGAAATTCTTGCGGTGGGCATTGAGCAAAGGTAACGCGCGTCCGCAAATCAGGCCGGTGCCACAGCCACGCATGCCTGTTGCATCGGCGACGGCGCGTGCTGAAGTGATCGGCATCGATCATATCTATATTGCGGTTTCGGAGATGGCCAGATCCGAGGCGTACTACGATCGAGTCATGACCGCGCTCGGATTTCGCAAGAACTCGTTTGCGATCGACGGCGCGCCGCACGTGCAGTACTTCAATAGACACTTCGGCTACGTGTTGCGCCCCGCAAAGAACGATGCCGCACGCGATTCGTATTCCCCAGGACTGCATCATCTATGTCTGCGTGTGGATTCACACGCAGATGTTGTGGAAGCCGCCAAACGATTGCAGGCCGCCGGCATCACAGTCTCCGAACCGAAACTGTATCCGGAATACGCACCCGACTACTTCGCCGTATTCTTCACGGACCCCGATGGGATTCGCTTGGAGATAACGAATTACAGACAGGAGCGGCGGGAGCGGCACGATAACTGGTAAGTAGGAGTTGCCCCCACCCTAACCCTCCCCCGCTGTACTGCGCACTCCCAGTCTAACTGTGCCTTGTTGATTGCCGTCTCGCCGCTTACGGTTATCACCCGTGCTCTGGCCGTCGGTGCTCATCGGCAAACGTCATGCAGTACTTCTATCGCCTCCTCAATGTCTTCACCGTCGAAGGTGATCGCTTCTCGGGCAATCCGCTCTGCGTCTTCGAAGGTGCGCGAGGACTTGATGACGATGTCATGCAAGCGCTCGCGCTGCAGTTCAATTTGTCGGAGACGACTTTCATTTTTCCGAGTGATCAAGCTACGGCGCGCGTACGCATTTTCACACCGCATTTCGAGATGCCCTTCGCAGGGCATCCGACGCTAGGCACGGCTCACGTGGTTCGGGAGCTCGCGGCTGCAGGCGACGCACTTACACTCGAGATGAAAGCAGGCATCATTCCGGTGAAAGCCGAGCGCAACCGTTGGACGTTGCAGGCGAACAGACCCAAGTACAGAAAACCTGATGCTACTCGAGAGCAACTTGCTGCGATGTTGAATTTGCAGCCCTCGGATATCGCAGAGCAGCCGCTCTGGGTCAATGCTGGAAGCGAACAGCTCGTCATTCCGCTGACCTCCGTCAGCGCCGTCGAGCGCTGCACTCCGAATGTATCTCTACTCAAGCAATATGGTCGTTTGAGCGAGAATCGTTATCTGGCGTATGTGTGGGCTCATACGGAATCCGCAGCCATCTCGGCTCGCTTCTTTTTTCCCCATGGCGAGTCCATCGCCGAAGATCCTGCAACAGGTTCGGCATGCGCCAACCTCGGCGGCTGGTTCATCGCTACTCAAGCTGCATTGCCTTTGAGCAAAACCATCATGCAGGGATCGGCTGTGAAGCGGCCCTCACTGTTATATCTGCATGTCGATGCGGAAAAGAGGATTTTCGTTGCGGGTGATGTCGTCGAGCTTGGGCGGGGCGCCATCGACTTGTGATATTCACGCGGGCCTCACCCCAACCCTCTCCCGCAAGCGGGAGAGGGGGCAGAGTGGAGTTGATATCGCCGCCTCTTACCCTCTCCCGCTTGCGGGAGAGGGCAGGGTGAGGCTCTTATCCCAAATCGAACAACAACACTTCCGCGCTCGGCGCGCCCGCGATCTTGATCTCATCTTCCTGCGCAATCGAAGCACCGTCGCCGGCATTCAATGTCTTGCCGTTGACCGTTGCCGAACCGCGCGCCACGTGCAGCCATGCGTAACGATTCTTGGCGAGCGAGTGCGTTACCTGCTGCGACTCATCGAGCACGGTTGCATACATCTTCACATCCTGGTTGATATGAATGATGCCCTTGCTCTCGTTGCCGGCCACGAGCAGCAATTTTCCCAACTTGTCCTCGCGCGAGAACGTCAGCTGCTCATACGACGGCGCGATGCCGCCACGCTCCGGAATGATCCAGATCTGCAGAAAATGCACCGGTTCCGTGCGCGAATGATTGAACTCGCTGTGACGAATGCCGGTACCGGCACTCATTTTTTGCACATCGCCGGGGCGGATCACCGATCCCGTGCCCAAGCTGTCCCGGTGTTCGAGAGCGCCTTCCAACACATAGGTGACGATTTCCATGTCGCTGTGCCCGTGCGTCGGAAATCCGCCTGCCGGCGCGACCCGGTCATCATTGATCACGCGCAGAGCTCGAAACCCCATGTTGGCGGAATCGTAGTACTCGCCGAATGAGAACGTGTGCCGACTGTCCAACCAACCAATGTGGGTCGCGCCGCGATCTTGAGCCCTCCGTACCGTAACCATAATTCCTCCAACTCAGTGTTGTTGAATGGGCCGAATAATGGGGACGGTTTCTCCTATTAACAGGTGGGAACGCGATTGTGGTCCCTTCACCAAAGGGGGGTTGGGAGTTAGGCGTTAGGCGTTAGGAGTTAGTCCAGAGGGAGCACGTTCTGACTGACTGCTAACTCCTAACTGCCAACTCCTGCCCTGGTGCGTTGACGGCTGCTCCGCCGCTCGGTATAGATGAGTCATTCCTGCAGACTAAATAAGGGGGCCGGTGCGAAAGCGCCAGCGCCTTTTTTTTGGCTTCGTCATTTGAGGTCGTTATGAGCAGTCGAGAGAGGGGCGACAGTCCGGGTCTCTATCGCGCCGAGTACGAGCGCGACAGCTGCGGCTTCGGCATGATCGCCAACTTGGACGACCAGCCTTCGCATTGGCTGGTGAAGACGGCTATTCACGCGCTGCATCGTTTAACGCACCGCGGTGCCATCGCGACGGACGGCAAAACCGGCGATGGGTGTGGCTTGCTGCTGAGAAGACCTGAGGCATTCCTGCGGGCGGTTGCTCAAGAGGCGAGCCTGCAGGTCGCGGCCCGTTTCACGGCCGGGAATGTCTTTCTGCATCCGGACCCGGAGCGCGCGCAAGTTGCACGTGACTTGCTGCGTCAGGAACTCGAACGCGAAGGGTTGAGCCTCGCCGGCTGGCGCGTGATGCCCACCAACTCTGAAGTGTGTGGTGCCGAAGCGCTCAAGACCTTACCGCGGTTCGAACAGGTATTCGTGAACGCGCCGCCCGATGTCGATGACGACGTGTTCAATCGCAAGCTCTACATGGCGCGCCGCCGTACCGAGAAAGCGCTGCAGGAAAGCGATCCCGTCTTCTACGTGTCGAGCTTGTCGGCTATTGCCCTCGTATACAAAGGCATGGTGATGCCGCAGCATCTCTCGGAGTTCTATCCCGATCTTGCGGATGAACGGCTCGCGTCGTCCGTTGTGATATTCCACCAGCGCTTTTCGACGAATACTTTGCCGCAGTGGCGCCTTGCGCATCCGTTTCGCTTCCTGGCGCACAACGGCGAGATCAACACCATCGAAGGCAATCGCAATTGGGCGTATGCGCGGGGTCCTATCTTCAAGTCGCCGTTGCTGCCCAATCTGCACGACGCGTTACCGCTCGTTTCGATGAAAGGCTCGGATTCGCAATCGCTCGACAATATGTTGGAGGTGCTGTTGTTGGGCGGGCTCGATTGCTTGCATGCCATGCGTATGTTGATTCCTCCTGCGTGGCAAACAGTCGATTCCATTGATCCCGACTTGCGCGCGTTCTATGAATACTACGCTACGCATATGGAACCGTGGGACGGCCCGGCAGGCGTTGTGCTCACGGACGGTCGCTACGCAGCTTGCACACTCGATCGCAATGGGTTGCGTCCCGCGCGGTGGGTGATCACCGAGAATCGACATCTCACCGTCGCTTCCGAAACCGGTGTATGGGACTACAAGCCTGAAGAAGTCGTGCGCAAGGGCAAACTCGGTCCGGGCGAAATGATCGCGCTCGATCTCACAAGCGGCGAATTCCTCGACACCCAGCGCATCGACGACATCTTGAAGAGCCGCTATCCCTACAAGCAGTGGCTCAAACAAGGCGTGCGCTACGTCGAGCAGGATTTGATCGATCCGGCATTGGCGGCCGAGCCGATGGATCGTGAAATGCTCGCCACGTATCAAAAGATGTTCAACATCACGGCCGAAGAGCGTGATGAAATCATTCGCGCGCTCGCCGAAGACGAAAGCGAAGCCGTGGGTTCGATGGGTGATGATGCGCCCACCCCTGTGTTGTCGCGGCGCGTGCGTTCGCTATATGACTATTTCAGACAGCAGTTCGCGCAAGTGACCAATCCGCCGATCGATCCGCTGCGCGAATCTATCGTAATGTCCTTGCAAACGCAGATCGGACCCGAATGCAACATCTTCGTGCCGGCGCCGCAGCACGCCCGCCAAGTCGTGCTCAATTCACCGGTGCTATCACAGCGAAAGCTCAGGCAGCTCATTGCGATGACCGATTACGGCATCACGCACGAATTCCTGGACCTGCAATATTCGGAAACGGCTTCGCTGCACGAAGCCATTTTGTCGCTTTGTGATAAAGCGGAAGCTGCGGTGCGCGCCGGCAAGCTCGTGCTGCTGCTTTCTGATCGCTATCTGAAGCAAGGCATGATTCCGATTCACGCGCTGCTCGCAACGGGCGCGGTGCATACGCGCCTGGTTGCAACGGGCTTACGGTGTCGCTGCAATCTCCTGATCGAAACCGGCACAGCGCGCGATCCGCATCACTTTGCTTGCCTCCTCGGCTACGGCGCGACAGCCGTATACCCCTACATGGCTTATCAAACGCTCTTCGACATGATGAAGAAAGGCGCCGTCAAAATGGATCACGAAGCGCGCTCCGAGCTCGGGCGCAGCTATCGTCGCGGCATTCGCAAAGGTCTTTTCAAGATCATGTCGAAGATGGGCATCTCCACCATTGCGAGCTATCGCAGCTCCGGGCTGTTCGAGATCGTGGGCTTATCGCAAGAAGTCGTGCAACTTTGCTTTCCGCACACTGTGAGCCGTATTCAAGGTGCGAATTTCGAGGACCTTGCCGACGATCAACGCCGGCTGGCATTGCGCGCCTGGGCTCGCAAAGAACCGCTCGAGCAGGGCGGACTGCACAAATTCGTGCAGAGCGGCGAATATCACATGTACAACCCGGACGTGATTGCAACGCTGCAAGCCGCGGTAGTTTCCGGCGACTATCAGACCTACAAGCTCTTCGCACAGCTTGTGAACGAACGGCCTATA